>ULVV01048963.1_pt1 | contig 10837 bp, 9 predicted proteins | sample 1959761 | NCBI WGS metagenome assembly ULVV01 (sample SAMEA4835795, study PRJEB28245) | human gut metagenome | biome: gut microbiome; material: fecal sample | place: Denmark | collected 2008
ACCGCAATGGTCCGGCAGTCCGGCTCCGCCGATGCGCCAAGCGCACACGGCACCCCGTCCACCGTGACCCGGCCCTGCCGGATCAGCTCCTCCGCTGCGCGCCGCGAGGCAACGCCGCGCGCAGAAAGGATCTTCTGAATTCGTTCCCTCATCGGTACACTCTCCCCAGAGCAGCGGGATGCGCGCGATGCAGCGCGTCCCGAGAAATACGCCGCCCTCTCCGGCGGGTTCGCCGGGCGTTCCGGCAGAAAAGGCCACACGCGGCCAGAGCGGCCGTACGGTAACGGTTTCCCCGTCGCGCAGCGCATAAGTGACGGACTCCCCTGCCATAAGCTCAGCGCTTCCGCCGGACAGCAGCGGCACGGACGCGACGCACGCCCCGGCCTTCACCGCTTCACGCTCGGAAAAGGCGGCAAACGCCTCGTCATACAGGCAGGCATGATCCTGCCAGTCGTCCGGCGCGCACAGCGTGACGGCAATGAGCCGCCGTCCGTTCCGTTCCACGGCGCTGACGAGCGTCCGCCCGGCTGCGCGGGTATAGCCCGTCTTCACGCCGATCGCGCCGTCCAGAGACCACAAAAGGCGGTTGTGGTTCGTAAAGCTGCGCCCCTCGATCGTGATCTGCCGCGTAGCGACGACCTCGGCAAAGGCCGGGACCTGCAGCGCGGCGCGCGTCAGGCGCGCAAGGTCGAGCGCCGTGGAATAGTGCTCCGGCGCGTCCAGACCGTTCGGGTTCGTAAAATGGGTGTCCCGCAGGCCAAGCTCCCGCGCCCGTCCGTTCATGGCCTCCACAAAGGCCCCGACCGAGCCGCTGTGCGCCAGAGCCAGCGCGACGGCGGCATCGTTGCCGGAGTGCAGCAGCAGGCCGTAGAGCAGAGCGCGGACCGTGAGCTGCTCCCCCGCCTTGAGATAGAGCGAAGAGCCTTCGATCCCGACTGCCTCCTGCGGCACGGTGACAACGGCATCCGGATCGCAGTCCTCCGCGATGAGCAGACCCGTCATGATCTTTGTCGTGCTGGCGATGAGCGCGTGCTCTGAAGCATTGCGTGCAAAGCAGACCTCTCCGGTGTCCGCGTCCAGCACGGCGGCGCGGCAGGCCGACAGGGCCGACGCGCACGGAGACAAAAGGGCGGCAGCGATCAGAAGCGCCGCCGCCCGAAGCATTCGTTTCATTCTTCCTCACCGGGCCTAGTATGCCCGGTGAGGCGCGGTTCATGCGAGGTCGACGTCGACCTTTTTCTCCGCGCGGTACTGCGAGATCATCTCGTTGATGCGGTCGACCAGCTCCGGGATCTGCTCGATGAGGCGGTCAGCCGTCGAGGTCGCAGGCTCAGTGATCGGGAGCATACGCACCCGCTCGCCCTGCAGCACCAGAAAGGCAACCGGGACGATTTTCACGCCGCAGCCCGCACCGCCGCCGAACGGGAGTGCAGAGGCGGCTGCCTTCGGCTTGAGATCGCTGCCGCCGGAAGCCATGGCAAAGCTGATCTTGGAGATCGGGATGAGCGTCGTACCGTCGCCCGTGGAAATGGGCGTACCGACCACGGTGTTGGCATCGACCATCTCGCGCACCTTCGCCATAGAGGCGCCGAGAAGCTCCGAAACATTCTGACTCATGATTCTGTTTCCTCCTCCTGCTGCGGCAGTTCCTGTTTGCCGAACTGCATTTTTTCGATCTCCGGCAGCTCGTCCAGCGATTCCAGACCGAACGTGCGCAGGAAATCCGGTGTCGTGCGATACAGAATGGGCCGTCCGGGCACATTCAGCCTGCCGCACTCCTCAATGAGGTGTTTATTGAGCAGCGCGCCGACGGAATAGGCGCTGTCGACGCCGCGGATCTGCTCGATGTAGGCCCGCGTTGCGGGCTGATAATAGGCAATGACCGTCAGGGTCTCCAGCTGCGCGGACGAAAGCCGGGGCGGCTTGCGTGTTTCCAGTGCACGGGTCACATAGGAGGACATCTCCCCCGAGGAGCACATCTGATAGGCGTGCTCGAGGCGCAGGATACGGATGCCGCGCCGCTCGTAGGACAGGCGGTCCATCAGCGAACGCACGGCCTGCTCGGCCTCGTCCGGGTCGCATTCAGCGGCCATGGCAATGCGTTCGAGCTCGACCGGCTCGCCCGCCGCAAACAGGATGGCCTCAGCTACCCGTTCCAGCTCCGTCTGTTCCATGTTCTACCCTTTCCTCCGGCATTTTGCAAAAGCGGATGTTCAGATCGTCGTCGCCGTCCTCCAGCCTGACGGAATGCACGCGGCAAAGCTCCAGTACGGCGAGGAACGTCGCAACGATCTCACTGCGCGAGCGGCTGCCGCGGAACAGCGCGCGGAATTTCTCCACGCCGCGCATCAGCAGCTGCTTGAGCACCTGCGCGGCCTTCTTTGTCACGGGATACGGCTCTAAGCCGACGATGCCCTGAAAATTCGAGAGCTTCGGCGGCAGACGCCGCTCGCTGCGCTCTGCCATGGCCGCCATGGCGCGCAGAAGATCCTGCGGCTCGTGGCGGTAGCGATAGGTCGCGTCCGGACGGAGCGGCTGCGGCGCATGCGGAAAAAAACCGTTGCCGATGTCGCTGCGCGGCTCAAGGAAGGCCACAGCCGTGCGGATCTGCTCATAGGCCTCCGCGCGCTGCTTTTCCTCGAGCGAGCGGATAAGAAGCTCCATCTCGCTCATGGCCTCCTCACGCTCGGCGGCAGAGAGCAGCATCTTTGTTTTGATGAGCATGAGATGGGACGCCATGGCGATGAATTCGCTGGCGATCTCCATATCCAGCCGCTTCATATCGTCGAGATAGGCCAGATACTGCTCCAGAATGGACGTGATGCTGACGTCCTGAATTTCGATCTTGTTTTTGCTCAGCAGAAGCAGGATGACGCTCAGCGGACCGTCAAAATCTGCGGGCAGCTCATCGCGCGTGTGCATGACGCCCGCAAGATGATAGGTTGGTTCTTCCATGCGCCTCCGGCTCCTTTCACTTTAGAGTATACCATTATTTTAGGAAAATGGCAACCCACAATCCTTAGCCGACCGCGTCAAATATGGCGCGCACAAGGGCCTCTCGGCCGGTCCCCTTCTCTGCGGAGAACGGCAGCAGCGGTGTCTGCTCGCCCAAACGCAGCGTTTCGCGGATGCAGGCAAGGTTCGGCTCAATCTCGCGTGCCTTCAGCTTATCGAGCTTGTTGGCAACGACGAGGAACGGCCGCCCGGTACTGCGGAACAGGTCCGCCATGACGCAGTCGAGCTTCGTCGGTGCGTGGCGGGCATCGACGATCATCACGCCGAGGGCGATGGGCTCCGGCTCGGCAAAATAGGCCTCCATGAGCTTGCCCCAGCGTTCCTTTTCCGATTCAGCGACTTGCGCATAGCCATATCCCGGCAGATCGACGAAGTGCGCCTTGCCGTCCACGCGGAAATAGTTGATGTGGACGGTCTTGCCCGGCTTCTGACCGACGCGCGCAAAATTTTTGCGCTGCAGCACGCAGTTCAGCACGGAGGATTTGCCGACGTTTGATTTTCCGGCAAAGGCGATCTGCGGCAGGCCGTCGTGCAGGAACGCACCGGCCTGCGCCGCAGATTTTACAAATTCCACTCGCTGTAAATTCATCATTGGCGGATCCCCTGATTCGGCTGGGCCGTGTCATGCTGCGCGACCGGGAGGACGCGCTCCGTGGTCTTGCGCACCGCAGGCTCCTCCTGCACGGGGCGGACGAGCGCGGCGTCCAGCACGGCGTCGGCATGGTCGACGAGCAGGAAGTTGAGCGCGCGGCGCACCGTCTGGTCGATCTCCTGCAGATCCTTTTCGTTCTCGTGCGGAATAATGACGGTCTTCACGCCGTGGCGCAGCGCTGCCATGGTCTTCTCCTTCAGGCCGCCGATGGGAAGCACGCGGCCGCGGATGGAGATCTCGCCCGTCATGGCGATATCACGGCGGACCGGCGTCCCGCTCAGCGCGGAGGCCAGCGCCGTGCATACGGCGATACCGGCGGACGGACCGTCCTTCGGAACAGCTCCCTCCGGGAAGTGGACATGGATATCGCGCGTCTTGTAGAAGTCGGACGGGATGTGCAGCTGCTCAGCACGCGTGCGCAGATAGCTCACGGCCGCCTGCACGGACTCCTTCATCACATCGCCGAGGTTTCCGGTCAGGATGAGCTTGCCGCTGCCGTCCATGACATTGCACTCGACCTCGAGAGTCTCACCGCCGACGGAAGTCCAGGCAAGGCCGGTCACAAGACCGATCGGATCGGTCTCCGGCAGCTTATCCGGCAGGATGCGGCGCGGGCCGAGGAAGCTCTCCAGATTCGTGCCCGTCACGGTCACGCGGCGCGGGGCCTCGTCTGAAAGAAGCTGCACGGCGCATTTGCGGCAGAGCTCCCCGAGCTTGCGCTCGAGATTGCGCACGCCGGATTCGCGCGTGTAGCAGCGGATGATCTCGCGCAGGGCATCGTCCGTCACGCGGACCTGCGATTTCTTCAGGCCGTTTTTCGCGAGCTGGCGCGGCAGCAGATGGTCGCGCGCGATGCTGCGCTTCTCCTCGTCCGTATAGGAGCCGAGCTCGATGACCTCCATACGGTCGAGGAGCGGACGCGGGATGGTGTCGGCCGTGTTGGCCGTCGTGATGAACATGCACTCGCTCAGGTCGAACGGAATTTCGAGGTAATTATCCCGGAACGTTGCGTTCTGCTCCGCATCGAGCACCTCGAGCAGGGCGGATGACGGATCGCCGCGGTAATCGCTGCCGAGCTTGTCGATCTCATCGAGCAGCAGCAGCGGATTGTGCGTTCCGGCCTGCTGCATGGCGGTCAGGATGCGGCCGGGCATCGCGCCGATATAGGTCTTGCGATGGCCGCGGATCTCGGCCTCATCATGCACGCCGCCGAGCGAGATGCGCGCGAGCTTCCGGTTCAGGGCGCGGGCCACGCTCATGGCGATGGACGTCTTGCCGACGCCCGGAGGGCCGATGAGGCAGATGATCTGCCCCGGCTGCTCCGGGGCAAGCTGGCGCACGGCCAGAATTTCCAGAATGCGCTCCTTCACCTTCTCAAGGCCGAAATGGTCCTCATCGAGGATGCGGCGGGCGACGCGGATGTCCGTGCGCTCGCGCGTGCGGGTATTCCACGGCAGTTCGAGAGCGACGTCGAGGTAATTGCGGATGACGCTGGCCTCGGCGGAGCCATACGGCTGCTTTTCCAGCCGCTGCAGCTCCTTGTGGAGCTTCTCGTCGGCCTCCTGCGGCAGGTGGAGCTTCTCGATCTTCTCGCGGTATTCATCGATCTCCGCGTCCTCGTCGTTTTCGCCGAGCTCGCCGCGGATGACCTTGAGCTGCTCACGCAGATAATAATCGCGCTGGCCCTTGTCGATGCTCTGCTGCGTCTTCTCCTGCAGCTGGGCCTCGAGGCGCAGGACCTCCAGCTCCCGCGCAAGCAGGCGGTTCGCCGTTTCCAGACGGCACACCGGCGCAAGCTGGGACAGAACGCGCATTTTTTCCTTATAGTCATAGGATGCCGCCTGCGCCGTCATGTCGGCCGCAGAGCCGGGATCCTTTTCGGACAGCAAATGGAGCATGATGTCCTGCATTGGGCGCTGCGACAGCTCCGCATATTCGCCGAACAGCTCGATGGCCTGCCGAAGCAGGGCCTCCGTGCGCGGCGTAATGCTCGGCGTCTCCTCCTCAGGAATCGACTCGACGCGCGCCATCATGCAAGGCGCCGTCTGCAGCATCTGCGTGGCGCGGGCGCGGTATTCACCCTGCACCAGCACACGCACGGTATCGCCGGGGATCTTCAGGACCTGCAGGACATGGGCAACCGTGCCGATCTCATAGAGATCGCCGAAGCCGGGATCATCCTGCTCGATCTTCTTCTGGGTCACCAGAAAAATGTGCTGGTCGGCGTTCATCGCCGCCTCCAGCGCGCGAACGGACTTCTCCCGCCCCACATCAAAGTGCATGGTTGCCTGCGGAAAAAGGACCAGCCCGCGCATGGCGAGCACCGGCATCCGTTCAGACAAAATCAGTTCGTTCATAGTTCTCCTTCCTCCCCGCCGGATGCGGGGACGGACCACAAAAGGGGCGCACAGACACCCAAGTGTCCGCAACGCCCCCTTCTGTGTCTTGTTATCCTGCGCTCGGACGCTTCCGGCGCGCAGCGCCGGCCTTGTGCCGGATCTCCGGCTCGCTTCCGTCCTCCACGCAGGCGCGTGTGATCAGGACCTCGGAAATCGTGGGATCCGAGGGAATGTCATACATGACCTTCGTCATCACGCTCTCCAGCACGGCGCGCAGACCGCGCGCACCGATCTTGCGGTCGATGGCCTTCTGCGCAATGGCGTCGAGCGCCGCATTTTCAAATTCCAGCGTCACGTTGTCCAGCTCGAGCAGCTTGCGGTACTGGCGGCACAGCGCGTTCTTCGGTGCGGTCAGGATGCGCACGAGCTCTTCCTTCTTCAGGCTGCCGAGGGTCGTGACGACCGGCAGACGGCCGACCAGCTCCGGGATGATGCCGAATTTCAGAAGATCGTGCGGCTGCACCTGCCGGAACAGCTCGCCGACGTCCTGCTCCTTCCGGCTCTTCAGCTCTGCGCCGAAGCCGAGGCTGCTGCGGTCCACGCGGCGCTCGATGATCTTGTCGAGGCCGTCAAAGGCGCCGCCGCAGATGAAGAGGATGTTCGTCGTGTCGATCTGGATAAACTCCTGCTGCGGGTGCTTGCGGCCGCCCTGCGGCGGCACGTTCGCCGTCGTGCCCTCGAGAATTTTCAGCAGTGCCTGCTGCACGCCCTCACCGGACACGTCGCGCGTGATGGAGGTGTTCTCGCTCTTGCGGGCGATCTTATCCATCTCGTCGATATAGATGATGCCGCGCTCCGCCAGCTCAACGTCGAAGTCTGCCGCCTGCAGCAGGCGCAGGAGAATGTTCTCGACATCCTCGCCGACATAGCCCGCTTCGGTGAGCGTGGTCGCATCGGCGATGGCGAACGGAACGTTCAGGATTTTGGCGAGCGTCTGCGCAAAGAGCGTTTTGCCGCAGCCCGTCGGGCCGATGAGCAGGATATTGCTCTTCTGCAGCTCCACATCGGAGTCGCCGCCGTAGAAAATGCGCTTGTAATGGTTATACACCGCGACGGACAGGGCGATCTTCGCCTCATCCTGACCGATGATATAACCGTCCATATATTCCTTGATCTCTTTCGGCGTGGGCAGATGATCGGGAACGGCCAGCTCGGAGCTGCCGGTCTCATACATCTCCTCGTGCAGGATCGTGCTGCACAGCTCCACGCATTCGTTGCAGATATAGGCATTCGGCCCGGACATGATCCGCTTGACCTGTGCCTGCGTCTTGCCGCAGAAGGAGCATCGGATGAGTTTTTCTGCCAAATTTACTTCCTCCTCTGGGCTTTAGCGCTGATAGATCACCTTATCCACAATGCCGTATTCCTTTGCCTGCTCGGCCGTGAGGAAATGGTCGCGCTCGCAGTCGCGGGCGACCTCTTCAACGGGTCTGCCGGTGTTCTTCGCCAGAATTTCATTCAGACGGCGCTTCACATCCGCGATGCGCTGGGCGTGGATCTCGATATCCGTGACCTGACCCTGCGCGCCGCCGGACGGCTGATGGATCATGATCTCCGCGTTCGGCAGGGCGAGGCGCTTGCCCTTCGTGCCGGACGACAGCAGGAACGCGCCCATGGACGCGGCCATGCCGATGCAGATCGTGGAAACATCGCACTTGATATACTGCATGGTGTCATAAATCGCAAGTCCGGCCGTTACCACGCCGCCCGGGCTGTTGATGTAGAACTGAATGTCCTTGTCGGGGTCCTGCGCCTCCAGATAGAGAAGCTGGGCGACGATCAGGCTGGCGGTCGTGTCGTTGACCTCCTCCGACAGGAAGATGATGCGGTCGTTCAGAAGGCGGGAGAAAATGTCATAGGAACGCTCTCCGCGGCTCGTCTGCTCGACGACATAGGGAACCAAACTCATAATCATGCTCCTTTCTGCGTGCATTCCCGCCGGGGTCACCGGCGGGAGTGCGGATCGCCTGCCGCAGCAGGAATCAGAAACATTCTAACCGCTCTGCAGGCGGATTATTCCTCGGAGGCAGGAGCCTCTTCGGCGGCCTCGGGGGCCTTGGGTGCAACGGCGACAGCGGAGTCGGCGATGAGACGGGCAGCCTTGCGCAGCTTGAGATCGCTCTTCAGGCCGTCGGCGTTCAGGGCCTTCTTGACGTCGTCCAGCTCCATCTTGTAGCTCTCGGCGAGCTTCTTGTACTCTTCCTCGCACTCTTCCTCGCTGACCTCGATGTTCTCAGCGGCAGCAACGGCGTCCAGCAGGACGTTCGTGCGGACAGCGGCCTGAGCGGACGGGCGCAGGCTGTTTCGGATGGCGTTCATGTCGCCGCCCATCATCTGGGCATAGGCCTGCAGGGAAGCGCCCTTGGAGCGGAGCTCATAGTCCATGCGCTCCATCTCCTGATCGAGCTCCTCGTCGATCATGCTGTCGGGGATCTCGACGGTCATGTTGGCGGCAGCCTTCTCGACGGCGGCGTTCTCGAACGCGCGGTCGATCCCGGCCTGCTTCTCGTCGCGGATGCGCTTCTCGATGTCGGCGCGCAGCTCGGCGACGGTGTCGAACTCGGAGACATCCTTGACAAACTCGTCGTCCTTCTCGGGAACGACGGTCTCCTTGACCTCATGGACCTTGACCTTGAAGACGACAGGCTTGCCAGCCAGCTCCTCGGCGTGATAGTCAGCCGGGAACGTGACGTCGATGTCCTTCTCCTCACCGGCGCTCATGCCGGCGACCTGCTCCTCAAAGCCGGGGATGAAGGTGTGGGAACCGAGCTTCAGCTCGTAGTTCTCGCCCTTGCCGCCCGCAAAGGCCTTGCCGTTCTCAAAGCCCTCGAAGTCGATCACGGCGGTGTCCCCCTGCTGTGCCGGGCGGTCGACCGTGGTGATGCGGGCAACGTTCTGGGCCATGCGGTCCAGCTCGGCCTCGACCTCGGACTCCTTGACCTCGACCTCGGCCTTCTCGATCTCGAGATTCTTATATTCGCCAAGCTCAGCAACGGGATACAGATCCGTCACGATCGTCAGCGTGACGGCGCCGTCGTCGGCGATGTCCATCTTGGAAACGCTCGGGCGGCCGACGGGACGGATGTCCTGCGTCAGGACGGCATCCTTGTAGATATCCGGGAACATATCCTCGACAGCGTCCTCAAAGAAGACATGCTTGCCATAGGCAGCCTCGATGACCATACGCGGAGCATGACCCTTGCGGAAGCCGGGGATCATGATATCCTTGCGGTACTTCAGATAGGCGCGGTTCAGGGCAGGCTCCAGCTCCTCACGGGTCAGTTCCACCGTAACGGATGCGCGGGTCGCTTCTTTCTCTACGCTTTTGACATTCATTTCTAACATCCTCCTATGTGCTGCGCCGGTCGGCGCGCATTGATACCTTGATGAATCCGCACTATTTTATCAGACTATTCACAAAAAAACAAGTCGATTTTGTGAATTTTCGGTTTTTCCGCAGGAAAATTACAGGGAAAATATTCAGCGAAGCCGGATCGGGGCAAAATTCGTATAATCCGCAGCGCAGAGCCGGTAGGTCACGCCGTGGTGCACGCCCTCGATGGCAAGGCGGTGGCTGCTGCCGTGCAGGTGGCCGTAGCAGCATTCCTTCACGCCGTAGCGCTCGAGGAGCGCCAAAATTTCCGGGCATTCGTAGCCGCGGTAGCGCGGCGGATAGTGCAGAAAGCACAGCTTTTCGGGCGTATCTCCCGCCGCGCGGAGCGAGGCCTCCAGACGCAGCAGCTCCCGCTTGAAAATTTTATCGTTATGACTGCCGTCCGGCGCGTCCTCTTCAAAGAACCAGCCGCGCGTGCCGGTCAGGGCGATGCCGTTATAGAAATAGCAGTTGTTATTCAGCAGATACAGGTCCGGAAAGCCGTTTTCCTCGCAGAAGCGGTAGAATTTCGCGGCCGTCGTCCACCAGTAATCGTGATTTCCCTTGACGATGATCTTCCGCCCCGGAATGGCGGCGATCATGGCAAAATCCTCGCGCGCGCCGTTCAGGTCCAGCGCCCAGGACAGGTCCCCGAGCAGGATGGTCGTGTCCTCCGGCCCGATGACGGACAGGCCTTCGCGGAGCTTGTCCACATAGCCGACCCACGCGCCGCCGAAGACGTCCATCGGCTTGTCGCTGCCGAGGGAAAGATGCAGGTCTCCAATCGCGTAAAGGGCCATCCCTCACGCTCCTTTCATTGCAGCAGTTGCAGAAGGTTCCGGAAAAAGATCCGGTCGAGCAGGTCCGCGGGATAGCCCGCAGCCTGTAAATACGCATAAAACGAAGCCCACGAGGAGACGTCCGTAAAGCCGCGCGCCAGCTCGTCGCAGCCGTCGAGGTCGCCGCCGAGGGCCACATGGTCCTCGCCGCAGAGCGTGAGCATGTGCTCGAGATGGGCGCGCAAAGTGTCAAAGTCTGCCTTCCCGCCGAGGAACGGCGGATAGAGGTTCAGGCCGACCGTGCCGCCGGTCTGCGCCAGCGCGCGCAGCTGATCGTCCGTCAGGTTCCGCGTGCAGCCGCACAAAGCGCGGGAGTTGGAATGGCTGGCCAGAATGGGGGCCTGCGTGCAGTCCATGAGCTGCCAGAACGCAGCTTCGGACAGATGACTCACATCGATCCGCAGACCGAGCCGCTGCGCCTCCCGGACAAAGTCGCGCCCACGCGGCGTCAGGCCATGCGCGGAGCCGTGCCAGCCCGCAAGCGCGTTGTCGGCATTCCACGTCAGCGTGAGCATGCAGAAGCCCTGTTCCCGCAGCCATTCGAGTCTGCCCGGTTCGC
>ULVV01008230.1_pt1 | contig 10784 bp, 7 predicted proteins | sample 1959761 | NCBI WGS metagenome assembly ULVV01 (sample SAMEA4835795, study PRJEB28245) | human gut metagenome | biome: gut microbiome; material: fecal sample | place: Denmark | collected 2008
TTCCGTATTATGTTATGAATTTTAAAAAAGAATTTCAGGAAAATGTAATTAATTATTTTGTAGATGAATATTTATGCGGACGGACACCGAATCCGTGTATCGCCTGCAACCGCTATGTAAAATGGGAATCCCTGCTGCAAAGAAGCCTGCAGATCGGTGCGGATTATATTGCAACGGGACATTATGCGAGGATTGAGCAGCTTGCAAACGGCAGATATGCAATCCGCAATTCCGTAACGGCAAAAAAAGACCAGACATATGCGCTGTACAACCTGACACAGGAACAGCTCTCAAGGACACTTATGCCGGTCGGAGATTATACAAAGGATGAGATTCGTAAAATTGCCTCAGAAATCGGTATTCAGGTTGCCAATAAGCCTGACAGCATGGAAATCTGTTTTGTGCCGGATAACGATTATGCCGGATTTATCCAGCGGGAAACGGATTATATCCCGAAAGAAGGCAATTTTGTTGATATTCATGGCAATGTCATCGGAAAGCACAAGGGCATTATCCACTATACGGTCGGTCAGCGTAAAGGACTTGGACTGGCAATGGGACATCCGGTATTTGTGACGGAAATCCGGCCGGATACGAATGAAGTTGTTATTGGTGAAAATGCAGATGTATTTGCATCAAAATTGTATGCAAATAAGTTAAATTTCATGGCGGCAGAAGCATTTACAGGTGATGTACGTGCAAAAGCCAAAATCCGCTACAGCCATGCCGGTGCGGACTGTACGGTAAGAATGATAAATGAGGATACACTCGAATGTGTATTTGATGAACCGCAGCGTGCGGTGACACCGGGACAGGCTCTCGTTTTATATGACGGTGAATATGTTCTGGGCGGCGGCACGATTATCGGAAAAGCGGTGGAATAAAGGAGGAAAAACGAATATGAAAATTTCAACAAAGGGAAGATATGCCCTGCGTCTGATGCTGGATCTGGCACTGAATAATACAGGTGAGGCAGTCAGCTTAAAGGATATTGCCAGACGTCAGGATATTTCAGATAAATATTTGGAACAGATTATATCCATACTAAATAAAGCGGGGTATGTAAGAAGTATCCGCGGGGCACAGGGCGGTTATATGTTGCGCCGTCCTCCAAAGGAGTACACGGTGGGCATGATTTTAAGACTGACGGAAGGAACACTTGCACCGGTCAGCTGTGTAGAGGATGATGCCGTGGAATGTGAGCGTGAAGCTTCATGCGTAACCTTTATCGTGTGGAAAAAGATTAATGATGCCATTAATGAGGTTGTTGACAATATTACACTGGAAGACTTGGTGGAATGGTATCACAGCAAAAGTGATGATTATGTTATTTAGTGCTTGACTTTGCAGGGAAATCCTGTATAATACATATAACATACGGGATTACTATGAAATAAAATATAAATCCCGGTTCTGCAGGTACCGGACTTCCGGTGAAACTGCAAAGCGGCTGCTGCCGTATGAAATATAAAGGAGAATGAAAATGAGTCAGTTGATTTATCTTGATAATGCAGCAACAACAGCAGTAAGACCTGAGGTTTTTGAAAAAATGAAACCTTTTTTTATAGAGAATTACAGTAACCCATCCGCAGTATACAGTTTTGCGGGAGATACCAAGGAAGCCGTAGAAAAGGCAAGAGAACAGATTGCTGCCGTTCTTGGTGCAAAGGCAAAGGAAATTTACTTTACAGCAGGCGGAAGTGAATCCGACAACTGGGCAATTAAAGGTATTGCAGAAGCATTACAGGAAAAGGGTAAGCACATTATCACTTCGAAGATTGAACATCACGCAGTGCTGCATACCTGTGAGTATCTGGAAAAGCACGGCTATGAAGTGACTTACTTAGACGTAGATGCAGACGGTGTTGTATCACCGGAAGCAGTGGAAAAAGCAATCCGCCCGGATACCATTTTAATCAGCATTATGACAGCCAACAATGAAATTGGAACAATTGAACCGATTGCCCAAATCGGTGCTGTTGCAAAGAAGCACGGTATTTTATTCCACACCGATGCCGTTCAGGCATTTGCACATATTCCGATGAATGTCGATGAAATGAATATTGATTTATTAAGCGCCAGCGGACACAAGTTTAACGGGCCAAAGGGTGTAGGCTTCCTTTATATCAGAAGCGGCATTAAAATCGGACCGTTTGTACACGGCGGTGCACAGGAGCGTGGAAGACGTGCCGGAACAACGAATGTACCGGGCGTTGTCGGTATGGCAGAAGCAGCCAGACTGGCACAGGAAGAAATGGACAAGCGCATTGAAAAAGAAACTGCTGTCAGAGATTATTTTATTGAACAGATTGAAAAAAGAGTACCATATGCAAAGTTAAACGGACACAGAACAAACCGTCTTCCGAATAACGTTAATTTCTGCTTCCGTTTTATCGAAGGTGAATCCTTACTGATTTTATTAGATCAGAAGGGCATCTGCGGTTCAAGCGGTTCAGCCTGCACATCCGGTTCGCTCGACCCGTCCCATGTGCTTCTTGCAATCGGTCTGCCGCATGAAATTGCACACGGTTCATTAAGACTGACACTTTCAGAAGCAACGACAAAGGACGATGCGGAATTTGTTGTATCCGAGCTTGAAAAGATTGTAGAGCGCTTAAGAAGCATGTCACCGTTATATGAAGATTTTGTAAAAGAAGAAAAGAAAAACGCATAGTAAAATACGGAAAGGAAAGAAGTGAAGTATGTATAGCGAAAAGGTAATGGACCATTTTAATAACCCAAGAAATGTCGGAGAAATTGAAAATGCAAGCGGTGTCGGTACAGTCGGTAATGCAAAGTGCGGCGACATCATGCGTATTTATCTGGATATTGACGAAGATACAAAGATTATCAAGGACTGTAAGTTTAAGACTTTTGGCTGCGGCGCTGCGGTCGCAACCAGCAGTATGGCAACGGAAATGGTAAAGGGCAAGACCATTTATGAAGCCTTACAGGTAACGAACAAAGCAGTTATGGATGCATTAGACGGACTGCCGCCGGTAAAGGTACACTGCTCTTTACTTGCAGAAGAAGCAGTTCATGCGGCACTTTGGGATTATGCCGAAAAGAACCACATCGTTATTGAAGGTCTGGACAAGCCAAAGGCAGATATTCATGAAGGTGAAGAAGACGAGGACGAAGAATAAGATTGTCACATTGGGATTTGACAATGTAAAGGAATAGGAAAGGGTGTCTGTGAAAACGGGCACTCTTTTTTGCATAAGAAGAAAACTGCGTCGTAAGAATGAGATGAAGATACTTGACAAAACATATGTTTGTGTTATACTGATACTAAATTAATTAAATTTATATTTGCAATGAAGTTTTATAAAAATGGGGAGTGACATGAAGTTTATACATATTTCGGATCTGCATCTGGGAAAGCGTGTCAACGAATTTTCAATGCTGGAAGAACAAAAATATATTTTACAGCAGGTGTTGGACACCGTACAGAATGAGGCGGCGGATGCGGTGCTGATTGCGGGGGATATTTACGATAAGCCGGTGCCGCCCGCAGAAGCAGTTGTGCTGTTTGATACATTTCTTACGCGTCTTTCGCAGATGAAAAAGGAAGTTTTTATCATCAGCGGCAATCACGACAGCGCCGAGCGGCTCTCATTCGGAAGCAGTCTGTTTACGGCGGAGGGGATTCATATTGCGCCGGTATTTGAGGGAAACATGGAGAAAGTATCACTTTGGGACGATGCGGGAGAAGTGTGTGTCTATCTGCTTCCATTTATCAAGCCATCTACGGTGCGACGGTTTTATGAAGAAGATTTAACGGACTATACAAAGACTGTACAGACGGTAATTGAGCATACGCCGGTTGATACGTCTAAAAGAAATGTACTGGTGGCACACCAGTTTGTAACAGGGGCTGGCAGATGTGATTCGGAAGAAGTATCTGTCGGAGGGCTGGATAATGTGGATGCATCGGTGTTTGAACCGTTTGATTATGTGGCACTGGGACATATTCACAATGCACAGCACTGTAGCAGGGAAAGTGTGCGCTACTGCGGGACACTGCTTAAATATTCATTTTCTGAGGTGAATCATATTAAGAGCATTACAGTTGTTGAATTAAAAGAAAAAGGAAAAAATCCACAGATTCACACCGTGCCGGTGACACCGCTTCATGATATGAGGGAAATTAAGGGAAGTTATGAAGAACTGACGTTTAGAAAAAATTATATGAATACACCGGTCAATGATTATCTGCATATTACGCTGACCGACGAGGAGGATATTCCGGACGCCATCAGCAGACTGCGCAGTATCTATCCGAATATTATGCGTCTTGATTATGACAATATAAGAACACGTAACAGTGGCAGCTTAGAGATTGGTGAAGCGGCGGTGGAACGCACACCGCTGGAATTGTTTGAAGATTTTTATGAACAGCAGAACCACAAACCGATGAGTGAAGAACAAAAACAGCTTGTCGGCGGGCTGATAGAATCTATTTGGGAATAGGGAGCAGTGTGAAAAATCACACGGATGTGCTGATTTTTCACACGGATGTTTGCTTCCGGACGAAAGCAAACATCTATAATGGCAGATGAGAAATCGCCTGCGCGAATTTCTCATCGTATCTTCGCAACAAGTTGCTTAGGAATAAGGAGTAGTATGAGACCGTTAAAATTAATTCTGTCCGCATTTGGACCGTACAGTGAAAAAACGCAACTGGATATGACACAGCTTGGAACCGGCGGCATTTATCTGATTACCGGGGATACCGGCGCAGGAAAGACGACACTGTTTGATGCCATTACGTATGCTCTTTACGGAGAAGCAAGCGGCGGCAGCAGAACGACGGAAATGCTTCGCAGTAAATATGCCGATGCCGCGACACCGACATTCGTCGAACTGACGTTTTTATTAAAAGGAAAGACGTATGTGATTTGCAGAAATCCTGAATATATGCGTCCGTCAAAACGCGGTGCGGGAAAAGAAACGAAGGAAACCGCCAAAGCAGAGCTTACAATGCCGGACGGCGGTGTTATCAGCGGGATCAGTGCGGTAAATGAGAAAATGACAGAACTGCTCGGTATCCGCAAAGAGCAGTTTACGCAGATTGCGATGATTCCACAAGGGGATTTTTTAAAGCTGTTATTGTCGGGAACGAAGGAGCGCGCTGCGATTTTCCGTGAAATATTTAATACCAGACCGTATCTGCAGCTGCAGGAACAGTTAAAAAAGGAAGCCGGAACACTTTATAACGCGATTAAAGACGATGAAAAAAGTATCCGGCAGTATCTGGCAGAAGTGCGCTGTAAAAAAGAAAGTGCTTATGCCGATTCTTTGGAAAATCTGCAAAAAGAAGAAGTTATACTGGATACGGATTACTGTCTGGAACTGATTGCAAATATTATGGCAGAAGATATAAAGATACAGGAATCCGTTGTCCAAAAATCAGATGACCTGTCGGCGGAAATGGCACAGCTTGACAGAGCACTTGGAAAACAGCAGCAGCGGGAAGTAGTAGAAAAAGCACTTGAAGAGGCAAAGCAGAAGACGGCAGAACTGGGTACGCTTGCGAGCCGGTTAAAGATAGAATACGAACAGGCAGAAAAACTGCAGGAAAACAACAACACCCTGACTGCACAAATTGAAGCGGAGCAGCTCGCACTTCCGGGCTATGAAAAGCTGGAATTTATTTTGAACGAAACTGGACAGAAAAAACAGCAGCTTGAAAAGGAAGAACATTTACTGGAAAAAAGCAGGCAGGAAGCGCAGAAAATGAAACTGCAAAGAGAGAAGTATCAACAGCAGCTTGCCGGATTAAAGGACAGCGGTGCGGCACTGGAGCGGACAGCGGCGCAGATTTCCGTAAATGAACAGCAGTGTCGGAAAACAGAAGTCTTACAGGAAAAGGTTGTACAGAATAAAAATCTTGTCAATGAAATGTACCGCATACAGAAGCGGTATATTATGGCGGCAGAGCAATTGGCACAGGCAGGAAGCATTTACGAGGAAATGGAAAAACGTTATTTTGACGAGCAGGCGGGCATACTGGCACAGAACCTGCGTGAAGACGAAGCCTGCCCGGTATGCGGTTCACTGCACCACCCAAAGAAAGCAGTGCTTCATGAAAATGCGCCGACACAACAGCAGTTAAAAAGTCAAAAAGAAGATTATGACAAAAAAACGAAAATACGTTCTGAACTCAGTTCAGAGGCAGGACTTGCAAAAGGACGGGTACAGAGCGCATATAAAGAAATGCTTGCGCAGTATGCGGCATTGATAAGTGATACACATCCAACGATCGTTGCCGGGGTACAAGATATGTCAAATGTATCAGATTTATCGCATTTATCAGATTCGGAAGAAGCATCACAGGAACAGATGATTGACGTGATAAAGCAGGTGAGTTACCGGACACAGCAGGAAGCAGAAGCACTGGCAGATGAGAAGCAGCAGCTGATGGTGCAGAAAGCCAGACTGGAAGCCGATGTCGCATTAGAGCAGAAGATTTCCGGGCAGTTACCGGAGTGTGAAAAGCGCCAGAAAGAACTGGAAGAAGAGGTGGCAGAGTGTACCAGTCGTATTTCTGTATTAAAGACAGAAGGTGAAGCTTTAAAAAAGCAGGCGGATGAATTAAAACAGACTTTAAAGTTTGAAAATGCAGAAGCGGCAAGACAAAGCATTGCGCAGAAAGTCCGGCAGAAAGAGGAAATACAACAGCGGGCAAAGCAGGCAGGGCAGCAGTATCAGGATTGTAAAATCAAGCTCGAAGCAGAGCAGAGAAGGGTGCTTGATTTAACCACACAGCTAAAAAGCGGTGAAGAAGATAAAGAAAACAATGAAAGTAATGAGAGTGGGAAAAAGTACGGGGAATTACTGACCCTGCGGCAGGAAAAGGAAGTCTGTCAGAAGCAGTATCAGAACGAAAAGAAGGAACTGGATTTGCGGATTGCGGTCAATGAGCGGGCGGCAGGTGCAGTAAAAAAGATTGCGGCAAAGAGCAGCGAAAAAGAAAAGCAGTATCAGTGGGTACGGGCACTCAGCAATACGGCAAACGGTGCATTGAGCGGTCAGGACAGAATTATGCTTGAAACATATGTTCAGACAGCATTTTTTGACCGTATTATTATCCGGGCCAATACCCGCTTTATGCAGATGACATCGGGACAGTTTGAACTGGTGCGCGCAAAGACGGCAGATAATCTAAGAGTGCAGAGCGGACTGGAATTAAACGTGATTGACCACTATAACGGCAGTATCCGTAGTGTCAAGTCCTTATCGGGTGGAGAGTCCTTTAAGGCATCTCTTGCAATGGCACTGGGATTATCCGATGAAATCCAGTCGCAGACGGGTGGTATCCAGATTGATACAATGTTTATTGATGAAGGGTTTGGCTCATTGGATGAAAATTCACTGGAACAGGCGATTGATGTTTTACTGCGGTTATCGGAGAGCAACCGCCTTGTGGGAATTATCTCCCACGTCGGCGAATTAAAGGAGCGTATCGGTCGGCAGATTGTTGTTACCAAGACACCGGACGGCGGAAGCCATGCCAGGATTGTTGCGGACAACTAAGAACAGCTGTGTATTTTACAGCTTCTTATAAACCGTAAAATACATAGTGATAAAGCAGGCGGCTCCGCCGAAAAAATTGGAAACCGGTTCTGCCCAGAATACGCCGTTTACACCAAGTGGCGTGAGCGGAAGCAGATAGATTAACGGAATCACAATAATTACCTTTCTTAAAAGCGAAAAGAAAATGGCATTTTTGGATCTGCCAAGTGCCGTAAAAACGGATTGCCCCGCAAATTGAAAGGACATCATAAAAAATCCGAAAAAGTAAATGTGCATACAGGAGGCACCCAGTGAGAGCAGTTCCGGTGTCGAATCAAAAAGCAGGATAAATTGTCTGGCAAAAATCATGGTTAAAATCCATGCCGCTACGGTATAGATAAGCAAAGCCACAGACATATAGCGGATGGTCTGCTTTACCCGGCTGTTTTTATCAGCACCGTAGTTAAAGCTGAGAATCGGCTGGGCACTGTTGGAAATACCGCTGACCGGCATTTGAATCACTTCGCGCACGGAGTTAATAACGGTCATGGCGGCGATGTATAAGTCCCCGCCGTGTATGGACAGGCTGGCATTGCCCGCCATCTGGACGGCACTGTTGGTTATGGACATGGTAAAACCGGAAAGCCCCAGTGCAAGGATTTTGCAGACACGTTTTCTGCCCAATGCAAATTGTTTTGGAGAGAGCCGTATCATCGTCTTTTTCCCGGTCAGAAAAGTGAATGTCCACAAGGCGGCAATAAACTGTGAGATAACAGTTGCAAGAGCTGCACCCTGTACACCCAGTCCCAGTAAAAAGATAAAAACAGGGTCTAACAGCAGGTTGCAGACCGCACCAATGGAAACGGTCAGCATGCCGGTTTTTGCAAAGCCCTGCGCATTAATAAATGAATTTAAGCCAAGGCTTAACATTACAAAAACAGAACCGCACAGGTAGATGGTAATGTATGAATCGGCATAACGGAAGGTGGCTTCGCTTGCGCCGAGCAGATATAAAAGCGGACGTTTCAAAAGCAGCCCCGTTATTGTAATAAACAGGCCGAACAACAGTAAAAGGACAAAGCTGTTACCGAGGATTTTTTCGGCTTCGGCATCATTTCGTTTCCCGCGTTCAATGGAAAAAAGCGGTGCGCCGCCCATGCCGACAAGGTTGGCAAAAGCAATGGTAATCGTACAGATTGGAAAGGCAACCCCGAGACCGGTGAGCGCATTGGTAGAATCAAAGGGGATTCTTCCGATAAAAATACGGTCAATAATATTGTATAAGACATTGATTAACTGTGCCAGTGTCATAGGAAGCGCAAGACGCAGCATGTGTGCGGGAATGCTTCCGGTTGAAAAATCGTTTTCAGCTGTTGGATTCACAAAATCACTCCTTCTGTAATAATGCATGTATACACAGTATAGCACACTGGCTTAAAAAATTTAAGGTTGACTGCCGGATTTTCTTTATGTTATGATGTTTACAGATAAAAGGGAGTAGCTTGCATATACGGGCAGTATATGTAACGTGATTTCGTCAGTACGGGAAAATAAATTTCTCCGGAGCACGTTGTAGGAAGTGAGACTTTTATTGTAACGATTGTGTTGCAATAAAGTCTCGTTTTTCTTTATTGCAGGCAGAAAAAGGAGGAAAGAATGAATCGGAATTTAAAAAACGAGGAAGTTAAAAAGTATATTACAATTGGGGCAGTGCTGATTATTCTATATTGGGCATTACAGAATTTACAGCTGATTTTTTCAGTGATGTCAAAGATTCTGACACTGTTTATGCCTTTTTTAATCGGCGGGGTCATTGCATTTATTATGAATGTGCCAATGAAGCAGATTGAACGGCATCTTTTTCAGAAAGAACAGTATCAGACTGAAAAATTTGCGGCACTTAGAAGAACATGTGCATATGTCCTGACATTACTGGCAATTATTGTAATTCTGGCAGCAGCTATGGTTATTGTGATTCCGCAGCTGGTATCTACAATTGCAGATATTGTAAAGCTGATTCCGGGACAGTTTCAAAATGTGCAGCAGTTTTTGATGGAGCAGGCCAAAGCCTATCCGCAGATTGAACAGCAGCTGGCTTCGGTGCAGATTGACTGGGAATCGCTGTTAAAATCAGCAATGGATTTTGTAACTGCCGGTACAAAGGGAATTATCAGCGGCGGAATCGGTGCAGTGACAAGTATTGTATCGGGTGTGACGAATTTCTTTATTGGATTTATTTTTTCTATTTATGTTTTGTTTCAGAAAGAAACACTTGCAAGGCAGACGAAGAAAATTCTGTATGCATTTACAAAAGAAAAAACAGCCCAAAAAGTACTTCGTGTGGTACGGCTTGCCAATACGACATTTGCAAGCTTTTTGTCAGGACAGTGTCTGGAAGCGTGTATTCTTGGAACGATGTTCTGTGTAACCATGCTGGTTATCCGTCTCCCGTATGCGCTGTTAATCGGTATTGTTATTGCCATTACAGCGCTGATACCGATTGTAGGTGCTTTTATCGGTTGTGTTGTGGGAATTATACTGATAGGGCTGGTAAATCCGGTCAAGGCAGTGATATTTGTGATTATGTTTTTCGTTTTACAGCAGATTGAAGGAAATCTCATATATCCGCATGTAGTCGGCAGCTCAGTGGGACTGCCGGGAATGTGGGTATTAATGGCAGTAACAGTCGGCGGAAGTTTGTTTGGTATCGTGGGAATGCTGACCTTTATTCCGATATGTTCGGTGTGTTATGCACTGTTCCGGTTATTTGTCAACGAAAGGCTGAAAGAAAAGAGGGAAATATGACAATTATTATACAGTTGGTATTACTGGTAATCGGGTTTGCCGCACTTGTAAAAGGGGCAGACTTTTTTGTGGAAGGCAGTTCGGCCGTTGCGGGGAAGTTGAAAATTCCGGGTGTGGTCATTGGTCTTACAATTGTAGCAATGGGGACGAGTGCGCCGGAGCTGGCAGTCAGTGTATCGGCAGCAATAGCGGGTTCTAATGAAATCGCAATCAGTAACATTATCGGGTCAGATATTTTTAACCTGGTGCTGATATTTGCAATCTGCGCCGTGATTACACCGGTGACAGTGGATAGGGGCATTATGAAGCGGGATTTTCCGTTTTCAATTATTGTTTCCGTGATACTGGCAGTCATGATTGCAGATTATGTATTTACAGGGCAGAAGGTCTTTACTGCGGATGGTATACTGCTTTCAGGAACAATTGGCAGATTGGATGCGGTGATTTTGATTCTGCTGTTT
>ULVV01044854.1_pt1 | contig 10715 bp, 8 predicted proteins | sample 1959761 | NCBI WGS metagenome assembly ULVV01 (sample SAMEA4835795, study PRJEB28245) | human gut metagenome | biome: gut microbiome; material: fecal sample | place: Denmark | collected 2008
CGCGCTGGGCTATGAGATCGTCTGGCAGAGGCGGAAGTGAGGAGGATGTTCACATGACGGATACGGAAAAGAAGCTGTTGCAGGCGCAGCACCGATTGGAGGAAGCACAGGCGCGGGATCGCGTCAAGGAGCGAAAAGCCCGCACTCGCAGGCTCATTCAGGAGGGTGCAATTCTGGAAAAGGTGCTGCCGGAGGTGCGGACGATGGAGCTGCCTGCGCTGGAGGGGTATCTTTCACGGAAGCTGGGAAAATAAATCTAAATTTCAGATGGGAGGTCTCCGGGAAACCGGGGGCCTTCCTCTTTTTTCTCCCGAAGGGCGCACTTACTCACCACCCAGAAGGGGCGGTGGTATTGCCTGCGGCATCGTGCGCTCTGCGAGGCGGATGCGGCTCCTGCGGGAGCCTTATGTCCAATGCCACATCACATCTGTGCTGCTGCCATTGGCCACGCAGTCGGCTATATGTTTTGCTTCATCATCAAAACTGTTGTTTCCGTTTTGGAAACAACCCGCCGCCTGCCCGCATAAAGCTGCCACCGGCAGCTTTATTTGCGGTTATGGGTATCGCTTGCCGCAATACCCATTTTCTTTTTGCGAAAAAGAAACAAAAACAAGGGCGAAAGGACGGTGAGAATGAATGGCGATTTACCACTTAGAAGCCAAGGTGGTCAGCCGGGGAACGGGGCGGTCTGCCGTTGCAGCTTCTGCATATCTGAGCTGTACCAACATCCTCAATGACTACGATGGAGTGCGGCACGATTATACCCGTAAGAAAGGACTGATCTGGCGTGAGGTGTTTCTGCCAGAGTATGCTCCACCAGAATGGAAAGACAGGGGCGTACTCTGGAACGCTGTAGAAGAAAACGAAAAGACAAAGGACAGCCGCCTTGCCCGTGAGTTTGTCCCGGCTCTGCCTGTTGAACTGACCCCGACCCAATGGCAGGAGCTTCTATCTGATTTTATTAAGGAAAGTTTTGTTGCAGACGGGATGTGCGCCGATGTAGCAATTCACGACCCATACCCTCCCGGTCACAATCCCCACGCCCACATTCTGCTGACGGTGCGTCCGCTGGATGAACGAGGCGAGTGGCAGTACAAGACCGAAAAAGAATATCTCTGTGTTAAAGACGGCGAGGAACGGGGCTTTACTGCCGCTGAGTTTAAGGCAGCGCAAGCGGACGGATGGGAGAAGCAGTATCCGTATAAGGTTGGGCGCAAGAAAGTGTATATGCCTCCCTCCGAAGCAGAGAAGCAAGGCTTGGAGCGAGCCAGCAAGCACCCCAAAAGCACCAAGTTCGGCAGACAGAATCCCATCTCCGAACGTTGGAACAGCGAGGAACAGCTTGTCGTATGGCGCAAGGCATGGGCAGACGTAACCAACCGCTATCTGGAACGATACGGACACGATGCCCGTATCGACCACCGCAGTCATGCCGAGCGAGGTCTGGTCGAGCAGCCCACCATCCACGAAGGTGTGGTGGCAAGGGCTATGGAGAAAAAGGGCATTATCTCCGACCGCTGTGAACTGAATCGGCAGATTAAAGCGGACAACGCTCTGCTGCGGGAACTGAAAGCCGCCGTCAAGAAGCTGGCGCAAGAGGTCCTCCATTCTCTACCGGAACTCGCTAAGTCCATGGAATTCCTGCGGCAAAAGCTGTTGATTTTCTGCTATCAGCTTAACCACATCCGCACAGGCAAATCTGTCATTGGAAAATCCGTGGATGCCTGGAATATCAACCTGAACCGATATTCCGAGGTGGTAGACCAAATCAAGGAAACCAAAAGGGAGCGCACAGACCTCCTTGCCGAAAAGAAAGAATTGCCGTTCTGGAATATCCCCAGGAAGAACGAGTTGACCGCCAGAATAGCAGAACTGACGGAATTGCTGGAAGAACTGCAATCCGAAAAGGCGATTCTTCTGGACAATATGGACTGTACGGACGGCAAGGATGTTTCTAAGGTCAGGAAGAAGGTTGCACTGATGGAAGCCAACTTGAAAGAACTGGACGAGCAGGAACAGAAATACTCCGCCGAATTGGAAACCGCCCTTGCCGAATATGCCGAGCTGAAAACACAGGGTGAACAATTCGACCCGGTGGAGCTGCACGACACCCGACAGGAACTGCGCCCTGAAATGGAGCAGACGGCAGTCCAGCGTGTGAAGGAAAAGTATGGCGATAAGTACAGTCACAGGACAATGGATGACAGCAAGCGGGATGTTTCCCGGCATTTGGACGAGTATGCCGAGAGCCAGGAAATCCGGCAAATCCAGCGGGAACGGGAATACCAGCAGCGGCGGCAGAATAAGGCCAAACAAGAAAGAAAAAAGCAGGATGATTGGGAACGCTAACAAACCGGCGGGAGTGTATTTTTACGATGCACTCCCGCTTTTATCTTAGGCAATCATCGAATCAATCTGTTTCCGATCATTGCATTCTGCCCAAATAAAAGCTTTGAGACTCATACCTTGGCGATATTCTCGTTGTGTTTCCATACTAGACGGGAAACGACAGCAATGTAGTCTGTTACTCTCCTTGTTTGCCCATGAATCAGTGGTGGGTGCATATGTCATACAGCAGATGGCAGACCGTTTATTTTCCGTTGGCAACAGGTGCTCAGCTCTGCTTGCGTTCACACAAATGTTACAAGTGTTTTTAATGGGAAACAGTTGCGTTTATGCTATTGATATGGTAAAATTACGTTGCGGATGGTTTAATCCGTCCGACATTTATAAGATTGGAGGTAGTGTCATGTTCCGTTTTATGCAAAAGCAGTCTGGGTTATCTCATTTTGGATTTTGGCCTAGCCCCCATCTATGGACGGGGCAACTCAAAATCTATCATGTGGGCGCATAAGCCAGACTGTTGTTAAGTCGGCTTATGCGCTTTTTGCTGTGTGGTGAATCGAAAGCGTAGTGTTTTTAGATAACACAAGATGGAAATATCACCCATTCACTGTTGAAAGGAGGCACAAGCATGAATAGCATATTTAAGTTGATTACTAATCAGCAAATACCCGAAACGGCAAATGCTTTAGTTCCTGTGATTGGCTATGAGCCTTGGTCATTAAGAGCTCTTGAAAGCATAAAAAGCTCGATTGTAAACGGAGTTCCCACATTGATTCGTGTTCATTCAGCCGCCGACTACCCAATCGAAAATGAAGAACTCTCTCATCGCCTGGATATGGAGTCTCATTGTGTCCTTATTGTTGGGTATAATGACGACAAAGAGGAATTTGATATCGTAGATCCTTGGAACCCCAATTGGGGTGGACAACACGGCGGCGTTGGCAAACTCCCATATGAATCGCTCCATGTAGCATGTGTTAATTGCACTGCTGAAAAAGGAACGCGACTTTCTTTGATTTCACACAAGATTAGGCCAGTGCTTATCGAGGAAAATGCAAGTCTTGCTGTTGATTTGGGCTTTTATGAGCCTTTAGGCTATGTTATCGATAGAAACAATACGAAATTTGAAACATTCAAAGTGACTATTCATTATCTCTTCAATGGAAATGAAAAGCAGCAATCGCAGAGCCTTTCTGGCGAATGGAAGATTGGGGAAAAGGCGATATTTACATTCCCTTTGGAAAAAGAACTGTCGGGAGATATCGATGTCAGAATCGAGGTGCTTGCGACCTTATCAAGTGACAGGCCTTATCAGTACAGGGACAATATCTGTATGGACTTTACGGAGACGGTGAAGATTAACAGAAGTAGTGGTGTGTCGCAGAAGGAAAGCGTTATTTCTTCCATCAATGCAAGTAATTACTAAAACTCGGTATTGGACAATATAGTCCACTGTGAATTGGTGGCATGTGGGTGGATGATTGAAACTCTTCCACCCACATGTTGCCTATCGAAATGTTTTTTGCGTAGACTTCGAATTACAATCAATCGCAAAGAGAAAGGAGCATAATATATATGATCCGAAAAAACATTATTAAAAATAAAAATGACAAACAACGTTATTTCCTTAATGACAGTTGGCGTATAGAAATGCCAGCAGTTGTTAGAACTCCATTTTATGGAAATAATTGTAGTGAATACTTCGGCTATGTCGTTACATACTCTGAGATGGAACAGGCGTATCATTTATTGAAAGTTGATCTGCATAATGGGAAAATACTTTGGAGTATAGATGCTGTCAATGGTGGTTATGGAACACCAACTGTTTTTGGCGACCTTGTTGTTTTCCTAAAAGAGTTTGATGCAGTACAAGCTGTTTCCGCTGAGTCTGGCATTGTAGAATGGGCTGTTCAGGGTGGTCACAGAGTACGAACTACATTAAATGTTATAGACGAAACATTGTGGTTTGGTTCCGGCAGCACCCTTTTAGCCGTAAACAAAAACGGAGAAGTTGTCAAAAAATTACATATTCCCAATTCGTTTATTTACGGTAATATTACGCCGTACAAAGGTGGCATATTATGCACAGGTACGCTCCACAACAATGAAAGGGATTGCTCATGTTCTTATTTATGGCTTATAAATCAAGAAGGAAGCATAATGTATTCTATGGAGTTAGGTAGAAGCCCTGTTATTAGTTCGGATACGTCAGGCATTTGGCTAAAGGATGACTTTGCTTTTGCATCATGCGGACATGACATCATTTGTTTTGATCTAAAAGTAGGAAAAGAACTATGGAGAACAAGGGTTTTTGGGTTTTGTGGACGACATTTTCCTGTCGTTGATAGCCAAAGAGTGTATTATACAACACTAAAGGGTGAGGTTGGTTGTGCTGACATATTAAACGGAAGTATTGTTTGGAGGCAAAAGTTCAGAGAAGGGCTTATTGTTGCGCCACCGTCAATTTACGGGAAGACCCTTTTTGTCTTGGCGGATTGTTCAGTTTTTTTATTAGACAAGGACACGGGGGAAATTTTTCAGCACAAAGTAGTTGGTCACACTCCTTATAGCGCGGTCAGTTTTGGAACTAATAAGGCGTTGATTGGAGCAGGCGAGCCACCAGCAAATGGTCAACTGATTTGTTTTGATGTTGTTTCAGAGGCACATGTATCTTTGCCTATGTATAACGACGTCTACTTTTTGGAAGAAAAAGATTGCAATCTTATGAGCGTGCTTATCGAAACAGGTGGAGAATATACATCTTCGAGTATTGACGTGTCAGTTTTTTCAAAAGATGGGGTGGTCAATGGTAAAAAAATCGGAAATGCCTTTACATATAAATTTAATTTACAAAACAATTGCGTCAGTGGGTTTTATGCAATTCCGGTTTTGCTTGAAAATTTTGGTTTAATTAAAAAAACATGCATTAGTATCTATATTGACAAAAGAGAACAGTTGCCATCTTCCTTTGTACTACATCAATATTTGAAGGTTTCAACAGAGGAGAATATTTTTAGTAGTGGAGCGGCATTGGTGCAAGGACTTATGAAGGTTCATGGGAAGTCCATTTCGCAAAAAGACTTTAGAGATAGGATTAACTATGTAAAAAGAAAAAGCAATTGGAAGGATGCAGACTTCCAAACATGGCGGCTAATTCTCAAAAGAGTCCTTAGTAATTCTGCTGAATCTTTAGATGATTTTATCAGAAGTGAAGAAGGAGGGGAGTTTGAAATATTTTAACCTGATCATTATCCAGAAAAAGGGACACGAAAACAGGCTGGCATATGGCGGCCAAAATTAGAGCAGATCAGCCAGGCCGGGGAGGTTACCAGACAGCCCTGCCTTTGAAGGATTAAGATAGCCTGGTCAGCAGAGATCTCACGGTGTGTGAGAGGACGGTCAGCCTTGCGGTAAGGCTCAGGGTTATAAGATTCGTTCTTCTTGAGGATGTTGTAGATGGCAGTCAGCAACACAAGGGCGACGGCGATGATGGCCTTCTTGTTACCACAGCGCTTCTTCAAAGCTAGATAGCGATTGCGGACTTCTGGGTACTGCTTTGCCCGGATAGCACAGAGCGCACACTGCACCAACAGGGGCTTGATGTATGCCCCAGCCCGGCTGCTCCTGGTGGTTTTCTTTTTTTCCGGCACTTTCATTGTAAGCCCAGCCCAGGAGCAGAAATGCTTCGAGGTGGAAAAAACGGACATATCCACGCCAATTTAAGAGATGATGCCAATAGTGGCAAAGGCTTGGATACCTAGCGCCGTCATAACGAGGTTAAGTTGGGGAAGATATTTCTCAGCGATGGTCAGGATAAGAGAGTCCAGATCGGCCTTGCACAATTCAAGGCTGTCCATGTGGGAACGGATGATGCGGAGTTTTTCGGCCTGTTCCACACACATCTCTCCGTCCGCAGCGGCCTGGATTTTCTCAACTGGTGTTTTGACTCGCTTGTTGAGGAATGGAGCTACATGAAAGGATTCGTTGCTTCCTAGCAGCCGGAGGTAATAGCTGTAGCTGCTTTGCCAAAGCCGTCCGGAAACACGTCATCCAGCTTGATATTGGAGACAGTCAAGCAATTCTGCGCCCGGTTTTCTCTCCCGTGGTGAAATTGGTGAGTTTTCAGCGGTAGCACACCAAATCCCGGAGCTGACGAATATCTGATGGTGGGATAAAGCTGCCAGAAACCAGGTCGTGCTTGAAGATGTCCGCAAACCACTTGGCGTCCTTTTTGTCTGTTTTCTTTCCCCGGATAGCCTTGACGTACTTGGGGTGGGCAAGGACAATATTGCGGGCGTGTTCTAGGATGTTGTAAATAGGGAGCCAATACATCCCGGTAGGCTCCATACACACGTCCTTGCAGTTGTTCTCTCCCAACCAGGTGGCACACCGCCGGAGGTCTCCTGTAAAGGTGCAAAACCGCTTGCCTTTGTAGGTGGTAACGCCCTGCTCGTTGATTGAGGCAATACAGGCTACCAGAAACGATTTGTGGACATCCATTCCACAGCAGATAGGATAAACGATTTTGAGCATAACACATCCCCTCAGTTCGAAGATTTGAGGGAACAGGTAGGGACTGGACACTCACTGAAAGCTTGAAGCAGTCTGTCTCTCCAAAGATAAGTTTACAGGGTTCTACGCCCTACTTATTTGCGCTTGAAAGAGCATCCGGCACACATAATAATTCAGTTCAGCGGATAGCTGTACCCACTCACCCCCCCCACATGCTGTGTAGTGTGCCCGTTCCTCTAGCGTATTCTAACAAATTTCGTTTAGCTGCGATAGAGGCACTCCTGTTTCGTATCCCTTTTGTGCCTTGGAGTGCAGCGGAAAGGAATGGTCATAATAATGAAGCAATATTTAAGTGCTCTTATACAAAAAATAGGTCGGTTGAATGTGTCCATATATTTGCTTCTTTTGTCTGTAGGATATGGTTTATACAGCATACTTCCTTATACCTTGCCAAAGATATTTAGCGGCAGTGGGGGATTGCACGTAAACCCTTTTTTCATGGTCCTATCAATTTTATCCTTTTTAGTAGTCCCTATTTTGAATTATCCTAACAACCTTGCTATGCAGAGTGTTAGAAAATATTCAAAGCAGGTTCTCTTTGACGACCTAGTGAAAAAAAAATATATGTATTTTGATGATATGGAAACCGGGAAGATCCAGGATCTTTTTTCCGAATCATCTTTTTGTACACGAAGTTTGCTGTACTCCTGCGTTCAATTTATAATCAAGCATTCCGCTATTATAATAATTAATTCAACTGCTTTTTTTAATTTCCATTTCCTTCTTGGTGTGACTTATATATTATCTTATTCAGTATATTTCTTCATATCCATTGTTCTTTTAAAAAAACAAAATAACAGGATTCATAGTACGCTGTTGTCTGCGTCAGATGTGAATTCTTATTTGATCGATTACTGCCAGAATTTGGACTCTATATACTCATTCCGTTCATATGATAAAGAAAAAGAAAAATATCGTTTCCTTTTGGATAGTGAGCAAAAAAATTACTATGGTCTACAGTTGGCCATAGATAATGCAAAACTGATTCAACACATTGTGTTAGTATTCATTACCTTTTTACAGCTGATTATATTTTCTATTTATTCCACAACGGGAATAGGTAATATCTCATTCTATTTAGGACTTATCTACTCAATATTTAATTTGAGAGATTTTGGTGGAGAATACTTGTCAATGATAGAAATGGTCTCAAGACTAAAAGCTGCGTTAAAACTATTGGGGTACAGCGAAAGTAATGAAAAAGATTGCCATAGAGTTTTTATCAGTGTTCCTACCAATACGGTGATTGCCATGCAGAATGTTGAATTGACGCTTGGTAACAAGAAAATTTTTGATAATGCTAGTTTGTATGTAAATAAAGGCGAGCATATCATCATTCGAGGTGAGAACGGAAGCGGAAAATCGACATTACTTAAAGTTATAGCAAAGATATTAGATATTGACTCTGGGCAGATAACATATGGTCTCCCATCTATCGATGGCATAATGTATGTTTCTCAAAATACAAATTTATTCAATAGGTCAATCTATGAAAATATAATATATCCAATGGACGATGCTAATTTAGAGGAAGTCTATGAGTTGATAAACATATTCGGACTTAATTCGTTGATAACTAGCGAAAACGACTTGTTTCAGAAAAAACCAGGTGATTTTGGAAACAAATTTTCAGGCGGTGAAAAGCAAAAAATTCTAATAATTAGGACATTAATCAATCGTCCGCATATTATCTAATTTGATGAGATTACCTCATCTCTTGACTCAAACTCCACCAAGGTTTTTTATGAAATGCTGAATACGCGATTAAGTAGTAGTACAGTATTGTTTGTCTCGCACGATGATGTCGTTGATAGTGCATTTGACAGAGTCTTAGAGATTGATGAGTTACATGCTTTGTAAAGTGCGTTGTCTTATTATGCCTTATCGTCACCGATTTCTTTTAGCTAAATTGCATCATCAAGAATAGGCAACTTAATGCTGCAAAATTGGAGTCATAAGCACTTAACAACATTGCATATTATTTGCAGAAAAAATCCTTGACAAATCCCATCTCATGATTTTGCAATTCTGTCGCCGCGGCGGGTGATGGAACGCGAAAGAAAACCCTGACGGTTTCCTTTCACACGATCCTTCCCTCCGAGACTTTTGGCTGGGCAGGTTATTTGACAGTCTGACGGACCGTGCTGCAAAACACAGCACGGTCCGAACTTTTTGTTCGCAGTTATAACTCGGCGTACTCGCCCTCGGCGGCGTCCTCCGCCTCGACGGCAGCCTCTGTCTCAAGTGCGATGGCCTCAGCCGGGGTCTCCGGCTTCAGTCGCGCGAAGCGGTAGAACAGCAGAGACAAGACCGTTGCAACGGTCCAGCCGATCGGCCACGACAGCCAGATGCCGGTCTCCTCAAAGGTGCGGGACAGGACAAAGGCCAGTGCGACACGCAGCAGCAGGTCCGTGAACGTGGAGACCATGAACGGGCCCATCTTTCCCGCGCCGCGCAGGACGCCGTCGGCCACGATCTTCGAGGCGACGATCACATAGAACGGCGCGACGATGTGCAGGAACTGCACGCCGGTCGCCAGCGCCTTCTGCGTCGGGTTATCGACGAAGATCTTCACAAGCGGTGCGCCCGCAAAGAAATACAGCACCGTCAGCGGGACGCACAGCGCCCACACAAGGTACAGACCCGCGCGGAAGCCGCTGCGGATGCGGTCCGGCTTCTGGGCACCAAGGTTCTGCGCCGTGAAGTTCGAAATGCCGTTGCCCAGCGTCACGAGTGACGTGATGACCAGATTATTCAGCTTGACCGACGCGGAATAGCCCGCCATAACGGCCGTGCCGAACGAATTGATGATACTCTGCAGCACGATATTGCCGACGGAGACAAAGCTCTGCTGCAGGATGCTCGGGATGGCGACGCGCGCCACGCGGCCGAGCAGTCTGCCGGAGAAGACCGGAGCCTTCTGGCCCTCCGGCAGGTGGATCTTCGCCAGACGGCGGAACACGAACGCCAGCGCCAGCACGCAGCTCACGCCCTGGCACAGGAACGTCGCCCACGCAACGCCGTCCACGCCCATGCCGAACGCCGTGACGAACAGGATATCCACCGCGATGTTCGAGAGAGACGAAGCCATGAGGAAGAAGAACGGCGTTTTGGAATCGCCGAGCGCGGAGAAAATACCGGTCGCCACATTATAGAAAAACACAAACGGCAGGCCGCAGATGTAGATGTTCAGATACAGCTGAGAGTCCTTCATGATCTCATCCGGCGTGTTGATGAGGCCGAGGAGCTGACGCGACAGCAGCAGGCCGACCAGCATCAGAACAGCGCACAGGCCCGCGCTGGCGATGAGCGTGGTATAGATCGTCGTCTTCATGCTGCGCAGGTCCTTCGCGCCGAAGAACTGCGCCGCCACGACGGAGCAGCCGATGTTGCAGCCAAAGGCAAAGGCGATGAAGATCAGCGTGATCTCATAGCTGTTGCCGACGGCAGCCAGCGCATTCTCGCCGATGAATTTACCGGCGACAAAGCTGTCTGCGATATTATAAAGCTGCTGGAAAATGATGCTGCCGAACAGCGGCAGACAGAATTTCCAGAGCACCCGGCTGGGTTTGCCGGTCGTTAAGTCCTGATTCACAATGATTCCTCCTTGATTCCATTCCAAGGGTGTATTATAATGGCTCTGTTCTTATACGGATAATCTATTGTTGATATGGTCTCCATATCAATTTTATATGGGAGGAACACATGGACATTGCGCTGGATTATTACCGCATCTTTGAAGCCGTAGCGCGGCACCGCAGCTTTACCCGCGCGGCGGAGGCGCTGGTCAACAGCCA
>ULVV01026034.1_pt1 | contig 10649 bp, 8 predicted proteins | sample 1959761 | NCBI WGS metagenome assembly ULVV01 (sample SAMEA4835795, study PRJEB28245) | human gut metagenome | biome: gut microbiome; material: fecal sample | place: Denmark | collected 2008
CGGTGTTTGTCCCAACGATTCCGTACTGACTCAAATGGTTTGTCTCAAATACAATATAACCGTTTTCTACCGCAGCAGGCAAGGTCTCTTTAATCTCATCATTTACAATGTAAACGACTTCGTATTTGTCATACCCCTTCAAATCTTCCGGCAGAGCAATTCTGATCTTCATTTTGGTGTTGCTGATCTTCACAACATTGTTGTTTCCGTCCAGCACATTGATGTCCGCAACGAATTTCACATTCTTATCTGCCAATTCCTTCTTGACCTCGATGGACTTGATATCCAGCTTGTAATCCTTGCTGACCTCTGTTGCAAATTCGATTTTTGCCTTTGTCTCCCCCGTGCTTTGGAGTTCCTTCACTGTGTCCTTACCGGGATTTTCCGGCTCTCCGGAGGTTTTCGTCCAGGAGGCGTACAAGGTTACATTTTTATACCGCACATAACCGTTGTCTTCCGTAATCAAGGTATCCTTATCATATTTCTTATTGGTCTCCTCGTTATTGTCCCAAATTCTCCAATAAATATACGTCTCCATAGTACCGCTGCCGTCGCTTTTGGTGTTCCAGCCGTTAAAGGTATACCCCTCTCTTACGGGAACATAGGGCAAAAGTGACATTAATGCGCCTGAGTCTCTGCCGCCTACATAGTCGTATGTGTTAGACTCCTTACCGTTGAGCTGTCCGCCGTTAGCATTGAGAGTTACTACGATACCGTCGTTGTCAAAGGTGTTTTTGGTATAGGTTGCAAGAACCTTTACAGCGTCGCTTTCCTTAAAGCAATCAGCCGATATTTCCGTTACAAACTCGCCGTTCAAAGCCCAGCCGACAAAGGTATAGCCGTCTCTTACGGGGGTGTATTTCGTCAGGTCGACTGTCTGATAAGCACTGGAGCTGCTTGTCAGGGTCATTTCATACTTGCCGTTTACTTTGCCGCCGACGCCGTCAAGCGTCAGGTAATATGTGCCCGTTCCCTTTAGCACTTCTTCGGAGAAGGTCGCATAAATCGTAAGACCGTTGGTGTATGCCACCTCACCGTCGTTTGCCCAAAATGTACCCTCCGAATTGAAATCCGACAAAGGTATATCCTCTGCGACTTTTGTTTTGCCTGTCCAATCCGTTGCCCAATAGGCGAATTTGGTGCTGCCGTTGAACGGAAGGACACCCGCAGTCAATTCGGATAAGCTAACCGTTGTGTCCCCATCGGCAGCATCAAACTTTATCATTTTTGCATAATCGCCGTCGACCTTGCCGTCCATGCCGTTAAGGCCGCAGGTGAGTATCAGCGTATATTTTCCGTCGTCCTTGACCGTGACGCCATTCGCAGTCACGATGCCGGAAACGCTGAATATTGCTACGAGTAATAACAAAAGTGCCGATTTCAATTTCATACTGACTTTCCCTCCTGAGTTTTTGTTAAGGTTTTTTGATTTTTTCATAAGAGTTCCTCCTTTATTTAAGTCTTATTTCAAGGCATTTTTACTTTTCTTCCTGCTTGCAATGCCAAGCACAGTCAGGACACCGCCGCTGATGCACAGAATCGCCAGCCACAAAACGGAGCTGCTGTCACCGGTCTGGGGAGAGCCGGTGCTGCCGGGCTTCGTGGGCTGACTGGCCGAGCCGCTTCCGGAACCGGTCGCGGGAATTTCAACGGCCGCTTTCTTATAACCGCAGACGGTGCATTCCTCATGCTTAGAGCCCTTCTCGGTTGCGGTGGCTTCCTTGTCGGTAACCCACTTGAAGGTGTGCGCCGCCGTGTCGGCCTTGTCGCCGCACTGGCACTCATGCCAGTGGTTGGTGTCATCATACTTCCAAGCCGTACCATAACTATGGGTATGAGAATCTGCCGTGGGTATCATCGTCAGCTCCGTTTCGACCCAAAAGCTCTGCGTGTCGCCGTCATCGCCTATGCGAGTGTAGTTTACTTCCTGGCCGTTGATTTTCAGCGTGGCATCGGGGGAGATGTCAGCGGTATAGGCAGTCACATATACACCGTAATGATAGGTCTTTCCGGCTTCAAAAGCGGTGATTTTGTTTTTATAAATATCGCCTCCCCATTCCGGCTCCGTAGAAAGAATACCTGTGTCGCTGTCCAGGCTCCACCACTCACATCTGAATGCGTAAGCTGCGTTTTCAGATACCGATCCCGTGAATACCGGCTTATCTCCGTCCTTAAAGCTGACGGTGACATCGTTTATCTCAATCAAGTCAATTGCCGCTGGATTGTCCGACTCGGTCGGTATCATCGTTTTAACATTGGGGAGACTCAGATATCCGTCTGTGCCGGGAACCGCTGTCACTGCGTTCCCGTTCACCGTAGCGGCGACTTCTCTGCCGAAGTCATAACCCCTTTCCGGCAGCAGCAAAATGGAATATACATATTTTTTCCCGCTTTCAAACGCTGTAATGGTCGGCAAGGTGCTGTATATCCCGTCGTTGGAATGCCATACAGCCACGGCCACATCGTTTTCATTTAACTCCTGCCAGTATTCATCTGCAATCCGGTATTTGCCCTGATCGGCGGCGGCTACGGCAGCCGTGGCCCGGGGCGCATCACCGGGGTTGTAGGAAAGGGTTGCGCCGATGATTTCAGCGGTGCTGATCACGGAATCCTCAGGATGCTCAGAGATCTGCCTAAAATGGGCCGTGAACGTCACGTCGCTTTTCACGGTAATCTTGTTCTGCATTTGATCAGAGGAAAGAGGGGTGCCGGCCGGAATGGCAGTACCACTGCCGGCCTGGTATACGGCAGCATCGGCTGTCCAGTAGGCGAACTCATATCCTTGATTCGGAAGCAGCGTATCGATGATGCTGCCGGCAAAGCCGAAAGTATCTGTCTCGGATACATTCAGCTTGTAGTAGTAGGGCTTGTTAACATCATCGTCAATGCCGTAATACACAAACGGGATCTGGTCGTTTTTACTCATGGTTCCATAATCTCCGGGGTAGAATTTAACAGCATACGCTCCCGATTCCGCAAACGCCGAAATCGGCACCAGCGACAGCAACATACACAGCGTGAGCAGGACTGTCAGCAGCTTTGTCTTAAACGCTTTATTCTTCATAGTCTTAATTTCCTTTCTTACAGTTTTTCTCCGCATTCGGAGCAGAAGACACTGCTTTATTTAACATCAGCACCGCAGGCTGGACAGTTCTCCGGCTTTCTTCAGGATTGCTTTTCAATATACCCGCTGATAGGTTCGGCATACATATTGTCGTCGGTCACTGCCTTGTACCGCTTGCCGTCGTACACATCGGTAAAGCCGTTGGTTGCTTTATAAATTTCACCGGTCTCGGTATCGTAAACGCGCTCGTAGCCGAGGGTGGCGTCGCTCTGCTTCTGGCTCATAATGTCCTGACTTCTGTTGCGGCTTTCCCAGGAGGACATAAAGCCGTCCATGGTCGCATTGAAGTTTTGGCTGATCTGCTGAGCAAGGGCAACCTTTTCATTGCTTGCCTGATTGGTGGCACTGACAAAGCTGTCGGAATACTGCAGGGTTTTGAAGCAATCGGTCAGCACACCTTCCCACTCGATAAAGGTGTCCTTTGCGGCGGTAACAGCAACGATGTTGTAAGCCATATAGTAGCCGCCGTCCACCGCCTGGAGCTGATAGCCTACCACATTGCCGTTGGAGATGGCAAAGCTGCCAAAGTCCACCACACTGGCGGCAAATAGGCCCTCGCCCTCTTTGCCGTTATCCGTGAATGTCGCGCGAAGCTGCTCGTCGCCGAGAGCGGAGGACTTCATCGGGCTGGCAGAGGGATAGCGGTCGGTTACCGTAAAATTATCAAACCGGGGGAAGGCATATCCGGAATAAGCAGGCTCCACCTCCGATGCAAATGCCGTATACTGTGAGAATATTTTGAAAAAGCCCTCTGTAGACGGGTTATCAAGCACAGCGGCCTTAGCAAAAAGCGCCGCCTGGGTATTCCCCATGCTGTAGTTCTGCTGCCATGCTTCTTTGCCCGCCTGACTATGGAGCAGGACGTCTGCCTTCAGCAGTACAAACATCTGGTTCAGCGGCTCAGCTGGGTCGTATACCCGGATGCTGTGGTAGATGTTGGTGCCGCCGGTCGTTACCGTCCAGCCCTTTGGGATGGTCATGCTGAAATCGGCAGTTTCATATTTTTCCGTCTGTGCGGCTTTGGCGACCGTCTGCGTGACCTTCACGCCTCTTTCCGTTTGTTCGGTTTTTGTGCCGTCATCGTTCACAACGGTTTTGCTGCCGCAGGCGGCAAGAAGCAAGGTCATGACCAAGGCCAGCGCAAGTGCCGTGATTCGTTTTGCATTCATCGTGTTTCTCTCCTTTTCCTTATTTCTGATCATAGTCCCAATAGAAACGGCAGGGATCGTATTTTTGATACGCACCGTATCCGTCTGTAAGCACCTCGGCAATGGGGAGCATCGTATAGTCCTCGGTGATTACATGGCTTGTGCTGATGTTGCGGACATCACCGTAAAAAGCGGTGAGCAGCTCAAGCTTTTTTAGCTTTACATTGCAGTTGAGATGCTGCGCAGCAGGATAGTAGGGAGACACCGAACCGTCCGGCGCGAGCTGCGCTTTTGTGTCGCTGTCGTCCAAAGGCTCCGAGGCATACACGATCTCATAAAAGGCACAATTGGTCATCAGAATGTTCCGATTAAACAGCCGGATCGGTGTTTCACCGGCAAGCTCGGACAGCTCCAATTCAAAGGCAATGTACTCCCGCCGATCCATGTCCCGATACCAATTCCAGCCGGTCGTACCCTTATCAAGATATTTGCCCGAAAAAAGCAGGCTGACTTTACCGCCGGCAACGGCGATCATCGGATCGCCGGAGTAGACCTTATCGGCATTTAAGTATTCTGCCGTATGATCCTCCAGTGTCTTTCCGTCGGAAGCATAGCGGTAAACACTTCGGAACAGCGGATGCTGCGCCTTATCCATCGGTGAGGCCGCAAACGGCGGGCTGCTGACCTTATAGCCGGAGCCGTCATTTAAGTAGATCTCGCCCATTTCACCGTCATGGGTCAGACGCCAGTATCGGATGTTTTTTCCGGGCAGGGTGCCGACCTCCTGTATGTTCTTGCCGTTTGCCAAAACAGAGTTGAAATTTGCCTGATACAGCTTCCCGTCAGCCACCACGAGATCGTTGACGGTTTTACTGTAGCCGTGATCCAGGTTACAATCGAATTCGGCGTACTCGTTTATAATGCCCTCGCCGCCGAGAAATTTTGTGTAGTCCGATTGGTCATACGGTATGCCGCGCTCCTTTAAGAGCAGCTGCTCAAGATTGATCGGATCCGCCTGGGTAGCTGTGCTTTGCCCGCTGTCCGGGTCCGGCTTCTTGGCCTCCCCGGGGGAGGCGGAGCACCCGCACAGTGCAACAGCCAGCAGTGCTGCGCACAGGAACAGCCGGGGGATAAACAGAAATTTTGCTTTTCCAGCTTTTTCCATTCCTTTCTTCCTTTCCCACACATGTTATTATTTGCCATTATAGCATAGAGCAAGGCGGACTACAGGGCGTTTCCCGAAGTGTCAATTGACACTTTTGAAATTATGCGCCATGAAGTACTTTCCTTTTGGCTGCGCCTCCTGTATAATGACTAAAAACAAAACTATCCGGAGAAAAGCCATGAAATTCTGCCAGCAATTAAGTGAATACCTCTGCCGGCTCTCCTGCACAGGCAAGGAGCTGTGCGCCTTGGCCGGCATATCTGCCGCCTCCTTCAGCCGATATAAAAACGGAGAACGGGTCCCGGAGCTGGGTACTCCGGCCTTTGAGGGCCTGTGCCGCGCCCTAGGGGAGATTGCCGAGCAAAGAGGCTATGGAGACCTTACCGCCGACGCTGTGCGGGCGGCATTTGCTGCCTGCGAGGACTTTGTAGCCACGGACAAGGAGCAGCTACGCCGCAATTTTAACACCCTGGTGGCGGCCATGGGCATCAACCTTACCCGGCTGTGCCAGTACACCAATTATGATCCCTCCACTATCTTCCGCATTCGCAACGGAAGCCGGCGGCCTGCCGACTCCCGGCAGTTTGCCGGGGCCGTGGCCTCCTTTGTGGCCCGGGAGGTCGCTTCGCCCCGGGAGCTGGAGGCCCTGGCGGAACTGCTGGCCTGCCCGGCGGAGGATATAGCAGACCTCTCCTTTCGCTATACGCGCCTGTGCAGTTGGCTGATGCAGGAGCAGCCTGCCCGCAGCGAGGGCGACATCACCGACTTTTTAAGCAAGCTGGACGAGTTCGACTTGAACGAGTATATCAAGGCCATCCATTTTGACGAGCTGAAGGTGCCCTCTATGCCCTTCCAGTTGCCCACGGCCCGCTATTATTACGGCCTGGGAGAGATGATGGACAGCGAGCTGGACTTTCTCAAGGCCACGGTGCTCAGCCGGTCCATGGAGCCGGTGACCATGTACAGCGATATGCCCATGGGCGAAATGGCCAAGGATCCGGAGTTCCCCAAAAAGTGGATGTTCGGCATGGCCATGATGCTGAAAAAGGGCCTGCACCTGAACCAGATCCACAACCTGGACCGATCCTTTGAGGATATGATGCTGGGGCTGGAGAGCTGGATCCCTATGTACATGACCGGGCAAATTTCCCCATACTATCTGAAAAACGCGCCCGGCGGCCCCTTTTTACACCTGCTGAAGGTGTCCGGAGCGGCGGCTCTCAGCGGCGAAGCCATCGCCGGGCGCCACGCTGAGGGACGGTATTACCTGACCAAAAACAAGCGGGAGCTGGACCATTACGCCATGCGGGCCCGGGCCCTGCTGGATAACGCATACCCCCTTATGGACATCTATCGCAGTGACCGGGAAAGCGAGAGGAATACTTTTCTGCTGGCCGACACCAGAAAGCCGGGGCACCGCCGCAGCATCCTCTCCACATTGCCGCTGTATACGGCCAGTGAGGACCTCCTGGAACGTATTTTGGCCCGGAACGGCATTGATGCGGAACAAAAGCAAAGAATAAAAAGGTACGCCGCGGCGCAGAGACAAAGAATCATGGCCATCCTGGCAGAGGGAACGGTGGAGGACGAGAGCCCGGCCTTTACGCCGGAGGAATTCAGGGAGAAGCCGCCGGTGCTGGAGCTGTCGGGGGTGTTCTGCGAAGCCGACATTCCGTACAGCCAAGAGGAATATACGGCGCATTTGAACGATACGAAGGCCTTTGCCGCTCAGAATCCAAATTATAGCTGGGAGATGAGCGGAAGCCAGGCGTTCCGCAACCTGCAGATCCTGATCCACCAGGGGCGATGGGTCATGGTGTCCAAGGGCAAGGCGCCGGCCATCCACTTCGTCATCCGTCACCCTAAGCTGCGCTATGCCATTGAGAGCTTTATCCCGCCCATAACGGAGCATGGATAGGCAGATGTCCGCTATACAAAAAGAGACCGGCAGATTTCTGCCGGTCTTTTCTTGTGCTATTGTAAAGGGGCCTCTGTAGCGCTCAGCTTTATTTCACCTGCCCGTGATAGTATTTTTTGGCGCAGAATTCCAGCCGGACCTCCACGGTGCCCTCGTCCTCCATCCAATCGGCAAAGTTGGAGAAATTCCGCTCTGCAACGCTGAATTTCAGCAGGTTGTGGGTGCGGACATTCTCCCTTTTGCAGAAAGCATAGATCCACTCATCGAAGGTCATGCCGTCCCGGAGGCAATCCAGCATCTCCTGGGCCTTGCTTTCAAGAAAGCGGATGTTCTCGCCGATGAGGTCTGTGATGTCTGTCAGTACCTCCTTGTGAGCCACGATATAGGCGGGACAATGGAGGGCATAAAGGCTGCGCTTGCTCTCTAAGTCCCGGGCGATGAACATGGAGGTGGGGAGCTTGGCCCCCTCAATCTCCGAGCGGCTAATGAGACAATCCCCAAGGTAGGCTACACCGTCCGGGGTGATGATGCCGATGTGGCCGGCGCTGTGGCCGGGGAGCTGCAGGATGCCGAATTTCACGCCGCAAAAATCCAGCTCCGTGGCGTCGGCGGAGATGATTACATCGGCGGTGAAGCATTCTTCCAGGAAATAAGCCCGGCTGCGGCCGTAGGTCAGGGCCACGTAGTTGGCCCGGTAGGCGTCGGGATTCACGGAGATGCCCGCCTCAATGATCTGCGCAGCGGCAATGGCGCCATACCGCTGCTGGAGATAGCGAACGTTGCCCGTGTGGTCAAAATGGGCGTGGGAACAGAGAATGCCCTTGAGATGGAAGCCGTTGTCCTCCAGCAGGTGGGTCAGGCCGCTGCGGTCCAGCTTGGCATAGCCTGTGTCCAGCAGGACAATATCGGTGTCATTTAATTTATAAATAGGCAGCAGGGCTGTGGCGGCCACAGCCACATAGGTGCTGCCCAGGACATGGCGAAGCTCCATGAGGTGTTTTTCTCCTTTTTATCTTTTGAATTTCTCCACCTTTTTCATTTTAAGAAAACGGATTGACGCTGCCGCTTTTGCAAACTGATTTCGCAGTGACAGGCTGCAATGACAGATTTTGATAATCTCATTATATCCATTGAGCGAAGAAAAACAAGAGCCGCCTTTTGCGAAAATTTCATTTACAAAAGGCGGGAAGTATTGTAAAATACTGTGGAGAATAAAAACAGGAGGATTTGTATGGACGAGCCGAAATATAAACGGGTGCTGCTGAAAATCAGCGGGGAAGCCCTGGCGGGAGAAAAGCACTTTGGCCTGGACTTTGGCGTTATGGGCCGGGTGGCGGATGTCATTAAGGAATGCGTGGAGATGGGTGTTCAGGTGGGCATCGTTATCGGCGGCGGCAACTTTTGGCGCGGCGTAAAGAATGGCGAGGGCTACATCGAGCGCACCCGGGCCGACCACATGGGCATGCTGGCCACGGCTATGAACTGCATGGCTATGGCCGACGTGCTGGAGCAGAAGGGCGTGGATGTGCGGGTGCAGACCGCCCTGGAAATTAAGGAGGTAGCTGAGCCCTATATCCGGGCCCGGGCCATCCGGCATCTGGAAAAGGGACGGGTGGTTATCTTCGGCTGCGGCATCGGCAGTCCCTTCTTCTCCACGGATACCGCGGCGGTGCTGCGGGCGGCGGAGATCGGCGCGGACGTCATCCTGCTGGCCAAAAATATCGACGGCGTTTATAACTGCGATCCGGCCAAGTTTGCCAATGCAAAGAAATTCGACTCTATTACATATGACGATGTGCTGGCGCAGCATCTGTCCGTGATGGATAGCACCGCCACCAGCCTGTCTATGGATAATCACATCCCTGTTTTGGTATTTGCCCTGAAGGATCCCTACAACATCATCCGCGCCCTGCGCGGAGAAAAAATCGGAACGATCGTAAAGGAGGCTTAACCCCATGCTGAAAGACGAATACAAGGTTTACGAAGAAAAAATGAAGAAGAGCATCGAGTCTGTGAAGAATGACTTCGCTGCCGTGCGGGCGGGCCGGGCCAATGCCGCTGTGCTCAATCGCATTTCCGTGGACTATTACGGCACCCCTACGCCCATCCAGCAGGTGGGCAGTGTGGCGTCTCCGGATCCCCGGACCCTGGTCATCACCCCCTGGGACGGGTCTTTGCTGCGGGCCATTGAAAAGGCCATTCTGGAGTCCGACCTGGGCATCAATCCCCAGAACGACGGCAAGTGCATCCGCCTGTCCTTCCCCCAGCTCACCGAGGAGCGCCGCAAGGAGCTGGTGAAGCAGATCCACAAGTATTCTGAAAACGGCAAGGTGGCCGTGCGCAACATCCGGCGGGACGCCATGGATAGGTTTAAGAAGATGCAGAAGGCCTCTGAGATCACCGAGGATGAGCTGAAGCTGGCGGAAAAGGACCTGCAGAAGATTACCGACGACAACTGCAAGGAGCTGGATAAGCTCCTGGAGATCAAGGAAAAGGAACTGATGTCTGTCTGATGGGGCTGTTTTCCCAAAAAGTCTCTCATAAGGCGGGGCAGGTGGATAAAAGCCGCCTTCCCCGCCACATCGCTATCATTATGGACGGCAACGGTCGTTGGGCGAAGAAGCGCGGGCTTCCTCGTACTGCCGGACATAAGGTAGGCGCGGAGACGTTCCGCAAAATCGCCCTGTACTGCAAGGCCCTGGGCGTGGAATATCTGACCATTTACGCCTTCTCCACGGAGAACTGGAAGCGGCCCGCCGATGAGGTAAGCACCCTCATGGGCCTGCTGAAAAAGTATATGCAGGAGGCCATTGACACCATGGAGCGGGACCAAATGAAGCTGCGCTTTTTCGGCGATCTCTCGGCCCTGAGCCCGGAGCTGCAGGCCCTGGCCCATAAAGCCAATGAGGTGGCGGACCGGGTGGAGGGCTTTCAGGCAAACCTGTGCATCAACTACGGCGGGCGGGATGAGATCCTCCACGCGGCCCGGGAATGTGCCGCCGCAGGGGAGGAGATGACGGAGGAGAACCTGGAAAGACATCTCTACTCCGCCGGGATCCCCGATCCGGAGCTTATCATCCGCCCCGGCGGAGAGCTGCGGCTAAGTAACTTCCTGCTGTGGCAGTGCGCGTATTCGGAGTTTTACTTCTGCGATACCCTGTGGCCGGATTTCGGCGAAAGGGATCTGGACGAGGCCATCGTGGCCTTCCAGCAGCGGGACCGCCGCTTTGGCGGAGTCAAGTAAGAGAAATAAAAAAGGAACTGAAGCTATGAAACAGAGAATATTAGTGGCGG
>ULVV01029364.1_pt1 | contig 10556 bp, 9 predicted proteins | sample 1959761 | NCBI WGS metagenome assembly ULVV01 (sample SAMEA4835795, study PRJEB28245) | human gut metagenome | biome: gut microbiome; material: fecal sample | place: Denmark | collected 2008
CTTGTAATTGTTGTTCCAGGAGGAATACGGGTTAAAACCGGTGCTTTCGTCCGTGAAGCTGTCTATTCTCTCCGCTGACGGAGTCTGCTCCACCAGGAACAGATTTGTCTGTACATTCTTCGGGTTATTTACGATCACTTTGTCTACCGCAGAAGTCACCGCACTCTGGGTAGCCTCCACTCTGGGCTGCAGGCACACAATAATATTGGCCAGCTGGGAAATGATCTCCTCTGCATCCACCGGATTCCCGCTCTCCTTCTGTTTCTTAAGTTCCGCTGCTTTGGCTCTTACCGCCTCTTCGTTGGAAAAGATCACATAATCCGTACCGTTCTGGGGGTAGTCTCCGCTGATGCCTGTAAGGATGGCGGAATTGCAATGATAGACTGTGGAGGCCGTCACCAGATACACATCTGTCTCTACGTTCTCTCCATCTCCCAGATCCAGCAAAATGCGGCTGCTGTCTATGGATATTTCGATGGTCTTGGTAGTATTCCTGGCAATCTCCATAACGTCTCTGCCGCCGGAATACGCTTCAAAATAACCGTATGCCTCCTGTGCGGCATCTTCCGATTCGGAATATACCGCATTCAGATTGCCTGCCAGGTTCTGGATATTTACAATATCCTTCTCATTCAGTGCCGTGTAACCATTAGGATCCAGTGTTACTACCACATCATAGATGCCGGAAGTCGTCTTCTCATCCCGGAAGGTATATTGCCAGATACCATCTTCTGCTGCGCCGTCTCCGTCCACATCCAGAGAAGCATCCTTCTGCACGCTGTTAGTAAAGCCGGTAGGGGTTGCCGCCTCATAGGTGTCTGCCATCTCCTCCAGTGTATGTGCCTCGAACTGCTCCATGACATCCTCTGCGATGGCCGTGGCATGCATGGTGTTGCGGGACTTGGCATTGGTTCTGGCAGAAGTCACAAAGCTGTGCAAAAGCGGCACAACGATGATCGACAGGATCACGATGGCAATCAGCAGTTCAATCAGAGAAAAGCCTTCGTTATTCAGTTGTCTTCTCTCCGTGTACTCCTTCATGTGAGGCATCCTCCCTGCTCTGACTAATACCGTTTTCTCCGCACTCCGTGCTCCCGAAACCGGACAACCATTCGCACTCCGGACTATCGTCCTCCCTGCTCATGGTTGTTTGATTTGCTAATCATAGCAGTATCCTGCCTGCAAGCAGTCGTATACTGCTATGATTGCAAATCTATTATTCCACGTTTCCGAAAATAGTGTCTACGCCCATCTGCATATCCGGGATGTAAGGTGAACTGTATACCTTATCGGTTCCCAGCAGATAATAGGTGTTCATGGTCATGTTGCCGGTGAGCATTCCGTCGGTCTCGTTGTAGCTGATGCTGACGCCCTGGATGCTCTCACGTTCCTGCTGATTGTAGATGTATCTTACCAGTCCCTTGAAATCATCATAGGTGCAGGAAATGCTGATGCTCAGGGGTACCTCATACATATGGGTATCTGCATAAGCAGTACCGTCCGTAGATACCGGACTTGTAGATGCCGTTGTAGTTGTTGCCGCAACATCTGTTGTTGTCGTATCCGTGGCAGCTGTTGCATCCGCAGTCGTCGTTGCCGCATCCGCTGCAGGAGTATACACCACCTCTGCTTCGGAACCGAATGCAATATTTGCCACCTCGGTACGAGTATAATCTTCCAATGTCTTTACCATCATAATGCTGTCTTCCGGTAAGATATCTGCCGGGAAGCGGTTCTCAAAATTTGTGATATAGGACTGCATCTTCCCGGTAGCCTCAATGTAGTCCGCCTTACGCTGATCTAATATCTCCAGCGTTGCCACCTGGGATGATAACGTTACATTCTGTGCCTCAAGGGCATCTGATTTTTCATTAAAACTGGAATATACCAGAAAATAAGTACACACAGCAATAAGAACACCGATCACTGCGATCAAAAGCTGAATTTCACTCTTTTTAACCTTCATCTTCCGCTGCCTCCTACTGTGCTGTCTGGGTGTCGGCCTGTGCCTCACCGCTCTCTTCGGTCTCATCCGTCAGCTCCTTATAGCTTCCGGTAATGGAAAAAGTCACTATGGACGTGCCGGTCTCATCCTTGCTGTCCGTAATATTGCTGATCTCTACATCATCTATGCTCTGCATGTTGCGGATATTCAGAATCGTACGGGCTGCCGCTGCTTTCCCTTCCACCGTCACTGACATGCTGATGCCGGTCTGGTCGGAGCTGAAGCTGTTGGTATAGAAGCTGTCCGGCAGGATCTGTTCCAGTTCATTGATGAACTCCACCAGATTCTCATTGGGAGTCTGGGTATAAGCATATAAATATGTGTATTTATCATACTGGGCTTCTGCCGCCAGATAATCGTTGTATACTGCCTGTGCCGGTTGCAGCTCCTGTACCCGGTTCTGCAGATACACATTTTGCGCCACATTTCCCAGATATCTGGTCACAGAGGTGGCTGCCATGGCGATGGACAGGATCACGCCCAACACCAGTACCGCCACACTGACGAAGGTATAATTCGTGCCGCTGACCACGGTCAGTCCCTTGGACTTCTGGGTGCTCTTGTCGATCAGTCCCACGGGGGCGAGCACCGCACCCAGACAGGAAATATAGGCTGCGGGTCTGGTGGAACGGATGGCCTTGCTCATGCCGATCTTGTCATCCATCTCGGACAGGGTATGTACCTTGCGCTCCAGACAGTTGGTGAACAGCTTGCTCATGCCGCTGAAGCTGCCGCCCAGACCGGTAACATAGGACTTTTCAATGGGATTTTCACTGTTCCTGGAATCATAGAAGTCAATGACACGACTCACACCCACGATCAGAGGCTCCAGCGAAGCGGTGATCTTCTGTCTCGCTTCCGTGACTTCCACATTACCGGCATCCTCATCTTCCCAGCGTCCGGCATTTTCTTCCCAGACTTTGTCTCCCTGATGGAGTACTCTGTTCAGACATGTTTTCTTCTGGAAACGTTCTACCGCACTCATGGGATCGTTCACGGCATAGGCTCCGGAAGCGATCATAGTATCAATAGCATCCTGCACACCGTAAGCCACCGTTCTCTGTAATAACACCTTACCGGCGGAAAGCACGGTCACAATGGTGCTGTTCTCATCGATTTTGATGACCATGGTAACTTTTTCGGACTTCTCATCGCGGAGGATCTGGTATAAGCTGTTGCTGCTGTAGTCGAAGCACTCCACCTCCCAGCCGCACATCTGCGCCAGCTGATAATAGCTGTCTAACAGTGCCTTGGGCACCGCCAGTGCCATGACACGCAGTTTCCCGTTCTCGGTCAGTCCGCCGGCCAGATAATGTCCGATCTCATACTGGGTCAGATCCACCGGGAAATATTCATTGGCGTTGGTCTTCACCAGTGCCTCGATCTTACTTGCCTTAACGTTGGGAATCTGTACCTCACGGCTTGCCACTCTGGTAGAAGAAATGGTGAAGATCACTTTCTTCGTGCGGATGCCATTCGTCGCCAGTGCATTCACCAGATGGTCTGCGTACTCCTGTGTTGGCTGCAGCATACCATCCACCACGATGCCTTCCGGTGTCTCCACCGTCAATACCTTGTAAACCTTCGGCTTCTTCACCTTATAGTCCATCTCGCAGATCTTCGTAAAAGAGTTTCCGATCTCAATACTCAATACGCGATTGTTCATTGCCATATTTCTACCCTTCCTCTTCCCGGTATTTATCGTATTTCGAAAGCATTCCGCTGGTGCGGAGCTTTTGAAGAACTTTCTGAAATCATGTTCGAAATGCAGGTATCTTCTTATACATAAAAATGCAGATACCACTGTAAGAATTCATTGCCCCACAGGACAGCGATTGCCACCCCTGCGGAGAGATACGGTCCCATGGCGAGGACATGTCCTTCGCCGCTTACTTTCATACGGATCAGATGGATCACGGAACCGATGATACATCCCAGTAAAAATGCGAAAATAATCAATTTCCAGCCGAGTAACAGCCCGCAGACCGCCATCAGCTTCACATCACCGCCGCCAATGGCTCTGCCACCGGTCGCATAGTACAGAATAAGCAAAAATACACTGACACACAGGAAGCCGATCAGGAAATCCAGCCATTGTTCATAGTGGAAGATTCCATGGATCAGCCCCAGTGTCAGTATAAATAAGTTAAATCCCACAGGGATCTCATATGTTCTGAAATCAATCACACTTAAAGCAAGAAGTGCACTAAATAACAAGCAGTAGACTAGGGAATCCACGCTCATCCCAAATTTCCAGAATACGAGCAGGTACAGAACTCCGTTCAGTGCCTCGATGACGGGGTACTGAACGGAGATATGTGCCTTGCATTTCCGACATCTGCCTCCCAGCGCCAGGTAGCTGAACAGCGGTACGAGGTCGTACCACCGCAGCTGATAACCGCAGTGCATGCAGTGAGACCTGGTCGTTACAATATTCTCTTTTTTCGGGATACGGTAGATCAACACATTGAGGAAGCTACCGATCACGATTCCATAAAGGAATACGACTATGTAGAGAAGGATTGTTGGAAGCATGTCAGGTGCCTTTCAAAAAACTAAAATGTCTGAGTAATTGCTGCAGCAGTTGAAGAAGTCTTGTAGTTCTGTGCAGTAACTGTAATCATACCATTAGCATCTTTTGAAACTACAATTGTAGGTGCTGTACCTGAGTAAGTATTAGAAGACATTGTGACCGTAGTTCCTACTACTGTACTAAGCTCAGTGGACAAAGCCGTAGCAGGGCTGCTCGGGAAAACATACTGATGAGATGCATTCACATCAAATGACTCGCTTGCGCTGTTAGCAATGGAGCTGTTAATAGTCTCATCAGCCATAGCAATTTTAATGGAATTAGCGATTTCTGCAATTGCCTGATTATCTTTCTGAAGTCTGGAACTCTCTACATACTTCAGATACTGAGGTGCCAATACACCAATCAGAACTGCCATGATAGCAATAACGATAATCAGCTCTACCAGGGAGAAACCTTTGTTTGTTAAGCTCTTCTGTTTCTTGTTCATAATTACATTCTCCTTTTTATGTGTTTTTTAATTTCAGGGTAGTAAGTTTTCCGCCCCATTTTATTAATTATCGTCCTGTCCCTACACAGAACGGATAATCCATTTTACATATTATCCAATGCCTCATACATGGACATCATAGGCATCATACATGCAGCAATTAATCCACCAACCACTACAGCCAATACGACAATAATAATCGGTTCCATAGCAGCCATCAGAGATTGTACTTCCATCTCCACTTCTTCATCATAATAATCTGCCAATTTATCCAACATAGCCTCTGTATTACCGGACTCTTCACCAATCCGAATCATCTGATATACCATCGGAGGAAATAATCCACTCTCTTGTAATGGTCTGGATAGTGGCATACCAATAGTTATTTCTTCCCTAGCATCTTCCAATGCTTCCTTGAAATAAATATTGGTCATAACGTTTGAAACAATATCCACTGCTTCTATTAAAGGAACTCCTGCGCCCATCAGTGTACTTAAAGTTCTTGCCATCATAGAAGAAGCGGATTTAATCGTTAAAGTCTTTAACAATGGTAGCTTTAATGCTATTTTCCCGAAGAAATGTTTTCCGGCATTTGTTCCGGCAAAAGTCTTAATTCCGAAAACAATTACTATAATAATAGGAACAATTATAAACCAGTAATTAATAATACCATGGCTTAAATTTACATAGAACTGTGTAATCCAAGGTAATTCCGTATCTAACTGAGTAAACATATCCTCATAGGAAGGAATTACCTTAACCAGCATTACAACTGTAACAATTATGGCAACCACACACACTGCAATAGGATAAATCATTGCTTTTTTAACCATTGCCTGTGTCTTATGCGATTTCTCCAACTGTGTAGCCACACGATCCATAGCCGTTTCCAGACTACCGGATGCCTCACCCGCAGCCACCATGTTCACCATGATCCCCGGGAATACCTTCGGGTGCTCTGCCATGGAATCTGCAAGAGTCTCACCCTTTTCCACACTGATGCGGACTTCTTTCAGTGCATCCTGTAATCTCTTGTTCTCTGTCTGTTCGCAGAGCATTTTCAGGGATTCGAGGATGCTGACGCCCGCTTTGGTCATGCTGACGAACTGGCGGCACATGACGCTTAGATCCCTGGCCTTGGGCCATCCGCCGATCTGGATGTCGATGTCTTTCGTCAGGAAGCTCTGTTCTCCCAGATCGATAACGGTCAGCTCCTGCCTTCTCAGTTCTGCCATTGCCAGATCTTTGTTATCCGCTTCCAAACTTCCCTTTACTTCTTTTCCAGCCTTTGTGATGGCTTTGTAGCCATAGGTCGCCATGTGCCTTCCCTCCAATGCGTCTCTATCTTTAACTTTCTCCCCAACCATGTAAGACGGACCCCGGTCCTGAAAAGGTCCAGGTTTTTGAAAAATTTTTATAAATTTTGATAAATTTCTATAAAATATTGCGGTTTTTATAGAATTATACGTCAAATGATACCTTTACCATCTCGGAGAAGGAGGTGGTGCCATCCAGTACATAGTCCGTGGCACTCATACGCAGGGTATGCATTCCTTCTTTTAATGCTTCTTCTTTTAAGATATCGGCACCCTCCCGCTTGCTGATAATGGTTTTCAGTTTCGGAGTGATCTGCATGATCTCATAGACACCGATACGGCCTTTGAAGCCGGTGTTGTCACATTTGCTGCATCCGCAGGGCTCGTAGATGGTCACATCTTCCTCTTCCCTCATGCCCATGAACTCTTTTTCATCCTTGGTGGCCTGCTTTGGCTTTTTACAAAAAGGACAGAGTCTGCGTACCAGTCGCTGGGCGATAACGCCGATGACGGAATCTGCGATCAGGTAGGATTCGATGCCCATATCCTCCAGACGGGTGATGGTGCTGGCGGAGGAATTGGTATGCAGGGTACTTACCACCAGGTGTCCGGTGATGGACGCCTGTACGGCGATGCTGGCGGTCTCCTGGTCACGGATCTCACCGATCATGATGATATCCGGGTCCTGACGCAGGATGGAACGCAGTGCCGATGCAAAAGTCAAGTCTGCCTTGGTGTTGACCTGTACCTGGTTGATACCGTCAATATTGGCCTCGACAGGATCCTCGACGGTGATGATGTTCACGTCTTCTTTATTCAGTTCGCTCAGTGCGGTATACAGGGTGGTGGACTTACCACTTCCGGTAGGTCCGGTTACCAGGATGATACCGTGAGGATTTTTCAGGATATAGTCAAACTGTTTTAATTCGTAGGGTTTGAAGCCTAACTGGCTCTTGTCGCGGTTCAGTGCACTCTTCGCGGCAAGACGCATTACGACTTTTTCCCCGTATATGGTAGGCAGGATGGATACACGGATATCGTATTCCACACGGTCTACCACCTGGGTGATACGGCCGTCCTGCGGCTTTCTCTTCTCGGAGATATCCATGCCGCCAATGATCTTGATACGGGCGATGATGGCAGACAATACATTGACACCGTATCTCGCTCTCTCATACAATGCACCGTCGATACGGTAACGGACACGGATGATATTTTCCATGGGTTCGATATGGATATCGGATGCACGCTGACGGACGGCTTTTTCGATCATGTCCTTGACCAGCATTACGATGGGGGAGCTGTTGATGTTCTCCTCCGTGGCGATGTCTTCCACCACATCCAGCTTTTTCTCTTTGGCGTAGGCTGCCAGTGCCTCGGTTACTTCCTCCTGACCGAAATATTTATCGATTGCCAGCATGATGCTGCGGGTGGTGGCTACTACGGGCTCTACCTGGAAGTTGGTGATGATGTTGATGTCATCGATGGCATTGTAATCCAGGGGATCCGCCATGGCGACCATGAGAACGTTGAAGTTATTTTCTTTGTAGGCGAAGGGGAAGATCTTGTTCTTCTTCAGGACGTTGACCGGTACCAGATTCAGTACTTCCTTGTCCACATTGACGCTCTGGAGATCGATCATATCCAGATCCAGCTGGCGGCTCAGTGCCTTCGCCAGATCATCCTCCGATACGATGCCTTCATCTACCAGGAATTCTCCCAGCTTCTTGCCCTGACGATTGGGGTTGTCCAGTGCCTGCTGCAGCTGCTCTGCCGTGATCACCCCACTGTTTACCAATAATTCACCTAAACGGACTTTTTTTCTGCCTGTTTCCATAAACTCTCTCACCCATTGCTTTTGTTGATAATTGGAAATATGTGTGAAATTGTAGTATTTTTTGGCTACAACTCACAAATATTTTGTCTCAATACGGAAATATTATAGCATATTTTAGATTTATGTAAATTGTTTTTAGTACTTTTGTTCCAATTTCTGAGAAAAACATTTTTGTTACTTTCTTTCCTGTTACACAGTACAATTATTTCATTTTATTTTGAAAGTTTCTAAATACGCCAATTCTTCGGCGAATTTTCCCAACACTTATTGACTTCACGTATTATACGTATTACCTTAAGAAAGGAGAGATAATCCATGCGTTTTCGCGAATTAGAGCGAATCATCCTTGACGATGGCTGGGTTTTGTCTGATATCAGAGGCGATATTCCTTTGCGAGTTGTTAATTCTATTTTTAAACAGGCTGGACTAAAATAATATGGAACAGCCTTTGAAAGGAGTGATCTTATGAATTATATATATCCAGCTATTTTTTACCCGGAAGCGAATGGGAAATACTCTGTCATTTTTCCCGATCTTAATGATCTTGCCACTTATGGTGACAATCTTGCCGATGCTTTTGCAATGGCTCAAGAGGCATGTGGGCAATACCTGTTCACTTCCCTGAGAGACGGCGATGTTCTTCCTGCTCCTACTGCAATTAATGCAGTGAAATCAGACGATCCCACTGCATTAATAAATCTAATCTGTGTGAATTTGGATAATTATGCCCGGGCCTATGATGACAGGGCCGTCAAAAAGACACTGACTATTCCGGCATGGTTAAACACTGCCTGCGATAATTGCGGTATCAATTATTCCAAAGTTCTAAAGGATGCTCTCATTGCCAAGCTGCAACAAGTGCAAATGTGACCGTATCACAAAGTCACCGCGTATTCACTGTCGTACATTTTCTTCAGATTTTCTACGCTGTTATATTTTTCGCTGATGCAGAATTCCTTGGACCAGGTCATGTAGTAAGCCCAGGGGATTCTGCTTTTTTGCAGGAGATCCACATCGGGAAGGTAGCCCACTTCTGCCAGGGCAGCCACTTTGTCACGGGAGGTGGCTGTCTCCAGCTTCTCGTAGGCATTCGCATAGTCTGTGGCCTGATACTCCGGGAGGTAGACATCCATGGATACTACATCCACGTATTCATCTCCGGGGTAGGCTTTTGGTATATCGCTGTTCCATACCCAGAGAAGGTTGTGCAGGTCTTTCTCACCTGTGTAGTAATCGAACATCAGGTGATACAGGTTTCTCGCCACTTCCGGGCCCTGCGCTCCCCACCAGAACCAGGTACCGTAGGATTCATGGAACGGGCGCCAGAGAATGGGAATCCGCTCTTCCTGAAAGCGCCGCAGGATCTCCGCAATCACATCCATGTCATGATAGAATGCCACTCTCTCTGGGGTTCCCTCTTTCAATACTTCCCTTGCATCAAAATCCGTGTGTTCGGTATAGAAGCTCTTGTCTCTGCCGCCTAAGGGCGAGAACCAGTGGAAGGTGAAGGTGAGAATACCACCATTTCCGGCTTCCCGCTGTTTTCTGGCCCATTGCAATGCCGTCTCCACGGTCCCCTTATTTTCTTCCACTTCCTGGATGCATTCCGGGGAAGCATCTTCATAATTGATATTCGGAGAATACGCCAGCAGTTCAAAGCCCCGCAGCTTCGGTTCCTTTCCGGTGACCTGCCTGATGTAATCTATCTCTTCGCAGGGAATGGTCTGGGTGTGCTGACCGGTAATGATCTGTTTACCTGCTACGGCATGTAGGTAATGCCATAATTCTACTGTTTCTTTTGTCGCCTTCGGATCTGCTGTTGTCATCTTTTCTTCCTTTTCCATTTTCATCTTCATACCCCGCCCGCAAAAGCAAGAGGGTACAGAGACTTTTATTTTGTCTCTGTACCCTCAGTTTATGACATTCTGTCGCTTATCGCAAGTATTATTCCGGCTTTACCTCATGGTAATCGGCATTTGCTGTAGAACCAGTCTCTTCAGACTTTGTTTCTTTTGCAAATCCCTTAGCCAGCATCTCATTGATGTCCAGTCCGGTAGACTCCTTGATACCATCGGTAACCTGGGTTACAGTGGTCATGATATCGCCTGCCAGCTTGCTGGAATCGCCGCCGAACATCTTGATGGAATCTACGTTCATGTAGCCCTTAGCCACAGCCTCTGCGATCTTAGGCAGCTGCTCGAAGTATACCTTCAGAGTATCTAACTCCATCTGCTGTCTTGCAGCGTCGCCGTACTGCTTCATAGCTTCCGCTTTCTTCAGGATACCGGCTGCCTCTGCCTCTGCCTTCGCCTGGATAGCTTCTGCTTCTGCTTTACCTTTGGCTGCTACGGCTGCTGCCTCTGCCAGGCCTGCTGCCT
>ULVV01006549.1_pt1 | contig 10404 bp, 7 predicted proteins | sample 1959761 | NCBI WGS metagenome assembly ULVV01 (sample SAMEA4835795, study PRJEB28245) | human gut metagenome | biome: gut microbiome; material: fecal sample | place: Denmark | collected 2008
AACCATGTGCTGGAAGCGTTGCAGCAGCAAATGCCGGAAACTCCATCAGACGATTTGCAAACGCCGGAAAACTCGATACTGGAGCAAACAGAGATTCCCGATTACGTTTTGAACCCGGACATGGAGATGCCGACACAGGAAATTGAAGGCAACGACTATATCGGTGTTTTAGAAATTCCATCTTTGGGACTTTCCCTGCCGGTGATGAGCGAGTGGAGCTATCCCAGGCTGAAACTCGATCCTTGCCGTTATCACGGCTCGGCTTATACCGGCAGCCTGACCATTGCCGCGCACAATTACCGCACCCATTTTGGCCCCGTGCGAGATGTCTCCGCCGGTACCCAGGTGTTCTTCACCGATGTGAAGGGGCGGCGGTTTTCCTATGAGGTCTCCGCCGTCGAAACGATAGAGACCACGGCCATTGAGGATGCGGTGAGCGAGGCATGGGATTTGACACTCATCACCTGTACACCCGGCGGCCAGGCGCGTGTTGCCGTGCACTGTATAAAGATCAATTAATGTTTTTTACTATTAGAAATATGTTGCAGAAATAAAACAAAAATAATATGATAGAAAATACATATCCATATAGTGGATAATTCTTCGGATGATGACCCGCTCAAATCAACTTAAAGGGACTAATAAAGCCAGTTTTTGATCGCTTTGATCGAAAACTGGCTTTTGTATCCTATTCGGTTATTTTGTCCCCTAACGACATCACACTAATGTAAACGGTGTTTTATTTGTTGGCATACAAAACTCTCCTTATATAACAGTAAAATAACGGTTATATATAATTTATCAGAAAAACCTGCAGTTTTATACGCCTACTGTTTAATAACTGTTATTTAATAATTACATATTTACGTCTTTTGTTGTATACTCAATTTGAAGTATCCACTAACAGCGAAGGGACGGGGAGCCGGGAATGCCGCCCCGGTTTATCAAGAGCTTGCCCCCATTCAAGCCGTAATTGAACCCCAAAACGAAAGCCCGTGTTATTGAAATGCGGGAGATCGAAAAAGCGTCATTTGTAACGATCGCAAAGGAATTGCGTATTACGCAGGCAAAGGCAAGGCACATATACAGATGGTTTTATCATAAACAGGTGTTGGAGCTTATTAAGGCTTTGCAGGATAAAGCGGAAAGCTATAAGGAAAAAGACGCTGTATGGGAGTATTATTTTAGAGGATATAAATCCGCCAAAACACGCTACGACATGCTGGCAAAAGAATAATTTTATTTTTTGAACCAAAACGGATATTTTCCGTCATACCTTCTATGAGAGCGGACGGAATACCGGCTCTCGGCATAGAGGAATCGTTCACCCTGGTTGCGCCTGCGCTTTGAGGCTCTAATGCGTTCCCCGCGCGTCGCGGATAGCCCACTCGGATCTGCGCAGATCCGGGCGGGTCATTTTTTGTGTCTACAGATGAACGGTCATACTATGTTTGGAGCTAAATAAAGACGAATGGATTTGATGTTCTTTCCCTTACATCAGTCCAAAAAGATTGACGGCGTGCAGGTGCAGCGGCTTACCATTCATTACAACTGCGTCGGCACAATTGAGATTCCCGACGTGCTGCCGCTTCCTGCGCCGGAGGTTTTGATACAAACGAGAAAAGGAGTAGCGTTAAGCTACTCCTCATCTCAAAACATTATGAACTTTTGAGTGTCCGGCACTTTTGGGCCCTTTCATCCGGAAACCGCCCGCTCTCCGGCGCTCTTATCTCCACTGTTTTCGTCCGCTCCGCAAAAGACTGTGGGATGAGATGTGGTCGTAAAAGACTCCCCGAACAAACCGCCGTTCGGGGAGTTTCCAGTTGCCTGTATGATAACTCTGAAACGGTGAACAGTCGAGTCTTTTCTGCTCTCAAAATTTGAGCCGCAGTAGACAAAGAATAAAAAGAGAACATGAGTTTTTTCAAACTCTTCAATCATTCTTCAATAATTTATGGTAAAATGAAATACAAGTGGAGGTGTGCCGATATGAAAATACTGCTTGTGGAAGATGAAAAAAGAATGGCACAGGCGCTTTGTCAGATTTTGCGCCTTGAAAAATATGAGGTGGATCATTGTGCTGATGGCCTTTCCGGATTAGAAGCCATTGAAACAGATATATATGATATTATTATTCTGGATGTAATGCTGCCGAAAATGAATGGTTTTGAGATAGCAAAAAAAGTACGTAAAAACGGTGTCAAAACACCGATTTTAATGCTCACCGCAAAAGCAGAACTTGACGATAAGGTATCAGGTCTTGACAGCGGTGCGGATGATTACTTAACAAAGCCATTTCAAATGAAGGAATTGCTTGCGCGGCTGCGTGCGCTTGGCAGACGGAATATTGATACGCCGGACGGAACCCTGACTTACGGAGATATTTCATTGGATACCAATACATCCACCCTAACCTGCACTGTAAACGGTCAGAGTGTACGGCTTAGTGAAAAGGAATACCGTATCCTTGAATACCTCATTTCCAACAGCTCACAGATTCTTACCCGTGAACAGTTGGCCGTCAAAATATGGGGTTTTGACAGTGAAGCGGAATATAATAACGTGGAAGTATATATGTCCTTTGCACGCAAAAAATTGGTGTTCGTCGGTGCCAGGACGGAAATCAAAGCCGTTCGGGGTATCGGCTACGAATTGAGGTGCGACAATGTTTAAAAAATCACGGCGGAAAATTGTTGCTGCAATTATGAGCATACTGACTGTGCTTTGGCTCGGCACGCTCGCCGTTATATATATTTCCAGTTATTATGAAGTGAACGCAACCAACCTGGAAATGCTGGCGGAACACGCAGCGCTATATTCATTATCCAAGCCGATCAACGGAATCAAACCGGGTTTGCCTTCTGTGAACAAAGGTCCCCATTCGGAGACAAACCAGTTCAAGCTTTCCACCTTCTATTCTGTTGCGTTTTCCTATAACGAAGAAGTCCTCGATGTAGAGAATGACGCACAGGATGTATTTACAGATGAAGAACTTGAAACGATTGCGCGAGGCGTTTTAAGCAAAAGTGCATCATCGGGTGTAACAAACAATTTAATTTACTACAAGCTGGATAAGAACGGGTATACGTTGATCTCCTTCATGGACAACACAATCATCCGAGAAAGTATGAACACCTTACTCCATTACACGTTTATCTTCGGCGGCGTTGCTATCGTAGGGTTGTATTTTCTCGCAGTATTTCTGGCTAAAAAAATCGTACAGCCCCTTGAAGAAAGTTATAAAAAACAAAAGCAGTTTATTTCGGATGCCGGTCATGAGTTGAAAACACCGATATCAGTTGTCAATGCCAACGCAGAACTTTTGTCCCGGGAAATCGGAGAGAATCAATGGCTTGCCAATATCCAGTATGAAAACGAGCGTATGGGTAAACTCATAACGCAGCTTTTGGATCTTGCAAGAACAGAGAATGTGACCCCGCAGATGGAATCTGTAGATTTGAGCCATCTTATTGACGGTGAGGCACTTCCGTTTGAGGGTGTTGCTTTTGAAAAAGGGCTGACTCTGCGGGAAAACATTACCGGCGGTTTGCGCGTTTACGGCAACAGCACGCAGCTGAAACAGCTTGTGTCTATCTTCCTTGACAATGCGATCCGTCACGGAACGGGCGGCAAGGATATTTGGCTGAACTTGACAAAAGAACGCGGCCACGCAAAGCTATCCGTTATCAATGTGGGAGACGAAATACTTGAAGAACAGCGAGCACAACTCTTTGAGCGGTTTTACCGTGTGGACTCTGCCCGTAACGGAGAAGATAAACATTACGGTCTGGGACTTGCCATTGCGAAGGCAATAACCGAGGCGCATCATGGCAAAATCGAAGTGCTTTGCTATAACGGATTGGTGGAATTTCGCGCAATTTTCCCCCTTGCTTAATGTGAACAATCTGTGAAATAATCGAAAGTCTGGACTTTTCAATAAAACTTCAATAATCCTTCTGTACAATGGTATCATCAAAAGTACAGGAGGATTATTTTTTATGGCATTTCAAACTGTATTCAAGCGTTATGAATTGAAATATATGTTAACCTTCGAGCAGAAGGAAAAGCTGCTGCAGGCGATGGATCCGTATATGACATTAGATAAATACGGCCGCACTACCATACGCAACATCTATTATGATACAGACAATTATCTTCTGATCCGCCGTTCTATTGAAAAACCGGCTTATAAAGAAAAATTACGCATCCGCAGTTACAGTCAGGCCCAGCCCGACAGCACGGTGTTTGTAGAGCTGAAAAAGAAATATGATTCCGTGGTATATAAGCGGCGCATCTCTCTGCCAGAGATGGAGGCGATGGAATGGGTGAACGGCGAACAGCACTGCCGTAAACATACGCAAATATCTGAGGAAGTGGATTACTTCATCAACCATTATGAAACACTTCATCCTGCGGTCTTTCTCTCTTATGAAAGAGAAGCATTTTTCTCCAATGATGGTTCGGACTTCCGTGTGACTTTTGATGATACGATCCTATGCCGTCAGGAAGATCTTTCCCTGGAAGCCGAAGTATACGGAACACCGCTTCTGCCGGAGGGAATGGTACTGATGGAAATTAAATGCTTCTATGGTATTCCCTTGTGGATGATTCGTGTTCTTTCGGAAGAACGCATATATAAAACATCGTTTTCCAAATACGGAACGGCATACCAAACAATGATTTTCCCCAAATTACACAGTGCAAACGCACATTGCTTTAAGGAGGGAGCAGTCAATGCTTGAAACATTATTTAAAGGATTATTTGATTCGGATCTTACCACGGTCATCAGCGTGACCGACTTTATGCTTTGCTTAGGATTTTCTCTTGTGCTCGGTCTTATTATGGCACTTACCTATATGTACCGTGCCCGTTATACCAAGAGTTTCGTTGTAACACTGGCTTTATTGCCTGCCGTTGTATGCGTCGTTATTATGCTGGTTAACGGCAATGTCGGAACCGGTGTTGCAGTCGCTGGTGCATTCAGCCTCGTTCGTTTCCGCAGTGCTCCCGGAACGGCGAAAGAAATCTGTGCCCTGTTCCTGGCAATGGGCGCAGGATTGATTGCCGGTATGGGTTATCTCGGATTTGCAGTGCTTTTTACTATCGTCATGTGCGCGGTGTTTGTTCTTTACAACTGCATTGACTTCGGTGAAAAGAAAAACGCTGATACATACAAAACCTTTACGATCACAATTCCCGAGGACCTGAATTATTCCGGCATCTTTGATGATATTTTCGGAGAATATACCACCAATCACAACCTCGCCCGTGTGAAAAGCACCAATATGGGAAGTATGTTCAAACTCACCTACAATGTAACCCTTCGTGATGTAACCCGCGAAAAGGAAATGATTGACAAGCTGCGCTGCCGTAACGGAAACCTCGAGATTACTGTGTCCAAACAGGAAACTTCCGGATCGGAGCTATAGAAAGGAGGCTTCGCCCTATGAAAAGACTTTTATCAGTTACTCTAACCCTTATATTATTGCTTGGTATGCTTGCCGGCTGCGGGCAAACGAGTGCCGATGTTAACGGTAACAACGATACCAATTCAAGTAATACGGATGCATCTGAAAGTTCCGCTGAAGCGGAAGAAGTTGATTTTTCTCAGACGGATTCGGATATGTTCACCGATCGGGACTATGAAACCGATTATGATGAAAACGACAGTATCTATATTTACCTGAACGGGGATACTGCAACCGCAAGTTCCGACAGCGTTCAGATCTCCGGCAGCACGATCACCATAACCGAAAACGCAACACATATTATATCCGGAACACTTGACGACGGTATAATCATCGTCGATGCGGATGAAACCGCAAAACTTCAGTTAGTCTTTAACGGCGTCAATATCAACAGCGAAACATCTTCTCCGATTTATATTTTGGAAGCTGACAAGGTGTTTATCACTTTGGCAGACAGAACGGAGAATACGCTTTCCAACGGCGGTACCTTTACCGCTATTGATGAAAACAATATTGATGCGGTTATCTATTCCAAACAGGATCTGACCCTGAACGGCTCCGGTTCGCTGACGGTTACATCCCCCGCAGGACATGGTATTGTTTCTAAAGATGACCTTGTGATCACCGGTGGCACATATATCGTTACTTCCGCCTCCCACGGACTGGATGCAAACGACAGTGTAAGAATTGCCAACGCGTCCATTACGGTGGATGCAGGTAAAGATGGTATTCACGCTGAAAATTCCGATGATGCGGCCCTTGGGTTTATCTATATTTCAAGCGGAGCAGTAAATATTGAAGCGGAAGGCGACGGAATTTCTGCCGGTTCTTATATGCAAATCGAAAGCGGGGACATTTATATTCTTGCCGGAGGCGGCAGTGAGAACGGCACCAGCACCTCATCCGGCTCTTACGGCAGATTTATGGGTGGAAGCAGGCCGGGGCAGTCCTCGTCTGCAACGACTACCGGTGACAGCAGTACCAGTATGAAAGGTATGAAGGCTGCAAACAGTATTCTCATTTCAGAAGGAACGATAACCATCGACTCGGCGGATGATTCCATTCATTCCGATGTGTCTGTCACGATAAACGGCGGAACATTTGAGATTGCTTCCGGCGACGATGCTGTTCACGCCGAGGATACCCTGATTATTACTGCCTGCAATATGAATGTCAGCGAAAGTTATGAAGGACTTGAAGCACAGAAAATCTATGTAAAAGGCGGAGATATCCTCCTTCATGCGTCCGATGACGGGTTGAACGCTTCGGGCGGAACGGATTCCAGCGGCATGACCGGCGGCAGAGACGGTATGTTTGGCGGCGGTGGAATGTCTTCCTCTTCCAATGGTGTTGTTGAAATTTCCGGTGGTAATCTAACGGTTTATGCGTCCGGAGACGGTTTAGACTCCAATGGAACATTAACCATTTCCGGCGGTTACGTATATGTGGCAAATCCCACATCTGGGGACACTTCCGTTATAGATTCGGATATCAGCCCGGTTATCACGGGAGGAACCTTTATAAGCACAGGTTCCACCACGATGATGGCGCAGACATTCGCTTCTTCTTCGACGCAGGGTGTTATTGCCTGTACAACCGGTAATCAGTCTGCAGGTTCCACGGTAACTGTTAAGGATTCCAACGGAAACACCATCATTTCATATGAAGTAGAATATAGCTGTGTCCTGGTCATCATCAGCAGTTCGGATATTGTTAAGGGTAATACTTATACTCTTACTGTGGGTTCAACGTCCGGTAGTGTTACAGCAAGTTAAGTATAAAGCAGGGACACACCGAAAGATGTGTCCCTGCTTGGCATACACGGCAATAAGAAAGTAATATTATGGATATTTTCTCATTTATATCGCTTCTCGGTGGATTAGCCTTTTTCCTGTATGGAATGCGGGTGATGTCGGATGGTCTCGAAAAAGCAGCCAATGGGAAGTTGAATAAAAATCTAAAGAAGGTTACCGGCAATCGTTGGATTGCAATGTTGTTTGGAGCAGGTATAACCGTAGCAGTCCAATCATCCTCGGCGATTACCGTTATGTTAGTTGGTCTCGTTAATTCAGGTATATTGGATTTCGGACAAACCATTGGCGTTCTGATGGGATCCAATATAGGCACTACTTTAACAGCTTGGATTCTTAGCCTTGCCGGCATTGACAGTGACGTGTTCTGGCTTAACTTATTAAAACCTGTTAATTTTTCTCCGCTCTTTGCTTTGGTTGGTATTATCATGCTGATGGTCGGAAAGAAACAAAAAACTCAGAGCACGGGAAGTGTTTTGGTCGGGTTTGCCATTTTGATGTTCGGCATGAATTTGATGTCTACTGCAATGGAGCCACTTGCGGAAATGCCGGAATTTACAAGCTTGCTTACCGCTTTTAAGAATCCGCTTCTTGCCGTATTAGTAGGCGCGGTGTTTACCGGTGTTATACAAAGCTCAGCGGCGTCAGTCGCAATTCTTCAGGCACTATCTATGACCGGTGGACTGACCTACGGTATGGCCATTCCGATTATTATGGGGCAAAATATAGGAACTTGCGTAACGGCTATCATTTCAAGTATTGGAGTCAACCGTAATGCAAAAAAAGTTGCAGTAGTACATCTGACCTTTAATATTTTAGGTACAATGATTTGTTTGATTCCTTTTTGTATTGGCAATGCAATTTTCAAATGGTCATTTATCGATATGGAAATTACACCTTTAATGATTGCGGTTATACATAGTATCTTTAACATTGTAGCAACTGCCACCCTGCTTCCTTTTGCAAAACAACTTAAACATCTCGCCAATAATCTCATTCCTAACAAAGAAGAAAACAAGATGTCACTTATAAAGTTGGATGACAGGCTTCTTACTGTTCCCTCTATGGCAGTACAACGTTCCTTCGATGCGGTTGTTGATATGAGCAAACTTGCAAAGAGAGCTTTTCTAAAGGCAGCCAGCCTGATTGGTGAATTTAACGAAGCGGATGCGAATGAAATATCTGCAATGGAATCCCGGTTGGATGCATACGAAGACCAACTTGGCACCTACATGATGAAGTTATCTAAAATCGGTGTATCCGATGAGGATTCCAAACGCGTTGCAAAAATTTTACATACCATTGACGATTTCGAGCGCATCGGAGATCATGCGATAGATCTTAGTTCGACGGCGAAAGAGATGAACGAGAAGCAGGCGCATTTCTCAGACGAGGCAACTTATGAGATTGCAAAGGTTACTGAGGCTGTCCTTGAAATTCTGAACACGGCTGTCAAAGCCTTCGGCACGAACGATCTGGAATTGGCCTCCACGGTAGAACCCCTGGAACAGGTGATCGATGACCTCATTTTGGAGATACGCCGAAATCATATTTCTCGTCTGCAGGAGGGTAATTGCACAATGGAACTTGGCTTTGCATTAAGTGATATACTCACTTGTTATTCCAGAGTATCGGATCACTGCTCCAACATTGCGATTGCCGTGATCGAGGCGCACCACGGAACCTTTGAGCCTCACGGGTATTTGGATTCGGTCAAACATCAAGGCGATGTAACTTTTGAAAATAAATTTAAGGAGTATAGCCAACGATTTGGCTTGTGAACATGGACTATGAAACAGAGTTATAAACGACTGATCAGCGGTATGATGATCCTTTTGTTCCTGAGTTGCTGCGGTTGCACCGCTTATACTGTAGATACCAGTTCCTACACAGTCGAGACTGATGCTGATGGGAATTCAACAGTTTATGATGCAGACGGGAATGTGGTAGCAAGCACAGAATCCGGTGATACGATTGAAGTGCAGGATGACGGTTCTGTGATTATTAACAATAGTGACGGAACAAGCACAACACTGCCTTCTGACAGGACTTCTGTTGTTGATACTTCGGGAAACAGTACAGCAACAATCAGCAAAGCTGACACCTCCGGTATGGATTTCAGTTTTGATGACGAAGATACTCAGACGGAAACTGAAACAACCGGAGATGTATCCGATAATACGACAACATCGTCTTCCGGCACAGATCTGTATAACATCACATCAGGCGGTACATATACATTTTCGGGTACGATTACAGATACGATGATAACCGTTGATGCCGGAAACGCTGATGTGACAATTATTCTCAGCGGTGCAACGATTAAAAACAGCAAAGGCCCGGCCATTTATGTCCGTTCTGCGGATAAGGTAACGATCACTTTGGCAGGCGGCACGACGAATACGCTTTCGGACGGTTCTTCCTATTCCATTAAGGACAGTAATTCCACTTTGGATGCCGCTATTTTCAGTAAGGCAGATCTGACGATCAACGGCAGCGGTACGCTTGTTGTGAGCGGCAACTATAAGCACGGTATCGTGTCTAAAGATGATCTTATCATTTCCTCCGGCACACTGAAAGTAACTGCAAACAATGTAGGTCTTAACGGCAAGGATTGTGTAAAGATCAACAGCGGAACCATCACGATCAATGCCGGCAGCGACGGCATTCGTTCGGACAATACGGAAGATACAAGCAGAGGTTATGTTTATCTCTACGGCGGAACGGTCAATATCACCGCAGGCAATGACGGTATTCAGGCGGAAACAGTCATCAACATTGAAAATGTAAATCTTACGATCACTGCAGGCGGCGGAAGCTCCGGCTCACTTACTTCTTCCATTGAATCGTATAAAGGGTTGAAGGCTGAATCGGATATTTATATTACGGGCGGTACGTTCAATATTGACTCCAAGGATGACTGTGTCCATTCCAACGGAACAATTACCATTTCCGGCGGTACATATACCTTGTCTTCCGGGGATGACGGTATCCATGCTGATACGGACTTGGCAATTTCCGGCTCTGCAACAAAACTGACAATCAATAAGAGTTATGAAGGCATTGAGGCTACAAATATCGTGATTACCGGCGGAACCATTTCAATCGTAGCCACCGACGACGG
>ULVV01007073.1_pt1 | contig 10401 bp, 4 predicted proteins | sample 1959761 | NCBI WGS metagenome assembly ULVV01 (sample SAMEA4835795, study PRJEB28245) | human gut metagenome | biome: gut microbiome; material: fecal sample | place: Denmark | collected 2008
GATTGTTTCGGAATTGAATTTTCCAGATCATTTTTTTAATAAACAGATTTGCATGTGTTTTTTAAGAAAATCAAGTGTTCTATCACTTTCCAAATTGATAGTGGACATATAGAAAATAAAAGATTAATTATGTCCCACTTGCATCGTGTGTTGGGACATATATGATATATTTTTCCAACTATGTCCCACTTATCACCGCCATCGGGACATATTCATATACTTTCTTGATATATGTCCCTCATCTCTATTCTTTTGGGACATATCACATACTTTTTTCACATATGTCCCACTTTCTTTTAGATTCGGGACATATCTCATAACTTTTTTCACATATGTCCCATTTAAACATCTTCCCCGTATTCACCGTCTGTTTCCGGTTCTTCATAATCATCTGAGCCATCATAAATGTCCTGCATCAATGGTTCTTTTACTATCTTTTTCTTTCCGATAAGCACTGCCGCTACAGCTGCGGTAATCGGTACGGTCAGCACAACCCCAAGAGTTCCCGAAAGTCCCTGCATGATTTCTGTTCCGATTACATAAGAATTGATCAGCTGATTATAACTCAGATTGTATGCATAATTGACAACGAGCGTAGACAACGAACCACCGACATAGGCAAAAATCAGTGTATTTGCCATGGTTCCCATCATATCGCGCCCCACACGGATTCCCGACACAAACAACTCTTTTGTCCCCAGCTGCGGACTGCGTTCGTGCAGTTCCTGAATCGTGGATGCAATTGACATGCCAACATCCATGGTTGCCCCAAGTGCGGCTATAATGATTCCCGAAAACAGAAGCTGTCCTATTTTTATGTGTGTATTCTGTGCCACATAATTCAACGTTTCGATATCAGACACATTATACCCGGTAATGCCTGCGGCTTTTCCAAACACAACTGCGGCTACGGCTGCCACAACCACACCGCTGACCGTTCCCACCACTGCAGATACCGTCTTTTTAGAGACTCCGCCCAAAAGCCACAGGGTCAGCAATGTCGAGAGAATGACAACAACAATGGTAATACCGATCGGTGAAATACCCCGGTACATCAGCGGAAACATCAGATAAACAATACACACACCAGTAAATGCCAGACTTGCAATGGCTTTGACTCCTTTTTTCCCACCTATAATACATATCACCAGACAGAAAAAAAGTACAAACAGATAAATTGCCATAGTACGGTCTTTGCTGTATACCGTAACGACAGCATTATCATCTGTGGAACTGACAATGACAATTACGCGCGAACCAACTTCACAGTTCTCCATGCCAAACAAGGAACCGCTTGGATTGACGGCATCAAACTCTTCCCCTGCATATGCTCCGGATTTAACCTGTACGCGCACCTCCTGTGTCCCGTATCGGTTTCCATCTTCTGCCAGATTATCTTTCGTGATCTTTGTCACGACTGCTTTCTCATAGCTTTGCCCTTCCGTGGAAATCAGGGATACTTTTTCGAACTGGTTTCCTTTGACTAATAACAGTAGGAACCCCACCAGACAAAGGGTTCCCACTAAAACTTTTTTCCAGTTTTTCTTCATTATTATTTAGCTGCTTTCTTTACTGCTTTCTTTGTAACAGTAATCGTAATTGTTTTTCCTGCTGCCTGATACTGGCTGGTTGCTGCTGCCTTCACCGTAATTGTAACCTTTCCGGCCTTTTTTACGGTAACTTTTCCGTTCTTATCAATAGTTGCAATCTTTTTGTCGGAAGAGGTATAGGTAAGCGGTGTTTTTGCTTTTGCATTTAAGGAAAAGGCTTTGTCTCCTACGGTTTTTTTGTAAGAGTTCTTCGCCTGAATGGTCTGCTTTACCGCATCTTTTACGATCGTATATGTAGTAGATCCCTGTAACTGTTTTCTGGTCGTTGCATCATAAGTTGTTACAGAAAACTTTTTGTCCGTTACTTTTACGACGGAATAGGTTGGTGTCCAGGTCTGGCTTCTCTCAGAAATAAAGTCCTGTTTGGAAGCAATCAGGCTATAGAATTTTGAACCTGTTGCAGAGTTTGCCTCTAAATATACGGTTCCTTCCGGATTGGTAACGGTTCCGCCAACGGTCTTGTTTACGATTTCATAGCAGTTATTCTGTGCCTGATAACCACTGTCTTTTTCAGCTTCCTCTACAGATTTGTATCCATAAGTGCTGTAAGAAGTATGATCCTTTCCATCCCCCTCAAGCTGGAAGGTTCTGGAATAGGTATGATCATGTCCCTGCATCACCACATCAATCTTATACTTATCCATCAGTGGAGTAAGCTGTGTACGAAGCACCATACCATCGGAATCGGAATGGTCGTAACCACTGCCGTAAATATCCTGATGGAATACCACAATACGCCATTTGGCATCTTTATTCTCATTGATTGCTTTTTTCATGACATTCTCATGCGTTGCACAGTTATAGTTGTTTGTATCAAGAACAATGAACAGGACATTTCCATAACGATAATAGTAATCGGTTCCTGCCTTTGTCTTTCCCTGTACATAATTGGTATCGGTATCGGAAAAAGCATTTGGATTATTAAAATGCAGGCTGTACTGATTCGAAACACTGTCGTGGTTACCAATGGTCGTTGCTACCGGAAGGGAAGTCAGTGCCTCTGCCCCAAGATATCCTGCATATTCCCGCTCGTTGCTTCCGTAGTTCACCTGATCTCCTGCGGACACAAGAAAACTTACATCGGAATGATCCTCGAGTGCTTCATTTAATACGTTGTTCCAGTTATAGCTGTCATTTCTTGCTGCAAGATTTTTTTCCGGTGCAGAAGTTACAACATTTCCTGCATTTTCCATCTTTTCACTCTCACTGCTGGTCTGACCTTTCGAAGCACCGATCTGCGGATCCCCGACATACAGGAAAGAAAATTCATCAAACGCCTGTGTGGTATAGTTTTGTGTATCCTGCCACTTTCCATCCTGAAATACCTGATAATAATAGCTGGTATTTTCTTTGAGCCCGCTTACGGTTACTTTATTGGAAAAATATTTTGTGGTATCTATGGTCACAGCTTCGGTCTGCGCTCCGGTGAACTCTGTCGCACCATCCATATTCTGTCTGGTAGAGATTCTCACCTTTGGAGTCTCAGCCGTTTTGCTGTACCATGCATAATTTAATTTTGTCTCATCCGCACCCGGAGTCAGCGATACATGTTCATACTCACTGCTATAAGCAGCCCAGTTCTTTTTCCAGTTGCTCCAGTCTGTAGATTCCCGGGAAGCATCATTCCAGTGTTCCGTTGCTGCTGCAATCTTTGTCGGGATACCAGTGGCAAACATTCCTGCCAATACAGCGGTGGAGAGAACTCCTGCTGTAAGTTTCATCACATTTTTTCTCATAATTCTTTTGTTCTCCTTGTGAAATCTGTAAGATTTATTACAGGATTTATGATAAACAGGTTATGTAAGATGTACTATCCGGTTTCTGTAAGTCTTAGGTAAAAAGAAAAAGAGTGGATGCTTTGGGACATCCACTCCACATGCCGGCTATGCCATGCCGTTTACGGTTTTATATTTATAGAGCATCTCCGCGTGGTTTTGTTCTTCCACCTGGATATCTGCCAGAAGTTTGCGCACATCGGAATCTCCAAACGCAAAAACATCGGTATTATAGGTCCCGGACACCATTTTTTCGGAACCGATACTGTCCGTGGCAAGGAAATTGTCGTTTTTCTTGTCTTCTGGATTGGTCATGGAATCATAGGTTGCCTTCGGCGCATATTCTTTTCCCTCTCTGTCATTGACGTTGCAGGACGGGACACTGCCTTTCATGACCTGTTCCAGAGACTCCACATGCTTTTGCTCTTTCTTTTCAAGATCAGCGAATAAATCCCGAAGCACCGGGTCCTTTGCTTCCTGTCCGTAACGTTTGTACTTCTCCACGCAGGAAAGTTCCTGTGTGTGCAGATCCTCAATTGTTGCCATCTCTTTTTCTGTTAAAACCATGGTTTAACCCTCTTTCTTTCCTGATATAATTCTGACGATTACAGAACATGAAAACTCCGCAATCTTCTCCTCTAGTATCTGTAAAAAAATACAACACATACCTGGTAAAATTTCGTCAAAAAGGGTTGAAACTTCTCACAACAGATTGTATAATTTCGTTTGTATTTTATACAATGTTTACAAAAAGGTGGATTATTTTATGGAAGAACGAGAAAAATTAAAATCCCGTCTGGGATTCATTCTCCTGTCAGCCGGATGTGCGATCGGAATCGGAAACGTATGGAAATTTCCATACACTGCCGGACAGGGCGGAGGCGGTGCCTTTGTGCTGTTTTATCTGTTGTTTCTGATTATTCTCGGACTCCCGATCATGACGATGGAATTTGCGGTTGGGCGTGCCAGCCAGAAAAGTCCGGTCAAAGCCTACCAGGCACTGGAAAAACCCGGACAGAAATGGCATATCCACGGGATTATCACATTGATCGGCTGCTATCTTCTTATGATGTTTTATACAACGGTCACCGGCTGGATGCTTCATTATTTTTATATGACGGTCACCGGACAGTTTCAGGGACTGGATGCCGACGGTGTATCCGGACAGTTTACCACAATGCTGAGCAAACCTCTGACCATGGGCTTCTGGATGGTGGTAGTTGTTTGCGCCGGCGTATTTGTCTGCTCCCGTGGACTGCAGAACGGTCTGGAAAAAGTAACAAAGATCATGATGACTTCTTTGCTTATCATCATGATCATTCTGGCGGTCAACAGCTTTTTTATGGATGGTGCAAAAGAAGGCCTTGCCTTTTATCTGATCCCGGACTTTGAACGGATGAAACAGATCGGTATTGCAAAAACCATTACGGGTGCCATGAACCAGGCATTTTTCACGTTAAGCCTTGGAATCGGCGCGATGGCAATTTGGGGAAGTTATATCGGAAAGGAACGCTCTCTGCTTGGTGAATCGGTAAATATTGCCATTCTGGATACGTTTGTTGCTATCACCTCCGGACTTATCATTTTTCCGGCATGCTTTACGTTCCATGTTGACCAGACTTCCGGACCAAGCCTGATTTTTATCACCTTGCCGAATATTTTTAACCATATTCCGCTTGGCAGACTCTGGGGAAGCCTGTTCTTTTTGTTTATGTTTTTTGCAGCGTTTTCCACAATCCTGGCAGTATTTGAGAACATCATCTCCTGCGGTATGGAACTGACCGGATGCAGCCGCCAGAAATCCTGTGCCGTTAATCTGGTACTGATCATTGTACTCTCCCTGCCATGTGTACTCGGATACAATGTATGGAACTGGAAAGGTTTTTCAATCTTTGGCGGGTCTGTGCTTGACCTGGAAGATTTTCTGGTAAGCAACCTGTTCCTGCCTCTCGGTTCCCTGGTATATCTGCTGTTTTGCACAAGCCGCTACGGCTGGGGCTGGAAAAACTACACAACCGAAGCCAATACCGGAAAAGGATTAAAAATTAAAAACTGGATGCGCGGCTACATTACCTATATTCTGCCGCTGATTGTGCTTTTTATCTTTGGATTTGGCATTTATGATAAATTTTTTACAAACTAAGGAGGATTTCTTATGTATCACGCAAATGAATCACGTTACGAAACCATGAAATACCACCGCTGCGGCGACAGCGGACTGATGCTGCCGGAAGTATCTTTGGGCTTCTGGCACAATTTCGGAGATACCGGTGTTTATGAAAATATGAGACAGATGTGCTTTACGGCATTTGACCACGGGATCACACATTTTGATCTGGCAAACAACTATGGACCGCAGCCGGGCAGTGCGGAGGAAAATCTCGGGAAGATCCTTCGGGAAGAGCTTTCTTCCTACCGCGATGAACTGATCATCAGTTCCAAAGCCGGTTTTGACATGTGGCCGGGACCTTATGGAAACTGGGGCAGCCGCAAGTACCTGATTGCCAGCCTTGACCAGAGCTTAAAACGGCTCGGTCTGGACTATGTGGATATTTTCTATCACCACCGCATGGATCCGGATACGCCGCTGGAAGAAACCATGGGTGCACTCGACCAGATCGTGCGAAGCGGAAAAGCACTGTATGTCGGTCTGTCCAACTACGATGGGGAAACGATGAAACGCGCGGCTGCCATCTTAGAAGATCTGCACTGCCCGTTTATTATCAACCAGAATTCCTACAATATCTTTAACCGTACCATTGAAGAAAACGGTTTAAAACAGGCCGCAGCAGATGGGAAGAAAGGAATTATTTCTTTCAGCCCGCTCGCGCAGGGTATGCTGACCGACCGCTATCTAAACGGTATTCCAAAAGACAGCCGTGTCAACACGGACGGACGTTTCCTGCATGCGGATCAGTTTGATGAAAAGCGGATGGCAAGTATCCGGAGCCTGAATGAGATTGCGGCTGCCCGTGGTGAAAGCCTCGCACAGATGGCACTCAAATGGGTGATCCGGGACGGTGTGGTTACTTCCGTTCTGATCGGAGCTTCCCGCCCGGCACAGATTCTTGAAAATCTGAAAGTGTTAAACTCTGCTCCGTTTACGGAGGAAGAATTGGAAAAAATTGATCAGTGTGCACTTTCTCTCTAGGTAAAACAAAAACCCCGGATATTTATTTCCGGGGTTTTGTCTTTTCCTGCATCTGCTATTTGACTTTGACTTTTAATTTTAAAACTTTGGCCTTTCCATTGTTTAAGGTTACTGTCACGCGAATGGACGCAGTTCCTTTTTTGTTCGATTTTATGGTACCCTTCTTGTTTACAGATGCAATTTTTTTGTTATTGCTCTGATAAGAAATGCTTTTTACATTGTCCATATTTAAGGTGGCTGCCAGAGAAACCTTCTTTTGTTTTCCCTTCTTCACCTGAACGGTTTTATTCTTCAATGTAACCGTTTTTAATATTTTCGTTGTGACCTGATCCATATCTTTCTGATCCATAAGGACGTAATTCTTATTGGAATCTGCTGAAAAATTCACATTTCCGGCTTTTGTAACCGTATAACTCTTGTCGTTTACAAGGACATAGGCACCTGTCTTTTGATCTTTTGCACACACATACAGCTTATTTCCGGTCTGTATGTCTGCTGTATTTACGGTCAGTGTATAGCTTACGTTGCCAGCCGGATCGGTAACCTGGATCGTCACATCTGTGTGTTTTCCATCGTTTTCTTCCAGTATCTGATTTATCAGATCAGCGGTCACCGTTGTTTTGATGGCTTTATTTTTCCGGGTTCCGGTAACGGTTGCGGTTGGTGTATTTTGTCCGGCCGCGTTTCCATCGGACGGTGTTTGTGTACCAGCTGTATTTCCGTCAGACGGAGTTTCTACATCGGTTTTGTTTCCGTTGGATGGTGTTCCCCCTCCGGCTGTGTTACCACCCGAAGTATTTCCACCACCAGAACTTTCTCCGGAAGATGAGCCACCTCCGGTCGCTCCACCGCCTCCGGAAGATGAGCCGCCTCCGGTTGTTCCACTTCCTCCGGAAGATGAGCCGCCTCCGGTTGTTCCACCGCCTCCGGTGGAACTGTCCTCTTTGATTGTAACGGTCGCGGCTTCACTTGTCACTGTTTCGTAATAAGTCTGTCCATCCTTATCATCCGGCTCATATACTGCCTTAAACTGATAAGAACCGCCACGTTTTAAGCCTGATACAACCGTATCCGCTTCCCCATATACAAGTTTTTCCTGTGCCTTTATTATGGTTCCGTCCTGATAAAAAGAAATCGAACCAAGCGGAATACTGCCATTTCGAACTCCATCTACCTTTGCATACAGATGTACGGAATTACCGTTTTCTGTCTCTGCCGTAAGACGAATCGATGGTTTCGCCGCTGTAATGGTAAAGGTTCCGACTTTTTCCGCTATCACATCGTACTGGTTCCCAATTACTTTAAACCAGACCTCATAGCTGCCCGGCTGCACCGGAACAACATTTTTCCCATCCTGCCGATAGAAAACTTCAGGCTTTACCTGCGAATCTACCGTCTGTCCGTTGTCCGTTCGGACTACATTTACCGTGGAAACAAAGCAGCTCTGTTTCAGCCCTGTGTATGCAGCTGTCTGCTGGATGGTATCATACTGCATCTTTACGGCAATTGGATTTACCGACACGGTTTCGTTTGCCTGGGAAGGAAGTGCCCTGTATTTTTCATTGGCTGCTCCTGCATAAGAAACTGTAATTGCATTTTCTCCCATATGAAATCCGTTTGCCTCTGAAACCGAAATCTTTATGGCTGCCACTCCGTTTTGAAGCGTGATGCCGGATACTTCATAAGGGGTCTGGTTAATGTATACCGAAAAACCAGCAGACGGCACGTTCTTTCCCTGTAAGTTGCTATCTGTATAGACCGTCTGCACGGTAAGATTCAGTTCATCCTGCATGGACACGGCCGTTGGTAATCCATTTATCGTAGTGGTTGTTTCCTTTGAAGTAGCCGTCGAACCGGATGTATCCGGATCTTTGTTTACAATCAGAATTACGTTCTGTTCGATCTGTTCATCTGCTGAAAATGGACGGATTGTGATATAGTAGGTTCCTTCTTTTACCGTAGAACTCTCAGCCGTGCGATAGCACATGGGTGTGATCGCATTCTTCTCTATTCCCGTTTCGAACATCAAATTAAAATTCGGAATACAAATAAAACTACCTTCATCATTCGTAACCGTCTCTGAAGAAAGTGTTTTCCCGTTAAATGTTACTTCATATTCCATCGGAACAACCCCTAGATCCCGATCATACTCATCCGTTTGCTCCAGCCAGGCTACCTCTGCCAGATATGGTTTTGGATCCTTATTTTTATACTCACCGACTTTTGAAATCTCCGAAACCGTTGTAGTAATTACCGGATTTTTTATGGTCATATTTTTTACCGCAACCGGTTCATTCCCTGACAACTCACTGGTTTTCCAGATTTCTCCGTTTCCAGACGATGTCCGTTCCAGTGTCATTCCCGCCTGTCCGTCTGTCGGTGTAAAAGAAACCGCCGTATCCGCAGCCCTTCCAAGTTCCAGATAGGTATGACCATACTTCGCAATTCCGGATTTTCCATTTCTTCCATTTAGGGTTTCAAATGTAAGTGCACCCGTAATGGTATCTGTAACATTCAGCGTCTGTTCTTTTCCTAAGATCAGTCGGTTTCCTGCTGAATCCGCACTCACAATCGAATGTACCTGTGGAGTTTCCATCTGGGAAAGATCAATCGCACTTGCCCCTTCCAGCCTGACCGTACAGCTGTCCAACGCTGCCGGTGCAAATGTTCCACCGCCCTTTACTGTGAGGTTTCCTACTTTGCTTATACCTGGAATTCCGGTATAGGACTGGTCGGTATCCATGGTCAGAAATGTCTTCCCTGCGTGATTTTCAGATACTCCGTACACCTGTTTCGTATCGGAACCGGTAAGTGAAATTTCCACATCGCCGGAAACCGTATATTGCCCATCCGCTGCCGGTGGATCCGGCTCCTGCGTGGAAAACCAGTCATCCTGATTTACATATGGTTCAATGGCACCGGATGCATAGATTTCTCCATTTTGCGTACCGGAAACGTGCGCAAGCACGATCTGTGTCTTACCATCATATGTTCCGTTCATGGAACCGGCATAAATATTCCCCAGATTGGTACCACCCCCCGTAATCAGAATCTGTGCCTCTGATCCCGGATGATTCCCCATATTCTTTCCATTCTCATAAAGGGATCCGCCAAAGATATCTACATAGCGGAATCCGCTGTCGCACGTAACATTCTCAAGAACAAGTTTATGCCCATTTGCAAAAATTGCATCGTGCAGACGATTGGAAAACCGCAGCGTAATGTTTTTAAATGTCACATCCGTATTCAGGATAAATCCCCCCTTACGGTTGGAAAAAGTATTTCCATTTCCGTTGACGGTCACGCTTTTATCAAAAATAAACGGTTCCGCAGCCTCGGCATTTAAAAAAGCACCACTTCCCAAAATTGAGATTTCATCCCCATTGCCGGCAGCCGCATAGGCATCCTCAAATAAATTGTAGGGATTTCCATAGCTTCCATCTCCGGAACGAGTAGAATTTCCATGTTTAAATTCCGTATAGATCGTTCTTGCCGCTGTCTGCACAGCCTCCTGCGCCTTTGCCGGCACGACAGGCTGCACGGTAATACACATGGTGAGCACGATAAAAAATGCCCATAGACGTTTTGCTACATTGTCTGGTTTCATCTGATTGTTCTTTTTCATCCATTTCTCCTGATAATAAGAACAGGGGGATGAGTCAAAAACTCATTCCCCTGTCACTTCATTGATAGTCTCTACCATCATCCTAACATGGTTTCCTATCATCGTCAACAAATTTATGACCTGTTTTTATACCTATATCATCTGCTGATTTTATATTTTATTATTTCTATCTGTTCTATCTGTGTGATATCAATCTTCTGATTGAAAATATAACGAGCCCCACAATATTTCATTTCACTT
>ULVV01018624.1_pt1 | contig 10391 bp, 10 predicted proteins | sample 1959761 | NCBI WGS metagenome assembly ULVV01 (sample SAMEA4835795, study PRJEB28245) | human gut metagenome | biome: gut microbiome; material: fecal sample | place: Denmark | collected 2008
ACAGATAAAGGGGATGCGGCTGCATCCCCTTCAGACTGTCAAAAAACCTGCTTAGCCGAAAATTTCGGAGGGAAGGATAGTGTGAAAGGAAACCGTCAGGGTTTCCTTTCGCGTCAAATAACCCGCCGCAGCGGCAGAATTGCAAAATAGTGCTACAAAATTATATTTTGCAATTCGGAAAGCAGCTTGTCTAAAAAGTCCCTTTGGACTTTTTAGACAAGCTGAGGGGGATGCGGCCGCATCCCCTTTTGCTTTGACATCCGGCGGAAGATGTGCTATACTTTCCCGGTGTTGGCATAGAATCGAACAGATAACCGGAAAGAAGGTTTTTCATGAATTTTATCGAATGGCTGAAGGTCATCTTGCTCGGCATCGTGGAGGGCATCACGGAATGGCTCCCCATCAGCAGCACGGGCCATCTGATCCTGACGGACGCCATCTGGCCGCTGCAGCAGTCGGATGCGTTCAAGGAGATGTTCAACGTCGTCATCCAGCTCGGCGCGATCCTTGCTGTTGTGGTGCTCTACTGGAGCAAGCTCTGGCCCTTCCACCGTAAGCGCATCCCGCAGCGCTCGTGGTTCGCCCAGCAGAGCACGAACGGCTTCGTGAGCGGCCTGCAGCGCTTCGGCGACCGTTATTGCTGCATGGACAAGATCGTCATGTGGCTGAAGATCGCGGTTTCCTGCCTGCCTGCCATGCTCATCGGCCTGCCTCTGAACGATTGGCTCGACAAGCACTTTTATAACCCGACCGTCGTGGCCCTGATGCTGCTGCTCTATGGCGCCGGCTTCCTGTTCGTCGAGCGGTATAACCGCAGCCGCAAGCCGCGCGTGAATTCCATCGCTTCGCTGCGCTGGTCGGATGCGCTGCTCATCGGCGTGTTCCAGGTGCTCGCGCTCATTCCCGGCACGTCGCGCTCCGGTGCGACCATTCTCGGCGGCATCCTCATCGGCACGTCGCGCGAGGTCGCCGCGGAATACACGTTCTTCCTCGCCGTGCCCGTGATGTTCGGCGCGTCGCTGCTGAAGATCGTGAAATTCGGCGCGATCAGCGGCACGGAGCTTGGCGTGCTGCTCGTCGGCATGGCGGTCGCCTTCGGCGTGTCCATCCTGGCCATCCGCTTCCTCATGGGCTATATCCGCAAGCACGACTTCACGGCATTTGGCTGGTATCGCATCGGCCTCGGCCTGCTCGTGCTGCTGTACTTCTATGTGATCCGCTGATATCAAGCAGGACCGCCTCACAAAGAGAGGCGGTCCCGGTATTTATATGTACTTGATTTCGAGGCTGCCGAAGCTGAGATCGGCGTCCAGCAGGATCTGTGCCTCGGGATGCTCACAGGGCGTCCCGCGCTGATCGAGGCTGGCTGCCGTCGTGTCCTTCCCGGAGACCGTGACGGCGAAGCGGTCCGGCACGAGCAGCGTCAGGCTGCCGAAATTCGTCTCAACGGTCAGCGGGCAGTTGTTCTGCACGGCCTCGCAGCCGGACAGATCGACGGTGAAGTCTCCGAAGCTCGCCTCGATTTTGCCGCTGCGCAGCAGCGGCGTCACGACCGGCACGCGGCAGGAGCCAAAGCTCAGCTCGCAGCTCAGGTGGCCGTTATCGCAGCGCGTGTCCTGCGTGAATTTCCCGCCGTAGGAGGCGCGCACATGGTGCTGCTTCCGCCTGCGGCCGCAGAAATAATCGACCAGCAGGCTCACGCCCCACAGCAGCAGAAAGACCGGGATCAGGACGCTCCAGCGGAAGCCGATGGACAGAAAGCCGAATGCGGTCAGCAGCGAATAGCCGCCCACGAGCATCAGGCCGATGCTGAAGCAGGAGAAGCGGTGCGTCAGCATGCTCAGACCGCCCAGCAACAGGGCGGATGTCCAGAGGATCGTCCAGACGGATACATCGAATTTTCCCAGCGCATTGACAAGAAACAGCGCACCGATGGCGAGGACGTAGATCGCGAACCACAGCCCGCTGCGTGCGGCGCTGCCGATGGTGTAATCCAGAATGTGTTCCTTCTCCTCCGGCTTGATGACCTCTGCCTCGTGTACGCGCTCCTCCTTCGGTGGTGTGCGGCCGAGCAGCTCATCCACGCTGATGCCGAAGATGGAGGCAAGCTCCGGCAGAATGGTGATGTCGGGGCAGGAGAGGTTGTTCTCCCATTTGCTCACCGCCTGTGCGCTCACGCCGACGCGCTGCGCCAGCTGCTCCTGCGTCATGCCAAGCCGCTTGCGGTGATAGGCGATGCGCTTTCCAAGCGTTCCCTGTTCCATTGTGGTTTCCCTCCTTCATGTTCTGGCATTACCATATCATGAATTGGCCGAAAAAGCTATCATCCGGTCGTTCATTTTGCAAAAAACCGCCGCTCAACTTCCGGTTGAACGGCGGTTGCGTCTCTCAAAACGACAATGCCCGGCGCTTTCGCGCCGGACATTGGAGAAATCAGGTTTACTTCTTCTCGGACTCTGCAATCTCCTTCAGGGCATCCTTGCGGCTGAAGTTTGCGCGGCCCTTCTCATCGAAGCCCATGAACTTGACCCACGTCATGTCGCCGACGTTCAGAACGTCCTCGACCTTTTCGACGCGGCGGTTTTCGAGCTTGGAGATGTGGACCATGCCGTCGTGGCCCGGAGCGATCTCGACGAACGCGCCGATCGGCAGGATGCGGACGACCTTGCCGTAGTACAGGGCGCCGACCTCGGGGACGAAGCAGATGTCGTCGATCATCTTCTTGGCGGCGTAGCCCGCAGCGGGATCGACCGCAGCGATGAAGACGTTGCCGTCGTCGTCGATGTCGACCTTGGCGCCGGTGTCGGCGCAGATCTTCTGGATGGTCTTGCCGCCGGAGCCGATGACCTCGCGGATCTTCTCGACGGGGATCTTCATGGAGATCATCTTCGGAGCGTACTCGGAGACGTCCGCGCGCGGCTCGGAGATGCAGGGGAGCATGACCTTGTCCAGAATTTCCAGACGGGCCTTGCGGCAGCGCTCGAGTGCGTCGGCAATGATCTCCATCGTCAGGCCCTTGTTCTTCAGGTCCATCTGAATGGCGGTGACGCCTTCCGTCGTACCGGCGACCTTGAAGTCCATCTCGCCGTGGAAGTCTTCCACGCCCTGGATGTCCGTGAACGTGCGCCATGCGCCGGTCTCCTGATCGGAGATGAGGCCGCAGGAAATGCCGGCGACCGGGCGCTTGATGGGAACACCGGCGTCCATCAGAGCCAGCGTGGAGCCGCAGATGGAGGCCTGCGACGTCGAGCCGTTGGAGGACAGGACCTCGGAGACGACACGGATGGCATACGGGAACTCCTCAACGCTCGGGATCACAGGCAGCAGGGCCTTCTCGGCGAGGGAGCCATGGCCGATCTCGCGGCGGGAGGTGGAGCGGCTTGCTCTGGCCTCGCCGGTGGAGAACGACGGGAAGTTGTAGTGGTGGATATAGCGCTTCGTCTCTTCCGGATAGATGGTGTCGAGCTTCTGCGCGGCGGACAGTGTGTTGAGCGTGCAGATGGACAGGACCTGCGTCTGGCCTCTGGAGAACAGGCCGGAGCCGTGGACGCGCGGCAGAACGCCGACCTCGGCGTCGAGCGGGCGGATCTCGTCCATCTGGCGGCCGTCGACGCGCTTGCCCTCGAGCAGCCACTTCTTGACGACCTTCTTCTGCATCTTATACAGGCAGACCTCGATGTTGACGTCGAAGTCCTCATACTTTTCGGCGAACTTGTCGGCGAAATCGCGGCGGGCCGCGGTCAGGCGCTCCTCGCGGACGTTCTTGTCGTCGGTGTCGAGGGCATATTCGATCTGGTTCATGCCATAGGCGCACAGATCGTCGAGCAGGTCGTGGTTGACGGCTGCCTTTTCAAACGTGAACTTCGGCTTGCCAATGGTCTCGACGATGGTGTTGATGAACTTCACGACCTCCATGTTCGTCTCATGGGCGATGCGGATGCACTCGAGCACGATGCTCTCCGGGGCTTCCTTGGCCTCGGTCTCGATCATGACGACCTTCTCGAACGTTGAGGCGATGCACACGAAGCACTCGGAGGCGCTGCGCTGCTCGGCAGAGGGGTTGATGACGTACTGGCCGCCGACATAGGCGACGTTCGTCGTGGCGATCGGGCCGTTCCAGGGAACGTCGGAGCAGGCCACAGAGATGGAAGCGCCCAGAGAGGCGACGATCTCAACGGGGTTCTCGTAGTCGTTGGCAAGGACGGTGCAGGTCACGACGACATCGTTGCGCAGCTCATCGTCGAAGAGCGGGCGCATCGGACGGTCGATGATGCGGCTGTTGAGGATGCCGCGCTCGGAGGGCTTGCCCTCGCGGCGGTTGAAGCTGCCGGGAATGCGGCCAACGGCGTACATTCTCTCCTCGAACTCGATGGTCAGCGGGAAATAGTCGATGCCGGGCTTGGGATCCGGGGAGCAGGTGACGGTCGTGAGCACGACGGTGTCGCCGTAGCGGCAGATGCACTCGGCGTCGGCCAGCTCTGCGACCTTGCCGGTCTCGACGGTAAAGGGACGGCCGCCGATGGAAGTCTCAAACACATGGTGGTTGGGATACTGTTTTCTGGTGATCATGGTTTATCCTCCTGTCAGAATGAAGTTCCACGGGAGGTTTAGCACTTGAAGCCGCGGCCAAACGCGCGCTCGGCAGCGCCTTCAACTGCTAAACTTCGCTCCCGTGTGCGGGGAAATGCGGGGATGGGGAAATCGTGAAAATGGGCGGACCGCTGGCGGGCCGCCCATTGTTCGTGATTACTTACGGATGCCCAGACGAGCGATGATGGCGCGATAGCGGTTGATGTCCTTCTTGGCCAGGTAGTCGAGCAGGCTACGGCGCTTGCCGACCATCATGAGAAGGCCGCGGCGGGAGTGATTGTCGTGCTTGTGCTCACGCAGATGCTCGGTCAGCTCGTTGATGCGGGCGGTCAGGATCGCGATCTGGACCTCGGGGGAACCGGTGTCGCCCTCATGGGTCGCATACTCGGCGATGATAGCGGTTTTCTTTTCCTTCTGGATCATGGGAATACTCCACCTTTCAAAATATTATCCAACGGCTAAGTCCGGGCGGGCGGAATGCTCCTTCCGGAGCGGTCTCCCAGAACTGAGCGCGTGGATGTACCGGCAAAATTACCAGCCGTAATATCGTAGCATAGAATGACGGAAAAGTAAAGAATTATTTTTCGCCCGTGCCGCTTTTCTGCGGCATTTCGGCGCTTTCCGGCGCGCGGAAATCCAGCGTGATGGAGGCAAGCTCTGTCTGCAGCGGGTGATAGTGCACACCGGCGGCGTCCAGCATGCGCTTCGAGGCGCGGATGTTGGCCGTTTCGGCGTATTTGTCGGAAAAATAGATGATCTCCCGGATGCCGCTCTGGATGATGGCCTTGGCACACTCATTGCATGGGAACAGGGCCACATACAGCCGCGCGCCGCGCAGCACGCGGCCGCCTGCGTTCAGAATGGCGTTCAGCTCCGCATGGACGACATAGGGATACTTTGTCTCCGCACCCTCGCGCTCCCACGGAAAGACGTCGTCGCTGCAGCAGCAGGGCAGGCCGTTATAACCGGTGGAGAGGATGATGTTGTCCGGCGAGACGATGCAGGCGCCGACCTGCGTGTTCGGGTCCTTGCTGCGGCGGGCGGCCAGCAGGGCGACGCCCATGAAATACTCATCCCAGGAAATGTAGTCGGTTCGTTTCATCGCGGCTCCTTTCGGACGGGTCAGGCGAGAAAGCGCAGGGCCTTCACGCCGGTCAGGGCGAGCGTCACGAGCAGACCGGCAATAAGCACGCCGGCATAGATGGCGGGCAGGGCGCGCTTCAGCCGCATCTCCATCAGCGCGGCGACGAGGGCGCCGGTCCAGGCGCCGGTGCCGGGCAGGGGAATGGCGACAAGGATGCACAGACCGACCAGCTCGGATTTGCGCACACGGCTGCTCTTGCGGTCGGCGCGGCGCTCCAGCGAAACGGCAAGACGGCCGAGACGAGGATAGCGCTTCATCCAGTGCAGGATCTTCCGCACGAACAGCAGCAAGAACGGGACGGGCAGCATATTGCCCAGTGCGCTTGCGGCGAAGGCCAGCCAGGGATCCAGTCCCTGCGAGATGCCATAGGGGATGCCGCCGCGCAGCTCCACGACCGGCAGCAGCGAAATGAGAAACGTCATCACGCATTTGCCAAGGACGGTGCCGAACAGCCAATCGATCATCGTTTCAGCTCACCTTTCAGAAATGTATCCTCAGTATAGCATACGACGTCCCCGATTGCAACAAGAAGAATGCCTGACGGAAGTCAGGCATTGGCTGTTACGGCAGCGCATGGACGAGGATGCCGATGTTGCGGCGATAAATTTCGTCGAACTGGGAAAGCGGCAGCGGATTCGTGCCGAGACCGGCCTCGATCGTATAGCCGGGGCGGCGGAAGTCCTGCAGGAACCAGTCCTTATAGCCCGCAAAGCCCGAGGCGAACGGCGTGTCCTCCAGCCGGTAGCCGCTGACCCGCGCCAGCCGTTCGCCGAGCTCCTGCGCACCGGGCGGCGCATAGTCCTGAAAGCGCCAGTAAATTTCTTCTCCCTGGGTGTGATAGGACAGCGTGACGTCTGGCCGGATGGTCTGGGTCAGAGCTGCCATAGCAGCCGTTTCCGGCTGGTCGAGCGGCGAGGCCCCGACATAGTCCCGAGGGGCCGGGCCGGTGAAGCCGAGTGCGAATTTGTTTGTGCGCGCCTGCTCCCAGCCTGCGGGGTAGTTCAGATTGAGGTCCGTCCCCGTCAGATTCGCCTTCCAGCCGCCCGGGAACGGAATTTCCGGGAAGCCTGCCGCGATGCGCTGCGCTGCCTGATACTGTTGGCTGCCCGGCCGGATGGCCCCCGTGACGAGGTCGACGCCGTCCGGGTTCACCATCGGCACGAGCCACAGCGTTGTGCGCCGCCAGAGCTGCTGGGCATCCATGCCGAGGATGCGCCCCTCCGTCGCCACGGCATAGGCGTATTGCTCCAGAAACAGCAGCAGGACCGGTGTTGTGATCCACTCGTTCGCATGGTGGCTGGCGTTATAGAGCGCACAGCGCGGCCCCTGCCCGATGCGCAGGGCTGTGACGGGCCTGCCCCACGCCGTCCGGGCAATGCATTTCTGTGACAGGAACGGATAGCGCACGAGAAGTCCCTGCACGCAGATCTGCAGCAGCTCCGATGAAAACGGGACGTCCGCCGGCACGACGGGGAAGCCGTAGGGCACGTTCAGATATTGCCCCGGGATGAGCAGATTTGGGTTCTGGTTCGGATTGGCCGTCAGCATGGCGCGGACGGATGTGCCGCGCGCCGTGGCGATGCGGTAATAGGTGTCGCCGGGCTTGACCATATAGCGTTCATAGCCCAGCAGCAGCGGCGTGAGCCGCTGCATGGTCAGAATATCCTCCTGCCCGGACGGATACAGGCCCTCACGCCGCTGGAATTCCTCCAGATCGGCGGCACCCGCCCGCCGCAGGGCAAGCTCGGTCAAGCGCATAGAAAATTCCCCCTCCGGGACATATCTATGCCGGAGGGGGAACATTCATGTGCAGCTTGTCAAAATAAGCTCCTTCGGATCTTCTCCCCGAAACTTTCGGCCGGGCGGTATTTTCGACAGTCCGGCAGTTGCTTCAGGATTTCTCTTCCGCGGGAGTTTCGTTGTCCGCAAAGTCCTCTTCTTCCGCAGTGGCCTCGGATTCCGGCTCCGTCTCGGGCTTGGCCTCGGGTTCGGCTTCGTCCTCAGGCTGCTCGCCGGCAAGCTTGGTCTTCGCGGCTTCCAGCTCCAGACGCAGGCGGTTGATGCGGCGGAACGACTGGGAGATGCGCTCACACAGCGGGTCGTACTCGGCGTCATCCGGCTCTTCATCCGTGACGTAGTCCTTGTAGTAGACCTTACCAAGCTGCGTGTAGCAGCGGCGGATCTTGTCCTGTTCCGCCAGAATGGCAAACTTCTTCTTGGAGATCAGCGCGACGAGACGCGCGGTCTGGGCTGCGCTGCCCGCAACGTGGACGGCCTTGCATTTCAGGGTTTCCATGGTTTCCTTCATAAAAGATCACTCCTTTGATTCATCTGGTCCAATGGATTCTTCGGATTCTTCGGATGCCTCGTCCTCCTGCTCAGACGCTTCCCCGGACGGCTCGGCGCCTTCCTCGGGCTGCGTCTCTGCGGCCTCGGCAGCCGCCATGCGGTTGACCTGCATCTTCGCGGGGTCGTGCCTGACGAAAATAGCATGATACAGCAGAATGCCAAGCGCCAGCAGCATGGTCACGGCCGCGAGCAGCTGGCTGACGCGGACCGGCCCGAGCCACAGGCTGTCCGTTCGCAGACCCTCAATGACCATGCGTCCTGCGCCGTACCAGGCGAGGTATGCAAGGAACGTCTGGCCGTCAAACTTGCGCTTCTTCGACAGGAAGTGCAGCACGATAAAGCCGGTCAGGTTCCAGACGGACTCATAGAGGAACGTCGGGTGGAAATACTGCAGCTCGCCGTTTTCGACCAGCCCCATGCGCAGGAAGCAGGTCGTTACGCTGCCATGGGCTTCCCGGTTGAAGAAGTTGCCCCAGCGGCCGATGGCCTGCCCGAGCAGCAGACCGATGCCGGTCAGGTCCAGAAAGGGCAGGACCTTGAGCTTCCGCACGCGGGTATAGATCAGCATGCCGAGCACCGCGCCAATGACGCCGCCATAGATGGCAAGGCCGCCGCTGCGGATGTCGAGGAAGCGATACCACGGGATGCCGGGGCCGAAGAACTGGTCCCACTCGAAGATGACATAGTACAGGCGCGCGCCGACGATGGCGGACGGCAGGCAGATGAGCACGAGATTGAGAATGTCGTCCTGCGTGACGCCGAACTGCTTTGCCCGGCGCAGGCAGTACGTCACGGCGAGCAGCACGCCGATGGCAATGATGACACCGTAGAATTTGATCTCGAAGTTTGTTCCCGGGATGCAGAAGCCGTCGGGCGGATTAATGCCCTCAATGCCGAGCCCGGGGAAGCTGATGGGACTGGTTAAGAAGATGTTCATGCGGATTCCTCACTTTCATTGGGAAGAATGATGCTGAGCGCGGCGCGCTCCGGGCGGATGACCTGCCGGATGAATTGCAGCACGTCCTCGGGCGTGACGGAAGCGTAGGCCTCCGGGAAGGAGAAGTAATCCACGCCGTCGAAGTGGTAGGCACACATACGGTAGCACACACTTTCAAAGCTGTCAAGGTCGCGGGTGCGGCGGCCGAGCGAAGAGCGGATGAGCCGGTCAAACAGCGCGCGGTCAAAGCCCTCGCGGGACAGGCGCTGCGCCTCGTCCAGAATGGCGCGGAGCACGGCGTCCGGGTCGCGGCTGTCGCCGCCCGCGCTGAACAGGCAGGCGTCACGGACGCTTTCATATCCGGCGGAGAAGTCGGAATTGATGAGGCCCTCGTCATACAGGTGCGTGTAGAGCGCCGAGGATTCTCCTACGAGAATTTCGGCAGCCAGATCGCCAATGATCTCACGGCGCATGGACTCCAGCCCGCGGGCGGGCGGCTCACATTTGAAGCCGAGGCAGAACGTCGGCATGGCGATCTCCATATGCCGGACCGTGCGCTTTGTCGGGCAGGTCATGGCCTCGGCCGGGCCGTAGTCCCGCACGGGGACCGGCTCTGCATGGGCGTTTGCGGACTCCGCACGGGCGATCTCCTCCACCAGCGCGGGGTCGACATCGCCCGTCACGCAGAGCATGAGATTTGCGGGCGCGTAGAATGCCGCATGGCAGTCCTGCAGGACCTGCGGGGTGATCTCACCGATGGATTCGACCGTTCCGGCGATCGGAACGCGGATGGGGTGATGCGCGAACATCGCGCCGAACAGGTCCTCATAGGCGCGGGAGTCGGCGCTGTCCTCATACATGCGGATCTCCTGCGCGATGATGCCGCGCTCCTTTTCCACGCTCTCCGCCGGGAACCACGGCGTGAGCACCATGCGCAGCAGAATACGGAGATTTTCGGCGAACTGCTCGGTGCAGTCGAAATAATAGGCCGTCATGGCATAGCCGGTGAAGGCGTTCGGATAGCCGCCGTGGGCCGCGAAGAGGTTCATCGCGTTGTCCTCCGGCAGGTCGAACATCTTGTGCTCCAGATAATGTGCCACGCCGTCCGGCGTGCGGCAGGGGATGCCGCCGCGGGTGAAGGACGTGTCGACGGAGCCGTAGTCCACGCCGAGGAAGGCGTAGCTGCGGGCAAAGCCGGGCTTCGGGACGACGCGGAGGAGCAGGCCATTTTCAAGCCGCTGCTCCCAATAGCGCTCACCGAGGCGCGGGAATTCATGCAGTGTCATGCTTCGTCTCCCTTCAGGAAATAGATCGTGTCCGTGGTGATGCGCCGGGCTGCGCGCACGACATCCCCGACCGTCAGGGCGGGGA
>ULVV01031658.1_pt1 | contig 10283 bp, 9 predicted proteins | sample 1959761 | NCBI WGS metagenome assembly ULVV01 (sample SAMEA4835795, study PRJEB28245) | human gut metagenome | biome: gut microbiome; material: fecal sample | place: Denmark | collected 2008
CCGTCTGTTCGATGGCAGGCAGGATGAGGCTCCACACGCTCGCCGCCATCATCACGCCTGCGGCAAAGCCCAGCAGCGCGCCCTGCGCGCGCTCGCACACCTTGCGGGCAAAAAAGAACACCGTCGCGGCGCCCAGCGCCGTCATCAGAAACGTGAAAGACGTGCCGAGCAGAGCCAGCATCAGTGGTCGAAGCATATCCGTTCATCGCCTTTACGGTTTGTCAGGCGGAAAAGCGCCTGTATGCCAGTATAGGCGGCAGGAATGAAAAACGTGAAAAAGGGCGCGGAGAATTCTCCGCGCCCTTTTGGAGCAATATTGACTTACTGCATCAGCTGCGCGACCATATCGGTGTACGCGCTGGGATCTTCGAGCGGCAGCCCCGCGATGAGGTTTGCCTGATCGTAGAGGATCTTGGCGTACAGCGCCGCCTTGTCGCGGTCCGTTGCCAGCGCGGCGGCCATCGCCTTGACCGCCGGATGATCGACGTTCAGCTCGAGGATGCGCTCGGCCTTGATGGGCTCGGGCATCTGGAAGTTCTTGAAGTACTTCTCCATCTCGAAGCTGAAGCCCTCGCCCGCCGTCAGGCAGACGGGATGGGTCTTCAGGCGGTGCGAGACCTTGGCCTCCTTGATCTTGTCGCCGAGCGTCTCCTTGACGAACTGCATGAGCTCGGCGCTCTCGCTGTCGTCCTTGTGCTCTTCCTCGTCACCGAGCTCGAGGTCGCCGTCCACGATGGAGCGGAACGGCTTTTCGTCGTAGTTCATCAGCGCCTGCAAAACGAACTCGTCCGTCTCGCCGGTCAGGTACAGGACCTCGTAGTCCTTGTCCTTCAAAAGCTCGGTCTGCGGCAGCTTGTCCACGGCGGCGATGCTCTCGCCCGCGGCGTAGTAGATGCACTTCTGGCCTTCCTTCATGCGCTCGACGTACTCCTTGAGCGTCGTGAGCTTCTTCTGTGTGGAGGAGTAGAACATCATCAGGTCCTTGAGCGAATCCTTGCGGCTCTCGCCGCCGTCGCTCACGATGCCGTAACCGATCTGACGGCCGAAGTTTTCGTAGAATTTCTCATAGCCCTCGCGGTCTTCCTTGAGGAACTTCTCAAGGTCGGCGCGGACCTTCTTTTCGAGGTTCTGGCCGATGACCTTGAGCTGGCGGTCATGCTGTAAAAGCTCGCGGGAGATGTTCAGGCTCAGATCCGGCGAATCGACCACGCCGCGCACAAAGCGCAGATAGTCAGGCAGCAGCGAGTCGCACTTGTCCATGATGAGAACGCCCGCAGAGTAGAGCTGCAATCCCTTTTCATATCCTTCCGTGTAGAAGTTGAACGGGCGCGAAGACGGCACGAACAGCAGCGCCTTATAGGTCACGCTGCCCTCGGCCGAGACGGTGATCGTGCGCTGGGGCTTGTCGAATTCATGCGTCAGCTCGGAATAGAACTTGTTGTACTCTTCGTCCGTGACGTCGCTCTTCTTGCGCTGCCAGAGCGGCACCATGGAGTTGACGGTCTTCATCTCCCCGACGGTCTCGTACTCGGGCTTCTCCGGGTCGCTGCCCTCTTTGACCTTCTGCTCGGGCAGCAGCATGCGGATGGGGTAGCGGATGTAGTCGGAGTACTTCTTCACGAGCGCGTGCAGGCGGTAGGATTCCAAGTACTCGCTGTACTTCTCCTCGTCCGTGTCGGGCTTGATGTGCATGATGACGTCGGTGCCGACGGCCTCCTTGTCGCATTCGGTGATCGTGTAGCCGTCCGCGCCGGAGGACTGCCACTCATAGGCCTGCTCCTCGCCGTATTTCTTCGTGCGGACGGTGATGCTGTCCGCGACCATGAACGCGGAGTAGAAGCCCACGCCGAACTGGCCGATGATGTCGATATCGGCGTCCTTCTTGTCCTTTTCCTCGGTCTCCTGGCGGAACTTGTAGGAGCCCGACGACGCGATGACGCCGAGGTTGTTTTCAAGCTCTTCGCGGCTCATGCCGATGCCGTTGTCCGAGACCGTCAACGTGCGGTTCTCCTTGTCGACCGACACCGTGATGGCAAAATCGCTGCGGTTCATGCCGACCTTGTCGTCCGTCAGCGCGACGTAACAGAGCTTATCGATGGCGTCGCTGGCGTTGGAAATGATCTCGCGCAGGAAGATCTCCTTGTGCGTGTAAATCGAGTTGATCATCAGATCGAGCAAACGCTTCGATTCTGCTTTAAACTGTTTTTTAGCCATAAAAGCATCCCTCTCTAAATTGTATTTGAACCTAAGTATAGCAGGAAATTCCTGATATTTGTTACCGTTCCGTTAACTTTTAGCACTCGTCCACAGCAAGTGCTAAAACATGATGGTTACCTTTTATATATAAAAGGCACTATCGGTTTCGCACCGGTGCAAAGCGCTTCGCGGCACTTGTGCCGCGGGGGAAGCAGCGCCGTAGGCGCTGCACATTGATCCCTGCACCGTGCAGGGACGCGATTAAGGGGGATATTCTCTTTCCACGGAAAGAGAATATCCCCTTTGGAACCCCAAGAGAAAGGCTTAGATTGGCAGTCTCTGGCTTGAACAACTCTGATGTCTCCGAAGTGAAAGTGCCTCGTGTGCGGCGAAGCCGCGTTAGCATTGCAAGACGATTTGCCTCTGCTCCTACTATCCGCTGCCGCTCTGCCAGTCTCGTGGCAGTGCGGACTAATTCCCGTCTACCGCCAGTCTCCACAATGCGGCGAGCGCAGCAATGCCGCATTCGGCAGGCAGTCTGCCGCCGTGCTACCGTCACTCGCGCCTCACGATAGTAAGGCGCGGTTGCAAGACGTAACGAAACGTAGGGATTCATGGCGAAGCCATGTACACCGCACCTGATTCCGCAGGCTGCGCAGCTCTTCAAGCCCCAGACCTGCAATGTCGGGGGTCGAGGGGGCTCTCCCCTCGTCCTTTCTCTTGGGGGTGTAAGGGGGATATTCTCTTTCTGAGAAAGAGAATATCCCCCCTTTGCCGCGTCCCCACACGGTGTGGGGCCAGAAGCAGCGCTGCCGCGCTGCACCCCCCCCTGCGCCCTACGGGCGCAAAAAGAAACAGCCCTCGCGGGCTGCTTTCCTCCCGCGCCCGAGGCGCGAAAGTCGTTCAAATTGTCAATATAAGATATTTATTCCCTTTTCCCCCCTTTTTTCTTTGGATAATATGCAATATTGACTTCTGGCGTTTTAGAGGCTAAAATAAGCCCATCAAACATGAGAGATACATGAAAGGATTTAATGCTATGTTCCGTTTTGCTTATGCAAATCAGAATAACGCCGCCGCTTCTGCCATGTGCGCAGAGGCCGCTTCCTCCTGCACCTCTCAGTCCTCCCGCTTCAACTGCATCGCTCTGGGCGCCATTATTATGGCGTCCATTATTATTTCCCGCCTGATTAGCATTATCGGCATTTCCCTGCTGGTACTGGTACTTCTGGTCGTCCTGATGGGCGTTCCCGGGATGAAACGCGATTGCTGAGCGAGTAAAAAACGCGATACAGCAAAGCGGTTCCGCCGGGAATGGCGGACCCGCTTTTTTGTATAATAAATTTGTTCATTATTTAATCAAAGGAGATTTGAAACGATGAAAAAGAAGTTTATGTGCATGCTCATGGCCGCTGCCATGACGCTCTCGATGGCCGCCTGCGGCTCCAAGGGCGACGATGCGAACACCGATGCCAACACCGACGGCACCGATAACGCTGAGGTCCAGACCTTCAAGATCGGTTCTTCCGGCCCGCTGACCGGCGACAGCGCGATCTACGGCATGGCCGTCGTTCAGGGTGCCGAGCTGGCTGTCAATGAAATCAACGCCAGCGACAGCAAGATCAAGTTCGAGTTCCAGAAGCAGGACGATGAGGCCGACGGCGAAAAGGCTGTCAACGCCTACAACACCATGATGGACAACGGCATGCAGGTCCTCGTCGGCCCCACCACCACCGGCGCTTCCATCGCGGTTGCCGATGCCTGCTACAATGACCGCACCTTTATGCTGACCCCGTCCGCTTCCTCCACCGACGTCACCGCAGGCAAGGACAATGTCTTCCAGGTCTGCTTCACCGACCCCAACCAGGGCGTTGGCGCTGCCGACTACATGGCTGAAAACTTCGCTGGTGCCAAAGTCGCCATCATCTACCGTAACGACGACGCTTACTCCCAGGGCATCCGCGACACCTTCGTGAAGGAAGCCACCGATAAGGGCGCTTTCGAGGTCGTCTATCAGGGCACTTTCACCAACGATACCGCTTCCGACTTCTCCGTCCAGCTGGCCGGTGCGCAGAATGCCGGTGCTGACCTCGTCTTCCTCCCCATCTACTATCAGCCCGCTTCCATCATCTTCTCCCAGGCTAAGGCCATGGGCTATGCTCCCACCTTCTTCGGCGTGGACGGCATGGATGGCATCCTGACCATGCCCGGCTTCGACGCTTCCCTTGCTGAGGGTCTGATGCTCATGACCCCGTTCTCCGCCACCGATGAAGCCAACCAGGCGTTCGTTGACGCTTACACTGCCGCTTATGACACCGAGCCCAACCAGTTCGCCGCTGACGCTTACGACGGCGTGTACATTGTGAAGGCCGCTCTCGAGGCCGCCGGCTGCACCGCCGATATGAGCAACGAAGAGATCTGCGACGCGCTCGTCAGCGCCATGACCTCCCTCAAGTTCACCGGTCTCACCGGTACCGACATGACCTGGAATGCCGAGGGTCAGGTCTCCAAGGCTCCGACCGCTTACGTCGTCAAGGACGGCCAGTACGTCAAGGGCTAAATTCCGAAAGCGCAAAAAGCTGCGACCTTTCTCAAAGGCGGGCTGCCGGGAGCGAAAGCTTCCGGCGGCCTATGCCCTGTTTCTATGGCGGAAACGAAGGCAGGTGTTTTCCCGCCTCTGCCCTTGTTTCTGCCACAGACGAACCATAATTCCGAAAGAGAAAAGAGAGGTGCCATCCTAATGGAATTTTTATCCTATCTCATCAGCGGCATCAGCCTCGGCAGTGTGTACGCCATCATCGCCCTCGGCTATACGATGGTTTACGGCATTGCCAAGATGCTGAACTTTGCCCACGGCGACATCATCATGATCGGCGGCTACGTATCGTTCTGCGCGATGTTCTATCTGGGACTGCCCAACATCGTGGCGGTGCTGCTGGCCGTCATCGTCTGCACGGTGCTTGGCGTCGTCATCGAGCGGCTTGCCTATAAGCCCCTGCGCTCGGCGCCCAGCCTCGCGGTCCTGATCACCGCCATCGGCGTGAGCTATTTCCTCCAGAACTCCGCGCTTCTCATCTGGAAGGCAGCCGCACGTGTCTATCCCCCGGTGGTTGAGGGTTCGATGCAGCTGTTTGGCGGCAAGCTGACCGTCTCCTATGTGTCGCTTCTCACGATCGCGGCCTGCGTCGTCATCATGATCGGCCTCACCACGTTCGTCAACAAGAGCAAGATGGGCAAGGCCATGCGTGCCTGCTCGGAGGATAAGGCGGCGGCCCAGCTCATGGGCATCAATGTCAACGCCACCATTTCCGCAACGTTCGCCATCGGCTCGGCGCTCGCCGCCATCGCTGGCGTGCTGCTCTGCTCGTTCAATACGTCGCTCATGCCGACGACCGGCTCCATGCCCGGCATCAAGGCCTTCACTGCGGCGGTGTTCGGCGGCATCGGCTCCATCCCCGGCGCGTTCCTCGGCGGCCTGCTCCTCGGCATCATCGAGGCCATGGCCAAGGCGTACATCTCGACGAACCTTGCCAACTCCATCGTGTTCGCCGTGCTGATCGTCGTGCTGCTCGTCAAGCCTGCCGGACTTCTCGGCAAGTCCGTGACGGAGAAAGTGTGAGGTGGCCGGAATGACACAGAAAATGAACAAATTCAACTCGCTCAAGAAGACCACAAAGGTCGACTTTGCGACCTATCTCGGCGTGATCGTCGTCTTTATCATCACGACGATCCTGCAGAACAACGGTTCGCTCAAGCGCTCCGCCATCGGCCTGCTCGTCCCCATCTGCTGCTACATGTCCATGGCCGTGTCGCTGAACCTGACGGTCGGTATCCTCGGTGAGCTGAGCCTCGGGCACGCAGGCTTTATGAGCGTCGGCGCATTTTCCGGCATCGTCGCCTCGCAGAGCCTGATGGGCGCGATCCCGAACGCTCCCGTGCGTCTCGCCATCTCGATGATCGTCGGTGCGATCTTCGCTGCCATCGTCGGCCTTCTCATCGGCACGCCGGTGCTCCGCTTACAGGGCGACTACCTCGCCATCGTCACGCTGGCCTTCGGCGAGATCATCAAAGAGCTCATCAACTGCCTCATCATCGGCTACGATGAAAACGGCCTGCACTTCATCTTCAACCCCGCCGGCAACAAGACGGTCGACGACCTCGGCCTGAGTGCCTCGGGCACCGCTATCATCAAGGGCGCGCAGGGTGCGACCGGCACCGCCACGATCGCAACGTTCACCGCGGGCTTCATCCTCGTGATGATCACGCTCATCGTCGTGCTGAACCTGACTCGTTCGCGTGCGGGCCGCGCGATCATGGCCATCCGTGATAACCGCATCGCCGCGCAGGCCATCGGCCTGAACCTGACGAAGTACAAGCTCATGGCGTTCGTCACCTCCGCCGCCCTCGCGGGCGCGGCAGGCGCGCTCTACGGCCTGAACTACTCTTCCCTTCAGGCGACGAAGTTCAACTTCAACCTCTCCATCCTCGTGCTGGTGTTCGTGGTGCTCGGCGGCCTTGGCAACATCTGGGGATCGCTCGTCGCCGCTGCGGCGCTGACGATCCTGCCCGAGGCGCTGCGTCAGTTTGCCGACTTCCGTATGCTCATCTACGCGATCGTGCTGATCTTCGTCATGCTCGCGACCAACAATCCGCAGGCCAAGGCGTTCTTCCAGAAACTTCTGCCCCATCACCGCGCCAGTGCTGAAAAGGAGGATTGACCATGACACAGAAAGAAAAAGCCAAGCTCGTTCCCGTCTCCCGTGAACCGGCGCTGCTCACCGAGCGCGACGCGGACAAGTCCCCTGTGCTCGAGTGCATCGACCTCGGCATCACGTTCGGCGGTCTGAAAGCGGTCGACAACTTCAATGTGACCATCGGTCGCACCGAGATCACCGGCCTCATCGGCCCGAACGGTGCCGGTAAGACGACGGTCTTCAACCTGCTCACCAAGGTCTATCAGCCCACCCACGGCACGATTCTCTTAAACGGCAAAGACATCCATGACCTCAACACCGCGCAGGTCAACCGCGCGGGCATCGCGCGCACATTCCAGAATATCCGCCTTTTCGGCGAGCTGAGCGTGGAAGAAAACATCACCGTCGCGATGGACACGCAGATGCACTACACGATGCCCGAGGGCATTTTCCGCCTGCCCCGCTTCTGGAAGGAAGAGCGCATCGTTCACGAGCGCGCGATGGAGCTTCTGTCCATCTTCCACATGGAGGATCTTGCCAAGGCCAAGGCAAGCTCGCTCCCCTACGGCGCACAGCGCCGCCTGGAAATTCTCCGCGCGCTGGCGACGAACCCGAGTCTGCTGCTTCTTGACGAGCCCGCCGCCGGCATGAACCCGAGCGAGACGGCTGAGCTGATGGAAAACATCCGCTCCATCCGCGATACGTTCAAGATCGCGGTGCTGCTCATCGAGCACGATATGAACCTCGTCATGAACATCTGCGAGGGCATTGCCGTTTTGAACTTCGGCCATGTCATCGCCAAGGGCACACCCGAAGACATTCAGAACAATCCCGAGGTCATTGAAGCCTACCTCGGCAAGCAGAAGGAGGCCTAACGATGGGACAGATCTTACAGGTGAACGATCTTCACGTTTACTACGGCAGCATCCACGCCGTCAAGGGCGTTTCCTTCGAGGTCAACGAGGGTGAGGTCGTCACGCTGATCGGTGCAAACGGCGCGGGTAAGTCGACCGTTCTGAATACGGTCTCCGGCCTTTTGCACCCCAAGCACGGCAGCGTTGTTTTCGAGGGCAAGGATTTAAAGGGCGTCCCCGCGCACAAGATCGTCGAGCACGGTCTTGCGCAGGTTCCGGAAGGCCGCCACGTCTTTTTGCAGATGACGGTCGAGGATAACCTCGAAATGGGCGCCTACACCCAGCCGAACTCCACCATTGAAGCGGGCATTGCGGACGTCTACGAGCGCTTCCCGCGTCTCAAAGAGCGCCGCAAGCAGATTGCCGGTACGCTCTCCGGCGGTGAGCAGCAGATGCTCGCCATGGGCAGAGCGCTCATGTCAAAGCCGAAGCTTCTGATGCTCGACGAGCCGTCTATGGGCCTCGCTCCGATCCTCGTTGAGCAGATCTTTGACATCATCCGCGAGCTGCACACTGCGGGCACGACGATTCTGCTCGTCGAGCAGAACGCGCAGGCCGCGCTCTCCGTCGCCGACCGCGCGTACGTGCTTGAAACGGGCCGCATCACGCTCTCCGGCACCGGTAAGGAGCTCATGGCGAGCGACGCCGTCCGCAAGGCCTACCTCGGCGGTTAAATCTCCCTCAAACGCAAAGAGCCATCCGAAAGGATGGCTCTTTTTTTGTGCAGTTTTGCCGCCGTGCAAAATTTCCGCCCAACCTACTGCACATTTGCCAAAGATATGGTATACTGACAGAACATGACACAGGATCGGAGGGATCGGATTGTTCAAAATTCTCATTGCGGAGGATGACCGCGAGCTGCGCCAGCTCTTCGCCCACGTGCTCACCAAAAACGGTTATACTGTCCTCGGCGTCTCCAACGGCGAAGAGGCGCTTGCCGCGCTCGAGCAGAGCTATTACGATCTCATCATCTCCGACATCATGATGCCGAAGATGGACGGCTACGAGCTTGTGCGCTCGATCCGCGAGAGCGGTTCGTCCATCCCCATTATGATGATCACCGCCAAGGACGCCTTTGACGACATGCGCCTCGGCTTCCTCTCCGGCAGCGACGACTATATGGTCAAGCCCATCAACATCGGGGAAATGGTACTGCGCGTGAGCGCGCTGCTGCGCCGCGCCCAGATGGCGAGTGAGCGCCGTCAGGTCATCGGCGGCACGGTGATGGAGTGCGACTCGCTCAGCGTCACCGTCGACGGCGAGAGCATGGTGCTGCCGCAGAAGGAATTCATGCTGCTCTACAAGATGGCGTCGTTCCCCGGCCGCATCTTCACGCGCCAGCAGCTCATGGACGACATCTGGGGCTATGATTCCAGCACCGACACCCACACCGTCGATGTCCACATCGCGCGCCTGCGCGAGCGCTTCCGCGACAATCCCGACTTCAAGATCGTCACGATGCGCGGCGTGGGATATAAGGTGGTGCGCACATGAAAAAACGGCGCAACAAATTCTTCGATATCCGCGTGCAGTTTTTCTTCATCTGCATGGCGGGCTTTATCGGCGTGGCGCTGCTTGCCGCGCTCGCGGCCTGGGGGCTCGAGCACCTCGGCGTCAATGTGCCGATGTTCGTGTGGCTGCTCATCTTCACGCTGCTGCTCGGCAGCGCGACGGCGGCGGGCTTTTCCATCGCGTTCTTCGCGCCCATCTCGCGCCTGTCGCGCGCGATGAAGGAGGTCGCGGGCGGCAACTTCCGCGTGCATGTGGAGACGAAGAGCGTCTTTCGCGATATCCGCGACAGCTTTAACAGCTTCAACCTCATGGTCAGCGAGTTGAACGCGACCGAGACCTTGCAAACCGACTTCATCTCGAACGTCTCGCACGAGTTCAAAACGCCCATCAGCGCGATCGAGGGCTACGCCTCACTTTTGCAGGAGCACCAGCAATCCCCTGATGAGCAGGCGGAGTACATCGACAAGATTCTCTTCAATACGCGCAGGCTTTCCGCCCTCGCGGGCAACATTCTGCTGCTTTCTAAGCTCGACAGCCAGTCCATCCACCCCCAGCGCTCGCGCTTCCGCCTCGACGAGCAGGTGAGGCAGTGCATTCTGGCCCTTGAGCGCAAGTGGACGGAAAAGGACGTCGACTTCGACGTCGACCTCGACTCCGTCGATTTCACAGGCTACGAAGGACTACTCCAGCACGTGTGGACGAATCTCATCGACAACGCCGTCAAGTTCGGCCCGCGCGGCGGCCTGATCCGCATGCGACTCATCGAGGAAGACGGCAGTGTGCTCTTCACCATCGACAACGAGGGCAAAAGCATTCCCGACGAGGATAAGTCCCGCATTTTTAACAAATTCTATCAGGGGGACAGCTCGCACGAATCCGAGGGCAACGGCCTCGGCCTTGCGCTCGTGCGCAAGATCGTCGCCATCCACGGCGGCGAGGTCTGGGTCGAAGACCCGGTGAACGGCGG
>ULVV01001596.1_pt1 | contig 10111 bp, 6 predicted proteins | sample 1959761 | NCBI WGS metagenome assembly ULVV01 (sample SAMEA4835795, study PRJEB28245) | human gut metagenome | biome: gut microbiome; material: fecal sample | place: Denmark | collected 2008
GTCGTCGATGAGTGTACCGATGTACGCCTGCTCGCGGCCCAGAATGAACGGCGTTTCGCCCTTTAATTTGCGTGCGGCGTTCACGCCCGCGACGAAGCCCTGCACCGCCGCCTCCTCGTAGCCCGACGAGCCGTTGAACTGTCCCGCGCCGTACAGGCCCGAAATGTGCTTGTATTCAAGCGTCGGGTAGAGCGCGGTCGGGTCGATGCAGTCATACTCGATGGCGTACGCCGGACGCATCATCTCCGCGTGCTCAAGGCCCTTGACCGAGTGCAGCATTTCAAGCTGCACCTCCTCGGGCATGGACGACGAAAAGCCTTGAATGTAGAGCTCCTCGGTATCGAGGCCCATGGGCTCGATGAAGAGCTGATGGCGGGGCTTGTCGGGGAATTGGACGATCTTCGTCTCGATACTCGGGCAATAGCGCGGGCCGACGCCCTCGATGACGCCGGAGTAGATGGGACTGCGATCCAGATTCTCGCGGATGACGCGGTGCGTCTCCTCCGTGGTGTAAGTCAGGTAGCAGACCGCCTGATTTTCGGGCGGGTGTTCCGTCGAAAACGAGAACGGCAGCGGCGTTTTGTCGCCCGTCTGCACCTCCATCTGAGAAAAATCGACGCTGCGCGCGTTCACGCGCGGCGGCGTGCCGGTCTTGAAACGGCGCAGCGGCAGTCCGAGCTTTTTGAGCGCGTCCGCCAGCGTGAGCGAGGCGTGCATTCCGTCCGGGCCGCTCTCGCGCACGCATTCGCCGACGATGGTGCGGCCATCCAAAAATGTGCCCGAGCAGAGAATGACGGCCTTGACCGCGTAAACGCCGCCCGTTTCCGTCACGACGGCGGAGACATGCCCGTCCTCCACGCGAAGATCGACGATCTCCGCCTGCCGCAGCAGCAGATTTTCCTGCGTTTCGAGCGTGTGCTTCATCACGCTCTGATAGCGCCGCCGGTCGGCCTGCGCGCGCAGCGACCAGACCGCGGGGCCCTTGCCGCGGTTGAGCATGCGGTATTGAATGCAGGCTAAGTCAGCCGCCCTTGCCATCTCGCCGCCGAGGGCGTCGAGCTCGCGCACGAGATGGCCCTTGCCCGTGCCGCCAATGGCGGGGTTGCAGGGCATGTTGCCCACGGCGTCCAGATTGATCGTGAAGCACACGGTTTTCATCCCGAGCCGCGCGCAGGCGAGCGAGGCCTCGATGCCCGCGTGTCCCGCGCCGATGACGGCGACATCGTAGCTTCCGGCAGAAAATTCACGCATAGCCTCAGCCCCTTTCCAGTGTAATGACCGCGACCTGCGGCCGATTCAGAATGCGTGGGACGATCTTCGGCGAGTTGCCGAGCCCGCGGCTGACGAAGACGGACGCGCCGTTGTCGGCATAAAAGCCCGAGGTGTACGATGGGAAGAGGTTGCGCTGCGTGCCGAACACCCCGCCCACGAACGGAAGTCTCCAGATGCCGCCGTGGCCGTGACCGGAGATCGTTAAGTCTGCACCGAGGAGACTGTATTCGCCCGCAAAGCGGTCGTTCCGGTGCGCGAGCAGCATCCAGAAGGGGTCGCCGCAGGCGGCGTAGACCTCCTGCGCAAGCTCGTACGGCGTTTCCTGATCGGCGTAGCCGTTCGGATCGTCGATGCCTGCGAGGACGATACTGTCGCCATTTCGCAGCAGCGGTACGAATTCGTTCGAGAGCACCGTCACGCCGGATTCCCGCAGCGTGCGCTTGATCTCCTCCACGACCTTTGTGCCGTGACCCCACTCGTGGTTGCCCGTGACGTAATACGTCGGTGCGATGGCCGAGAGCGCCGCGCCGACTTCCGCGGCGTAGGCGTTCGGGTTTTCGGTCTTGCGGTCGACCAGGTCGCCCGTCACGAAGATATACTCCGGTTGCGCGGCCTTGACCGCACTGTACAGGCGCTCGTTGCCCTTGCCGAAGTATTTGCCATGCAGATCGCTGAGCTGCACGATGCGGCAGCCGTCAAAGCCCGCAGGCAGCTCAGCAGATGTGAATGTCGCCTCGTCGGTCTCGATGCTGCGGTTGCCCCAGTAGAGGTAAATACCGAACAGCACGATCAAAATGAGCAGGTTGCGCCAGAAATGATGTTTTTTTCTTTGTCTCGCCATGGGAACTCCAATCTATAAGGAGGCTATAAGCCAAAAAGCCTCGCAGAGTTTGCGTGCCGCGCACGGCACGCAATCAATTCAAATCCGTTTTCTGCCGCGACACGTGCGTGGCAGAAAACACTTTGCGCGGAGCGGAAAACGGTGAAGCGCCGTCTGTGACGGAAACAGCAAGCCGTTTTCGAGGAAGCGGCACGATTGGCGCGCCTGAAAGGGCGCGGGAATCGTAATGCCGCGACGGTGCAATGTCGCAGCCGCCCTGCGGGTGGCAAGGCACGAAGCGCAGCGAATTCTCCTCGAAAAAGCGGCGCGCCGCTTTTTCGACAGTTTTAAGGGGCGGCTTTTGCCGCCCCTTATTGTAGCACACTGTCCTGCCTTGAAACAAGAAATTTTATTCCGCACTCTTGAGGCTCTCGACCATGTCGATCTTCTTCATCTTAAAGTGCGCAAGCACGTTGACAAGCAGCGAGAACAGCGCAGTCAGGATCGCCGCGTACACGTAGGCCGACGGCGCGGTCTGCCGCCCGAACATCATGAGGTCGATCTCCGTCGAGCGGACAAGGTAAATGTGCAGCCAGTGACCCATGAAGCAGCCGAGCAGGATGCCGAACAGCGTGAGCACGATGTTCTCGCGATACACATAGGCCGAGACCTCGCCGTCGTAAAAGCCCAGCAGCTTGATCGTCGCGAGCTCGCGCTGGCGCTCAGTGATGTTGATGTTCGAAAGGTTGAAGAGCACGACCATCGCCAGCGCCGCCGCCGCCAGAATGATGATGACCACAACGAAGTCCACGCGCTCCATGCTGTGCATGTAGGTATCCTGCGTGTCGCGCATGCGCGAGGTCGTCGCCACGCCGCTCATGTCGAGCAGCTTTTCAAAAATGGCGTTGCAGGTGTCGGTATCGTCGCTCGTGAAGTTCAGAAGGTAGGCGTTCGGCTCGCCGTCGGCGTGGAGCGCATTTTCATAGTAGCCGGGCGTCATATAGATGAAGTGGCCCGTATAGTGCTCGTAGATGCCCGCGACCGTCACATCGCCGCGCACGTCGCCGTCGAGGAAGAAGGTGTCGCCCACCGAGACCTTCAAAAGCTCGGAGAGCTTCTGGTCGATGTATACGCCCTCATCGTCCATTGTGATGGGATCTCCGCTCTTGTAGTCGAAAAGGTCCACGACATTGCCGATCTCGTCGGAGGCCATCACCTCGACATAGGCGGTGGTTGAATAGGAGGGGGTGACCACCGTGGCGGACGAGGCCGCACAGGGGATGTAGTTCACAACGCGGGAGTCGCCTGCAAGGAAGTCCTCCACCGCCGCGCGCTCCTCGGGCAGGGCGTTGTCGGCAAGCGTCACCTGTGCCGAGTAGTGGAACAGCTCGTCATACTGGCGCGACATCGTAAAGAGCAGGGAAGACCTCATGCCAAAGCCCGCGATGATGAGCGCCGTGCAGCCGCCGATGCCGATGACCGTCATCCAGAAACGCTTCTGATAGCGGAAGAGGTTGCGCGCCGTGACCTTGTGGATGAACGACATACGTCTCCACAGGGGCTTGATATACTCAAGGAACACGCGCTTGCCCGCCTTCGGCGTGCGGGGGCGCATCAGGCTCGCAGGCGTTTCGCGCAGCGTGGCAAGGCAGGCCCAGAGCGTCGCGACTGTTGTGCAGGCGACCGCCGCAAGCACGGAAAAGAGCGAAATATCCGTGTAGGCGTGCAGCTCGATATCCGGCATCTGATACATGATCTGATAGGCCGTGAAGATCATCTTCGGGAACAGGATATAGCCGATGACAAGGCCCAGAACGCCGCCGACAAGGCTTGGCAGCAGCCCGTAGCCGATGTACTTCCATGAGATCGAAAGGCGGCTGTAACCGAGCGCCTTGAGCGCGCCGATCTGCACGCGCTGCTCTTCGACCATGCGCGTCATCGTCGTCAGGCACACGAGCGCCGCGACGAGGAAGAAGATGATCGGCAGCACGCTCGCGAGGTTCGCCATGCGGTCGGCGTCCTGGCCGAAGCCCGTGTAGCCGGGGTTGTAGCTGCGGCTGAAGATGTACCATTCGCAGCTGTCGATATCCGCGACCTTGCGGCGCGCGTCGGTGATCTTTTCCTGCGCGTCAGCGATCTTCTCGTCGGCCTCCGCCTTGCCGTCCGCGTATTCGCGCAGGCCCTTGCGGTAGTCGCGCTCGCCGTCCGTCAGCTCGGTGTAGGCGTCCGAGAGCTCCTTGACGCCGTCGGCGTACTGCTCTTCGCCGTCGTAGTAGTCCTTCCAGCCGTCGTCGAGCTTTTTGCGCGCGTCAGAAAGCTCCTTTTTCGCGTCCGCAAGCTGCGCGGGCGCGTCGTTGAGCTGCGCTTTTGCGTCGTTTAGCTGCTTTTTGGCGTCAAGCAGCTCTTTTCTGCCCGCGTCGAGCTCGGCCGCGCCGCTGTAATACTCGCTCCATCCGTTGTCCAGTTCCCGCTTGTTTGCGGCGATGCTGCTCGCGCTGACGCTTTGCAGCTGGGCAAGCTGCTGCTCCATCTGCGCCTTCTGCGTCTGCGCGGTGGCAATGCCGGCCTCGAGCTTTTGCTTTGTGCCTTGCAGCTTCGCAAGCTGCGCCTGGTACGCCGCGAGTTCCTCTTCCGGCATTCCCTCAGTGGGCTTCTGCTCAAGCGCTGAAAGGGTTCCATTGACCTCAGTGAGCTGTGCCTGCATCTTGTCGATCTCGTCCTGCGCCCGTGCGATGCCCGCCGAGAGCTGCGCGCGCATACCGCCCAGCGCGGCGTCCGTCGCAGCGATGGCTGCGCTGTCGCCGCGGCCGAGATCGTCGAGCAGCTTCCCCGGCGCGCCCGCATAAGGAGAGCCTGTGCCCGCGAGCGCGTCCGTCACAGTCTTGGCGAGTTCTTCAAGCTGGCGCTCACCGCTTTCCAGTTGTCTCCGTCCCGCGGCAAGCTCTTTTTCGCCGCTCTCAAGCTCCTTGACGCCGTCCTCGTACTGGGCGAGGCCGTCTTCATACTCTGCCCTGCCCTTTTCGTACTCGTCCAGCGCGTCTTCGTACTCTTCCATGCCGTTGAGGTATTGCATTTCGCCGTCGTCGAGCTCGATCTTTGCATCGTCCAGCTCGACGCGCGCGTCCTTGAGCTCCTGCTGGCCGTCGTAGTAGTCCTTCCAGCCGTCGTCGAGCTTCCTGCGTGCATCATTCAGTTCTTTCTGCGCGTCGCCGAGCTTTTCGTCGGCCTCGGCCTTCGCGTCGTCCAGCTCTTTCTGTGCATCGTCGAGCTTTTCCGTCGCCTCATCGACGAGATCATCGTGCCGCAGCTGCGCGCGCGCGTCGCCGAACGGCTCGAGTTCGTCGATGACGGCGTCGATATAGTCGTCATAGTCGCTGTAAAACGCGGTCATCTCCGCCGCGCCGGAGACGCGCACATAGGCCGCCGTGTAGTAGTCGAGCGTGAACGCCTCGCGCGGCAGGTACAGATACGCCTTGACCGTGCCGCTGCCGAGTGTCGACGTGCCGCGCTCCACCGCGAGATACACCGGCGAGCGCACCGTGCCGACGACCGTATACGTGTCCTGCGCGAGCGCGTCGGAGAGGTCGTCCCCCGGCGTGAGTGTGATCGTATCACCGATGGAAATGCTCATCAGTGAGAGCATATTTTCCTCCACCACGCACTCGTCCGCGCGCTCGGGCATGCGCCCGTCGCGCAGCAGCACCTCGTTGATGCCGCGGCCCGTGAGGGAGAGGACCTTGACCACTGCGTCGAGTGAATCGGACGAGGCGAATGCGTCGATGACGTACTCGCCCTCGGCGTCCTCGACCTTGTCCTGTGCTCGAAGAGAGGTAATGTCGTCGTCGGTCAGGCCGAGCGTTGAAAGCACTTGAATGTCCGCCAAGTGCAGGGAATCGAGATAATCGTCGCCCGTGCGCTTCATGTCCGGTGCGGTCGCCTTGAGACCGGAGAGAAACGCGACCGATAGCGCGACCAGGATCATAATGGAGAAAAAGCGGCTGCGCGTGTGTTTGATCTCGCGCCAGAAGTCCTTCTGCATGGCGTTTTTCATCGCGCCGCCCCCTTTCGTTCCGATTTCTTCGTTACCATTCGATCAGTTCCACGCTGGTCGGATGCTCATTGCACTGCATGCTCTCCACCGTGCCGTTTTTGATGTGGATGACGCGGTCGGCCATCGGCGTGATGGCGCTGTTGTGCGTGATGACCACGACCGTCACACCCTTTTGCCGGCAGGTGTCCTGCAAGAGCTTTAGAATCTGCTTGCCCGTCACATAGTCGAGCGCGCCGGTCGGCTCGTCGCAGAGCAAGAGCTTCGGATTTTTCGCCAGCGCGCGGGCGATGGCGACGCGCTGCTGCTCGCCGCCGGAGAGCTGACCGGGGAAGTTGTTCGCGCGCGCGGACAGGCCGACTTCGTTCAAGACCGTCGCCGCGTCGAGCGGGTCTTTACAGATCTGCGCCGCGAGCTCGACGTTTTCAAGCGCCGTCAGGTTGCCGACGAGGTTATAGAACTGGAAGACAAAGCCGATGTCGTGGCGGCGATAGGTCGTGAGCTGGCGGGCGTTGAAGCCGCTCACAAGCGTCCCATCAACCGTGATGGTGCCGCCCGAGCAGGCGTCCATGCCGCCGAGCATGTTCAGGACCGTCGTCTTGCCCGCGCCCGAGGGGCCGACGATGACGCAGAATTCACCCTTTTCGATCGTAAAGCTGATGTGGTCCACCGCGCGAATTTCGATCTCTCCGCTGTGGTAGACCTTGGAAACATCCTCAAATGTGACGAAAGCCGCCATAGTCCGACTCCTCCGCTTCAAATATCATTTCTATTTTATTATAAGTGGAAAATAACGGAAATGCAAGTGTAGATATAGCAGCTTGCATGAAAAATTCGCTAATTTTTTGGGCAAAACCATGAGAGCTGACGATTGAAATTTGCGTTTCCCGCGTCTATAATACAAACTGAAGTAAATGAAGGAAAGGAGCGTGAAAACGAATATGTTTGAGAACTTCATCAAGCAGGATGTTGACGACATGATCTTCGGCAGCACCAAGCAGATCATCAGCGAGCGCTGAGATCCGTTGTATCGACCACGCGAAAGCGTGGCTTTTTTGTTTTTATCGCCGGAAAGGCGAAAAAGGGCCGCTTCCACGGGAATTTTCGTCCCGAGAGGCGGATTTTTCTTGCCTTTGCACGGTGTGTGTGATATACTTTTTCGGCTAATGAAGGATAAAAGTAAGGAGAGAGAACGCCATGGCTGTGATCGAATACGATTCCTACAAGCAGAAGCTGCTTGCGATGGACGAAACATTTGAAAACCTCTTCAAGGCGCTGGAGATCGAGCAGGCCCGTCAGGAGCTGAACCGCCTCGAGCTCGAGGCGCACGAGGACGGCTTCTGGAACGATCTGGAGCGCTCGCAGAAAAACCAGATGCGCTCCAAGCAGCTGCAAAATAAAATTCACCGTTACGAAAAGCTCGTTTCCACGCGCGACGATCTGCTCGCGCTGATCGACATGGGAACGGAGATGGACGACGCGAGCCTGCTGCCAGAGCTCGAAGAGGGCTACAAAAAGCTCGAAGCCGATGTGGAGCAGGCGCGACTCACGACGCTCCTTTCCGGCGAATACGACAACTGCAACGCGATTCTGACCTTCCACGCCGGCGCGGGCGGCACCGAGGCGCAGGACTGGGCGCAGATGCTCTACCGCATGTATATGCAGTGGGCGAACAAGCACGGCTTTGAATTCGAGATGCTCGACTATCTCGACGGCGATGAAGCCGGTCTCAAGAGCGCGACGGTCATGGTTAAGGGTGAGAACGCCTACGGCTATCTGAAGGGTGAAAACGGCGTGCACCGCTTGGTGCGCGTTTCCCCGTTCGACGCGAACGCCCGCCGCCAGACGAGCTTTGCAGCCCTCGAGGTCATGCCTGAGCTGCCCGACGACATTGAGGTCGAAATTCGTCCCGAGGATATTGAAATGCAGGTCTACCGCGCGTCCGGCGCCGGCGGCCAGCACGTCAACAAGACGAGCTCTGCCGTTCGACTCATCCACAAGCCCACGGGCATCGTCACCGCCTGCCAGACCCAGCGCTCGCAGTTCCAGAACCGCGACTACGCCATGCAGATGCTCAAATCCAAGCTCATGGAGCTCAAAATTCAGCAGCACGCGGAGAAGATTTCCGACATCAAGGGCGTGCAGCTCAAGATCGAATGGGGCAGCCAGATCCGCTCCTACGTCTTCATGCCCTACCAGCTCGTCAAGGACACGCGCACCGACTACGAGACCGGTAACATCCAGTCCGTCATGGACGGCGACCTCGACGGCTTCATCAACGCGTATCTGACGAAGTCTGCGAACGGGGAGCTGAAGAAATAATTCAAAAATGTGCGAAGCACATTTTTGAGAGGGGCTTGCAGAGTGCTGCGCGTACTCGCGTTGCTCGCACACTTGCACTCTGTAAAGTATTTTTTGTCACGCACAGGTCGCGACAAAAAATGATCAAACTTTGATTCCGGCGCTGCGGCGCCGGAATTTTATATGTCGGAACGAAAAGGTTAAGCAGGGAGGAAACATGGCAGAAAATACCAGAGAAAACAAGATGGGCACGATGCCCATCGGCAAGCTGCTTGCCAACATGGCGGGGCCAGTGATGATATCGATGCTCTTTCAGGCGCTCTACAACATTGTCGACAGCGTGTTCGTCGCGCGGCTCAGTCAGGACGCGATGAACGCCGTGTCGCTCGCCTTCCCGCTGCAAACGCTGTGCATCGCGTTCGCCGTGGGCACGGGCGTCGGTATGAACGCGCTGCTCGCGCGTTCGCTGGGTGAAAAGAACATGCAGGCGGTCGACCGCGCCGCGGGCACGGGACTTTTCCTGACGCTCTGCACCGCCGCCGTCTTTGCTGTCCTCGGCTTTTCACTTGCCACGCCGTTTTTCCGCTTCCAGACGGAAAACGCGCAGATCATCGCCTACGGCAGCGACTATGTGATGATCTGCATCGGCGGCTCGCTCGGACTGTTCCTGCAAATTTACGGCGAGCGCCTGCTCCAGTCCACGGGGCGGACGGACCTTTCGATGATCTCGCAGATCGCGGGCGCGGTGTGCAACATCGTGCTCGACCCGATTTTGATTTTCGGCCTTCTGGGCTTTCCCCACATGGAGGTCGCGGGCGCGGCGGTCGCCACGATCGTCGGCCAGTTCGTCGGCGCGGGCCTCGGCCTTTTCCTGAACCTCAAGAAAAATCCCGAGGTGCAGATCCACCTCAAGGACATCCGTCCCCACCGCGCGACAGTGGCGGACATCTACGCCATCGGCATTCCGTCGATCATCATGCAGTCCATCGGCTCGGTGATGATGTTCGGCATGAACAAAATTCTCATCTCGTTCACCGAGGCGGCGACCGCGGTGTTCGGTGCTTACTTCAAGCTCCAGAGCTTCATCTTCATGCCGTGCTTCGGCCTCAACAACGCGATGGTGCCCATCGTGTCGTACAACTACGGCGCGCAGAAATTCGACCGCGTGCGCAAGACCGTCCGCCTGACAGTCTTCACGGCCATCGGCATCATGTGCGTCGGCTGCGCGCTCTTCGAGCTCATCCCCGAAACGCTGCTGGGGATGTTCTCGCCGACGGACGAAATGCTCTCCATCGGCAGGGTCGCTCTGCGCATCATCGGCGTGCACTTCCCGCTCGCGGGCTTCAGCATCATCGCGGGCAGCGCGTGTCAGGCGCTCGGCAAGCCCATCTATGCGCTCATCAATTCCGTCTGCCGCCAGATCGTCGTGCTGCTGCCGGCGGCGTATCTGCTCTCGCTCACGGGACGGCTCGAGCTTGTGTGGCTCGCCTTCCCGATCGCGGAGGTGGTCAGTGTGATTCTGAACGCTACATTCCTGCGGCTTACTTATCGAGCTTCGCTCGAGAGGAAATAATGTTCCCCGTAGGGGAACTCGTATTCTCGCGCCCATAGGGCGCGTTGGGGGAGCGGCGTGCGCGCCGCGGCACCAAAGGGGGTATTCTCTTTCCGAA
>ULVV01005198.1_pt1 | contig 10052 bp, 8 predicted proteins | sample 1959761 | NCBI WGS metagenome assembly ULVV01 (sample SAMEA4835795, study PRJEB28245) | human gut metagenome | biome: gut microbiome; material: fecal sample | place: Denmark | collected 2008
CATATCCCATCCTGCCGGAAACTGCAGATTCAGATCCACACCCTGGATATTTGCCTTCCATCCGTCCGGAAACGGAATATCCGGGAATCCGGACGCAATGCGGACTGCACGGCGATAATAAAATCCTTCCGTCAAAAGCCCATTTACCAGATCCACACCATCCGGATTGACCAATGGTACAAGATACAGGGAATATTCTTCAAACAGCCGCTCCGGGTACAGTTCTTCATACATACGTTCGTCTGCATATGCCTCTAACAGCCGCTCCACAAACTTTAAAAGTACCGGTGTGGTAATGCTCTCATTGGCATGAAAGGAAGCATTGTACCCCACCTCTACCGGACCATTTCCCAACTGCAGCGACCACAGGGGTGTTCCCATAACACTTCTTCCGATCGTTCCCACCTGCAGATAGGGATAACGTGCCTGCAAGCCCTCGATGATCCACCCGGTAAGCAGGGAAGTGTATGGAACTTCTCCGGAAACCAGCGGAAAATTAAATGGTACAACAACCGTACTTCCAATCTGTAATGCTCCGGCATCCGTTCCGGGATTTGCATGCATCACTCGCTCCATCGTTGTATCATACATTTTCGCAATGGAGAAAAAAGTATCTCCTGCTTTTACCTCGTGTGTGATATACCCACGTAAAAAGGGCAGTAGACGGTTCCACTGTGCTTCTTTTACCGCACACTTTCCGCTGCTGCCCATTACTTTTTCCACGGCTGCACAGGTCTTTGGTCCAAAAATTCCATCCAGCATCACCTGCTGTCCTGCACGCTGCAATGCCAGCTGCAGATATTGTACCCAGATTCCCTGATCCCCAGGATATAATTCTTTCATTTTGTTCCTGCCTTATTCTCATTCTTTTTATTTTATGAGAATCAGACAGTTTTGTTTCCATTATGCAAATGCTTCTGCTACATTTTCTTCTGTTACTTCTTCCTTCTCATCGAGCAGATTGTTCATGCTCTTTAAGCTGATCAGAAGTGTGGACGTGTTGTGAAGCAATGCCGATGTGGTCGGTGGAAATCCCCCTGCCACACCAAGAACGATCAATGAGGTGTTAATTCCTACGATCAGACGGTAATTTCTGTGAATCCGCTCCATCAGCCCATTACTGATCTTCTTTAAGGTCACAAGCTCATGGAGATCATCTGCACCCACCGTCACATCTGCAATCTCGCGTGCGATCTGTGCACCATCACTGATGGCAATGCCGACATCCGCTGCAGACAATGCCGGAGAATCATTGATACCGTCACCGACCATGATCACCTTTCTTCCGGCATTCTTTTCTGCCTCAACAAAGCTTGCTTTATCTTCCGGCAATACCTCGGAATGATACTCATCCACACCGACTTTTTTCGCAATCACAGATGCCACGCGGTCGCTGTCTCCGGTCATCATAACAACCTTGGAGATTCCGAGTTTCTTTAACTTTGCAATAACCTCAACCGCTTCCGGACGAAGTGGATCTTCGATGCAGATCACTGCCACAAGCACTCCGTCAATCGCCATATACAGGTGGGAATACTGCTCCGGAAGCTGCTCAAATATCGTTTTCTTTCCCTCCGGAATTGTAGCATTCTCATCCTCAAATACGAAATGATAGCTTCCGATCACAATATGTTTCTCCCCGATCTTGGAAGAAATACCGTGTGCGACAATGTACTCTACCTTTGAGTGAAGTTCCTCATGTACCAGATTCCGGTTTACTGCCTCACGTACCACAGCCTTTGCCATGGAATGTGGAAAATGTTCCTCTAAACAGGCAGCAATACGAAGCAGTTCATCCTCGGACTGATCATTGAAGGAAACAATCTTTGCCACTGTCGGCTGTGCCTTTGTCAGTGTACCGGTCTTATCAAAGACGATGGTATCCGCTTCCGCCATAGCTTCCAGATACTTGCCTCCCTTTACGGTAATGTTATAGGTACTTGCTTCCCGGATTGCAGAGAGCACAGACAATGGCATCGCAAGTTTCAGTGCACAGGAGAAGTCCACCATTAACACAGAAATTGCTTTTGTCACGTTTCTGGTAAACAGCCATACAAGCCCTGTTCCCAGGAAGGTATATGGCACCAGTTTATCTGCTAAATGTTCGGCTTTTCCTTCCAGTGAGGATTTCAGTTTCTCTGATTCCTCGATCATCGCCATGATCTTTTCATACTTGCTTGATCCGTTTACTTCTCTGACGCGGATCGTAATCTCGCCTTCCTCGACAACAGTTCCGGCATATACCACGCTATCAGGTACTTTGCGGACCGGAACCGATTCTCCGGTTAAAGATGCCTGATTTACCATTGCCTCTCCATCCGTTACCGTTCCGTCAAACGGGATCACATTTCCCATATGAATGCGCACTTCATCTCCGGACTGCACGTTGTCTGCGGAAACGAGTATTTCCTGTCCATCACACATCATCCATACCTTGCTGATGTTGAGTGACATACTGCGTGCCAGATCTCCCACGGATTTCTTATGTGTCCATTCTTCCAGCGTCTCTCCGATACCAAGCAGATACATCACAGATCCTGCGGTCGCAAAATCACCACGGATAATGGAAACACCAATGGCAGTTGCATCCAGTACCGGAACCTCGATCTTACCCTGAAACAGAGTCTGAAGCCCTTTCCAGATATACTTCACGGATTTCACCGTTGTGATTACTGCACGAACGGAAAACGGCAGAAACAGTTTGTTACCGAAATGCCAGAACGTCTGCTCCACCAACTGATCCCAGTAATGCTGATTCATTTCTCTTCCGGAATTTTTAATATAGGTATCCGGAACATCCGTCTTTTCATACGAAAATGCCTTTAACACTTCAAGGATTGCATCTCTGTTTCCTTCATAACAAATGGTCACATCTTCGGTACGATTTTGAATTTTTGCGGAAATCACAGATTCACACTGTTCCAGATAATACTGTAATGTATCTGCCTGTGCAAATGACATACGACTCTGGATCACATGAATCCTCATTCTTCCTCTTATCTCATGTCTGATTTGAAATTTCATATCTATAACCTGCTTTCGATAAAAGAGATGTTACATATAAGGTAACATCTCTTTCATGCGTTTTTATGCCTCTGCTGTCTCTTCTGTAGTTTCTGTCTCTTCGGCAGTTGTCTCTTTGGTTACTTCCTCACCATCAAATACTTCCTCTTCTTTTGCTGCACGGTCTTCGTTGATCTGCTTTGCTTCTGCATAGATATCCTCTGCATTCTCCTGTACCTTTGTAGCGGTCTTTAAAACAACTTCCTTTGCACGGAGTACGGCTGCTGTACAATTTGTATAAAGTTTCTTTGCATCCTTGCTGGAAAGAATCTTGATTCCTGCGGTACCAAACAGTACACCTGCTGCAAAAAGTCCGGTTTTCTTTGCATCAAAATTTTTGAAACACTTTAACATCGTTGTTTCCTCCTTAGTAACTGATTTATAATTTTGTTTTCCTGTTTAAAAACGTATTTTATGCCCCATTTTTCCAATTTGCAAGTATTTTTTTAGTCACCACGGCGTGCAAAAAAGAGCATAAAAAAAGGACTCACACCATCTATCATCCGATAAATAGCGGAGTCCCACACTTTATGCAACAACAATCCGGCTGTCCTTATTGAGAAAACTTATCATTACTGTTCCACGCCGGCTTTTCCTGCTGCAATCTTTTCTTTTTCTTTGTTCCAGAGTTTTTCTGCTGTAGGTGTCCAGTTCTCGGCATAAGGAGCAGCCTTTTCTTTCAGATGTTCCGGTGTCTCCGGTGACTGATAATCGGTATTTACTGCCTTTGACTCTTTTACCATCTCTCCAAGCTTATCCGGGTTCTCAAGCATTGGACATGGACGAAGCATATTGTCATTAAATGGCTGGTTGTCATGATATGCCTGGAATAACGGGCTCTTTAAAGCGTCCAGCAGGCTGCAGTCATGAATATTTGCATTGGAATAATGAATAAATACACATGGCTCCACATCACCCTTGGCATTGATATGTAAATATCTTCTTCCACCGGCAATACATCCGCCAACGAACTGTGCGTCATTCTGGAAATCCATGCTAAATATTGCCTTTGTCTGACGGAACTTACGGATACGATGGAAAATTTCCTCACGCTGCTCAGGTGTAGGCAGAAGTTCCACTGCTGCATCATTTCCAACCGGCATATAGTGGAAGAACCATACAAATAATGCACCACTCTCAACCAGCATATCAAAGAATTTTTCGCTGGTTACATCATCTAAATTCTTTCTGGTATAACAGGTAGAAATACCAAATGGTAAACCATGGCTCTTTAACAGGCTCATGGCATGCTGTACTTTATCAAATACACCTTCGCCTCTTCGTCCATCGTTGGCTGTCTCGAATCCTTCCAGACTGATCGCCGGAACAAAGTTCTTGACACGAAGCATTTCCTGGCAGAACTCTTCATCAATCAAAGTACCGTTTGTGAAAGAAAGGAATTCACAATCCGGATGCATCTCGCAGATCTTGATCAGGTCTTTTTTACGTACCAGTGGTTCTCCACCTGTATAAATATACATATAGGTACCAAGCTCCTTACCCTGACGTACGATAGAATCAATCGTATCCAGATCCAGATTCAGCTGATGGCCATACTCTGCTGCCCAGCATCCGGTACAGTGTAAATTACATGCAGAGGTAGGGTCTAACAGAATTGCCCACGGAATGTTACAGTTGTTTTCTTCAGCAAGCTGTTCCTGTAATGCACTTCCCTTTAAACTTGCATTGAAAATGAAATTCTGGAAGAATGCTTTACGTACTTCCGGATCCAGCTGGTAAATACGAAGAATTAACTGATACCAGTTTCCTCTTTCTTTGATTACCTTACGGATCATATTTCTCTGTGCCTCATACCATCCGTCCGGTGCAAATTTGTCAACCATATCCATCAGTTTCGGAATATTCTCCTCTGGATCTTTCTCCATATACTTTAAGGCCTGCTTGATTCCAAAGTTCTGAATACTCTTCTGTAATGACATTTTATTCATAATCTCAACTTCCTTTCATTCTGTCGCCATAACATGACAGAAATGTTTTTGTGTAATCTGAAAAGTATTATATCTTTTCTCTTCTTAAATTCAAGTGGACAAATGCACGAATGTGGGTAAAATTTGTCGAATTTTTCCAGATTACAGAATACTTCTGCCCTTATTTCTGACTCTGCAGCACATACTTTGCAATCATTTCCACACTCGAACGCAACAGTGCACTGAATTCCTGCGGGGACACACATTCCCTGTCCTCAAGCCATCTCACGAGTGCTGCCAGAAATGCATCCGAAAAGAAATGAATATAAAATTCCTCGTGCTCTCCTTTTTCCTCTTCCTCTACCATCGCAAGAAATTTACGATTGACAGGGACTAAAATATCCCGGAAATGTTCTGTAAAAGAGTTCTGCCCCTCAATCTGCAGTACTTTCGAATAGAATGTCCGGTGTTTATAAAAATACTCACAGATTTTTTCCAGTATATCCCATGTAAAGCCGGCATTTTTCCATTCTTCTTCTGAAAAAATCTTTGTAATTTCAGTGTCAAAAATCCAGTTGACCAGATCATATTTATCTTTAAAATGATAATAAAAACTTTTGCGGTTCATTCCGCATTCTTCGCAAATGTGTGATACACTGATCTTCGCAAAAGGTTTCTGTTCCAACAGTTTTCGAAGAGCATCTGCAAATGCCTGTTTGGTGGCGTTTGAGTATGGCATAACCGACTCCTCCTTATTCCTTTTCTCTTATCCATATTTTAACTATTGTACCACACTTTTTTTATTTTGTTACCCTTTTATATCTCTCATATGGAATTTGTATATATAATAGGAAAGAACCGCTACGATATACTCGGTAACGGCAAATCCGTACCACACACCCAATGCCTGTAACAACCGGCTGAGCACAAAAGAAACCGGCAGCATCACAACGATATAGCGCGCAAGAGAAATCAAAAGTGATGGCATGCCCTTTCCCAGTCCCTCCAGGACTCCGGAAAATGTAACGGAAACCGAGGATACCACGAATCCAAAACTGATGATTCTGAGTGCCGCACCTCCGATTTCCATTGTTGTGCGGCTTGTGGTAAACAATCCCATCAGCTGCTGCGGAATTGCACAGGAAATTACCATTCCCATAACCATAACCAGTGCGATCAATCCCATGGAGGTGTGCGTAATCTTTTTCACCCTGTCATATTCTCCCGCTCCATAATTATATCCAACGAGCGGCCGGATTCCCTGCACAATTCCGTTTGCCGTCAGATAAATAAATGTCTGCAGTTTATAATAAACTCCGAGCACCAGAATATAACTTCCCGGAAACGGCGCAAGGATTGCATTTAATGCGGACACCTGAATGGAAGGAAGTGCAAGATTTAAAGTTGCCGGAATTCCGATGGTATAAATATTTTTCATTACGCTTCCGGTTGTTTTCATATTTGCGACGTTGACCTTTACATGCATCGGACGTACAAAATAAAACAGCAGATACCCCGCCAGCGTCACACACTGACCGATTCCCGTGGCATAAGCCGCACCCGCAATTCCAAGCTTCGGTACCGGTCCCAGACCAAAGATCATAACCGGATCTAAAATAATATTGGTTACACATCCGAGCATCATACAGATCATCGACACCTTCATCCGCCCGACTGCCTGAAAGATCTTTTCATATGCAAGTCCTAGACCGATCACTGGTGCAAACGCAAATACCCGCGTGGAATACGTGCATGCCAGTGCGATCACCTGTGTATCGCCTGTAAACATCCGAAGAAACGATGGCATAATGGCAGAACAAAGCAGTGCCAGCACCAGACCGTGGATCAAATTTAACAAAAGCCCCACGGATGCCGACTCATCCGCCAGTTTCTCTTCTTTTGCTCCCAGATAAAAGGCTACCCTTGCATTGATTCCGATCGCAAATCCGATAACAATGGCATTGACGAGATTTTGCATCGGAAACACAAGGGCAAGCGCCGTCATCGCATCTTCACTGATCTTTGCCACAAAATAACTGTCCACAATGTTATACAATGCATTCACTGCCATGGATATGACCATGGGAAGTGACATGGAAAGCACCAGCGGCAGGATTTTTCTTGTTTTCATGTACTCCTGATTCATACAAACTCCTCTTTTCTGCCGGATGTTCCGCAAAAAAAGACTATAGACCGACGGTTTGAATCAGAAACCGTAAAATCTATAGTCTTTTTCAGACATCCTGTTTTGTGTATCTTATCTTACTTCATCTGGATAGTTTTTGCAAGTCTTTTCTAAAATAAAGAGGTGTCAGTATCTTTCCGGGATTTGTGGAGCCGTAAGGAAACAGACGTATTTCTATGTACAATACCGGAATGTCCGGTCGGTCAGAATTCTTGCAAAGATCAGGCCAAGCGGCAGTGCCACAATAATTAAAATTGCAGAAGCAAACCAGGATGCAGAGGTATTCAAAGACATCGCCCCCAGATTGTAAATTGCCCGGTACAGATACAATCCCGGTACCATAATGACAATCGACGGAACCGTAAGTGAAATCCTTGGATATCCCGCCTGGTTTTTGATCAATGATGCAAGGATTCCTGCCAAAAGTGCTCCCACAAAAGCAGCCGCAGCCGGAGGAAATGAAGCAAGATCCACCAGCTCCAGCCGGAGGGTGTTGGCCACTGCTCCGATCAGTGCTGCCGTTGCCGCCAGTTTCCACGGACTGTTAAACATAATCGAAAATCCGAACACGCCGCAGAAACTGAAGACCAGACGCAGTATGATATGCATGAGAACGGACATGGAAAGCGCCGGAAAATTCACCGGATGCAGATGCAAAAGCAGTGCCATCAGCCATGCCGTAATGGTCGCAACAACAATGATAATGATCGCATAGGTCAGCCTCTCCAGCCCGGAACGCATATCCAGCTTGGCAAGGTCAATTCCGCTTGTAATAAACGGAAAGCCCGGAATGATAAAAAGCATGGAACAGATATATCCCGCCTCATGCTGCAGGGAAACCCCGGCAATCAGCTCTGCGATCCGAAGCAGAATGGTATAGGTAACGCACGCCGAGGCAACGGATGCCACAATCCCGAGAAACAGTGTCAGATGATGCTTTGTCAGTTTGCAGCGGACAAAGTTTCCAAGTCCTGCCCCGCAAAAAGCAAACAGCATTTCCACGGGTCCTCCGCCAAGCAAAAATGTGAATGCGCCGCATGCCAGTGCCGCGGCAAATCCCAAAGCCACCGGGGAATAGAGTCCATGAATCCGGTCGATCTCATCCAGATGATCATGGAGCTGTTCGCCCGTCATGGTTTTCCCTACGGTTGAAAATTCACCGATAAAACGCTCCAGCCGGTTCAGTTTTGATGTGTTGACTCCGGTATTGGTCAGGCAAAGAGACTGGGAAAATCCACTTGTTCCATCAAAACAGGTATATTCAATCGACATCAGACCGATATCTGTCGAACATGTAATTCCGAGATTTTGTGAAATCGTATTCATGGAACTGCGGACACGCCAGGCTCCCGTTCCACAGGATAACAGCATCAGGCCGACACGGCCGACGATTGAAGCTTTTTCGGTCAGGTCTGCCTCTGTAATCGGACAATTTCCGTGGCCGCTGTACTCATGCCATGGGATATCCATGTGATTTTTAGGTATTGCAGTGGTTTGCATGAATCATCATCCTCTTTCTTAATGCATCAATACAATTTTGTTTGCAATATCAATGTTTTTCTCCAATGCCTTCCGAAAATGGTACATCGGCAAAAACACCCCAAGTGCATCGTAACGGTTTCCCTTATTTTCCATGGAATCCTGTCCGTAATAAACGACCGAACGTGGCAGGGATTTCTGCAGATCCATCAGGATATCCCAGATGGCCGCATATGCCTGCGCTTCTGTCTCCTGTATTTTTACCGTATCCGGCATTTCATAGACAAGCAGCACTCCGATATGCTCTCCCATACGGATTTCCTGTGCTTCCATGGTATCTCTGTCATAACAATGCCGTTTACGGAATCCGTATGCCAGATACATCTTCACCTGTTCACTCTTTTGAAATACCTTAAAAAACTGCTCATAATTTTTGTCACTGACATGAAATTTGATATCCGGAATTAATTTTCCATCCTCATCCGTCAGGATATAGGGATTTGTCTGACCATTGGCATTAAAACGAAACGGAGCCAGAAACGAATTCCGCAGCAGATCAAACATACTGTTCTGGCAGATTGCCATCAGAAACGCCGTCAGATCCTTTTCCTCATAAGAACGAAACAGTGCGGTTGCGAACTGCTCCGCAGAAAGACCGTTGCCCTCATAATCATCACCCACTCCGAGCGCATCATAAAACGTTTCCATCAGGCGCTCACATGCCTGCGGATTCTCTTTAATCTTTTCAAAAAGCATTTTTGCCTTCTGTTCCCTTGGAAAAATTGTTGCCATAAAAATACACTTCCTTTTCTCAATCTCGCTATCTTTTATTATAAAGAATATTTTTAAAAAGGATAACGTATTTTCTATATAAGTTTCATATTAAATTGACATATTAAAATGCGGTGAAAATAATCCTTTCACCGCACATAATACTTACTGCTCTGTCTTTTCAATCTGCGTATCCATCTTTAAAATATGATTGATCAGCCATCCGCCAAGGAACTCGATCAGCTCATGCAGATATTCCTGCTGGTTGTCATCAATTTCTTCCAGCTTATCCAGATCGATACTCATCAGCTTGTCCACAAATGCCTGATGCGCCCTCTTTTGCGCTTCCAGCATCGGGCTGTTGATTTTCTGCATATAGGCCTCTTCATCTTCAAAATGAAACTTGGTATATTCCCGGAGTTCATCCAGCAGACGTACAATTTCATCGTATTTGTCATGAAGCAGGTCGTTATGGATCAGTGCATTTACCTCTCCGATAATCTCAAACAGCTTCCGGTGTTCCCTGTCTACCAGTTCAATTCCCGTATAATATTTCGCGGTAAACACAAACGGATCTTCTTTCTGCATTTTCCCGATCATCATGTCACTGCTTAAAATATGCCGGT
>ULVV01018776.1_pt1 | contig 10050 bp, 4 predicted proteins | sample 1959761 | NCBI WGS metagenome assembly ULVV01 (sample SAMEA4835795, study PRJEB28245) | human gut metagenome | biome: gut microbiome; material: fecal sample | place: Denmark | collected 2008
CTTTTTTTATTGCTGACGGATCGGCACCTTTCGCCAGTCCGAGCAGTTCATAGTAATCTCTTTTCATAGACTCACCCTCATATCTTTCCGTTACATTTGTATCATCTGGTCTGCATTACTTTTTACACTATTGTATGCAAAGAAACAGTACACTCCATACTGTTCTATATGTAATATAGCAGAGAGAATAAAAGCCGTCAAGGGAGAATCAAAAAGAATGTTCCGAATTAGACAAAATAAGCGTGGGAATCAACCGAAAAGAACGAGCCGAAAAATTCTGCTGTTGTTATAATAGTATTAAGTCAGAGTGGGTAAGCTCGTGCGTAGACAGAACAAGATTTCAGAACAGGAGGGGATGCGGAGTATGAAGAATCGAAAAAAGCAGTTCCTGAAGATCGGAATTGCAGTATTGGTGATCGCGGTCGCGGGAACTGTTGCCGGGGTTGTCCGATACAGAATTGATAATCGATTCGATTTAACTGTTGGGGGGCATACAATCAGCAAAGATGAATATGTGAACTGCATGAAATCAGTAGAATATGATACAAAAATGCAGATTCAACAGGACTATGATGCCGTTTATGAAGATGGCTTTTGGGAGAAAAAGTATGATGGAAAATACGGCTACGAAATTCTGACGGAAAATACAGTAGAACAGTTGAAATACGTTCATGCGGTCTATGACCTCGCAAAAGAATGCGGTGATGTATCAGACAGCAGCTATAAGGCTTTGGAAAAACGTTGGAAAGACGAGAATGCAAAGCGGAGTGAGAAAGTTGAAAAAGGTGAGGTAGTCTACGGACTGAAAGAATATACCTTTCAGCTTTATCTTCAATATGAAATGAGTACGCTCAAAGAAAAATACTGCAATGATGATACCCGTGAGGGAATGGAACTGACAGAGGACGAAGTACTGGAATACTACAACAGCCGCGAATGGATCTTTGGGGACAGCGAAGAGAATGCTGATCTGGAGACAGCAAGAATTGCGGTGGAACGTGAGCTGCGTGAAAAGAAATATGATATTATCATCACACAGCGTGAAACTGATTCTCAGGTGGACGGGAACATGGCGGATGTAAACCGGTTTACCTTGAAGAATATAGAATGATGGAAGGAGCAATGTTATGAAGAAGAAATGGATGAGCGGTGCTCTGGCTCTTCTGCTTGCAGGAACAACGGTTGCATCAATGGTGCCGGCATTTACTGTTAATGCTGAAGGACAGGATACTGCGACAGGAACAACATATTATGTTGATTCCAAAAGTGGAAGTGACAGCAATGACGGAACTTCCGAAAGCAAGGCATTCAAGACACTTGATAAAGTGAATGCCCTTAATCTTGAGCCTGGAGATACAGTTCTCCTGAAAAAGGGATCTGTGTTTGAAGATCAGGCTCTGCAGTTTACAAAAGAAGACAGCGGTACTGCTGAAGCACCGGTTAAGATCTCTACTTATGGAGAGGGAGACAGACCACAGATCAATACAAATGGTCATGGCCAGTGGGATCTGAATTACGGAACACCTCTTGATAACCGGAATCATAAATGGAAAGGTAAGGTATCTTCCAGTATTCTGATCAAAGATACAGAGTACATCGAGATCGAAGGCCTGGAACTGACAAATGACAGAAAAAGTGCAACCGATACCGAAAAAAATAAAGCGTATAATGACGCATACGCAATGGATCGAACCGGTGTTGCCGGAGTTGCAAAGGATAATGGAACAGTAGATCATATCGTATTGAATGATCTTTATATCCATGATGTAACAGGTAACGTTTATAACAAGCATATGACAAATGGAGGTATCTACTTTATCGTAGAAACGCCGACAAATGAAGCAACAACAGGAATTGCAAGATACAACGATGTTCAGATCAAGAACTGCTCTCTTGATAAAGTAAACCGTTGGGGAATTGCAGTTGGATATACCTATCAGTGGAGTCAGTTCACAACAGGTGCATTGTCAGATGCAACAATGGCAAAATATGGTTCCTCCAATGTAGTCATCGAGAACAACTACCTGAACCATGTGGGTGGAGATGCCATCACAACCATGTATCTGGACAGACCGATGGTTCAATACAATGTGTCAGAGAACGCAGCTGAACAGATTAATACAACAGACTACTCACAGCAACAGCCAAGTCTTAACGCAAATGGTGAGGAAAACGGCAAGCAGGATGTCGGAGCAGGACGAGTTGCAGCTGGTATCTGGCCATGGAAGTGTAAAAATGCGATTTTCCAGTACAATGAATGTTTTAAAACATTGAATGCGTCAAGGGGTAACGGCGACGGACAGCCTTGGGATGCTGACTACGGTGATGGAACCAACTATCAGTACAACTACAGCCATGGTAATACAGCAAGTACGATCATGTTCTGTGGACCGGAGTCCATCAACAATACATTCCGTTACAACATCAGCCAGAATGAAGATATGGGACCGCTGGATCCTGCTGGAAATACAGGAAATTGTCAGGTTTACAATAATACCTTCTATATTAAAGCGGGACTGAATACAATCTGGCATAGCCGTCATGGAAATGGTGGACCGGTTACAGCAGAAAATAATATTTTCTATTTTGCAGGAAGTACACCGGCAACAGTTTCAAACTGGAATCCGAGCAACAATAAAGTATTCGACAACAACCTGTACTACAATGTATCCAATTACCCAACTGATGCAAATGCAGTAAAGGTATCCGCAGGAACAGCAGTACTTGTTGATGCAGGTTCAGGTCCGGTTGCAGCAGCAGAGGACAAGCAGGCAAGACTGCATGAAGATCCGACAGCTACTACAGTATTTGATGGATACAAACTGGCAGCAAACTCACCGGCTATCAATGCTGGTAAAGTAATTGTTGACAGAAATGGTTATTCTATCGATCATGACTTCTTCGGACATGCAATCACAGCAGTACCGGAAATCGGAGCAGCAGAAAGTGATGCAGTTACAGCACTTGTACTTCGTTCCAATACATACACAATTTCAGGAACAAATGTAAGTGATCTTCCGAAGAATACAACAGTAGAGCAGTTCCGCAACAACATCATCGTTGATACAGGCGTTACAGTTACTGTAAAAAATGGTGATAAAGTTCTTGGTGATGCAGATATCGTGAAAGGTGGAGCAACCGTCGTTCTTTCTTATGAAGGAATGGAGGATGTAACTTATACAGTAGTTGCAAGTTCTGATAAAGAACTGAAAGATGCTTATTATGAAGTAAAAGGAACAACCATGAGCGTTCCTTATACAGCTAAAAATCCGACAACAGTGAGCGAGATGAGAAAGAATATCACTGTAGCTGATACAGCAACCGTTTCTGTATTAAATGGCGGAACTGAGCTGGCAAATACGGATGCAGTAGCAGAAGGTATGACACTTCGTATCACAGCTGAAGACGGAACAACAAATGATTATACAATCGCTCAGAAGAACACATACAACTGGACTCTTGACTTTGTTAAAGGACAGCAGGGAAATGTATGGTTTGGACAGCAGAAGAACGGAACCGGTGACTGGACAAATATGACAGAGTCTGACAGAGACGGATGGCCGAACTGGTGTGTGAATACATATTATGGTCCTGGTATTGATGCTTCACAGGGTACAACTTCAACAACAGATACAAGCGTTCACGGACTGCTTTCCGCACCGCCGAACAGTGATATCTCAACAGCAATGGCATTCAGAGCACCAAAGAGCGGTACAGTATCTTTCAATGTAAAAGATGATGAGCCATACCTTCGTCAGAATGGAAATTCAGGCGGAACAGTTACATTAAGCCTTCTTGTTAATGATACAGTAAAGCAGAGTGTAACACTTCAGACCAGCCGTGAGAAAGCAACAGACTGGGCAAACTTTGATGCAATCGAAGTAAATGCGGGAGATGTGATCCGTGTAGTAACAAAGAGCAACAGCAATCCAAGCAAGCCGTCTGTTCATGTTACTCCGATTATCACCTACCTCGATACAGCGGTAGCTGATACAGAAGCACCGGATGCTCCGACAGCAGTAAGAACAGCAGATGTTACAGAGACAACAGCAAAAGTTGCATGGGCAGAAGCAAGCGATAATGTCGGTGTAGTGGGATACAATGTATATGTAAATGATACAAAAGTAAATGCAGAACTTGTAACAGCCACAGAGTATGATCTGACAGGTCTTACACCAGCTACAGATTACAGCGTAGAGATTGAAGCAGTAGATGCAGCAGGAAATGTATCTGAGAAATCAGAGGCAGCTACATTTACAACCGCGAAAACACCTGTAACTCCTGAGCCGACAGTAGTTGACAAGACAGAACTCAAGGCAACTACAGCAAAGGCCGATACAGCACTTGCAGCAACAGACAAGTACACAGCAGAATCACTGAAAGCCCTGCAGGCAGTTTACGATCAGTACGCATCCGTTCTGAATGACGAAAATGCAACTCAGGTTCAGGTTGACGAAGCAAATAAAGCCATCGCAAAAGCCCTCAATGCTCTTGTAGAAAAGAAGACAGATGACGGCAAGAAAGACGACAGCAATAAGGGTGACAATAAGACTACAACAAAGGTAGACAATACTAAGAAAGCAGCTAAGACAGGCGATACGACAAACGTAGCAGTTTGGGCATTTGCACTGGCAGCATCCGCAGCGGCAGCAGGCGTTGTAGTAAAGCGTAAAAAAGAGAACTAAAAAAAGCTTACTTTTACGGATTTAAAATTCAGAAAAAGCGGAGAGGTCATGAAAATGCTGACCTCCTCTGCTTTAATAATAAAGGGAGGAACGAAATGAAGAAAAAGACCCTTTCAATGATTATGGGACTTATTCTCGGAGTGACAACTGTATTTGGTTCTATCGGAACTACAGCAGTAACAGTATCCGCAGCTTCAGGTGAAGTGACAGATGCTGACTGTGCTGACAATAATACAGACGCCCCGGCTGCTGATGAAGTTGTACCGGATGCCAACCAGTACAAATATCAGAAAGATGAACTGGCAGCATTCTGCCACTTCGGACCAAATACCTTCAATGAGGTAGAGTGGGGCGAGCATTACGGAAACAGATCACCGGCAGATATCTTTACACTGTCAAATAATTTTGATGCAGATACACTGGTAAGTACTCTGAAAAATGCAGGGTTCAAGAAAGTTATTGTAACTGCAAAGCATCATGATGGTTTCTGTATCTGGAACAGTGCCTATACAGATTACTGTGTAAAGAATACACATTATAAGAATGGTAAAGGAGATGTCCTTGCTGAAATCTCCGAAGCCTGCACAAAGTATGGTCTGGACATGGGACTCTATCTGTCACCATGGGATATCCATGAACCATCTTACGGATATTATGATGCAAATGGAAATGCAACAACAAAAGAGAATGATGTACTTGACTACAATGATTACTACAATAATCAGTTAACAGAAATTCTCAGCAGTGACAAGTACGGTAACAACGGACATTTCGTAGAAGTATGGATGGACGGAGCAAAGGGAAGCGGTGCGAATGCACAGGAATACGACTTCACAAGATGGTTCAATACCATTCAGAAATACGAAGGAATACAAGCTAACTATGATGCAGACTGTATGCTGTTTGGAGCTGGTGCCTATACAACAGTTCGCTGGATCGGAAATGAAGACGGTGTAGCTTATGAAGATACCTGGTCAAAATCAAATGTAAATGTTAATGCAAATACGATTGACAGCAACGGAAACACACCGTATACAAAGGGATACGAGAATGGTAACAAATGGACTGTACCGGAGTGTGACGGACGTATCACATCCGGATGGTTCTGGGGAACAAATAAGTGTACTCCGAAGACGATTTCTCAGCTTGCTAACATGTACTTTGATTCGGTAGGACATAATGCAACCATGCTTCTGAATGTACCGCCGAATAATCAGGGTACAGTGGATAAGCCAATTCTCGACAGAGTGACAGAATTTGGACAGAATGTGGAAGAAACTTTCCGCACAAACCTTGCGAAAGCAACAGGAACAACAATCACAGCATCCAATGTCCGTGGAAATGATGTTGATTTCAAACCGGGCAATGTAGTAGATGGTGATGATGCAACATACTGGACAACAGATGACGGCACAAAGAGCGGAAGTCTGACGATCAAATGGAATACTGCAAAGAAATTTGATGTGGTTTCTATTGAAGAGGCAATCCAGAAAGGACAGCACATTAACAGCTATACAGTTGAGTATAAGACATCCGACAGTGCAAACTGGCAGACACTCAAGACCGGTGTTACGATCGGAGCAAAGAGACTGATCAGAACCTCTCCTGTATCAGCAACCCAGGTAAGAATCACTGTAGGAACATCTGATGGAAAAGTTCCGATGTTAAGTGAAGTGGGTGTATACAAGGCAAGTGAAGGATTCCAGTTGGCAGGTTCTGCACCGGAGGGAATGGAGACAACAAGTGTCAATGATACAACAAAGTTTACATTCAGTTCTACAGGATGGAATCCGCAGACAGGAAGCGGATATATCAACGGTCAGAATACATGGTCAAATAAAGCAAATGCAGAATTTACTTATACATTTGACGGAACAAAAGTCTATCTGATGGGAACAAAAGACCCGGGACATGGTTCTGCGGATGTCTATATTGACGGAGAACTGGTAGAGACGATCAATACAAATGCAACAAGCAGGTCCACAGGAACAAAGATTTTTGAATCTGCAGATCTGACAGACGATCATCATACACTGAAAGTTGTTGCCAAGACAAATGCAGCAATCGGTGTAGAGGCAGCTTACGTGATCAATAACGGTGGCGTAGGAATGATCGAACTTGAAAATTCCGCATATACAATGAACGAAGAATCCTCACTGGCTGTCAAAGTGAAACGTGTTGGTGGAACAAAGGGAACGATCACAGCAAAGATCCAGCCAAATCCGGGAAGTGCAATCCAGGATGACTTCGATACAGAAAATGCACCAACAGTAACGCTGAATGAGGGAGAATCAGAAGTAACTGTTCAGAGTGCAGCGATTACAAGACGTAATACCAATAAGACAGGTGACCGTGTATTCTCAATCGAACTGACAGAGCAGACACCGAATAATGCAATCATCGGTTTCAACGGTTCTGCAAGAATCACGATCAAAGATGTAGATGCAAATGCAATCGACAGAGACAAACTTCAGACACTGGTTGATCAGTCAGCAGAGCTGAAAGAGAATCTGTACTCAGGAGGCTGGGATACATTTGCATCAGCACTGAAAGCAGCTCAGGAAGTACTGGCAAATGAGAGTGCGACAGACGCAACGATCGGGAAAGCATATACAGCACTTGAAGTTGCAAAAAATGCTCTTGTAGCACGTACAAATTATACAACAGATGACAGATTCCAGTTCCCATGGAAGACAGGAACAAGTGCAACACTGGAAGCAGAGTTTGCGACAACCATTACAGAAGCCTGCGGAGCAACTCAGTGGAGATGTGAAATTGGAACAGGTGACTGGGCAAGTAACGGTAAGTTTATCAATTCATTGAATAAAACAAATACAGGTACAGATAAAGTTGAGTATGCATACAATGCAAAAAAACCAGGTACATATCACGTGGTTGCAACTTATCGTAGTGGAGACACCAATAATGGAAATAAACTTGCATGGTCAGAAGCAAACAATAAGATTACGGCAGGAAATATAACAACTCCACATACAAAAGTAAATAATGTGCTTTCTGTTGGTACAGTTGAATTTGATATTGTTGTAACAGAAGCAGGCGAGGGAACTCTGATCCTTCAGCCGGTAGACAACAGTGGTGCACCACAGCTTGATAAACTTGAAATTACACCAAAAGATGTTGCACTTGAGTCTTACGATATCACAGCAACAGCAAGTGAAGGTGGAACGATCACAGCAGAAGGTCTTGCAGATGGCAAGGTATCTGTTACAGAAGGTGAAAGTGCTACATTCACGATCACACCGAATGACGGATATCGTGTAGACAGCCTTACAGTAGATGGAACTGCAGTTGACGTTGTAACAGAATATACATTCTCAGACGTAACAGCAAACCATACGATTGCAGTAACATTTGCAAAAGATGCAGTGACAGTTGCAAAGGAAGATCTGCTTGCAGCAATCAATACAGCAAATGAGAAGCTTGCACAGACAGAGGTTTATACAGAGGCATCCCTGGATGCACTCCAGAATGCTGTAAATGAAGCTCAGGCAATCTACGACAAAGCAGACGCAACTCAGACAGAAGTTGACAATGCAAAAGCAAATGTAGAAGCTAAGATTGCAGCCCTGAAAGCAAAAGATGATAATAAGAAAGATGACAGCAAGGACGATAATAACGGATCCAATAATAATGGCGGAAATAACAACGGCAATACAAATGCAGGATCAAAGAATAATGGTTCTTCCAACAACGGTACTGCAAATGGCGGAAACGGCACATCAAATGCAGTGAAAGCAGCCAAGACCGGTGATACAGCAAATGTAGCTGGAATGGCGATGCTTTGCCTGGCAGCAGGACTTGTTGCAGTAATGGCAAGGAGAAAAAGAACAAACTAATCAGAAGTGAGTTTTGAATTTCCAATGCAGTAAAAGACAAAATAAAGCACAGCCAACAGAGTTTTATCTCTGATGGCTGTGCTTTATGATATTTGAAAAAGTTTTTATTTCAAAATTGCTTTTCTGTAATGTGACGGTGTTGCATTTACCACGTTCATAAAGACTTTGGAATAATGCTGGGAATCTTTGAAGCCGACCTGAAGGGCAATCTCTGTCAGTGTCAGACTTGTATTCTGCATTAATTCAATGGAACGGTTGATCCGGTAAATGTTAATGTAATTAGAAAGGGTTACCCCCATATAATTCTTGAAGATCTTACTCAGATAGCGGACAGAGATATGCAGCTGTAAGGCGATATCCTCCTGACGGATCTTTTGGGTAAAATGTTCCTGAACGTAATTCAGAGTATAAGCCACGTAACTGTTCTGAAGCTGTGGTTCGGAAAATTCACGCTCTGTTTCTGTGTGGTCAAGGATATACAACATCAGGTTCATCAGTGCAACGTTAATATTTGCAGCAGAGAAGAGACTGTTGGATGAAGCATAGAGCGTAATGAGCTTCTGAAGATGTTCATTAATGACCGGATCCGATTCCATTCGGTAATAGAATTGGGCAGAAAAGAGGATCGCGTGCATCAGAGTGATAGGGAAAACTCCCTCATCTTCAAGAACAATCGTGGAAAACATCTCAGGATTAAAGTGAATATGCTGAAATTCACAGTCCGATGTATCATTCAGATAGAAAGAATGGATCACATCCGGGAGCAGCATGATAAACTCACCCTCTGTACAGTGGATGGTTTCCGACTGGATATCCATATAACATTCACCGGAAAGAATCCGATAAATCTCAATATTTGTATGTAAGTGCCGGGCAAAACTATAACCGGCTTTACGATATTCAACAACAGCACCGGACAGAATGGAATCGGACAATGTCATTAATCCAGGTACTTCGTGTTTCTGAATCTTAGTTTCCTCAGAAGGAGGAGTGGAATGTTTATTTATTGACTGAACGGTAGTTTTTTTCTTCATGTGTAAAAAAATCCTCCATATATAAGCACAAATAATAATCGTTAATGTGTATTATAACAGAAATAAAGAAAAAATGTACCGAAAAATACAAAAAGTGTGAATAATTTTTAAAAAAATATAAATAAAATGTGAATCCGAGGTTCTGAATTTGACAAAATAAGCGATTATAAAGATTAAATTGAACAAGCATGATCAAAAGAAAAGCTTTATAATGTAGATAATTGGTTACTGGGAGGAGTCTGCCTGAAGAAATACGAAGGCAGAGGAATTTCGTGACAATAAATAAGATACATCAAGAACGTATCAGAAAGGGGTATTATGAGAAGAAAAATGAAATGGCGGGTACTTGCAAGTGCCTGTGCAGCAGCAATGGCTGTGACGTCTCTGCCGTATATGGCAACGCAGGTCAATGCGGAACCGGTCGCTGCAACGCAGCAGACTGGTGACAATGATCTGAAGCTGTGGTATACAAGT
>ULVV01050387.1_pt1 | contig 10030 bp, 9 predicted proteins | sample 1959761 | NCBI WGS metagenome assembly ULVV01 (sample SAMEA4835795, study PRJEB28245) | human gut metagenome | biome: gut microbiome; material: fecal sample | place: Denmark | collected 2008
CACGCCTGTAACGGTGCCGCCGGTACCTACGCCGGCCACGAAGATGTCCACCTGGCCGTCGGTATCGTGCCAGATCTCGGGGCCGGTGGTGCGGTAGTGGGCCCGGGGATTGGCGGGGTTATCAAATTGACCGGCCAGGAAGCTGCCCGGGATCGCGGCGGCGAGCTCCTTGGCCTTTTCCACGGCGCCCGCCATACCGCCCTTGGCAGGGGTCAGCACCAGCTGCGCACCGTAGGCGGCCAGCAGCTGCCGGCGCTCCAGGCTCATGGACTCGGGCATGGTGAGGATGACTTGGTAGCCACGGGCCAGGCCCATGGCCGCGAGACCTATGCCGGTGTTGCCGGAGGTGGGCTCCACGATGGTGCCGCCGGGCAGGAGCTTGCCCTCTTTTTCGGCGTCTTCAATCATTTCCAGGGCTACACGATCCTTTACGGAGCCGGCGGGGTTGAAGGATTCCAGCTTGACCAGCACGGTGGCGGGCAGGCGGAGCTGCTCCATGTAGCGCACAGGCTGCAGCAGGGGGGTGTGGCCGACCAGTTGGGATGCAGAGCGATAGATGTTCACAATGATCTTCCTTTCTGTGTGGGGCGGGAGATGCCGATGCATTCAATACAAAAGGCAGAGGATGCATCATGCACCCTCTGCCGATCGATAAACAAATAATAAATCCGAAAAAATCAGTTTTTCGGCGAACCAGCAGAACATACATGACCAAAATGCCCACAACAACAACAGACCATACAGATGGCCTTGCTGCAGCTGTTCATGGCAAAATGGGTCATGTCCGTCCCTCTGCTTTCTTATGATGGTTTAGTATACGAAATCCAACGGGGAAATGCAACTGGCAAACTGCACAAAATATACCATAGGCTTTTTATAGGGTATCCGCATACTTCGCGAGGATGGCATCATAGATGCCGTTGGCGCGGATGTTGGCCAGGCCCTGATTGAACAGCTCCAAAAACGGCCGGTCCTTTTCGTCGCAAATAGCCACACAGTAATCGGAGGCTGCCCCCTCGCTGCCGGGGACCAGCTCCAGGGCTGCGCCGCCGGCGATGCTGTCCCGCAGGGCGGGGGTGTCCTCAAAGCAGGCGGCCGCCCGACCCTTCAGCACCGCCGCGTACATGGAGTGGGAATCGCTGAAGGTGGCGATGGAGAAGCCATATTTATCCTTCACGCTTTTGGCGTAGGCGGCACCCAGAGTGCCGGAGACCACTGCCACGGCCTTGCCGGCCAGGTCCTCCAGGGTATTGGTGTCGCTGCTGGGCTCCATGGCCATGCTCTGGGTCACGCCGTTATAAAAGCTATGGGAAAAGAACCAGCCGCCGTCGATCCGCTCCTGAGAGCTGGCGATACTGCCCATGAGAACCTGAGCCTGGTGGGAGGTGAACACACTCATGGCGGTGTCCCAATCCGAGGGGCGCAGCTCATACCGGAAGTTCTGATCCCGGGCGATGGCGTCCAGGAGCTCCACATCCAGACCTACAGCCTTGCCGTTCGCATCGGCGCACACAAAGGGGCTGAAATCCCCGTCCACGGCGATGATCCAGGTGGTGCGCTGCTTTCTATCGCCGCAGCCGGCCAGCAGGGCCGCCGTCATCAGCACACACAGAAAAAATGAGATGATCCTTTTCATAGAGTATTCCTCCAAAAGCGCGGCTGCGTTTTCATATTCCGGACGGTTTCCGCTTCTCCAGGCTATCCCATATCCGGCGGGAGAGCAGCAGCCCCAGCTCCGCCACGGCGATGCCCGCAAAAATATCCACGAATACATGCTGCTTTACCAGCACTGTGGAGGCGCACACCAGCAGCGAGAATACAAAGTTCACCCATTTATACCACCGGGGCACTTTTTTACACTTCACTAAAAAACGCCAACACAGCCAGGAATCCAGGCAGTGGATGGATGGGAACAGAGTCACAGGCGTGTCCGCCATGTAAATGATGCGAGTGAGCCAACCGATAAGGCCGCTGCCATCTGCCTCAGGCCGGGCGATGGTGGTGGGCAGCAGCAGGAAGATCACAAAGCACAGGGCCTTGGCGATCATGTCGGCGGTAATGCAGCGGCGGCAGTGGTCCTGATTTTCCCGGGCGGCCAGGATATAGTTTATTCCCCAGGAGAAATACGCCCCCCAATAGATCAGCATGAAAAAGGGAACAAAGGGAATTTTATCATCCAGTGAAATGGACAGATCGTAATGGAAGCGGCCATCCGTCAGCAGCTTGGCCAAAAAATACAGGCCCAACTGCCACACCAGGGCACTCAACAGCCAAGGAACAGCGTACCGGGGGACCAGCTTCCCCGGCTGCATTTTTTCTTTCATAGTATGACCTCCCAATAGGTATTTCTATACTATACACGACTTCAACACGTTTTGCAACCGGGAAGTGGAAGGATCTGCCGCCGGGGGGAGGGAGCTCAATTCCGGTCAGTCGGGGACAGGGTCACGGTAAAGGTGGAGCCCTTGCCGGGCTGAGAGAACACCTCAATCTCTCCGCCGCACAGCTCTACCGCCCGCCGCACGATGGATAGGCCAAGGCCGTTGCCTCGGCTATCCGGATATGGCTCCGCCCGGTAAAACTTATCGAAAATGTGCCGCTGGGTCTCCTCATCCATGCCGATGCCGGTGTCGGAGACAGACACGGTGATCTCCGCAGCTTCCTTGCGCAGAACTACGGTGATTTGTCCGCCGGCAGGGGTGAAGCGGATGGCGTTGGAGATGAGGTTGGACCAGATGTGCTCTACCAGCTCCTCATTTCCGTAGTAATCCGTGGGATCCAGGTCCCCCTCCACGGTCAGCCCCTTCTGCAGCCAGCTCCGCTCCTGCTGGTGGATGCACCGGCGCAGCTGCTCGTCCAGGCTATATAGGGTCTTGCCGGACACGATCTCCGTGTTTTCAAACTGGGTCAGCTCCAAAATATGCGTGCTCATAGCCGCCAATCGTTCTGATTCCCGGGCGATGGTCCCGGCATAGATGGCCCGCTGCTGCCCGGAGATGTCCGGGTTCTGCAGGAGCTTGGCAAACCCCCGGATGGAGATAAGGGGCGTCTTAAACTCATGGGAAAAGGTGTTCACGAAGTCTGATTGCAGCATCTCTACGCTGCCCAGCTCCTCAGCCATTTTGTTGAAGCTGCGGATATACTCCGCCACCTCGCCCCGGGCCCCCCGCAGCTCTACCCGCACGGAGTAGTCCCCGGCGGCCATCGCCTGGGTGGCCTGCATCAGCCGGGACAGCGGCGCTAAATATCCCCGAAAAATGAAGATGGCCAGCGCCACGCCCAAAATGGCGCTTACCGTCAAAAAGAGAATGGGCCACACCAGGGTGTAGTTGCTCTCGTCCAGCCGCACCAGGCGCTGGACCAGGGCGAAGATACCCAGCACCAGGGTCCCGTATACAATCACCATCCCCAGCACCAGCAAAAACATGGTCCATAGGAGCCGGGCTGGAGGATTCTCTTTTTTGACCTTATTTTTTTTCATTCTCGTCCTCCCTGGGCATCCCCATGTACCCAAAGCCCCGGATGGTCCGCAGCTCAAAGTCCGGATTGCCCCGGAATTTATCCCGAAGCCGGGAAATGTAGACCTCCACGGTGTGCTCATCTACCTCGCTGTCCAGGTCCCAGATATCATCAATAAGCTGGCGCTTGGTGAAAAGAGTCCGGGGATAGCTCAGCAGCTTCAGAAGCAGCATAAACTCCTTGGCGGTGAGCTGCTGAGTGCCCTGGGGAGTGATGACCTGCAGGGCGCTCCGGTCCAAAACCGTGCTGCCCACCGTCAGCCGCCGCTCCGCTGTACTGCGATAGCGCCGCAGCAGCGCCTCCACACGCCAGAGCATCTCCTCCTCGTCCACAGGCTTGACCATATAGTCATCCGTTCCTGCCCGGAAGCCCCGGCGCTTATCCTCCTGGGTCACCCGGGCCGTCACCATGAGTACCGGCAGGTCACAGTTGCCCTCCCGCAGGGTCTGGGTGAAGGCGATGCCATCCATCCGGGGCATGGTAATGTCCACGATGGCCAGGTCGCACTGGAAATGATCCATAACCTCCAGGGCTTCCACACCGTCTCGGGCGGGACAGGGCTCATAGCCTGCCTGGCGCAGCACCTCGCACATGAGCAGACGGGTGCTCTCGTCATCCTCGGCTACCAAAATTCGAAACATGCGAGCCCTCCTTAGCTTTTTTATGATTTTATCACATCCCGCCTGAAAAATCGAGTTTTTTTGAGCCTGTGTTGAGGTTGGCCGGGTATACTAAAATGGAAAAGAAGAAAATAGGAGGAATCGCTTCATGCCCAGACCTGTTTGCATCACCTATGACAGCACCTGCGACCTGACCCCGGCACTGCTGGAACGCTTTCAGATCCGCACTGTGCCCTTGACCATCCAGACCGGAGAGCGTATTTTCCCCGATGACGGCCACTATACCTCCGAGGATCTCTACGCCGACTTCCATAGGGACGGCACCCTGCCCAAGACGGCGGCAGTGAGTCCGGAGCAGTTCAAGGAGTTTTTTGGCGCCATCCTGGCGGAGGGCTTTGACATCGTCCACATCGACATCAGTGCAGACCTGTCCGGCACGTGCCAGAACGCCCTTATAGCCGCGGCGGAGCTGGAGGCGGGACGCATCCATGTGGTGGATAGCCGCCAGCTCTCCACCGGCGGCGGTTTGCTGGCCCTGCAGGGAGCCAAGCTGCGGGATGAAGGCATGGCGGCCGGGGATATTGCCGATGAGCTGCGCCGCCTGGCACCTCACAGCGACACCAGCTTTGTGCTGGACACCCTGGAATACATGTGGAAGGGCGGCCGCTGCAGCGGCGTGGCGGCCCTGGGCGCCAACGTGCTGAAGCTGAAGCCCTGCCTGGAGATGCGGGAGGGCAAGCTGGTGGTTTGCAAGAAGTATCGGGGTACCATGGAACGGGTCTACCGGCAGTACATCACCGAGCGGCTGGCGGGCAAGACCGTGGTGGAGGATTGGGCCTTCATTACCCACTCCGGCGGCATCGCAGAGGATACCCTGGCCCAGCTGACGGAGCTGGTGAAGTCCCTGGCCCCCTTCCGGGAGGTATTCTTGACCCAGGCGGGCTGCACCGTGTCCTCCCACTGCGGGCCGGGCACACTGGGTGTGCTGTTTTTGCGGCAGGAATAAAAGAACTGATAGATAATATGCGTAAGCCCCACCGGGAACACCGGTGGGGCTTACATGCGAAAACGGACATTCACCATGGCGGCTGCCCGCACGGAACATATTGGTAGATTATTCCGTGATTTGGAGGTATAATCAGAATCAGAAAAGCGGAGCTTTCCGACTCGCTATAACACGAAGCTGCAGAGAGTATATTTTTTTTAAGCCCATGCAATAAACCGCCCGCTTCGCGCATTACCCGGATGACAGGAGATGCAAGCCCATGCTCAGTATGCTGATGACAACTGAATATGCCCCGGCGGAGGAGCGGCACCAGCTGCAGCAGCTGCTTCTCAGCATTGCCCGAGGGGAGAGCGAGGCGCTGGCGGAGCTGTATCAGCGCACAAAAACGGCTGTGTACGGCCTGGCGCTGTCGTATCTCAAAAACGCGCACGATGCCCAGGATCTGACCCAGGATGTCTATGTGCAGGTGTGGGACTGCGCGGAGCAGTACCGGCCCGCCGGGTCACCCATGGGCTGGCTGCTGACCGTGTGCCGCAACCTGTGCCTGATGCGTCTGCGGCGGGAAAAGAAAAATGCCGCGCTCAGTGAGGAGGAATGGGACGCCATTCCCGCACAGGAGTGCGGGCTGGATGCCGATGAGCGCATTGTGCTGCAGCAGACGTTGGCTGCTCTCAGTGATGAGGAGCGGCGCATTGTGCTGCTCCATGCGGTCACAGGCATGAAGCATCGAGAGATTGCGGCTTTGCTGGAGCTGACGCTTCCTACCGTCCTGTCAAAATATCACAGAGCATTGAAAAAGATGCGAAGTACTCTGGAAGGAGATGACGCCCGATGACTAACGAAAAAATGGAGCAGAGGCTGGCCTCGGCCCTTGAAAAAACTGCGCCGGACGATGTGAGCGGCGTTCTCTCCCGCTGTGAAGTGCGGAAAGGAACGGTGATCAATATGACAACAAGAAAACCGGCAAGGAAAAAATGGCCGGCACTCGTCGCTGCCTGCCTTGCGGTGATGCTGCTGGGCGGCGGAGGTGTATTCTATCAGCAGGCAAATGCGGTGGCGTCCGTGGTGTCGCTGGATGTAAACCCCAGCATCGAGCTGAAGGTCAGCAGGAGCGAAAAGGTACTGGTCTGCGCGCCGCTCAATGACGATGCAAAGACGATCCTTGCGGATATGGGAGACGGGGCCGATCTCAAGGGCGCCAAGCTGGATGTGGCGGTGAACGCCATTGTAGGCAGCCTTGTGCGCAACGGCTATCTCAGCAGCATTTCCTCCGCTATTATGATCTCAGTGGAGGACAAGGATACCGCCCGCGCGGAAAAGCTTCAGCGTGAGCTGACTGACGCCGTGGACGGCGTTTTGCAGACCAGTGAAGCGAAGGCCTCCGTCCTGACGCAGACCCTGACGCAGGATGCGGCGAGAGACCAGCAGGCACAGGAAAACAACATTTCCACAGGGAAGGCGGCACTGGTGAATCGCGTCCTTGCCATCAACCCGGAGCTGCAGTTTGATGCGCTGGCAAAGCTCTCCGTGGAGGAGCTGAAGGACCTGGCAGAGGCAGGTGCGCCCGCTATGCCCATCGGCAAAGACAAGGCGATGGACATTGCTGTGGCGGAGTTCGGCAAGGCGTCTGCAGCGGAGATATTGCACAGTGAGGTCGACCCGGAGCTGGACGAATCCCCGGCACATTATGAGGTGGAGATCACAGGCCGGAACGGCGAGGAGATAGAGTATAAGATCGACGCCTACTCCGGCGCAGTTATAGAGACCAAGCGGGAGGCGGCGGATGACGACGAAGCATCTGAGGCTCAGCCTGCAAAGCCCACACAGCCCGGAACGGCGCAGGATATTGGCCACGCTAAGGCAAAATCCATTGCGCTGAACCACGCCGGTGTGGATGCGAACACGGTCTATGACATGAACATTCAGCTGGATGTAGAGGACGGCACAATTATTTATGAAGTCGAGTTCAAGTCCGGCAATAGAGAGTACGACTATGAAATTGACGCGGCCACCGGCGCAATTCTTCATCACGAGACGGAGATAGATGATTGATAAAAAGATAGTCCGCCCGTCCGCAAAGGGCAAATCCCCATTTATCAACTGAACACTGTACGTCATAGCATAGCGGCTTGGTTTTCGCTTGAGAACCAAGCCGTTTTTTCTGCCGTGCGGTCAAAACAGCCGCGACATTTCTGTATTGTAAAATAATCTCCGGGCGGAATAACGGAAAACAGATGGGATAGTCAGCTTATAGCTGCCCTCACTTTTTTGCGGACCCTTTTAAAGGCTGCTCTTGAAATAGTCTCAACTCTATGCTACACTAATGCTAAACGAACGTTCATATCAATTAGGGGGCGCAATTTACATGAAAACAACAGAGCAACAGCACAATGAGCGGAAGCGTGAAATCATGGAAAAATGCTTTGAGTGTTATGCGGAAAACGGGCTGACGGGTACGGGAATCAAAGCGTTGGCCGACGCGTGCGGATGCACAAAGGCAAATCTTTATTCGTATTTCAAAAACCTTGACGAGCTGATTATTGAGTCAACGGCATACTGTATGGAAAAGGTCGAGGACGACTTTATGGAGATGGCCCCCACCGACCCCAAGGATGTTGTCCGATTTGTGAAGGAGATCCCCTACTGGACGGCCAAAAAGCACGGCAAGAAATATCGGCTGATGTATCAGATCTATACGCACCCGAAGTATATCGAGCACGGCAAGAAATTCTTCGAGGGCGTGAACGAACGCTATACGGAATATGCCAAGCGGCTGGAGCCGAAGATAGGGATTCCGTACACGGTCATCACGCCGCTGATCTTTATCTTTGTCCGCGCCTGCGTACACTACGCCATGTTCGAGGATGAATACTATCTGAAATCCCAGATGGAGGTCTTAAAGCAGGGGGTCGCCCTGTTTGCGGATAAGTACAAGGCAAACCAAGCATAAGGCTGTCTGCCGCCGCCTGTTCACGGCGTGGGCGTCGGTGCAAAACTCCGCCGTAATAATTCCGAACGGAGGAAAGAAGATGAGAACAGAAAGGAAACTACTCACAGGCACACTTTTGGCGCTTTGCGCCGCTCTTTTGGTGCTTTGCAGCGTGCTTGCCATAGGATGGAGCAAGGCGGCAAAGACCAACGCCGCCGCGCTACCGGAGGTGCGGAATAACGGCACGGCGATCCAGTGGAAATACAGCGATGAAGCCGATTGGCGCGACCTGGTGGCGCTTACCGAGCTGCGGGGCGCTGCCGGAGAAAACGGCAAGGATGGAGCCAACGGCGAAAATGGCACCGACGGTAAGAACGGAATAAACGGTACAAACGGCAAAGACGGCATTAACGGCATTGACGGTAAAGACGGCGCCGACGGCAAAGACGGCACTGACGGCAAGGATGGAATGAACGCCAAAAACATAGAGGTGCAGCGAGCCGAAACCCACATACAGTGGCGTTACGAGGGCGACGAGTGGCAGAACCTTGTTGCAATCGCTGACATCACAGGCCCCGCCGGACAGAACGGTAAGGACGGCTCTGACGGAAAAACGCCGGAGTTCCGCGTGAACGAAAACACATTGCAATGGCGCTACACCGGCGACGAAATCTGGCTGAATCTTTACGACCTTACCGCATTAAAAGGTGCGGATGGCAAGGACGGCGCCGCCGGTAAGGACGGAACAAACGGCATAAACGGGCAAGACGGTAGGGACGGTGCGGACGGAAACACCCCATTTATCGGCGAGAACGGCAACTGGTGGATCGGAACTACCGATACGGGAGTGAAAGCCGCAGGTGTTGACGGAGAAAAAGGAGATAAAGGCGACAAGGGCGACCCCGGTGAAAAAGGCGACAAAGGTGAAAAAGGCGACAAAGGTGAAAAAGGCGACAAGGGAGATAAAGGAGACAAGGGCGACCCCGGTCAGAACGGTAGCTGTTCGGGATATTTTTGCGGAGAGGGGTATGTACCGTCAACCCATCTTTCAGACGGTGCAGTTCCCTTGTACTATCGGGAAATGCATAACCGCGGCGGGCTTATATCGTACAACGGAACAACACTCAGGCTGAAAAAAGGACATACCTACAGTGTGTGTGTAAGCGGCATGGTCAATGCAAGCACAAATGATAAAAGCGGATATCATTCTGTTCGGATGACTGACGGTTACGATGATAACTATTGCAGATATATTACACTGATAGAACAAAGCGGCAGGGGATCAAATTCTCTCTGCTTCAACAGAATATATGACCTTACCGGTGCGAAAAACGATGTTGAACTCAAATTTTCGCTGGAGCAAGGGGATTACAAGACCTATCTGCTTTCATTCAGCGGCTCTGTTACCATCACCGCGCTTGACTGAGCCGACCTATACGAAAACGGAGGAAATAAAATAGGGAGCTCTTTTCTCGGAGCATTCCCGCCGCTGCATAACCAGAAATAGCCGGGAAGCACCTGTCAGGCAGGCGCTTCCCGGCTGCTTTTTGCCGAATTATGCGTTGTTATCTTTTTTCAGCAGGTCGGTCATATTCCGCAGGCTGATGCCCAGGGTGGACCCGTTGTGCAGCAGCGCCGATGTGGTGGGAGGCAGGATCCCCGCCACGCCCAGCAGGATCAGCGACAGGTTAAAGCCCACAATGAACCGGTAGCTGCCGTGGATACGCTCCATCAGCGCCTGGCTGAGCCTTCGCAGCGTTACCAGCGCAAACAGATCCTCCGAGGCAACGGTGATGTCGGCGATCTCCCGGGCAATAGCCGCCCCGGTGGAGATGGCGATGCCCGCGTCCGCTTCGGAGAGGGCAGGGGAGTCGTTGACGCCGTCGCCCACCATGATAACGGTGTGGCCCTTGGCCTTTTCCTGCCGGATAAACGCGGCCTTGTCCTCCGGCAGCA
>ULVV01033931.1_pt1 | contig 10011 bp, 10 predicted proteins | sample 1959761 | NCBI WGS metagenome assembly ULVV01 (sample SAMEA4835795, study PRJEB28245) | human gut metagenome | biome: gut microbiome; material: fecal sample | place: Denmark | collected 2008
GCATATGACTTCCAGCACGGATGAGCTGCACTTCTTCTGCGATGCGCAGAACCGCCCGGCAGTGGTGGTGTACAACGGCACGGCGTATGCGTATGTTAAGAGCTTGCAGGGCGATATTGTTGCAATTCTGGATGAGAATGGCAATGCCGTCGTTAGCTACGGCTACGATGCGTGGGGCGCGCCGCTGTGGTGTACTGGTGAGCTGGCGGAAACGCTGGGCAAGGTGCAGCCGTTTAGGTATCGCGGGTATGTGTTTGACGAGGAGACGGGGCTGTATTATCTGCGGAGTCGGTACTATAATCCGCGGTGGGGGCGGTTTTTGAATGCAGATAGTATTGTCGTATATGGTTTGCTGTCTAATTTATACAATTATTGTCGCGGCAATCCAATCATGTGTAAAGATCCATCAGGAAAAGTAGATGACAAAACAGAAGAGTTCTGGAAACTGCTTGACGAAAATGAAAAGAAAGTACGTTTTGTGAGAACCTATTGTTTTATAAGACAGGGCTTTTTCATCGGTAGTGCAAAAATCTATGAATATGCATACTTTTACAGTAAGGTCAACCATAAGGGAGAGTGGGATTATAAACGCAATCCACCGGATTGGATTTCACAAGAAGAGTTTGAAAAGTATAAATCTGCAACTCGCTTTAAAGTAAAGATGGTTTGCCTCCCTGATGAAAATGGCAATTTTCCAGAAGATGGAGCAATGACTTTGGAACAGTTTGGGAATTTACATTATGGATATATCGGGAGCGCTATGGGAATTCCAGCAGACATTCTATTCGCCGGCGGGGGGTATGCTGCAATTTCTGGTGGTACAGCAAAAATAGAAGACCGTGATACTTATTATGATTCAAGGGAAGATAATCAATGGATAGCGTATGGCATTTTGCTTTATAAAGCGCAACATGGTCAAGAAATTGAGGTGACATGGACCCGCCCGGAAGAGAATAATATTTACAAAGATATTTTAGACCAGTTTATGCAGTGAGCTTATAGTATGGAGGAAAAAATGAAAAAAGCAATTGTGATAATAAGTGTATGTGTCATATGCGTGATAATTATGCTTAATGGTGTGTCTTTTATTTCATCTCCGGAACAGAAAATCGCATGGGAAGTTCAAACAAATTGGCGAGGCGTAACGAATACATTATTGCAAATTAGCCAGTATGCGCTTGAATATGGACTAACGACGGATGTGATTGATTCAGAACCGTATCATGATTACTTTGAAAAAATAAAGCAAAAGCTGGAAGTTAAACAGTTATATGTAGAACCTAATGGTGTAGTGTTTCTTGTCTTAGAATATAGGGGAAGTTTCATGAATGGTATAGAATATGGAATTTATTATTCACCAGAAACAGAGCCACTAATTTCCAATGATTACTTATCTTTTGTTGCTACTGAGAACTATTTTGATAACTATGATTTTGAAATATACAATGATTACTATATACTTGGAAAGCGCAATAATGGAACGGACTTTTACTTAACAAAAATGATTAGCATGAATGTGTTCTACTTCGAATATCATTTGTCACATTGAATAAATGATATATATTGTAAATCTATGCTGAATGAGTTCTGATGTTTTTTGAGAATAGCGGAATACGCTGTTACCATTGTTGCTCCTGAACAATATAGCGCTGGTTTGGTTTTCTGCATTTTCAAAATGCCCAATGCTTTTTTCGCAAGCAATGCTACAAAAACTTCCTGCACTTGCAAGCTCCTCAGCGGCACACAACCGACACCCAAGCGGCTGTGTGCCGTTTTTTCTATGCCTGAAAATTTTCTTCATTTTCGCGTTTCAGAAACTGAAATTTAGGCAGTCCGGAAAGGCGGACATTGCCCCGATTTTCAATCGGACGGCAAAGAAAAAAGTCCTGAACCCCTTGGAATTACTGGGGTTCAGGATTTCAGTTTCTGGTTTTGAATTCGCGAACTTTTCTGCTATGATGAGGCTACGAAGCAACGACAGGAGGTTTGCGGAATGAGTATTGCATGGAACTATCTGGATAAGCGGAGCGCGGCAATGGCGGCGCTGAAAGATTATTGCAGCATGAAGGCGATTCTGGCGACAACGGCGGAGGAGATTGCGAATGTGCGGCAGGACATGGTTCACATTGGCGGGATGCGCTTCGAGGAGTCGGCGCATGGTGCGCGAAATCCGCAGGCAGGCGAAAACCAGATCCTGCATGGAATTGCGGAAATTGATGTGCTGGAAGAGCGGAAGCGGCAGGCGGAAGAGTTCATGGCGTGGTTTCAGCCGGCGTGGGATGCGCTGGGGGAGGACGAAAAAACGGTGCTGACGATGTTCTATCTATCAGAAAATGGGAAAACAGACGCGATAGAGGAAATCAGCGAGCGGTTTTGCGTGGAGCGGAGTTCCGCCTACAAGAAGAAGGATCGCGCACTGGCGCACTTGGCGCTGCTGCTGTATGGGAGGTGAAAAGGGGAGGAGAAGTTGATAGATGATATTGACAGGACAATCACATTATGTTACAATAAACATGGAAAACTTAACTGCAAATATATCTAATGCTGATTTTTGCAGCAATAAATGAACTTCAGAATAATCTGAAGCTGAAAGGAGTGGAATTGTGAAAGCAAATGGCAATAGGGTGGTGACAAGAGGCAATTCTGACGCAACAGAGCAGATTAGGAAAACGCGAATGCCCCCAAATACATCACACCTGTTTGCTAAAATGCTGGTCAAAAGGCTAACACTTTTCATATGTACATAATGACTGTGATTGCAAGACCAGCAGCTCAATTGCTTTCTTTGAACAGTCAAAATGTATGTGCGAAAAAGATAAATCCATAGAGCTGTCTGACGGTCAGGATTAGTTCTCAAAAGAGAACTATTTCTGACCGCTTTTTTTTGTAACAAAGAGCCGTATGCAGAATCCCTTCGGAGCCGGCATCCCCGAAGGAATTGCCTGATGAAGGATACGGCGCATATCAGCATCAGCCGAGGCAATGGCTGCTGCCAACCAAATGAATGGAGAAATTCATGATGGTAGGCGGCACTGTTCAGTATACCCTTCTTTTGCGATTTTCTCCATTCGAGACAAAGGAATGGAGGAAAAATTGCAATGTCACAAGGACGTTACGTTTGGATTGCAGGGAAGAAAGTATATCTGAATCCGGAGCTGCAGAAGGAATGGGACAAACTCATCAACAAGGAACGTTATAGAGCTCGTCAGGAAAAAATCTGCGGACAGGCGGATTACCGTCGCTGCAATGGGGATTGCTTCGTGTGTCCATGGCGCAAGGAAGGAATTGTTGTTTCGTATGAAACGGAACACTTTGCAGAAGGGTTCGGCAATGACAATGCAGCGCGCGGCTATGGCGTTGTGAATTGCGAATCGACGCTGGAGAAAAAGTACATCGCGGAGGAACGATACAACACACTGTGTGCCCGAATCTATCGGTATGCAGATTCTGCGTATCCGGATGGTGCGAAAATTATTGCGTGCTACCTCAATGGTGAAACGCTGGAAAGCACTGCGAAAGAACTGCATCTTACGGTCAGGGCAGTGCATTATCGCCTGCATCAAATGCTGAAGTATATAAGAGAACATCGGAGTACATTCTGCGATTTTTGATGTGGCATTATTTCCGGTTTCGACGCATCATCTGCTGCTTATAGTGTTGCATTTCACTTCTGTTAGTCAGCGTGAAAAATTTTTTTGCAGAAATTCTTGAAATCGCGTAAAAAAACCGATTTTTTTTACCAGTTATGGTGAGAGGGATAAAAGTCTCTTTCAGCAAGAAGGGGGAATCAGCATGTCCGGCATTAACTTTTATTAGGAAATAACATCCAGTATGACTGGAATCATGAGGAGCAGCGCTTCCTGCCTCTGCCCGTGCTGCGGCAACATGATGAAAACGGGAGAAGGCTGATGCAGCTTTGGGTTGGCAGCAATGAGTGGAAAATGTTGGTTCGTCGGGAACAGTCCGCGCGTTTCCACTAACAGGAGGTGACTTATGTGGCAGAAGCAGCCGAAAAGAATAGACAGTCTATCTGCATTTCTCAAAATAGTCTTGTGTGGCAGGATGATAGTGTTTTCAAACTGTATTACTACTGTATGAATTGTGCCTGCCGTCAGAAAGCTGAAATCTGCGGGAAACAGCTTATGCCGGGACAACTGCTCTTCTCATACAGAAAGACAGCGCTTGAACTGGGCTGGTCTCGTGATAAGCTGACGAGGAAGATGGCTGCGCTGGTTCAAATGGGCTATGTTCAGATACAAACAGCGCGGGACGGTTCTATCGTTACCGTATCGAACTGGCTTGAAAATCAGACCGCTGGCGGTATGAAAACAAGGCTACTCTGTCCCGAAAATCAGTACGCAGACGGTACTGAAATAAGCACGCCGTGTGCTGAAAACAAGTCCATATGCGGTACGAAAGAAAGAGCGGAAAACGGTGCAAATGCGCATTTTTCAGCATTTGCACATCGCAGGCGGCTTGAAAATCAGCACACCCAGCAGCAATATAATAATAGTAATACGATAGATACACTATCTCATTATCCGGATGAGTTTGAAAAGCTGTGGTTTGCTTATCCGGCTAATCGCAGAAATGACTGGGATGAGGCAATTCGCGTATATCAACAGGCGCTGCGGCATGGTGCGACGCTTGAAATAATCATGACAGCGCTTGAAGCAGCAAAAAGTTCTATCGCATGGACGAAAGATGGCGGGCAGTATATCCCCGGCATTAGCAAATGGCTTCAGCGCGAGCCGTGGAGAGAGGCGAATCTACAAAAAGCGCAAAAGGAGAATCAAGAACAGTGGAACTCGCAGTAAAGTGGCTGTCCTTGCTGCATGAACCGGATGCAATCATTGAAATCAGGAGTATAGACCCTAAGCCTACTGTCAGCGGTTATTTTCGTGCGGACAGTCCGCGCATTGCTGCTGAATTGGCAAAGTATCCGAATCGAACGTTTTACCAGTCGCTGAACCCCGTCAAAAGTGCCTGCTATGCGCGTGCTCAGCATGAACGTCTGGTAGAACGTCCGAAGGAAACAACGTCTGACAATGACATCATAGGATTTCAATGGATTTTGATTGATGCAGACCCAGTCCGCCCCAGCGGTGTCAGTGCATCGGCAGAAGAAAAGGAAGCAGCACACGCTGTTGCTGGAAAGACAATGAAGAGGCTGATGGCAACGGGATTCAGCGAGCCAATTGTTGCAGACAGCGGCAATGGCTATCATCTGCTTTTTAAGGTGCATATCAGCACGGATGACCGGCAAGTGGTTGCGGATTTTCTCTCTGTGCTGGACATGTGGTTCAGCACAGACGAGGCAAAAATTGATACGGCGGTGTATAACCCATCAAGAATTACCAAGCTGTATGGAACAATTGCAGCGAAAGGAGCCCATACGCCGGAACGTCCGCACCGACAGAGCTGCATCATCCGCTATCCGGAGCAGATTCGGGAAACACCCATTGCGCTGGTCAAGAATATTGCAGCGGAACTGCATCAAGCGGCGATACCGACAGAAGCTCGACGTTCCGGCAAAGAAAGCACTTGGGACATTGAGCATTTCCTTTCCGCACATGGCGTGGAGGTGGAGAAAAAAGTAGCCATCAGCAGCGGTACAAAGTACCAATTAGCACACTGTCCGTTTGACGATTCGCATCAGCACGGAGATGCCGCCGTGTTTGCGTACCATCAAGGCGGTTTCGGATTCCACTGCTTCCATAACAGCTGCGCCGGATACCATTGGCATGAGTTCCGGCAGAAGGTAGACCCGGCAGCTTACAGCAGCAGCCCTTATGCAGTAACGCCTGCTGTGCCGACAGCAAAAGTCAGCGCAGCGGAAAATTCTCCACTGCTTGGCAAGGCGAAGGCACGGATGCTGGACTTTGCAGAGATTCCGAATGTAGACCGCAGCAAAATTGTGGTAATTCGGTCACGACTCGGTTCGCTTGACGAAAAGATAGGGGGATTCAATGCAGGCGAAATGTCCATTTGGAGCGGGGGTAATGCTTCGGGCAAGTCAACGCTCGTCAGTCAGATTGGTCTGGCAGCTGTATCGCAGGGATATAAAGTCGCGCTGTTTTCAGGAGAAATGACGGCATCACGGATACGAGAATGGCTACTGCTTCAAGCAGCGGGCCCAGACTATGTAATGCCTGATCCACTGAATCCCAATCATTTCTGCCTGAAGCCCGGCATTGAGGCGAAGCTGGATGCTATGCTGACAGGCAAGTTTGCCATCTACGACAATGACTTCGGCACTGATTGGGAAATCGTTATCAGCACAATTTACGATTGGGTTCAGCAGAACGGTGCTTCGGTGGCGATTGTCGATAATCTGATGGCACTGGATATTCAGCTTGGCAATGTGGACAAATATGAGATGCAATCCCGAATTGCCAAGCGGCTCTCCACAATGGCAAAGACGTTGAAAATTCACGTTCATTTTATCTGTCATCCGCGGAAAACAGAAGCATTTCTGCGCAAAGGCGACATCAGCGGAACAGCCGACCTTACAAATGCAGCCGACAATGTGTTTATGGTTCATCGGGTCAATGCTGATTTTATGATGCGCTATCGCTCGGTATATCCCAAACTTGAGATTCAGCCGGATGTGGGAAATGTGGTGGAAATCATGAAAAACCGTGACCTTGGCGTTGTGGATGAGATGATAAAACTCTATTTTGACCGCCGAAGCAGAACTATGTCGGATGTGAAGGGACTTCCGCCGCAGCACGCATGGTCTGAAAAGATTGAGCAGATGCTGATGGAAGGTTTCACGCGGGTCAATCAAGGCGAACTTCCTATGGAATGGCGGTGAGAACATGCATGGCAAAGTGAACGATGATGAATGGGAGATTTTCCGCGATGCGTTCCGCCTGTATGCAGCGCATTGTGATCCGCCGGAGAATCAGGCACAAGATGCCGAAGAATGGTGGCTTTCAATGGTAAAGGACACCAGTGAAAAAGCTGCAAAATGGAATAATCATCCCTTGATGATGCTGCTGTTTCGAGCTGTTACTGAGTATGTTGAGCAAAAAGCAGCAGGAAAAACGCAAAGTACAATACACAAATAAAGGAATATCTGGCGGAGGTGCTGGGATGAATCAGAGAAGAAACTGCTCCCATTATGTTTATGGAGAAAAGGAACCGTGGAAAGCGTTTGCGAGTGCAGTGATTGTTCAAGCGGTCAAGGATTTCCGCAGCTGCGGTCGGATGCAGTACGAACTTCGGCAAAAGTTCCGCAGCGAGACAAAGCTGACAGCAGAAGAACGAGACTATCTCACATACCGCATCATGCAGTACAAGCAGAGGCTTGATGAACTGCGAATCTTTTTTCAGTCCGGTCGTTTTGTATTGCTTACTGACATAGATGGTATCCAGCTGCTGAAAAGATTGGAGCGTGAAATTGCATGAGGAAAGCGGTTGCATTTTTGAAAAGGGCAGAAGCAGTTGAACAGAGAATAGATGCCCTTCTCTCGCAAATAGAACTCTATAAAAGCCTTACGCAGCGAGTTACGGCATCTTGGGGAAGCGAATTTACCGCCCATGCGCGCAACGTGGGTGCGAATGAGAATGCGATTATTCGTCTCACGGAAGCACGCAGAGAGTTGGAAAAATTGACACAGGAGTATCGGGATGCCGTTGAAGAAATCACAGCTGTCGTAAACAGCATGGATAATCAGGCGCACCGGATCATCCTCTTGAACTATTATCTTTCTCATATGAATTTTGAGAAAATTGCTGAAAGAATCGGATTAAGCCGGTCGCGCGTGTATCATTTGCACACTCAGGCGCTTGATGAACTGGAAATGCTGCTAAGTGCAAGCAACTGAATAGGGGACAACACGGGCGGCAATCGCGCAAGATAGCAGCCAATAGCATGAAATAGCATCGCGCAGCACAAAACAGGACAAATTAGCAGCGAACAAGACAAATTAGCACGCTTTAGCAACGAAACCTGTGCTATAATAGTAGTGTCGAAAGAGACGAAGGCATTGATGGAGCAATCTGTCGATGCCTTTCTATTTTCCAGAACAGGAGGTGTGAAATATTTACAGGCTGAACCCACCATCAAACAACAGTGGAGGGCAGGGAAGTTCTGCTGCCACGGATGAACGAGTGCAGGAAGGAGGAAGTGGATGAATCCCACGGTGCTTGCGACTGTAAATCAAAAAGGAGGGGTAGCGAAAACGACCAGCTGCATCAACATAGGGGCAGCGATGGCACGGGAAGGAAAAAAGGTGCTGCTGGTGGACACTGACCCGCAGGGCAGCATGACCATCAGCCTCGGCAATCAGCAGCCGGATCAGCTTGCGCCCACAATCGCAGACCTGATGACCAAGGTCATGAACGATGTCCCGATTGCGCCGGGCGAGGGCATACTGCATCATCCGGAGGGAATTGACCTGCTGCCTGCTAACATCGCGCTGGCGGGAACGGAGGTGTCGCTGGTGAATGCAATGAGCCGCGAAACCATCTTGAAGCAGGTGCTTGCCCGCAATCGGCAGGACTACGACTGCATCATCATCGACTGTATGCCGTCGCTGGGGATGCTGACCATCAATGCGCTGGCGGCGGCAGACCGCATAATCATCCCGGTGCAGGCGCATTACCTGTCCGCCAAGGGGCTGGAACAGCTCCTGCAAACCATTGCAAAGGTACGCAGGCAAATGAATCCCAAGCTGAAAATCGACGGCATCCTCATGACGATGGTGGATGGGCGCACGAACAACGCCAAGGAAATCACGACGCTGATTCGGGAGACTTACGGCGGCAAAATCAAGGTGTTCGAGACGGCGATTCCGCATTCCGTCCGTGCGGCAGAAGCGAGCCTGACCGGGAAAAGTATTTTCGAGTACGACTCCGGCGGCAAGGTGGCGCAGGCGTATCGCGCGCTCACGAAGGAGGTGCTTCAGCTTGAAAAGCAGCGGCAGAAAGCCAAGTCTGACCTCCTACGATGACATTTTCTCCACGGAAGCCTCACGCCAGCAGGAGCAGATTCAGCGCCTTGCGCTAAGCGAACTTCACCCCTTTAAAGATCATCCATTCCGCGTACTGGACGATGACCGGATGATGGAAACGGTGGAGAGCGTGAAGGAATATGGAGTGCTGGTGCCGATTATCGCCCGACCGATGGCGGACGGCGGATATGAAATTGTGTCCGGGCATCGGCGGAAGCGCGCCTGTGAGCTGGCGGGGATGAACGAGATTCCCGCCATTGTCCGTGATTTGGACGATGACGAAGCTGTCATCATCATGGTGGACAGCAATTTGCAGCGCGAGAACATTCTGCCCAGCGAGCGTGCAAAGGCGTATCAAATGAAAATGGAAGCGATTAAGCGTCAAGGCGAACGAGTAGATTTAACTTCTCGCCAAGTTGGCGAGAAGTTGTCAGTCACTAAAGTAGCAAAAGACGCAGGTGAAAGTGAGCGCCAAATCCATCGCATTTTGCGCTTGAACAACCTTGAACCGCCGCTCATTGATAAGGTGGATGCTGGCAAACTCGCCTTTACCCCCGCCGTGGAACTTTCGTACTTGGAGCCGGAAGAACAGCAGTGGATGGATACCGCCTTGGAAAACACGCAGCAGACACCGTCCCTTTCGCAAGCCCAGCGCATGAAGCGCGAAAGCAAACAGGGCACGCTGTCGGAACAGGGCATCATGGAAATCATGACGGAGAACAAGCAGACGATTCCTGTCAAGGGGTCTGTCGTGCTGCCGCAGGAAAAGCTGACCAAGTATTTTCCACGTTCCTACACGACGGAGCAGATGGAAAAGGTAATTTTCAAGCTGCTGGATTACTGGATGCGGAAGCGGCAAATGTCGCAGGAGCGATAAAGACGCATGAAACGAAAACTGGATATTCTGCTGATGGTCATGTTTCTGTTCGGAAGCATGATTTTTCTTTGCCCAATTTTCGGGCAGATAAAGGAGGTCGAAGAAGATGACCGTGTATACACGCGCATGTCCGCACAGGTTAAGCCCCTTCAACAGGCTTCGGGACTGGTGGAG
>ULVV01048086.1_pt1 | contig 9976 bp, 9 predicted proteins | sample 1959761 | NCBI WGS metagenome assembly ULVV01 (sample SAMEA4835795, study PRJEB28245) | human gut metagenome | biome: gut microbiome; material: fecal sample | place: Denmark | collected 2008
GGTGGTAAGGCTGCGGTCATAGTGGCCGCTGCGGTAGCCCTGACGGGCCTCGCTGCGCTCGTAGCGGGCCGCCTGCGTCAGCGACTCCGCCTCCTTTTCCAGCAGCTCGTTCAGGGTTTCTTCTACACTTCCTCGAACTAATTCTTTGAGCTGCCCCTTGATAATTTCCTCATTCAGCTGTACAATTTTCTCGGACATAGTTTGCTGTCTCCTTTCGAATGTTTGTGTGGTAACTTCATTCTACCAGAGCCTGCAAGCTATGTCTTCTTTTATGCATTTTCCAATTTGCGCAACTTATTGTACATTATCCTTTGCTCGGCAACCAGAGCCTTCTTTTCCTCGGCTGTGCCATAGGGCCAACTCCTTTCGCAATAATGGGCAAAACAAAAGCGACCAACTTTTTACGGTTGATCGCCTTTGCTCTGGTCATTCTTTGTTTCTTTCAAATCAAAATATGCGTCACAAAAAAGTTTTTGGTCTGTCATCTTCGATTAAATACTTTATAAAATCGAATTTTTCCTTGTTGTTCTTGTAATAGTCCTCTGCCGCAGTACAAAGAATATAGCACAAGTGGGATATATGTACTTTCAATTCTCTCCGCACTATGTTCATATCTTTGCCATAGGCGACCATGCTCAGATCACCGTTAGCACCATCTTCTCCGGTTATGACAAGCTCGAATTTATCAACCTTGCACCGAGATTCGTGAATTTTGGATTGCTCTACGTTTGGTGTGCTTTGGTGAAGCAGGCAATTACGCAAACTATAAATAATTTCTTCGTTCAGATAGGGCATATCCTGTCCGTAGGGGGAATCACATCTATCTGTAATGACATATTGGCTACACCAGTTTTTATAGCGCACGCCGTTGTAATCCTCGTTAGGATATTCAGCCTTTCCACAAGTATCTGGCAAAGTCAGCGCAAGAGCAAGTGCCGACAAATACAGTTCATGGGACAAAGCTATATGAATCTCATGTACAATTCGGTCAATCAGGCAAATCACCTCATTTCAAGTTATTTAATCCAATCCAAACGGGTCATCTCTTCTTTAAGTTTTGGTGTTCCAACTTTGTAAATCATGGGCTCATCTAATTTTAGATCAATACCTTTAACCTCTACAAGGTCGGAAGAAACTGCTACACAATCGTCAGGATTAAACAAGACTACATTAAAACCATTCTTATTCAAGGAACTCCTAAATCGCAGTCCATCAAAACCCATGTTTTTTATTTCTTCTGCAATGTATTGGGTAGGAAGATATTTGGAAGCATCTCCGTTATACGGCCTGGAAAACATTGCACCGATTGTGTTGTATAGTCTTGGCAATTCCACTACTTTATCATTTTCAATATCGTGGATGTCAAAAGTTAAATCGTATAGTCTTACTTGTTTTTGCAGCCGGAACTTTGCCACGCTTACAGTATCCCCAATAATCGGTCTGACTTCATATACCGGAGTTACCGGATCCTCTGATAAATATAAGTACCGAATATGATCAGGATTCGCTCTTCCGTTACCAATATAGTCGGCTGGTGGTGCGCCGGAATCCTTCTTGCTCCATCCCTTAAACTTGATATTTTTCTTCCATTTTTTCTGGGCTTTTACAAGTTCGGGTGTTTGATTATAATCGTAATCACTATATATCTCTGGCATTAAGGAAAGTATTTTTTGCTCATCTGTCCACTCGTTGAGTATCTTCTCAATATCGGATTGACTGTATCCGCTCTCTTGCAAATAGTATTTTACAAGTTGATTGAAGTTGCTTTTTTGAAAGACGCGAGCTCGGTATAATACAGTATCTTTTTTGCGTATTGTTACCGCATTTGCTTGACAATCATGGATTTCGTCTATGACTGCATGTTTTACAGAAAAACGATTTTTGTAGATTATTTCATCTTCAAAACTTTTCCATTGTGAATTCTTTTGCTTAAGATCTTCCATCAGCATCATCAGCAAAAGAAACTTCCACTCATCGCTATTTATATTTTCCGAATCATTTATTGTTTCTTTATCCATATTCCCCTCATTTCAGTCGTTCGCACTACGGCAGGAATTCTTAAGGTTTAGGTACATCAATTCTTCTTGGCTAAGTAACGAGTACGTTTCTTTAATAGGCGTACCAATTTCCAGCAATCAATACGCTTAGGCATTTTTTGATAAATTTCCCGATAATCTACCTTTTCTGGAATCCAACGTCCGTTTTGCGTGATACTATGACCGTCAAGCAGATGAAGGAAGAAGGATGCCTCGATGATTACAGAAATAGAATTGCTTACACCGGAGCCAATATGATTATGTTGGTACAGATTACGAGGCCCCTGAAAGAAACCCATAAGCATATACCTGATGCCGTCCTGTTCGTTGCGCTGGGATTCGTTTTTCAAATCATTGATTGCAATAAGGGGCGCTCTTTTAATTTCGCCGGTTTGCTTGTCCACTTCAAAAGAAAGCGCTCTTGTCGCCAGATCGAATCCATGCGAATCCAAGCCAGACTTCTTTTTGAGATAACTCTCCACAGCCACAAAAGCTTCACGTGCTGCTGATTCAAACTCCGATTTATATATGAGTTGTACCGCATCCGATAACGCTGCGTGGATATTGTATACCTCAAAAAATCCTTTGAGCTTCTTTAGGGAATATGGCATTAAGCTGCCGCAACAAGGACAGAATGTAAAATCATAAAAGTCAAACCCATATGTCCCGTCGCTGTATTCCCTAAGTTGCTTTCTTCTGGGAGGAAGAGAACACCCATTAGGACAAGCGTATGCTTTTCTCCTCATTGCGGCTCACCTCATTTTATTCGGCATCACAGGGATTCTCTTTTTGGCGATGCCTTAAGTACAGTTGTCTTTTAGTACAGCCGATAACCACGGACTTTCATCTGTATACCCTTGCAGTATATCGATGACGTGTTTATCAGTTGTCATCGCAAATACAAATGGTGCAATATGATGCGATGACAATACAGCCTTAAACTCATCACCTTCACGAATTTCTTTGGGCGGAATAGTGTTTTCGTTTAAGTTGTGTGTTTTCTGGGGTGGTGGATTCTTATATGCCAACCACGCAATTTCGCGAGAGATGATGCATTCACACCATTGTCCCATTAAGTTTTTGAAAAACACACGAACAATAAGTTTAGCACCGGTATAATAATGATGGCTGGGGTTTGTTCTGAGGTGTTCCCAGTTTTTTTCTGAGGCTTTTCTTAGTTCGCAAATCAACGCCTTGACTTCGGGGGTTTCAAAATGGATATTAATATTCGTCTCCTCTTCTGCTGATAATGCTTGTGTAAAACCTGGGAGCAAAGATGCTGGAAGCAACTTTTTATTCCCGTCAGAATCCTCCGAAAACTGCAATTCAATATCTGCTAATGTATAAACATTAATTGCGGGCGAATCACCAACATTTCTAAGCTTGATTGTAAATCCCAGCTGCATACGGGTATAGTCCGTGGCATCCCAAGCAGATCCGCATGAATCAGTTACATATGGAACAATACACGGTTGCTTATCTATTTTCATTTGTTTCGCAACGAGCTCTGCTGATTCCTTAGCGTAATTTGCTTGACGCTTGGTGTGTCCAACATAAATGATCGTGACATCAACCATAATCAGCGAAGAAAGCAGAGATAGTACTCCTGCATAGTCACTGTTGATGATTTTTATAAATTCCAGCATCTTTTTCACCTCATTTTAACCGTTCACACAACGGCAGGATTTCTTCCAGTTTGGCAACGATTCGCTTTTGCTCAGCAAGAGGAGGAAGGGGAACCGGAAGCATTCGCATCGCTTTTAAGGATACATTTTTGATCGTTGTTTGTGTAGCCTCTTTAACCGCATAATCCATGAAGAATTTAGTATTGATTAAGTGGCGAACATATTCCTTGTCAACGCCTGTCAACACTGAAAAATAGCATGCACTTTTCCCCAAGATAATGGGTTCTCCTGCATAGAACGCATAGTTACCAATTGTTCCATTTATAGATATAAGAATTGTGTTCTCATCTAACGGTTTCTTGTGTTTCTCATACTCATCAAATGATACTTTTTTTGTGTCTGCCTTGAAAACAATGTGTCCTTTCGCAAGATTGTTTCCGTTTACAAAATAGTAATCGCCCATTTCATCAAAGACTGGTGTCCCATGGATTCCGTCACCAAGCACAGAGATAATTTCACTTAATCTAACCCACTTCCAACTCTCAGGAATGTCAAACGGAATCTCGTCCTCTGCAATTTCAGGCAGAGGTTTTTCTTTTTTTATCTTTCCTTCTTTGATGAGCCGCTGTTTTTCATACTGAATCTGTCGGTATAGTTCTTCGCCTGTTCCTTCTTCCGGTCTTTGCTCAACGAGCTTGCCTTGAATGGCGTATTGGAGAATGGATTTCTTCATATCCTCCGGGAACTTGGCGTTAAACTGTTCAAGCTTTTCATAAGCTGCGGCATAGCGGTCAACATACGGGAGGAGTTCTTCGATCTTGGCAACGATGCGCTGTTGTTCTTCGATCGGAGGCAGCGCAATGATGCCATTAAAGAAATCCTTCTCTCCAATTGCTGGATAAGCTACGCCTTTTGCTTTGTCTCTTGCATTTGCAAAATTCATAAAGGTTGGAGATAACAAATAGTAGTATAGATATTTGTTAAGCAAGCCTTCTGGACAATGCATAACCGCAAAAGCGGTACTTACAATTGGTTCGTAAGGGAAATCTCTGTCAATAATGCAAATATTTTTTAGATACGGTCTAATAGTTGCAAAAATGACATCTCCATATTTAACAATTTTCTTTGCTCGTGAAGAAGCATCTTTCGCTTCGATCACTGTATTTTCGCTGTTCAAAGTATGTGAGATGTTATTTACCGAACCAACATCAACATAACAGAATCTGTTATCGGGTGTTTTTTGTCCCCAGTTGTATGTCAGCGCACCTAAACGACACCACTTCCAACTTTCAGGAATATCAAAAGGGATCTCGTCCTCAATAATTGGTGCCAAAGGTTTTTCTTTTTTTATTGTCCCGTTTTTAATGAGACTCGTCTTTTCGGCTTGTATCCCTTTATACAATTCCTCAGATGTGCCTTCTTCCGGTCGCTGCTCAACAAGCTTGCCTTGGATTGCATATTGAAGAATACTTGCCTTTAACTGCTCAGGGGTCATTCTGTTACACCTCCCGGCAGCAATGCTTCAAGCTCTGCAAGCACCTTGTCGATTTCAGCATTGAGGGTCGTTCTTCTCTCCTGATACGCTCTGATCGTGTCGAGAGGATCGAGAACTTCTTCTTCCTCGTGAGGATAGCCGCAAAGGTCAATATTGCATCCCTGTTCATTCAGCAGATAATCAGCGGTATATTTCTGCGCCTTGAAATATTCGCCGTCAGGAATTACCTCTCTGTTGTTCCACCAAGTGATACAATCCTCGAAGTGCTTCAGCTCCATCGGTTTGGTCTTGGAAAAGTGCTTTCTATCAGACGGAATATCTACTCTGTAGAACCAGGTTTCCGTTGTCGGCTTTGTGTTGTCGAAGAACAACAGATTGGTGGTAATGGAAGTATAAGGGCTGAACACAGAACCGGGCAGTCTGACAACGGTGTGCAGATTAAACTCGCCAATGAGCTTTTTCTTGATGTTCACTTTCGCATTGTCCAGACCGAACAAGAAACCATCCGGCACAACGACGGCTGCTCTGCCGTTCTTTTTCAAACGGTACAGGATAACTGACATAAACAGATCGGCTGTCTCTGAGCTTGCCAGATCATCGGGGAAGAAGCCCTGAATGGACTTGTCCTCATGTCCGCCATAGGGAGGGTTCATCAAGATAACGTCGAACTTATCCGCATCTGTATAGTCCAGCAGATTATGCTTCAACGAGTTCATGTGATAGATTTTGGGAATTTCAATATCATGCAGCAGCATATTGGTTACACAGAGCAAATACGGGAACGGCTTTTTCTCGACTCCGTAAATGCTATCATCAAGCTGCTTTTGAGCAGAAGTGTCGGTTACCTGCTTGGATAACTGCCCAAGCCAGGAAGTGATGAAGCCACCTGTACCGCAAGCAAAGTCAGCCATCTTTTCGCCAAGCTTCGGCTTGATCATCAGCGCCATAAACTCGGTTACGGCTCTCGGCGTGTAAAACTCACCGGAGGAACCGGCAGACTGCAATTCTCTTAGAATTTCTTCGTAAACAAAACCGAAAGCATGACTTTCCTTGACATCATCAAATTCGATTTCGTCAATGACATCAATGACCTGGCGGAGATAAACGCCGTCCTTCATATAGTTGTTGGCATCTTCAAAGGTCGATTTCACGATTGCTTTTTTGATAGGCGTATCAGGTGTAACCTGGATACCCTCATAGATAATCGTGTCGCCCTCTTTTACATCATTGCCTTTCAGTACCAGGAACAGAGTGTTGTTGACGAAGTTCAACAGCTTGTCTCCGGTCATAGCATGGCCGTTGCTGTCTGCCTTCGCCCAATTTCTCCATCTGAGGTCTTCGGGAATGATGGATTCGTAGTCATCCTCATTCAGTTCCCAGTCATCTTCCTTGGCATCGTATACTTTCAAAAAAAGCATCCATACCATCTGCTCAATTCGTTGAGCATCTCCGTTGATACCTGCGTCCATACGCATAATATCACGGATTCTTTTTATAAAACCTGACTGCATCGCCATAGTCAACTTACCTCTAATTCATAAATGTGCGCTTCAAGTTCCTTAATAGCAGCCTCATATAGCGCCTTGCCGCCGAACAGTTTTACGATCTTTGCGGGCTTTCCAAATTCGGCAAAATCCGCAAGAGAAAGTACCTTGATGTCCTCAACCTCAGTAATACCTTGGTTCATATACTTGTCCAAGAGAATGGAGAGGACTGCTTGCACTTCGGCGGAATACTTGCTGAAGAAGTCTTTCTTCTTGACATTGTTTGCACGCTCTTTTCTCGTCAGCGGCTTCTTACCGTATGCCACATAGCAGATGAAGTCGAAGTCATCCACATCGGACATTCCCTGATCTGCTTTCAAAGCTTTCAAATCAATACCCATTGCCATAAAGGACCGCTCGATAGTTTTCTTTTTGTCAGATGCTTTCCACTTGTGGATGAAGTCAGACAGAGAAGCATACTCGCCCTTGATGTTGGTTCTTGTGTAATCAATAATATCTTCCTGTCGGAGCAGTTTGCCGTTGGCATCATAGACAGAAACGGTCTTATTGATAATTTTCACTCTGCATCCGTCTTTATCAACAATAGGTGTTTCAACAGGGTCAACAGGAAGTTCTTTTCCTCCGCCGCCATGACCGCCGCCTTTCGGCTTGTTGCCTCCACCACCATGTTGGAAGCCTTCGTCCTGCTCAATAGGACCATCCCAATCGGGGTCGTTAAAGAGTCTTGTCACGTTTCTAAAGTCCATAACGACAAAATGCGTCTTGCCGTCCTTTTCTCTGATACGGGTTCCACGACCGATGATCTGCTTAAAGGTGGTCATACTCTCAACCGTCTTGTCCAGAACAATCAGTTTTGTCATTTTGCAGTCTGCGCCGGTGGAAAGCAGTTCGGATGTCGTAGCGATAACCGGATAAGGGCTGGACACGGAGATGAAATAGTCAAGTTTGGATTTGCCATAAACATCGGAACCGGTGATTCTGACACAGTAGTCCGGATTTTCCTTGACCATATCAGCGTTATGGTTGATGAGGGCAATTCTCATGCGCTCGGCATGATCTTCGGAAGCGCAGAACACAATGGTTTTCTGCATCCTGTCGGTGCTTTTCAGATATTCGGTGATCTCCCTTGCAACCTCGTCAATACGATCTTGGAGAATGATGCTGTAGTCGTAGTCCCTGTTGTTGTAAATACGGTCTTCGATCTCGTTGCCATAAATGTCGGTTTGCCCTTTGTACGGTCTCCATCCGTTACCAATGTTGGTCGTGATATTGATAACCTTGAACGGCGCAAGGAATCCATCTTCAATGCCTTGCTTCAAGCTGTAAATGTAAACGGGGTCTCCAAAGTAGTCTATGTTCGATACTTTTTCGCTCTCCTTGGGCGTTGCTGTCATACCGATTTGGGTCGCAGAAGAAAAATACTCCAAAACTTTACGCCAGTTGCTGTCTTCCTTGGCACTTCCACGATGACACTCGTCTACGATAATTAGGTCAAAGTATTCTGCGGGGATTTGTCTAAAGTGTTCCTCGTCATTCTGTCCGACCATTTGGTGATAGAGAGCAAAGTTCACTTCATGGGATGCAATCTTGCTCAGGCATTCCTTGTCGGAGAAGTCCACTTTGTAAATGGTCTTTTCAAGCGGTGCGAAGTCCTGTAAAATGCTCTGGTCAACAAGAATATTTCTGTCAGCCAGATACAGGATTCTCTTTTTAAGGTCAGAACGGAGCAGACGATACACGATCTGGAAAGCAGTATATGTTTTGCCTGTGCCCGTTGCCATAACAAGCAACAATCTTTGCTGACCTCTGGCAATCGCTTCAACAGTTCTATTTACTGCATTTCGCTGATAGTATCGGGGTGGATATGTACTCTGAGAAGAATAATACGGCTGAGAGACAATTTTCTTTTCTGTATCGGAAATGCCCTTGCCGCCATTCAGCTCAGCGTAATACCTCGCCACCAGTTCGTCTTGGGTCGGGAATTTATCTAAGTCGATCTGCTGTTCCTGTCCGGTTAAGAAGTCATGCTCATAGAAAGCATCTCCGTTTGAGGAATATGCAAATGGGAGATCCATCATCTGAGCATAAGTCATTGCCTGCTGCAAACCATGAGATACAGAATGATTATTATCCTTTGCTTCGACTACAGCGATGGGCTTCCCGTCATTGAGGTAAAGCATATAGTCGGCAAACTTAGGCTTACTACGAGCAACGATATTGCCACTAATGTTGATCCTACCATCCGTGATCTTGGTCTCCATCGTAACGTGACTCTTCCATCCATCAAGAATGACCGGAGTAATATAATTCAATTTGATGTCTTCTTCCGACATCTGTTTCTTGCCCAATATGGTCATGTCAAAACCTCCTAATCAAATCCTTTGGCGTTGGTTAGTCACGAACCGTTTCAAGAATATCTTCAATCCGGCAATCCATTACCTCGCAGATACGAAGAAGAACATCCGTGGTTATGTTGCCTCCTTTGCCGAGCTTTGCAAGGGAGGCAGAACTGATGCCGGCTTTTTCTCTCAAATCACTCTTTTTCATGTTCTTGTCAATAAGCATCTTCCAGAGTTTATTGTAGCTGATGCGCATATCGGGAAACCCTCCGTATCTTGTGACATATAACAATATTGTAGCACATATTTATGAAGATTTCCATCCGATTCGCAAATTATCTATTTATGAACACGAATGTTTTTTTGCATTTGGAAATCCGTTGTTTGCGTACTATGCGTAATGCGTCTTTTGCCCCAATAATTTTTGCCATCGAAGATATACAGGCTTGGTAGTGCTTCTATGTATTGTTGCGGTCAAAACATCGGATGCAGAACCGACATTTTGACCGCAGATAACCCCTTATGGCTACATTACTCCGGCTGACTTTTGAAACCGTTTTGCTCGGCGACAGCCCCAAAGACAGTGAGCATAAACTTCCCTGTCGGTGTCGTAGTATCGATTGCCTCTTTCTTACTGACGAACTCCACACCTTTTTCAGACAGATTCTCTACCAAATCCAGAAGATCTCGCGTGTTGCGGGCAAAGCGGCTGATGGACTCTACAATGACGGTATCTCCCTTGCGGACGTATTCCATCATCTTTTGCAGTTCCGGGCGGTTGGTGCTTTTGCCGCTCATGCGGTCAATATAGACTTCATCGACACCGAGAGATTCCATCAGGACTTCCTGCCTCATGGAATTTTGTTCCTGTGTACTGACGCGGATATATCCGATTTTCAAAATGCGTCACTCCTTTCGCTTGTAAATAGGTGTTTTCCTTGATATACTACAGTTAGAAAATCTTTTCGATTGGGGG
>ULVV01008504.1_pt1 | contig 9910 bp, 11 predicted proteins | sample 1959761 | NCBI WGS metagenome assembly ULVV01 (sample SAMEA4835795, study PRJEB28245) | human gut metagenome | biome: gut microbiome; material: fecal sample | place: Denmark | collected 2008
GCGCTCCGCCGTCTTCATCGTAGAGGAACGTGACCGGCAGCTCTGGGGCGTGGCGGAATGCCGCGTCGCCGGAAAATTGTCGGATACCGAAATGGATACTTTGAAAGAGTTTATCACCGGACAGGCTTCTGATGGCTGGTGCGAGGGGTTTGAGCAGCGGGAGATTTCCGTGGATGACGGCGGTGAATTGTATGTCCACTTTTGGAACTCGGACGAGTGGAGCATCCAAACGGAGCAGGAGCTTTTCTCCCCCAAGCTGGCGGAGGGTCTGCCGGAGTTGTGCTTCTCCACGCTCCCCGGCACCGGCGAGCTCATCTGCATCAAGCGCGGTGAGAGCGGCTACTACCACAGTGATTGGAACACCAACGATCCCACGCATAATCGTGAACTGGCGGACTATAACAACGAGCGGCTTGGCGTTACCCCCGCACAGGAGAAAGCCATGAAAACGGGCTCCATGTTCGGCTGGAACATCCCCGGTGCGGACCCGAAGGCCTATGAGCAGGGCGGGATGAAAATGGGAGGTCTCGGCCGTGGATAAGAAAATATTTCATGTATATCTTGCGAAAGAAAGCGTACCCAACAACGAATCCTATGCCAAGCTGGACTTGCCCGCCTCCCCGTGGGAGGTGGTGGATGCGCTGGACAAGGTACGGCTGAACGAGGGTGAGCAGTTATACATGGAGATCGAAGACTACGATGCCTTTGCGTATCTCTCGCCCCATTTGGACGGGTTGGACATCAGCCTCATCGAGCTCAACGACCTTGCCGCACTGCTGTCGCCGCTGGACGAGGTGCAGGAAGCCGCCTTTGAGGGACTGTTTTCCATGGAGGTGCAGAGAAAAGTAAACGCCAACGGCGGCGTCATTACGCTGCAGGATCTGCGAGATCTGGCGGTCAGCGCAAGAACAGACTGCTATCATGTGGTGGATGCCGCGGATGACGCCCAGCTTGGCCGCTTCTATGCGGAAAACGACTTTGTCCCCGAACTGGACGGCATATCCGACGAGGTATTCGAGATGCTGGACTTCGCCGGCATCGGAAGAATGATGCGTCAAGGGGAAAACGGTATCTTTGTTGGAAGCCTTTATGTACTGCGCGACGGCGAGCTGACCACTGCACCGCCCGTCCAAAAGACGCTGCCGGGAAAGCCGGGATACCTCTTCCGGCTCACGCTCGGACTGCATCCCGACATTGGCGATGCGCGCACGGTGACACTGGATCTTCCCGCAGCAGAGGCAGAGCTGCTGGACGCACAGGAACAACTCGGCGTGGAGGGCTGGGAGGGCGTCACGGTCATTGATTATGACGGGATCATCCCCTATGCGGCGGACTTCACCGACCTGCCCATGGAGCTGGAGGAATTTAACGCCTTCACCAAGGCCGCGCGGGACATTCCGAGATCCGAGGTGCCAAAGCTGAAGGCTCTGTTGGAGCAGTTCGAGGTACGGGACATCGAAACCGCCCTGTTCTTGACGGAGCATCTGGCGGACTACGTCCTCACGCCGGACTTGAGTTCCCCGCAGGAAACAGCCATTGACCACCTACGCTTCATGACGGATGACCATTCGGCGGAGCTGCTGCTCTCCCATGTGAACCTCTACGCCTACGGCTGCGACCTCATCAGAGAGGACAACGCAGTGCTCTCGCCCTACGGTCTGCTGCACCGTGCGGACTATCAGCCCATGCTGTCACCAATGCAGGAAACACAGAAAATGGAGATGAAAATGAAATAACACCGCCTTGACCCGTAAAACGGGCAAGAAACTTTCAGAACTCCCCTTCCCGGCATCGCATCGCGGCATAGGTGATAAGATCCTCCGGCGTGAGGACGTTTCCATCACAGGGGATCTCACCCCAGATTTTCCGCGCGGCAGGGGCAGGGTTACACATTGCCATCGCCATAGCCAGACGGATCTCCCTGCGCACCTCTTCCACGGTGGTATGGTGTCTGCGGGCTACTTCCAGCAGAGCTGCTTCGGCACGAATATTCATTTGTTTCATATCGTTCACTCCTTGCTTTTTAGAACGGTTATCGTTCTCGTGGAACTACAATACCACAGGAGTCTACGGGAAATATGTCGAACGCAGTCGAAAAAAACAGAGGTCTGCAAAAAGCAAACCTCTGTCATACTGTTACTGGAATTCAGTGATCAATGCGTCCAGCACATTCATCACCTTACGCTGCCCGTCCGGGGAGAGCGTCTTCAAACGCTCGGAGAGTTCCGTGGCTCGGAGCATCGTCGCCGCGTTCAAACTGTCCTGAAGAAGCTCGTCTGTCCCAACATTGAGCACGTTGGCAATGGCAACCAGCTTTTCCAGCTTTGGCGGCTTCACGCCCCGCTCTACAACGCTCACATGATCCACGCTATAATCCACAGCGGCAGCAAGATCTTCCTGCGTCATGCCGACTCGCTCGCGAGCGGCCTTGATCCGTTTACCCAATGCGACCTGATCCATACGCAATCTCCTTTTGAACGGTATCCGTTCTTAAATTATATGGGAGATGGCGTTTGTTTCACAGGAGCACACGGGGCGATTGCCGTTCCGTAAGAACGGAACATTCAGAAAAACAATCACACTTAGGGGCCGTATTCCCGGAGGGGGAAAGCGGCCCCTTCTTTTTTGCTCATTGTCCCTTCCTCCGGGAGTACAACCCCGGAAAGGAGCAAAAATGCGAGAAGAAAAATTATTGAGTTATCTGAAAGGAGCATGTACCGGGCGAAGGTACAGTGCGAGCAGCGCTGCGCTGGAAGCGGCTATAGGGATTAGCGGAACAGATCTTCGAAAACTTGTAAATCGTATGAGACGCAAGGGTGTTCCTATTGGGAGCGATCGATGCGGATACTTCTACGCGGCGACTGCCGGTGAAGTCTACTCCACGATTCAGCAGCTTCAAAACATGGAAAATGGACTTGCGGCAGCAAGACGCGGATTAGAGCGGTCACTGGATGCTTTTCCTTTGAAAGAAGGTGCATCTTGAACAGCTTTATCCCCTGGGTAGGCGGCAAGGGCAAGCTGCTGTGGATCATCAACAAGCTGATGCCGGATCACTATAAGCGCTTCATCGATGTGTTCGGCGGCAGCGGCACAGTGACGATAAGCCGTCCTATCCAGCGGGGCTGTATGGAAGTCTACAATGACTACAACGGAAATCTGACAAACCTCTTCTGCTGCGTGAAAAACCGTACTATGGCGCTCTTAGCGGAATTGGGGTTCCTGCCGCTGAACACACGGGATGACTTCAACGTCCTCTATAAATTTTTCTCAAAGGATGAGATCACGGATGATTATCTGCAGGAGGAAATGGATCTGACTGAGGTATTCTTAGATCCTCCCGACGCGGAAGCCATCCGTGCCCTCATGTTGGAACGCGCGCCACGCGGAGATATTCGCCGTGCCGCAGATTACTTCAAGCTGGTGCGATACAGTTTCAGCGGCGGCGCCAAGTCCTTTGGCGGTAAGCCCTGCGATATCCGCCGCTTCTTCCATCTGATTTGGGAGTGCTCCCGCAGGCTGGCCAATGTTGTCATTGAGAATAAGGACTTTGAGGAGCTGATTCGCCAATATGACAGGAAGAATGCCGTACTTTACTGCGATCCGCCCTACTATATGGCAGAGGGCTGCTATCCGGTAGAGTTTCCGCCGGAGGATCACCAGCGGCTTCACGATGTGCTCATCGGGAGTGAGGGGTACTTTATTGTTTCGTATAACTATCAGGAATACATTTGCGATCTCTATCAAGATGGCTGCTTTATTTTCCGGACCTCGCGCCCAAATAGTATGTCGCAAAGGGCAGGAAGTGAATATGAGGAAATCATCATCACGAACTATGATCCCCGTAAGGCTTGCTGGCAGCTCTCCTTGGAAAACCTGCTGGGCGGTGACGGCGATACCCGCTATGAGATGATCCACGAGCCAAAGTGCCCATTGAAATGTTAAACAAATCAAAAAATAGGAGGCAAACATCATGAAATTCCATTTGAACCATGACCCCGCGAACAAGACCCTTGCCATTCCCCGCGCCGCGCTGCAGCTCTCCGGCCTTGCAGATGTCAGCGACCTGATCCTCCATACCGACAGCGGCTGTGTTCTGCTGCTGCCGGGAGATCCCACCGTGGCAGAGCTGCTGAAAACCATTTCTCTGCTTTCCACCGTAACGCCGCAGCTGATCTCCCGTCTGGCGGAGAGAAGCCAGATGGCAATGGAGGCCGGAATGACGGAAACGGCATGCGGTGCCTGTGAACGCAAACCCCAATGCTCCGGCCTTGAAATTCCACCCTGTCAGCTGGCGGAGGCGGGGATCTCGCCCACTGCCGCGCTGGAGTCCTTTGTAGAGGAGGGCAGAGTCATCGTGCAGGCAGCGGAGAAAACCGCCGCGGATGTGCTCATCGACGAGCTGGACGATGATGTTCGCACCATGCTGGAGGATTCCGGTGTGCAGCTGGAGGGCGTATGCCGTCTGTTGGAAAAGGAGGAAATCTCAGAATGAATGACACCTATCTCTACCCCTATTCCTCCACCGAGGCGAGAGATCGGAACGAGCTTCCCCTCTGGCGGGAGAGCCACAAGGCGAACATCGCCTGCCGCAACGCCATCGAGGACGCCATCCGCCAGAACTTCGACGGAATGCATCTGGACAAGAACTGCATCACGCCAGTGCTGGAGGAATACGGCTACAAGCGCACCGCGTGGGTGCTTGCCAACACCTTGCACGAACTCAAGTGGGACGGGCGCTTCGGCCATGCCAACAAGCAGTGGGCGGAGCGCGCCTGCATTCCCAAAGACACCAACCACAACAGCGACTTTGTTGTCCGAAGCCATCCGGCTGTGCTGGATGGCTTCGTCACTTTCTACCGCAAGGCGGTGCAGGCGTTAAATCTCTTTGGCGCGGAGCATTGCGTTGGTGACCGTGCGAAGCAGGACTTCACCGGCAAGGTGCTGGTGCTGTCGCCAGAGGCGCTGCGGGAGCAGTATTGGGGGCAGGATTACCAACTTCTGTATGCTCGGAGCGGCTTTGGATGCGAGCCGCATTCCAGTGGTCGAGCAGTCTTTGCCACCTGCCTCTCGGACGGTGAAACAGCCAGATGGAACCGGGAGGATTTCATCGGCGTACTGGATGACAAGTTTCTGCCCGACTGGGCGCGGGAAAAGCTGGAGGAACTGATGACACAGGAACAGGCGGACGCCCCCACAATGGGCGGCATGAAAATGAAGTGAGGAGGATACTTGCATGAGCATGACCTATTACACCGTGGACGATCTCCGGCCCGGAAGACCCGGCTGGGGTGTGAAGCGTTTTTCCGCGTTGAATGATGCGATCTCCCATTACCGGACACTCCCTATGGATGGGGCCCGCGTCCTCGGCATGGCGGATGACACCCACGCCTATGAGCTCATCCGCTGTGTGCGTCTTTTCCCCGGCGATGCCCAGGGCGAGGATGTTCTGGCGGCAGATTACCGGCGCGGCGGCTTGGTGAAAAAGAACGCTGCCCTGAAAGACGCGCTGGATATTTGCCTGGAAAGCCTGCGTCCCCGCTTTCTGCTGGAGCCGGAGCGCCTGATCCCCATTCCCCAGCGAAAGAAGCTGCGGAAAGAACTGCGGGAGGCCCTTCTCTGGCAGGGCTATGAAGAAAACTATGATTCCGCCATTCGCGCTGTTTTTGTAGAAGGCACTGGCTGGCTCTCGCCCCAGGATGTGAAAAAGCAGAGGCAGCTTCCTCTGGTGCTGCGCTATCGGGTGGACGGCATGACGAAGGATGGCGCCTACCTCTCCTTAGAAGTGGAGCCTTGGGAATATGACCTCCTGCTGGAGCAGACAAGAGATCACTATAAAATGAAGAAAAGAGGATGACAACATGAAACGAATGCTTTCCCTTTGTGCCGCGGCGCTGTGCCTGACCCTGGCGCTGACGCCCACCGCGCTGGCGGCGGACTTTGAGCCTGCGGCACCGAACGCCAAGGTTTGCTACCCCACCGCCATCGTCCGCAGTGACGATGGCACAGAACTGAAGAAAATCTATGATCTGAGTCCGGAAGATGATCCCGCCGGTATTCCCCGCTCGGACTTCCGGCAGAAAGGCTTCCACTACACCCTGACGGACCTTCTGAAGCAGGAGCTTCCGGAAAATGAGAGCCGCCAGCACACAGAGCACATTTCCGTTGAAAGCACCAAAAAAGACATGGAATCCGTGCTGGCGCTGCTGCCGCAGGAGCGGGAATTCATCACGGACGACGGCCTCATGGGGACCCTGACGCTCCGACTTGATACCGTGCAGGTGGAGCCGTCCGGCTACGGCAGCTCCACCAAGGAAATCACCACCAAGCGCAGCTATCCCAATCTTGCCGAGCAGGATACGCAGTATCTTCCCAAAACCATTACGGAAAACGGCAAGACCCTGACACTCACGGACATCCAGTGGCAGACGGACAACACCGCCAATCTGGACGGCTATGCCGTGGCGGATCGCTACACCGCCGTTGCCACCTACACCGGCAGTGCCACCAGCAGCTATGTGAAAGGCTATACCGTCACGGCGGATTATGTGGGCACGGTCAGCCGGATCGCCCTGAACCGTGTCCGCTATGTCGCCATTTTTGAGGGAACGCCCATCCAGTCCACGGAGCCTGCGGAGACACCCGCCACGGCATCCGCGTTCCGTTGGTCCTATGTGCTCATCCCCATTGGGATCGTGGCCGCGGCAGGCGCGGGCGTCGGCGGCGCGCTGCTGGTGAAGCACAGAAAAGAAAACGCGGATGAGGAGGATACAGAATGAAAAAGATTTTGACTTTCGCACTTGCCGTCAGCATGATGGCATCCCTTGCGGCCAGTGCCTCGGCGCTGGAATACAGCATTGCCCCTCCGAAGGACTTTGACTTTGGCAGGGATACATCTATTGAGGTCATCCACACGGCGGATGGCGGTGTTATGAAAAACGCCGACATGAGCAAAAACGCAGCGCTTATTCCGCCTGCTTTCGGCTCGGAGAGCATGAACGCCCTCCAGACCGGCGAATACCTCACACCCAACCTTGCCCCCGGTGGTGTTCCCGCGTCCGGCGCGGTCAGTGGCGGCAGTGCCTCCGGCGTCATTACCCCAGGCAGTACGGTGAATGGCGGCAGCGGCTATCAGCCCGCCGTGCTGTTCACGGAGGTGACAAGCGATCTCTATTACAAAAACGGCTCCCTCGGCAGGCTGGAGATCCCCGCTCTGGATCTGAGCGTGAGAATCTATCAAGGGACGGACAGCAAGACGCTTGCCAAGGGCATCGGGCACTTCGAGGACACCTCCATCTGGAACGGCAACGTCTGCCTCGCCGCCCATAACCGGGGCGCCAACAGCTATTTCGGCCAGATCCACACGCTGGGCATCGGGGACAAAATTACCCTGACCACCAAGCTGGGCACCCGCACCTACAAGGTGACGGATGTCAGCAAGGTCAGCGAGACAGACCGCAGTGGTCTTGCGGACTCCGGCGAAAATATGCTGACGCTCTACACCTGCGTCCGCAACCAGCGGGACCAGCGGTGGTGCGTTACCGCAGCGGAGGTCTGAATCTTTCTCCCTTTTGCCGAATCAGTTCTGTTCGACTTCTGTCCCTCACTTGTGATATGGTGATGCTGCGAAGAAGATTTTCACGCATACACAGTTAGAATGGAGGCAGGAAGATGAACGAGAGCAAAAACGTGAGAAAGAATGTCAGCATGATGTTCACCGGCATGGTGATCGGCGCGGCGCTGACCGGCGGTTCTATCGCAGTCGCAGCCGGGATCACGGCGGAACCTACCTGGCAGCCCATCTTTGTGGATGGTCAGCAGGTGGAAATGCAAGCCTACAACATTGCGGGGCACAACTATGTGAAGCTGCGGGACATGGGCGAGCAGGTCGGGTTCAACGTGTATTGGAACGCCGGAGTCCAAATCGACACCGGGCATCCATACACGGGGATTGCCCCTGCCACATCCGGTATCCGCGTCAGCAGCTACAAGGGCAGCACCCTCCGCCCCGGAGACCGCAGCGGCTTGAATATCAGTCCCAGCGCGGATATAAAAAGTGTGGTCTCCACGCAGCCCAATGTCATCCGCGTTGAGGATACCTCCGGCTTCTGGACCGCTATCGCGGTCAGCAGCGGCACAGCCGATGTGATCGTGGCCGATCAGCATGGCCAGACCGCCGCTTTAACGCTGACGGTAGTTGACGACAAACAGAGCGCAAACGTTCCGGAATCCGGCGCCAGTCAGACAGACGCGGCACGGCAGGAGATCGTCCGGCTGGTCAACCAGGTACGCCGGGAAAATGGTGTGCCGGAGCTGACGGTCAACGCGGCTCTGATGGACGCGGCGCAGCATTGCGCGTCCCTGCGTGTCGCATACCACCAGAACAAGGTGGAGTGCGAGGCGGTAGCGGCCTCCGGGTATCCCCATGGATTTGGATCGAACATCACCGCGTTCGCAAATGTGCCCGCCTCTGAAACCGCAGAGCGGGCAGTGGAGAATTGGCGGAATTCTCCCGGCCACTTCCAGACGATGATAAACCCTGATTGCGACACCATCGGCGTCGGGATCTCAACTGATGAGGGTGGAACGATCTGCTTCCTGTTCGTCGGTGATCCCAACGCGCACAATCCCTACGCATAACCTATCCGCAACTCAATATGCTCACATGGCCTTCCAGCTTCATCGCCGGAAGGCCATTTCTTATGAGCAAATCTAAAAAGAAAGGTCAAATAACGATGAAAAAGACATGGCATTCATTGAAAAATCGCGTGACCGCGATGCTGCTGGCCCTGATCTGCGTTCTCGGCCTGCTCCCCACTGCCGCGCTTGCGGCGGGGGCCGACACCATCAAGTTAGAGCGGTTCGGCATGAGCGGCGTTTCCTATCAGTCTGCCAGCCTTGGCAGATGCACAATGCACCAGATGTATTACGGCATGGCTGGAAAGACCTCCGTGGGCTTCTGCGGGACGAAGGGCGGCGGCATGGGCACCTCCCTGATCGGGCAGACCTGGGGCGATCCGAAGCCCGTCACCGATCCCACCGTCAAAATGATGATGGCCTATTACTACGCCCACTCCCTCGGCATCTTCACGGACAAGGCCCACGCCCTGGGCGTGGATGACATCTGGGATTCCGGTTATAGCTGGTACATGAACGCCTGGGTACAGGCCATCGTGTGGCGGTATGAGGACGGCTCCCTGGGTGATCCCGCCACCGCCTGCGCGGAGGAATTGATGTACGTCTGGAACTCGCTGAAGGGTGCGAGCTATACCAGCATCGACCAGACCTGCGACGGCGCCACATTCCGGGATCGGGCGAAATACATTCTGGATCTTGGCAAGCAGGGCGTCTGGGGCGATTGCGACGTAAAAGAGTATTCCTTCACCGGTGCGGGCTCTGCCGCCCACCCCGCCAGCACCGTCCAGAGCGTTATGATCGGCAGCCTTACCGTGACAAACGAGCAATACACACTGGTAGTCAAAAAGACGGACACCACCAACCCCACCAAGGGCCTTGCCGGAGCGCGGTTCCACGTGGAATCCACCAATGGCTCCTTCTCCAGGGACATCGTCACCGGCGCGGACGGAACCTATACCTTCTCTCCCTTGGACGCCGGAACCTACGCCGTAACGGAAACAGCGGCTCCGAACGGCTACGAGATCGACAACGCGGGGCCCGAATATGTGGTCCTGCCGAATAATGGCAGCAGCACCGTGACGATCACCTTTACAGACACCCCCACCGTCACCGCCACCGGTAAGATCCGCAAGGTGGACGCGGACGATCCCACCAAGGGCCTCGCGGGCGCGGTCATCAAGATCACCGGTGTGGATAACAATTTCACCGGCACCTATACCACCGGAGCGGGCGGCGCGCTCACGGATGTGCCTTGGGATACCATGCCCATTGGCAG
>ULVV01049630.1_pt1 | contig 9884 bp, 7 predicted proteins | sample 1959761 | NCBI WGS metagenome assembly ULVV01 (sample SAMEA4835795, study PRJEB28245) | human gut metagenome | biome: gut microbiome; material: fecal sample | place: Denmark | collected 2008
ACACCAATCTGTTCGCTTATTGCAGCAATAATCCGGTAATGCGCACCGACGAAAACGGTGAGCTTTGGGGGTGGATAAAAAAGGCTGCCGCCGTTGTTGCTGTCACAGCAGCTGTTGTTACGGCAACTGTCGTTACTTGCGTTACTTGCGGTGCTGGTTCTGTTGCAGGTGTTGCGATGATAAGCGCAACTGTAACAATGGCGGCAAGAGCTACTGAAGTGGGAATATTGCAGGGAAGAAAAAGTGCGAATGAAAGAAAAAGTAACGGCAAAATTGCAACAGACGTAGTTGAAGCAATTTTTGATAACGGCTCGAAAATCATTGGTTTGACACCTGTTACAAAATCTGCAGGAATAGCGCTGAATCATGGACTAAGTGCAGCGGTAGAAAAAAGCTTCGGAGGAACGCAGACTTTAAGCGCAACCCTAAAATCGACTGGAGGGAAAGTAATGCCCTATGCTTTTGCTGCAGTCGCATGGGTTCGCACAGCTGTTTCTGCGTTTAGCAAAGATCCGGTGGAAAGAGCAAAATCAAGGAGGTATCAACTCAAATGAAAGACGTAATCAAAACATTTGTTCAAATCGTACACATTTTGTCGTTTGGGGGTCTGTTGCTTTGTGGGGCGCTTGGAGTTGTATATGAAATCATTGGACCTGCCAAATATGAACAATTACTGTCTTCGTTTGGTATCTCTAATGGATTTGAACGCACTTGGCTTTGGGCTGTGATGATGTTGATTTTGTTACTCTCTACCCACTTTATTAAAGCAAAATTATTATCTAAATAACAACCGGAAGCTGGAAAGGCGCCGGGCAGGCTGCACTGGAAGGCATGGGCGACGGCGCTCTTACCGGCGCAATCACCGGCGCAATACAAGGCGGCATGAGCGGCTATGCGAACCATCTAAGATATGGCTCATGCTTTGTCGCTGGAACGCTGGTTGCTACAGCAACAGGGTATGTTGCAATTGAGAAAATCAAAGCGGGAGATCTTGTTTGGGCGTGGGATGAAGAAACCGGAGACGTTGCACTCAAGCAGGTCGTCGAAACCTATATCAACGAGACGACCGAGCTGACGCACATTTTCGTGAGCGGCGAGGAAATTGTTGCCACGCCGACGCACCCGTTCTATTGTCCGGTCAAGGGCTGGACGGATGCGGCGCACCTCCGCGCGGGCGACATTCTCGTCTTTGTCAACGGTGAGTATGTCGTCGTCGAAAAAATCCAGCACGAGCTGCTCGAAAGCCCTGTCAAGGTCTATAACTTCCAGGTTGCGGATTATCATACCTATTATGTATCCGATAATGGGGTGCTGGTGCATAACAAATGTGGAGGCGAAACAGCGGCTGCAAGGCGAGGCCGTCAAATGCACAAAGAGTGGGATTATGGCTCTGGCGTTATAAAAGAGAAGGTCATCGGAAAAGGTGCACGTGTTGATGGGATAGACTATGTAAATCGTATTGTATATGAACTGAAGCCTAATAATCCTCGCGCTGTTCGTCGAGGGTTGGCCCAGTTGGATAGGTATTTAAATATTCTCGGAGCAGAAGATTGGGCTGGTGTGCTTGTCCTTTACGATTAACGATGAGGTGTTAATTATGACAAAGAATGAATTTATAGAGGCAATACGGAGTCCGCTTAAGAAAGAGGGATTTCGAAAGGTTGGCCAATACTGGTATAAAAGAAATAATGATATAATTTACTGTATTAACGTGCAAGGATCACAGTGGGATAGAAATGACTACTACTTCGAAATTGGTGTTGCGGAGCACAAAGAAAATTGTACTACCCCGACACTTTTACACTGGCTTTCTTGTCACCGCTGTGAAGGCAATTCAGGGGAGAGAAATGTATTACCAAGTGAAGCTTTGAAATGCGTTTCTAATACTTTTCGAGACATTAATTGTTTGGCTGAGCTTGAAAAATTCCTACAAGATCATCATGCAACGAAAGTCGCAAATCAGTATTGGTTTTGAGCCGTTGAAACCTATATCAACGAGACGACAGAGCTGACGCACATTTTCGTGGGCGACAAGGAAATTGTCTATAGTTTGGTATTCAAACTTTTTAATTCCCCAGCCCTTGGGTTTCGCACAATTAGAGTGTCCACTTTATGGGGTACATTTTAACGAATACCCCTATCTTTCAACGAATACCCTTAAAAATCAACGAAATACCCATAAGTTTAACGCTTACAGCGGCTCAAACCGCCGCAGCACCCACAAAACACAGAACGCCCCGCCGCAGAATCGTTCTGCGGCGGGGGTCATTTATGCTCCATAACGGCAAGAGCCTTGATTTCAAGCGGTTTTTGGGCATAGAAAAAGTCCACCGTAATTCTATCAAAATTACGGTGGACTTATGGCAAATGACTCTAATTTTGATAGAAACCGTGTAAAGGGGAGCAACTTCGGTTCGGAGGGGGCAGTTCTCAATTTGAGGGGGGCATTGATTTTCCTTTTAGGTGGCGCATTTTCCTGCTCTGTTACACATCTTTGAATTTGAAATTAAGACAGATACCCCTCTCTTGCCTTCACGCCAAAGTGGGCCTCCAACTGGTGCATCTGCTCGTCGGTGATGGTATTGACCAGCGGCAGGTGGGCGATCTTCATGTAAATTTCCGCTGCCTTTTCGGCGGTCTCGATGAGGCCGAACGTCTCGTCCAGATTCTTGCCTGCGCCGTAGATGCCATGCTGCGCCCAGACAACAAGCCGGGCGGTGCGCATCTTCTCAGCGGTGGCCTCACCGATCTCGTTCGTGCCGCAGAGCATCCACGGCAGCACATTCACGCCGTCGGGGAACACCACGATGCATTCGGTACACATCTGCCAAAGGGTACGGGTAAAGGCCTTTTCGTCCAGGCTGTGGACGTAGGTCATGGCCAGCAGATTCGCCGGGTGGCAGTGCATCACCACATGGTTTTGGGGGTCGATTTTCAGCCGTGCGGCATGGCTCATCATGTGTGCCGGAAATTCGGACGTGAATTTCCCGCCGTCCGCAAAGCCCCACAGAAGCTGTGCCGTCTCGCCGCCGTCCGTCAGACGCACGAGGCCGAGATTGATCTCCGGCGCATACTGGACATTCTTGAAATACTTGCCCGTGCCGGTGACGAGGAAGTACTTGCCGTCCAGCTCTGGACAGGAAAAGCCCGTGGGAATCTCCCGCAGAACCGCGCCGTCCACATAATCGTTGACCTGCGATTCCTCCAGCAGCAGGCTCACATTTCCGCCGTTGCGCTCGTCCCAGCCGTGGTCGTACATATTCGTCACGGTGCGGATCATCTCCACCATCCACGGGGCTGTCAGAATATTTTTCATGCTCTCGCCTCCAGAATGTTCTTTTCATACGCCCACACCAGCGGCAGCCACGCGCCGTCCTCCGGCACGCCGCAGCGGCGGCAATACTCTGCCCAGACCTCGCCGAAGGGCATGGTCTTCAGTTCCTCCTGCCGAACGAGCAGATCGGTAAAATTACCCGCGTTCTGTTCAGCCGTCATATCCGGCGTCAGCAGGGCGTTCAGCAGGGCCTTCTGCACATTGCGGAAGCCCGTGACCCACGCGGCGATGCGGTTGACAGAGGCATCGAAGTAATCCAGCGCCAGATGCACGCGCCCGTCTAAGCCGCCGCAGCGGACGATCTCCTTGCAGAGTTCCTTTGTTTCATCATCGAACAGCACCACATGATCGCTGTCCCAGCGCACCGGGCGGGTGATGTGCAGGGCGATCTCCGGGAAGAAGGTCAGCAGTGCCGGAATTTTGTCGCTGACCACCTCGGTGGGGTGATAGTGGCCGTTGTCCATCAGGGGGATGCACTTGCCGGGATTCATGGCGGCGTAGCTCAGGGCAAATTCCGCGCTGCCCACGGTGTAGCTCTCCACGCCGATGCCAAAAACCTTGCTCTCCACGCAGGGCTTGACCTTGGCAAAGTCAAAGGGCTCCGAGAGAATTTCGTCGATGGACTGCTTGTAGCGCATACGCGGCCCCAGACGGTCGGCAGGGATGTCCTTGAAGCCGTCGCCCGTCCAGATGTTCATGGTACAGACCTGCCCCAACTCCTCCGCCAGATACTGCGAAATGCGCACGCAGGCTTTGCCATGCTCTACCCAGAAGCGGCGGGTTTCCTCGTTGGGGGAGCTGAGGGTCAGCGGATCACACTTAGGGTGGGAGAAGAAGGTGGGGTTAAAGTCCGCACCGAGGCCGTGCTTTTTGCAGAATTCCACCCACTGCGCGAAGTGCTTCGGCTCTAACTTATCCCGATCTACCCACTCACCGTTTTCAAAAATAGCATAGCTTGCGTGGAGATTCAGCTTCTTCGTGCCGGGGCACAGCCTGAGCACCTCCTCGATGTCCGCCATCAGCTCCTGCGGCGTTCTCGCGCGGCCGGGATAGCTGCCAGTGGTCTGGATGCCGCCGGTAAGGGGCTTGGTGGGGTCGGTGTCGAAACCGCGCACATCATCGCCCTGCCAGCAGTGCAGGGACAGCGGCACGGTTTTCAGCTTTGTAAGCGCCGCTTCGGTATCCACACCGAGGGCGGCGTATTTTTCTTTTGCTTCCGTATAGCTCATAGGTCTGCCTCCATTTGTGTTTTCAGATTCCCCAGCGCCGTCGCCTCAATGGGCAGGGCAACGACCCGCTTGCCGGTGGCCTTGGCGGTGAGATGGTTGAGAAACTCATTTTTCGCGCCGCCGCCCACGATGTACAGCTTGTCGTATTGCTTTCCAGTGTTTCGCTCCAGCTCTGCAAGGGCTTTCGCATAGCTCTCTGCAAGGCTGCGATAGGCGCAGCGGAAATAGTCGCCGATGCTGATGAGCTTTCCGCCCGTCGCCACATCAAAGGCGGCCTTCATGCTCTTGGGAGCGAGAAATTCCGGCGCGTTGGCATCGATGAGGGCATCGCAGCGGCTCTCCTTTGCGGCGTTCACGATCTCCGCAAAGCCCAGCCCGCTGCAAAGCTCCCTTTGCAGCTCGTTGACCAGCCACATCCCCATAATGTTCTTCTGATAGCGGTTATAGCCCACGCCGCCCTCGTTGGAGTAATTGGCGGCACGGCTGGCGGTATTTGTAATGGGCTTCGGCGTTTTGACGCCCAAGAGCGACCATGTACCGGAGGAAATGTAGGGCTGGCTCCCGTCCATAGGGATACCCTCCACCGCTGAGGCTGTGTCGTGGGTGGCACAGAGGACGCATTTGATTCCTTCATATTCGCCCAGCACCGTCCCCGGCTTTTGGAGTTTGGGGAAGATGGGCGGCAGACCGAGCGCTGAAATAATCTCCGGGTCAAATTTGCCCGTTTCTGCGTTTACCATGCCGGTGGTAGTGGCGTTGGTGTACTCCTTGGACTTCACACCGCAGAGCTTCCAGAGGAGATACTCCGGGATCATCAGAAAATCCGTCACGCCCTCCAGCCTGCCCGTGAGCTTATCCGCATAGAACTGATAAATGCTGTTGAACGGCTGGAACTGGCAGCCGGTTTTGGCGTACAGCTCCGCAAACGGCAGAATTTCGTGAACCTTGGGAATGGCCGCCTCCGTGCGGCTGTCGCGGTAGGCATAGACGGGACGGACTTCTTCCTCGCCGCGCAGCAGCACATAGTCCACGGCCCAGGTATCGACAGACAGGCTGACGATCTCCGGGAACTCGGCCTTCGCCGCCGCGATGCCCGCCTTCACATGGGAAAGCAGCGCATCCACGTCCCAGACGAGATGGCCGTTCTGCTCCTGTACGCCGTTGGGGAAGCGGTAGACCTCTTTTGCTTTGATTTCGCCGTCCTTCCGCCAGCCCACAATGTGCCGCCCGGAGGACGCGCCGATGTCAATGGCAAGGTAATATCGTTTCATTTCCATTCATACCGATGCTGTCCGGCTCCGACGGTCCGGCCCGTTCCGTCCGGCAGGAGGATCTCCGCCGTTGTGTTCGCAGGGATGCCCACGGTCAGCTGATAGCCGTTCTCCGTCCGCTCCCAGCTTGTCGTAACGTTTCCACAAATGCTCCAATAACTAGCCCGTGCGAAGGTGATGTCCCCGCCGGGCTTCGGTGCAATTGTAACATGGTTTTCTCCGGTGATCCGGATGCCGCACATCGTGTTCATCAGCCACTCGCAGACCGCGCCTTTGGAATAGTGGTTCAGCGAGGCGATCCATTTGTCCTTCTGGTTGCCCTCCCAGGCCTCCCAGATCGTCGTTGCGCCGGACTTCGGCATAAAGAGCCAGCCGGGCATTTCCTCGTTTTCCAGCAGACGGTAGGCATAGCTGATATCCAGCCCCGCCAGAACGTCCAGGATCATCGGCGTGGAGAGGAAGCCGGTCCCGAGACGCCAGCCATAGTGGTCCAGCGCGGCAATGAGGCGCTTTCTGGCAAAGGCCTCCTGCTCCGGCGTCAGCAGCCCCATATACAAGGGCCGGACGAGCTTGGCCTGCCGGTCGGTATCCAGCGAGTTGCCGTCCTTCGTAACGAGTTCCTGATAGGCGCGTTTCGCGCCCTCGCTGTATTCCCGGATGCGCGCCAGCTGCGGCGTTTCCGGCTTGCCGAGGATCGAGGCGATCTCCAGCACACGCTTGAGCGTAAAATATGTATAGGCCGTGGATTCCTCCGGGTGCGGAATGAAAAAGTCGATCCCGTGGAAGGCCATGACGTCATTCGGCTCGGCCCACTCGCCGTAGGACTTGCCGCAGTTAACAGCATACTTTCGATTTTTGTGGGAAAGATGCATGGGCTTGGCGAAGATCCCGCCCCATTTCCCCGCGCGGCGGATCATAAAGTCCGCATAGCGCAGCATGTTGTCGTAATACGCACGCAGCAGGCGGTCGTCGCCGTATTTCTGATAGAAATAGTACGGGATATAGACACCTGCGCACGCCCAGCCGACGGAGCCGTTCATTTTGTTGATGCTCGGCGACTCGTTTGCAAACGGCGCGATCTGCGGCAGGCGGCCGCTGCGCCACTGGCGGTCAAAAATGTCGCGCACATGCTTGCGGGCAAAGGCCGCATAGTCCGTGAGATAGGACGCCGTGTTGAAGAAGACCTGACTGTCGCCCGTCCAGCCCATGCGCTCACGCGTCGGGCAGTCCGTCGGCACGTCGGTGGAGTTGCTCTTCAGGGACCACAGAGTGTTGTGGTAAAATTGGTTGATCAGGCGATTGGAGCACTCGAATTTTGAAGTTTCCTCAAAGGCGCTGTACACAGCAACAGCCGTAAAGTCCTCTGTCCGGAATTCGACGTCCGTGTCGACCTGCGCATACTGGAAGCCGCCGTAATAGAATTTCGGCGTGTATTCGTTCACGCCCTCCCTGCAGGTGTAATCCAGCTCCTGCAGCGGTGAGGGTCTTCCTTTGGTAATGCACTGGATGTTCCGGAGCGTCAGTTCGCCGCTGTCATCGAGCGTTTCGCCCATCGTGATGTGGACTCGCTGGCCCTTGTGTGCCGTCACACGGAAGGACACATAGCCCGAAAGATTCTGCGCATATTTGAGGACAGTCTTGCCGGACGGCGTTGTGATCCGTTCGACCGGGGCAAAGCGCTCGCGCTCGAGGACCGGTACGTTGTCGGATGCTGTCAGCGGCGCATGCTCCTCCACGACGCGGACACTGCCGGAATAGGAGGGCTCGCGATTTGCATCCACGATCTCGCCGTCCTTGAGGTCGGCAAAGCGGATGGGGCCGTCATTGCTCCACGCCCAGCTCCCGTCGCTGCAGACGGTCTGCGTCGTTCCGTCCGCCAGCGCCAGCTCCAGCTGCGCCAGCAGCTTTGTCTGCGTGCCGAAGGTGTTCGTCTGCCCTGCGCCGCCGTTGGAGCCGCGGTACCAGCCGTCCGCCAGCTCGACGGTCATGGCGTTTTCGCCGCCCCGCAGCAGGTCCGTCACATCGTAGACCTGATACTGGATGCGCTTGCGGTAGTCCGTGGAGCCGGGCGTCAGCAGCGCGTCCCCGACTCGCCGGCCGTTGAGCCGCGCCTCATACAGGCCGCAGGCCGTAAGATACAGCCGGGCCTTTTGAACCTGTCCCGCGGAAAACACCTTGCGGAAGCAGTCCACCGGGTAGCGCTGCTTTTTACGGACGGGATAGTCCCCCGCGATCCACAGGGCGCTCCAGTCCGAAGCATTCAGAAGCCCCATTTCGAAAAAGGCCTCGCTCGACCACGCGCCGGGGTCGTCGTTCTCATCCCAGAGCCGCACGCGCCAGCTGACGCGCTGCCGGGAAGCAAGCGCGTTTGGATAATCCGCGTGCATGGAGCCGGAGGGCACCTTCCCGCTGTCCCATACCGTACGGCCGTCCGTCGCTGCAAGGATCTGGAATGCGCTCTGCGTGATCCCGTCCTCACAAGTCCAGAACAGCCGCGGATGCGGAATATCAATGCCCAAAGGGTCCTGCAGATATTCCGTTTTTAATCGTAGTGCTTTCATGATTCACTCTCCTGTTTTCAGCGAGCAGAAATCGCTGCCGGTCTTGCCGGTATCCTTGTGCTCTGAAACAGAGTATCGGCCCGCCGCGGCAAACGCTGCGCAAGCCGCGCCTTTGTTCATCACTTTAATTCATTATAGAGAGCCGTCCGGAATTTGTCAATTGCTTTTGACAGCATTTTCCGCCGCCCAATTTTCAGAAGAACGGCCGGAAATTCCCTGACAGACTTCCGGCATATTCGATCTTTTTCGGGCAATGCTATGACTGCGGTACCCAAAATCACATTTCAAGGAGATGTACGCAATGAAAAATACGAACCAGATCAATATCCCGGAAGCTCGCGAGGCCATGGACAAGTTCAAGATGGAAGCCGCCAACGAAGTCGGCGTCAACCTGAAGCAGGGCTACAACGGTCACCTGACCTCCCGTGAGGCCGGCTCCGTCGGCGGCCAGATGGTCAAGAACGTGTGCCCCATACGAACCGCGAGATTTACAAGAAATAACCGGATCATGGAGGGGCATATGCAGGCGGTGCGGTACATAGTGCGGATCAGCGTATAAGAAAGTCAGCACGAACAAGCGGAACGTCATCCGCTGTTCGTGCTGACTCTTTAGATTGACCTACAGTTCTTCTGTCTTGAACGTCGTATACCCCTCGTAATAATAGCTGTGGTCGATGCCCTTCATAAAGACCTCACGGCTATCCACGTCATCCGTCAGCGCGGCTTTCAGCAGCACTTTAATCTCCACATCCTTAATTGGACTGCGCTCCATCGCAAGCAAATAGTCCTCTTTATCGACCTTGCTCCAATCCACGACCTGTCCGATACCGTTTTTCAGCATCAAATCGAGCCAGATGCGCATACTGCGCCCATTACCCTCGCGGAACGGGTGAGCGACGTTCATTTCCACATACTTTTCGATGATTTCATCGAATGTACTCTGCGGCATTTTCTCGATGTTGGTCAGCGCCGCTTCCAGATACATGAGCGGCGCGAAGCGGAAATTGCCTTTCGCCAAATTTACAGCGCGAAGCTCACCCGCAAAGTCATAAATGTCATCAAAAAGGTACTTATGAATTGCCTTGAGCGACGCGAACGTGCCGACAGGCAGCTTGTCCAGCGTGCCGCTTTCAAACAGCCACACGGCCTTTTTCTTGCTGATCCGTTCCTCCTCCCGCGCAAGGTCTGCAGAACTCGTCAGCCCCAATTTATTTTCCAGTGCCATAGCGCACCTCCTCGTTACTTCAATCTATACTTCTTTTCCGCCCCTCTGCCGACGACCTCGATCAGCCCTTCCTCGCTCATCTGGCGGGTCAGCAGATAGGCTCTGGTCTTTTTGATATGCAGCAGCTCCTGCAACTCCTCGTCGCGCATTTCACCGTATTCCTTGAGGTAGTCCAGAACGATTTTCATCTGCGGCGTAATGACCGGCGCGGCGGGCTTTGATTCTGCCGCAATTTCTGCGCCCGCAGAAACGGCGTTCATGTTC
>ULVV01041978.1_pt1 | contig 9853 bp, 9 predicted proteins | sample 1959761 | NCBI WGS metagenome assembly ULVV01 (sample SAMEA4835795, study PRJEB28245) | human gut metagenome | biome: gut microbiome; material: fecal sample | place: Denmark | collected 2008
GCTCTCTTTTTTGCGCTACTTCTAAATTCCCGTTAGGGAATTTAGAAGGTTCCTTTTTTTATTTTTAACGGAGAGACGAAAAGATATCGTCTCTCCTGAAAGTCCAATCGATTTGAGCATCTGCAAGAGGCTTGATTGGTTCTATCAACAGCAGTATATGCAGATATATGAAAAGTATGAGCCCTATTAAAAATGGCTTTTCCAGTCGGATGGAAAATTTAGTCTTCGCAAATCGCAAACATCAGAATATTCCTTCAATAACCGTTTGGAATCTGCCGCAAAAGTCGTCCAGGAATCATCGGTTGGACGAAGATACTTCATAGAAAGCATAATCTGATATAAACCATTATATCGGGGATGCGGCTGGATGATATCAGAATAAATAAGCTGTGGTCTAGTGCTGATGGTGCGGTTGTAAATACGACCGTTGTGGGCACAAATATTTCGCATTATAGAAACAGCCTGAATCCAGGATGTAAACATATCTTTTGATGGATGAATAGCTTGTCCCTTGCTGTTTTGAAATTTATAATTTTTAATCAGCTCAGAAAATGCGCTGTCACCGCCGGTTTTCATATTTTTGATGATTTTTGATATGGTTCCGAACGACATTACCTCGACAACTGCCCATATGGGAACCGCTCCATCGTGATTATTGAAGTTATGCTCTATGAAAACATCATTTGAACGACTGATTTCAGCTGCAATAGTACTCTGATTTTTCCAGAATGTTTTCTTATCTTTAAATACAGAGGGATCGTTTAAAACGAGAGCATCCTGGGTGATCTGGAACGCATTAACAAGTCGTGATCTTAACGCAACTTCAATTTGTGATAAATAGCGGAACAATAAATGGGACAGCTCTGTATCAAAATGGTACAATTTTATAACATCAGACAGGGTTGTTCCTTTTATATACTTTTTGGTTGCGGGATCAATAAGATGAAAGCTGTATCCCTTCAATCGATAATAACCAATCGTTGTTAATGCCATTTCAGCTGTGTCATTTGCGTCGATTACCATTCCAGCGTCCTTGAGTTTTTGGATTAGTTGTGTAACGGATAGAAAATTCTTAGGATATGTATACATGGCTCACCTCCCTCTGGGTATAAAAAGTCCCGCCGGGTTGCGCATTCTTGCAAAACAAGACTAAGCGTGGCGGGTTCTGTTAAGTATATTCTACCTGAGAGAAACCTGTCTGTCAATGTTTTTGGGATGAAATTCAGTTACTCCAGCTTCTCCAACATCTCCCGATATTCTTTTGGGGAAATCCCATATTCCTTCCGAAATGCCCGGTAAAAAGCGGAATAATCCCGAAATCCAAACACCGGGTAGACGCTCGTGATCTTATCGCCGCTGCGGATGGCGCTTTTGCAGGCATCAAGCCTTTTTTTCAGAATATACTGATGTACGGAAATCCCCGTCTCATCCTTGAACACATGGGAAATATGATATTTGCTCACATGAAAGATGCGCGAAAGCTCGTTCAGATCAAGGTTTTCTTTTAAATGCTCTTCTATATAATCCATCATCATTTCATACAGTCCCTGCATCGCCCGCTCCCGGATCGGGTGCTCCTGTGCGTATGCCTCGCGATTTAAATGCAGCACAAGTTCACCAATACAGAGCGGAATCTTCGCATCCTTTCCAAACCTGTCCTGCCGCATCTCTTCTAAAAGTCGGAGCACCTTTGCCTGCGTTTCCCGAAATGCGATCTCCTCCTGATGCAGCACATATTCCTGACGCTTTGTCGCCCGCTCGATCAGATACCCATAGCTGTCTGACTGTTTTTGCAGCTGATCTGCATAACTACAGCTGATCCAGAACACAAACCGTCGGTACGGCTTATGTGGATTCTGGATGATCGCACAGTGCGGAATCTGAGGCGGAATCAGGATGATATCTCCGTACTTGAGCAAATAGGAACGCTCTCCGATCTTCATACAGACGTCCCCTTCCAGGAAAAAATAAAACTCATAATAATCGTGGGAATGCGTCCGCACCTCTGCCATCCCGCTATCGCTGTAAAAATAAAGTTCAAAATCCTGCGCCAGCATGTATTGGCGCGTGACAAATCTGCTCTCTAATTCTTTTTTCATAAGGCGTCCTTTCTGTAATACATCAAATTCTTTTACCACAAAACTAGCACGAAATCGCAACTTTTACAATATAGCCAACTTCTCTTACAATCGTCTTTCTGCTATAATGAGGCTATCATAGGAATGCATGATATTCAGACAGCAACCATTGAAAGGGGGAACTTTCTCATGCTACAGACAGGGGCACAGCTCTACACCGTCCGCAGCTACACACAGACGATCGAAGACTTTACCTGTACCATTCAAAAAATCGCTGACATCGGTTATAAAGCCGTCCAGCTTTCCGCCGTTTCCAAACAGATTAAGCCGGAGCAGATCCGTGAAATTTGCGACCGCGCGGGCATTTCCATTGTCCTGACCCACAGCGATCCCGAACGGATTCTGCACGATACCGACGCGCTCATCAAAGAGCACGATATCCTCGGCTGCAACTATATCGGTCTTGGCTGCATGCCGGACAAATACCGCACCAAAGAGTGGCTTTCCCACTTTATTTCCGATTTTAAAGAGCCTGCGAAAAAAATCGCGGCGGCAGGAAAGCTTTTCATGTACCACAACCATAACCTCGAGTTCGAAACTTTTGCCGCGGAAAATCTTCCAAATGCTGCGCCCAACCGCCGGATTTTGGAATATCTCCTCGAGGGCTTTGCACCGGATGAAATGGGAATCACGCTCGATACTTACTGGGTTGCGGCAGCAGGCGCTGACGTCTGTGACTGGATCTCGCAGATGAGCAACCGGATTCCCTGCGTCCACTTAAAAGATATGAAGGTAAAAAACTGGCAGCCGGTCATGGCTCCGGTTATGGAAGGCAACTTGAACTTCTCCGCTATTTTCCATGCGCTGGAAGCTTCCAACTGCAAATATATGCTCGTTGAGCAGGATGACTGCTATGGGGAAAGCCCCTTCGACTGCTTAAAGACCAGCTATGAAAATCTGGCAAATGCTGGCTACCGCTAAATCAGACTTTCATCCGGCAGCAAATGCCTACTGCCGAATCTGAATCGACACAGGCGAATTTTGCATTACCGAAATTTCTGTATCAAGAGGAGGTACTTATGAATCAGGTAAAACTTGGCATCATCGGACTTGGAAATATGGGCAGTGGCCACTGCAACAACATCCTCGCCGGTCTGACGCCCGAACTCAAACTGACCGCCGCTGCAGACCTGCGGCAGTCCAGACGCGACTGGGCAAAGGAGACGCTGCCCGATGATGTCGTTCTTTTTGAAAACGGCGACCAGCTGATCGAATCCGGTCTGTGCGACGCCGTTATCATCGCAACACCCCACTACGAGCATCCGCGCCTTGCGATCCTCGCATTCGAACACGGGCTTCATGTCATGAGTGAAAAGCCCGCAGGCGTTTATACCAAGCAGGTTCGCGAAATGAACGAAGCTGCCATCCGCTCCGGCAAAGTGTTCGGCATGATGTTCAACCAGCGCACCAACTGCGTTTACAGAAAGATGCATGAAATGGTACAGAGCGGCAGATACGGTCAGATCAAGCGCGTCAACTGGATCATCACCGACTGGTACCGCACACAGGCTTACTATAACTCCGGCGGCTGGCGCGCAACCTGGGACGGCGAAGGCGGCGGCGTGCTGTTAAACCAGTGCCCGCACAACTTAGACCTCCTGCAGTGGATCTGTGGACTCCCTTGCCGCGTCCGCGCCTTCTGCCACAACGGCAAATGGCACCAGATCGAGGTCGAGGACGATGTAACCGCTTATCTCGAATTTCCGAATGGCGCAACCGGCGTTTTCGTCACGACCACGGCAGATGCTCCCGGCACGAACCGTTTTGAAATCACTTTGGAACGCGGCAAGCTCGTAGCAGAGCATGACAACCTGACGTTCTTCGAGCTCGAACAGAACGAACGTGACTTCTGCTTTACGGCAACAGGCGGCTTCGAACAGCCCGCCGGACATGAGGTCACAATCGAACTGGACGGCAAAAATCCGCAGCATGTCGGCGTATTGAACGCTTTTGCAGGCGCGATCCTGCGCGGCGAACCGCTCGTTGCAGACGGGACCGAGGGGATCCGAGGTCTGGAGCTTTCCAATGCGATGCATCTTTCCTCCTGGACAGACCAGACGGTTACCCTACCGATCGACGAAGCGCTTTTCCTTGAAAAATTAAATGAGCACCGCAAAGTCTCCAAAGTCAAAACCGAAGTGACCGAAGCGACGTTCGACACCTCTGACAGCTATGGAAGCAAGGTTTCAGACAATACCGATAAAGGAGGCGTAAACGCATGAAAACCTGTCTGGTTGGCTGCGGCGGTATTGCCGCCGTACACGGCAGCGTCCTGACCTCCGGCATTGATACGGAATTTGTCGCTGCCGCCGATATCAAACCCGAAAAAGCGCAGACTTATGCGGAAAATTTCCATACCAAGCCCTATCCGTCCCTCGAAAGCATGCTTGAAGCAGAAAAACCGGATGTCCTGCATATCTGCACGCCGCACTATCTGCACGTTCCGATGGCGATTTATTCCCTGGAACGAAATATCAATGTCTTTATGGAAAAACCGCCTGCGATCTCTTTTGACCAGCTCGAAGAACTGAAAAAAGCTGCTGCAAAATCTGAGGCACAGCTCGGCTTCTGTTATCAGAACCGCTATAACGCCAGCATCCGCGCGGCAAAGGATCTGATCGACTCCGGCAAAGCCGGAAAAGTCCTCGGCGCACGCGCGTTCGTAACCTGGTGCAGAGGCGCAGCTTATTATACCGAAAGCGGCTGGAGAGGCAGCTTAAAAACCGAGGGCGGCGGCGTTTTGATCAACCAGTCCGTCCACACACAGGATCTGCTCTGCTTTTTGCTCGGTGACCCGACTACGGTCGATGCAACGATGACCAACCACCATTTAAAAAACGTAATCGAAGTCGAGGATACGCTCGAAGCCTATATTGACTTTAACGGCGTCCATGCAAGCTTCTATGCGACGACCTCCTACTGCGCAGACGTCGCACCGCTGATCGAAATCGCCTGCGAAAATATGACAATCCGCGTGGAAGACCCGCACGTCACGGTATATCCCAAAGACGCTGCGCCTTATCAGCTTTCCGTCGAAACGCTGCCCCCGATCGGCAAGAGCTACTGGGGCACCGGGCACACCGCATGCATTTCGGATTTCTATCAGTCACTGCGCGACAACCGGCGCTTTCGCTTAAACCTGGAAACAATGGAGCCGAGCATCCGCCTGATGCTTGGAACGTATGAATCCGCCCGCAGCGGACACAGTGTAACACTCATCGAACAATAGAATGCACGCTGTCTCTCCGCCCCACACAACAAAAAACAACGAGGTAACCCGTCATGAACACACAACATAAACTGCTCTCTTCCTGCCCGGTCAGCTGCTTTGCCGACGAAATCGCGGAATCCTTAGACCGTCAGATCGAAGTGCTTTCCCGGCTCGGCATTTCCTACGTCGAGCTGCGCAGCGCGGACGGCATAAATGTATCCGATTTTACGATGAATTTTGCAAAAGAGGTAAAGAAAAAGCTCGATCAGGCAAATATCCGCATTTCCGCCATCGGCTCTCCGATCGGCAAAATCGGAATTGACGATGATTTCGATGCGCACCTGCAGAAGCTTTCCCATACGGAACAGATGGCAGACATCTTCGAAACGCCCTATATCCGTATGTTCAGCTTCTATATCCCGGAAAACTATGCTGCGGCAGACTGCCGCTCCGAGGTGCTTTTCCGGACGGAGGCGATGGTTGCAGAGGCTGCGCATAACAATATCATCCTGCTGCATGAAAATGAAAAAGGTATTTACGGCGACAACGCATCCCGCTGCCTCGACCTGATGCAGCAGTTTGCAGGAAAGCACTTCTCCTGCACGTTCGACTTTGCGAACTTTATCCAGTGCGGTCAGGATCCGTCGAAGGCTTATGAAATGCTCTCCCCCTATATTTCCTATGTCCACGTCAAGGACGCGCTCTTTGCTACCAGCGAAGTCGTTCCGGCAGGCACAGGCGACGGACATCTGCCGGAAATTTTCCAAAAGCTCGACGCTTCCGGCTATCACGGCTTTTTAAGCCTCGAGCCGCATTTAGCCAATTTCAGCGGTCTTGCAGCATTAGAACACAACGCTGCGATTCGCACCGAAAACAACACAGAAAAGGCGTTCTGCGTTGCCTGGGAGGCATTCCAGAAGGTGCTGGGATAACATCAAAGAGCTGCCCATACGGCAGCTCTTTTTCGTGGCATCTTATCTCACAGAATTAAACCTGTATTCCTCCTTGATCTGGCGAAGTCTATCTGCAGTTTTCTTAATAGATTTTAATGTCTTTTAAGAATACTTCATCCCTCGCCGCAGTAATCTGTACCTGAATCTGGCAGATGCGGTCTTCCATGTCGTTGATCAGCGGATTCTGTTCGCCGAAGGGATTCTGCAGCTGGCAGATTTTGCGGTTTCCGATGACAGTGCCCTGATACAGCGGATACTGATTGCCGCTGCCGGACTGCGCCGTAATCCGAAAGCCCTCTACGCGCTGACCCTTGGTCAGATCTTCCCGCAGCGAAACATAGCGGATCTGGGCGGTGGGTTGCTTTAAGGAAATCGTATAGACCTTCTGCGTTTTGGGACTTTCCTCTTCCCGGATTTTGACATCCAGCTCAGTGCCGAACTCTTCTTGCAGCAGCGCGCCGAACTCTTTGAGACGCTTTACGTCCTGCTCATCAATCCGTCCGTCTGTGTTAGGCGGCAAATTCAGGTGCATACACGCATTCGACCCGACGCTTCCCAGATAGGTAGTAAACAGGCGTTCCAGGGAGTGAGGCTCCTCTTCCAGATGCCAGAACCAGCCCGGACGGATAGACATATTGATCTCCGTAGGCGTAAAGGTCAGCCCCTTCGTGTAGAGAATATTCGGCATCGTGCCTAACTCCTGTTCGGTATTGTAAATCCAGGAAAGGCTTCCTTCCTCCGCCATCGGTCCGGGACCCGTCTGTACCCTGCCCAAATGACACAGTTCGGACGGGATGACCGCCCATTCGGAATGTCTCGGCTTTCCGGCTTCGTTGCCGCACCACCGGATATCCGGTCCGAAATCGTTAAAAATAACCGCATTGGGCTGATATTTCCGGATCAGCTCAATATAACGGGGAAAATCGTATACCTGTTTTCTGCCGTTTAGACCTTCCCCGCAGGCGTTGTCAAACCAGACATAAAAGATGTCGCCGTACTCTGTCAGAAGCTCCGTCAGCTGGTTGCAGAAATAGTCGTTATATTCCGGTGTCCCGTAGCAGGAAGCGTTCCGATCCCACGGAGACAAATAAAATCCGAACTTGATGCCGCCCCTTTTACATGCTTCGGCAGCTTCCCGGACAACGTCTTTTTTGCACGGGCTGTTTTTCACGGAATGCTCCGTATATTTGGAAGGCCAAAGGCAAAAACCGTCGTGATGCTTTGCTGTCAGCACCATTCCCTTCATGCCTGCTGCCTTGATCGCTTCCACCCACTGATCGCAGTCCAGATTTTCAGGATTAAAAATAGATTCCGGCTCGGTTCCCTCTCCCCATTCCCGATTCGTAAAGGTATTTACTCCAAAATGAATAAACGCATAGCTCTCCAGCTCATACCAGTCCAGCTGGCGCTTCGACGGCACAACATGGGCCGCCTCCTGTAAAAATTGAATCATTCCGTTTCTCCCTCTGTAATTTTATGTTTCATTCACTTCTGCTCTATTATACAGGCTGTTTGACATTTGCGTACTTTCTTTTTTAGGATTTCCATCTGTCCGATGCCACAGACTTTCCCTTCTTTTAAAACAGGCACCGTATCGACTGCGGCGCCTGCTTCCCGCAATTATTACAAAATCAGCCCCAGTTCCTATCGTTCCAGATAAGAACCGGGGCTGTTCTCTCCTTACACTCTTACGATGTAATCGTTCTTTCTCGGCTTTGCCTCCGGCAGCGGACCGTCCGCATAGCCTAAGATACAGCAGGCAACGCCAGCATAGGTATCTGCAATCCCCCATTCTTTCATCAGTGCTTTGCCTTCTGCGCTTTCAAACATCTCCTTTGCGCGGTTGATCCAGCAGGAGCCAAGCCCAACTGCATAAGCAGCAAGCATCAGATTGCCCATCACGAGCGAACCGTCCTGCAGCCATGTTCCGGCATTTGTATCTGCAAAAACGATCACTACAGTAGGCGCTCCATAAAACGGATCGGAATCTGCTCCCATAACCGCCCCGTTCATTTTGGAAAGTTTTGCAATCAATTCAGGCTCCTGAACCACAACCATCTTCGCGGGCTGACGTCCCATCCCGGACGCCGCATAAGTTCCAGCCTCCAGAACTGCATCCAGCTCTTCCTTCGAAATTTGTTCTTTCCGATAAGAACGCACGCTTCTGCGTTCTTTGATACTCATCAGCGTTTCCAGTTTCATACTATCCTCCATTCCGCAGGCGCTTTGCGCCGAAGGAATCGCGAGCAGAACGTCCAGTTTTGCTCTGCGATTCTAGCTACTTTGTGACGCCTGCGGCACAAATAGCTGTGAGAAAAATAAGCGATCACGCTTATTTTTCTCACTATCCTCCATTCATTTTTGCTTATGCCAAGCTTGAATTACAGCTAAGTTCATGGTACGATATTTAAGATTCAAAATCAAGCGGTTCCTGAACTCAGGTTTGTTTGATGCATACTACAGAAAAGGATTTCTTACCTATGATTAAAGATTTATTTTCCCAGAAACAGACCCTTTCTTTTGAGGTATTTCCTCCCAAGAAGGACGACGAATTTACAAACGCGCAGAACGTCCTGCATCAGCTTTCCGAGCTGCAGCCGGATTTTATCAGCGTAACCTACGGCGCAGGCGGCAGCCGTTCCAAACGCACGGTGGAGCTGGCTTCCTTCATCCAGAACAGTCTCCACATTCCGGCAGTTGCCCATATGACCTGTGTCGGCTCCTCCAAAGAGGACATTCTCACCGTTACTGATGACATGAAGCAGGCGGGTCTTTCCCATGTACTGGCGCTTCGCGGCGACAGACCGACCTGGATGGATGATGCACAGTTTGAAAACCGTGCTTTTGCCCATGCTTCCGATCTGACTCGCTTCTTAAAGGAGCATACCGATCTGGAAGTCGCAGGCGCATGCTATCCCGAAAAGCATTTCGAAGCAGAAAGCCTTGACAGCGATATTGCTTACCTGAAAGAAAAGCAGGAAGCAGGCGCAGCGTTTTTCATCACTCAGCTGTTCTTTGAAAATGACAGTTTCTACCGTTTCCTGGAAAAGAAAAACCATGCAGGCATTACGCTTCCGATCTGTGCAGGCATCATGCCGATCACTTCCGCAAAGCAGCTCGGCACGACGGTAACCCTCTCCGGCTCTTCCGTTCCGAAAGAGCTGGCCGACATCATTGCGACTTACGGAGAAAACCCGGAAGATATGAGAAAAGCCGGTATCGATTATGCGATCCGCCAGATCCTCGACTTAAAGCAGCACGGTGCAGACGGCATCCATATTTATTCCATGAACAAGCCTAAGACAACACGCACGATCGTGGAAGCGATCCGATAAGAAGGAACCTTCTAAATTCCCTAACAGGAATTCAGAAGTAGCGCAAAAAAAGAGAGCCTCTCGGCTCTCTTTTAGATAGAACCTTTCAAATTTCCTGCGGAAATTCGAAAGTAGCGCAAAAAAAGAGAGCCTCCCGGCTCTCTTTTAAATAGAACCTTCTAAATTCCCTAACGGGAATTCAGAAGTAGCGCAAAAAAAGAGAGCCTCTCGGCTCTC
>ULVV01011505.1_pt1 | contig 9786 bp, 20 predicted proteins | sample 1959761 | NCBI WGS metagenome assembly ULVV01 (sample SAMEA4835795, study PRJEB28245) | human gut metagenome | biome: gut microbiome; material: fecal sample | place: Denmark | collected 2008
GGTCACTCTGGACAATGTCATAATATATTTTGGTTCCGGCTCCAGGTCTATCCTTGTAGATAGTTTCCATAAAAACACCATTGTTCCACGGCTCTGGCCATACGTCTTCAAAAGAATCAGCCAGTAGAAGAGCACCCCTTGTCACCCAATAAGTGTCTAAGGCTTCGGATACGGATGGGAGTTGTGCGTTCATTTTTACAGAAAGATAACTGACCCCACGTTCGTAGCCATTGTCATTCTGGACTGAAGCCGTTGAAAACCCTGTTGCATTGAACGAAAGTGTTACAGTTCCATTCCAATTGTCAGCAAGTGAAGTAAGACCCACGACAGGCATAAGCGGTATGCCATCTTGATTAACGGTTATCGCTCGTGATACCCCCCCCATTGTCAGGGGAAACAGTAATGAAATCCTTTTTCATTGTCTTGAATTTTAAATTGTTACTAAATACCTCAACGGCTGCGCAACCGCTGATGTTTATTCACTGTCACGTGACTGATATAATACGTTATTTCTTCCGTCGATGAGTTTTTCGAGCCTCCCTTTCCAAACCGTACAGGCTCGCACCATTCGATGTGAGGAATTTCAGGTCGTGACTGAATAGTGTACACCCTGTCTTCGAATTGAGGAAAGTCAGTAGGAAAGTAATCCTTGTCGAGTTCCACAATCTCAACATTCGCTTCCTCAGCCATTCTAAGAACTTCTGATGGAAGTACTCCTGTTCCGGCTCCGATAATACCTATCTTAGTCATTCTCTATGCTTATTACGACTCCATTCAACATATCGTTCACCACAAGATTCCCTCCCGTAATTTTGTCTGAGAGTTTATTACGTGACAGCGTCAAACCTCTCTCAAATGCGAGCGAGCGGATACGTTCACACATCTTTCGGGGGATTGTATTATCCTTTGAGTTGTTCATCGTTATAAGAACCCAAAAGAAGTCTCCATGGTCTGTCGCTGAAATTGAATATTCAGTCCCGTCATCAAGATAGGCTCTTGAGTATTGATACTCCTTCCCGCTGTATTCAGAAGTAGCCACACGAGTTTCAAGACCTTCCTTCTGAGCCAGTTCATTGATTGACACTTGTAAATCTTTTGGATGAATAGCGTTCAATCTGTTCTGATACTCGGTGATAGAATTCACCGACAGTTCTATGAGTGTGTCATGGTTGACACGTGTGCCGCACCCTGTAAGTAGAAGTGCGAACACGGCTGTAATAATCATCAATCTTTTCATATCCGATATATTTCTTCGTTTAACATTTTTCTATCAAAGGGGTTGGCGTCAATCTTGACATTCTGCCTGTCAAACTGTCGTAGGAAGGAGGAAATCTCCCTGAGACTTCTTTCATCGAGGTCAACGAATTTAATGTAGTCCGTCTTCCCACCCTGTAAAGATACGACAGCCCATGAGCCTGAACGATGATGAACATCAACTGAAACATCGATGTTCCCCAGGAGTTTTCTGATACGTTCAGCACGAACCTCAGCCAAAGAGGTCGCACATTTCTGGCGATGAATTAACCCTTTTAAGTCCCTCTCCAACGCTTTCATCCTTTTGAAATCTTCCTTAAATAAGTATAGGAACAGTTTCCTCAATAGTTTCTTCATGATTCTTTCTTGGTTTTATTGTTTACACCGTACCCAAACAGGGCATAATCACATTTACAGGGGTCTAACGGATAGACATTACGGCAATTCGTAGTAAGTTCAAGCACTGTATTCATGCTATCACCTTTGCCCGTTATGAGACCCAATTGACGACCAACGGTTGCGACGTGAGTGTCAAGCGGAATGAGTAGGGACGACTGGGGAATGAAACTCCAGATACCTAAATCCACAGGACTGTTTCGACGGCACATCCATCGTAGGAACATATTCAATCGCTTACAGGCAGACTTCGAATCCTGGGGGATACCTTTCACTCCAGGGAACAGGCTTATCAGCGCATCGAGATAATCTGTGGCTCCCATCGTACGAGTATAGTTCTTTGACAGAGCCTCTTCCATATCTTCGTTGTTATCGTAAATCTCCTTGAGCGCACGACACAGGTCAGCGAAGTCCTTCTCCTTGAAGAAACGGTACAGAGGTTCCTCCGAGTCAATGTACTTTCGCCAACCCATGTTCTTGATATACATATAGGGAGTCAGACGTTCCATTTCCTTACATAGTTTCTCACAGGTAGAGAGAATGGCTTTCCGATTCCCATACGCTAACCAAGCAGCGATGAAGCCAACTATCTCCTGAGAACACTTGTATCCGAACCGTCTGGGGAACTGTACAGGGTCGTCAGTGATGAATTCAGGCTTCTCGTACTGCTCAGCCAGTTTCATGACTTGATGTCTTAATTTGTCGCTGATTGCTATCATACCTTGTTAGTTTCTTCGATTTTACACAGGAACGTGGCGGTCTTGAATTCGTCACCGTCCATAAAGTATTCAGCCATTTCATCAAGAACATCTTTATAGGAAGTTATCTTGAAGTCCGCTGCCTTCTGAGGAGTCATCTTTTCGAAGACCTTTGCCCAATCACGACGGAGAACCCACGTGTCGCTCTTCTCATTCTGTACTATCACACGAGCCTCTGACTCAGGAATCCTTCTGAATCCTATCAGCCAACCCTCACGAAACGTGTACTGTCGTTTGTCAGTCCCGAATACCACATTGGCATGAGCACCGTACTTCACCATTTTCTTGGTATCAATAACACCGAACCAACGGTGAATGAAGTCCACGTGAACAAAGGTATCCATCGGACCATTCTTGTACTTGATTTCAGGAGATACATACTCCAACTGCTTTACATTTCTATCCATAACTATCTATATTTAATTGGTTTCGTACTCAGCCAAAGCCTTGAGGCACTCTTCGTGAGCCTCGCGACAGGAAGCGTCCATGATATATTCCATGTTTTCGTACTCCGGACATTCTCGAGTTGCCATACCTGTTACATCAACGTAAAGTGTCCCGTCTTCATCGCATTCGACAATGAACCATCCGTCATTATACATAACATAACCATCCTCGTAGATAGTTTGAATGAGTGTACGTCCGTCTTTCATTGTAGAGGAAGCCAATTCATAGGGTTCTGTGATTGTACCCTGTTTGGCTTGATTGATACGAGCCATAGCCACGAGGCAAACCTTTGCTAATTGTCGACGGTCTTTGATGTTATCAACATAGCGATGAGTCCCTACTGGCTTGCTGAAGTCTAAATTTTTGTAGTATCTTGAACCTTTCATGACGTAACTTGTTTGATTTGACTGAGCAAATATACGTCCATTTATCGAATATCCAAGGAGTTTATCCGGAAAATCTTCATTATTTCTTCCGATTTTTCCTCAATTCGGCTCTGCGTTCTCTCCTACGAGCCTTCCCGTCCTGAATTTTTAGGGAAGATGAGCCTGTTATTCTGTATATCTCGGATTCAGTTTTACTGTTTACGTGTTCACAGAATCCCGACAGGGTGACTGTGCTATCCTTATCCATTCTTGCGTTCATATTAGACGATTTAAGCGATTATAACTATACGGGGAATAAAATGTACCAGCCAACAGGGGTAAATCTCGTAGAGCGACCGCCAGTGGCTTCTATGAATAAGGAAAGAGGCAACCCGTTACAGGCAACCTCTTTCCAATCATGACTAAAACAAAAATCACATCCTCACGGACTTATTTCTTTTTACCTTTCTTCGGTTCAACAACCACTTTCACGGTTTTGGAAGCCTTGAAAGCAAGTGTGTGAGACTCGGGAACGTTCATAGGTTTCTGAGTCAACGGGTTCGTGCCTGTTTTAGCAGGGTTGACTTTCTGTTTGAACTTTCCGAAAGGTAGGCTGATTTCGTCACCGTCCTCAACACAGGTCTTGACAATCACCGGATTCAGTGCGTCGATTACTTTCTCGGTGTCTCTCTGGCTCATACCAGCCTCTTTGGCAACTGCTGCCACGAATTCTGACTTTCTCATTTCTTTTTAAAATTTAGTGAATAAATGTTTCTATTTCAAACGTGTTATAATAACGTCGTTTTTCGGTTGATAGTTTTTATCATTCCCTTTGGACTCCCGGATTATCGGCAATCCTGATTGAATACAGCGGATAAATTCTTCCCGTTTGCGCCCGCCATTCCAAGGAAGCGATATGCGAGATTGATTAGGAACGCTCGGTCTTTGTTGCGCTGATACGCTATCTTCTTACGAATGACAGACATCACCTTTGCGAACTTGATTCCGCTGTCAAGTGTAACATACTCGTGACTGAACTCACTCACCACCCATACATTGATGATGACGTCTCCCCACTGAAAGAGATACGGCTTATGCTTCCATGTCACTTTGTCCATACGACGTTCAGCGTTGGAAAGATAATTCTCCTGCTCCTTCATCTGATACATCGATTGTTTCTGAGAGTCCGACAGTAACTTGAAGATACTCTGTTCCTGTTCGGGTGTACATTTGACCTCCATGTCGATGTCGTGAGGTTCGCCTGTTTCCATACCCAACTCGTGAAGAGCGAGTGAACCTACGATTAGGAAGTCCATACCGTGTGCCTCAAGCACTGATTTACGAAAGCCGTTCAAGGCTGTTTTAATTCTTGTTTCCATACGAAAAATTATTTGTTGATGTTAAAGATACGTGATTACTCCGGAGTCAGGTTACAGTCCTCGAGACTGAATTATCGCTTTAAGACGACCACTGTAACCTTTCTTCTCCGCATAAACTCTGTCTAAATAGGCGAAATATTCGTCCTTTGTGAGCCGTCGGGCAAATGTACTTTGCCATATAGCATAGTCGGCTATACACTCCCGCCACGAGTTGAAACGGGCATGACCTAACATGGTTCCGACAGCCAAAGTGGGACGGCTTCCGGGAACTTTCATTCCCAGACAGTTATGTCCCTCTACAAACAGTTTAGAAGTGAAGCCTCCGGACTCTTCAATACATTGTGCCATAACGATGTCCGGATGGTCAATCCTCAACTTGAAGATATAATCATACACCTCGTCAAAGAGCGTTTCAGGTACAGGTTCCACAGCCTGTTCTTCAGCGTACTCACAGCCAAACGCTGGCTGAGACGGTACGGGTTCTGTCGTGTTACACGACCGTATCACAAGAATGATTAGAATTGACAGCAAAAGAACCGCAAGCCCACGCCACATTCTTTTGAGATACTTCTGTTTAGGCAGATTTCCGCCTGGATAGATTGTTTCTGTTTCCAGCATAACTTCTCATTTTGGTTTATAATAATAGAAAAACTCCTATCATGAGAAGAGCCAAGATACAGCCTAACAACATCGCACCCACACACATCACAAAGGCAATGATAAGAGCGTTCTTCACTCTTCCCCTGTAATACGAACGACACGCTCGACAGGCTGCTTCATTCACGCACATACATTTCCGGCATCTTCTCATGATGGTATTCTTTTTATAGTGTGACCATATTCACCCCAGATTGTCTCAAGGACTATCAGAGCGAACTGTTCTTGTAACTTTCTTTCCTTCTCAATATCCGTTGACAGCCTGTACTGCTCACGATGTTGTTCATTCCATCCAAGCGTGTCAGCAAAGACCTTGAACGCTGGTTCGGTGAAATAGGAACAGACACTCACGTGACGACCAAACCTTGTATCGTCAGCCACTATAATCTCCCAACAGTATTTGTCAGACACACGTTGATACTCAGCAGCGTCGCCAAGTGAGCCTTCCCCAAGTTTCGGGAGGACGTGTATCTGACGAGTATGTCCGGGAGTGAATACTTCCTGAAGTTTTAACAGGTAGTTTCCCGCTGACTTCATAGGCACATCAAACTGTTCAATCGCCTTTTGAATGTTTCTCCACGTCCCGTAGGACAGACCGTTCATATTCACCATCATAATCAATTTTCCTTTCTATTAATCGAGTTCGTTTACAACTAAATCCTCAGGGTCGAATAAGGACGGATATTCATCCATACCCTGTTTGACATCAAACGTGAAGTCCAACTCATACGTCTCATCGATGACACAGAACTGCTGAGCGATTTCACTCCACCTGATGACATTCTTCGGCAACCACGCTACTCCCAACTCTTTATTCATCACTCGCCAAGCCTTATCCGTACAGTGAGTGACGGCAGCAGTACGCATACGTCCTTCGTGTAGGAAGCGCACAAGACCGCTCCTGAACGTGTACCTGCGCATATAAGGTCTTTCGGGTGGAAGTTGTGGAGTGATAGGAGCCTCTTTTGGCGTCTCTACGACCGTTTCAGTAGGAAGGTCTGATAAGTGTCCGCGAAGGGATACATTCCCTCCCTCAAGAAACTCTATTGAGTCGTAGATAACTTGTTTGACAGTGCCGTCACTGAACGTAACGGTCACTGGCTTATTATTCTGATTTATTTCCATATCGGGATTATTTTGAAATGTACATACTATTCAGCGGAGACTCTATCATGCGATACAGTACGAGCGTCCCTGTCTCAACACATTTTATCATGATGTCCCGCACGAAACGAGGCTGTCCATCGACAGGGTTCAGTTCATCTTTCTGAATTTCATAGTGCCACTCACTTCCTACGAACCATTCACCTCTTTGAGTGAGGCGGTTGATAGTATCCATTTGCCACAGTGCCTTTTCCTTTGAGGTGATTGAGAACGCTATATCAGCAATTCCCCACTGACCGTTTATGCACTGACTTGTAATGATGTTGAAAACTCGTTTATGTCCCATAACCAAATGATTTAAATTGTTTGACGGAACAAATATAGTGGCATTATTTGACATTCCAAAGAGTTTCCCGATAAATTCGTCAAAATTTTTCCAAACAGGCTACTGGGGTCGGCTTATACGGGTGATTTTATTCCTCCGACGCTCGTACCGTTCATTCCTGATAAACATTCTGTTCTCGTGAAGAGCCTCAACCTTTTCTTTCCAATAATCTCTTTCAGCCGTAATACGGTTGACCAACCGTATCATCAGCATGGCTTTATTCACTCTCATAGGACTTCAATGATTTGTTCGATGTGAAACTTTCTGACTTTACCCTCTTCCAAATCCTTCCCGGATAGGTGCTGACCTCGTCTTTCGTCTATCTTTATCACACGATAGGCTCTCTTAGGAAGTACCATCCTTCCGACAACGTGTTTATCAGGCATACCAAACTCTTCGAAGCGTACTCTAACAGTATCCCCGACCTTTACCCTGTCGCGCATTCCTTCGAAACTCTTGAAGTCGAACACAGGGGTTCCGACTCCTGAGTGGTTTAGGAACTTCGTCAACTCGTCACGGAGGTTTCTCACCTCTCCCATGGACATCACCTGAAAGAACGATGCCGTCGTTCCGTCGGTGATTCCTACTTTCACGGTTCGCCCATACTTGTCAGGCTCTTCCGTCTGAATGATTGGTTTCAATGTCTTCATCTTTATCTTCATTTATAAACTGTTTCATAAACGGACAATCGTCTCCACAGGGGTAAACCGTACCATCACCTCCTGGGTCTTGCCACGTAGGTAAGGCACGCAAGTCGGCTGTGCAACACGTTTGACCATCTCCGAGGAGAGTAGTATTGAAATGCTCACAAGTTCTTCTGTGCGCTTCTATTTGTTCTTTCGTCTTCATGACCACCACTGATTTTTAACAACTTTCATATAATAGTTTCTCACGACATCTGGACTGGCGTTGGCATAGAATGCTGGGGAATCACAGAAGTTATCGAAGAACGGCTTGGACATCCCCCCCCCTGCGGAACTCCGCTCCTATCAGGTTCTCGAACTGTCCTTGGGCTTCCCACCACTGTACTTCCTTGGGTACAGGCTCAACCGCAATCTTTCGTAGGAGCGTATTCAGCGGTCTTCAGGGTCGAAGATGTTGAGTCCCTCAAGATACTCCGTGAGATTTAAGCCTGTTGGGATTTCGTCCTTGAAACAGTGCGTAGGGATTTTTGCGTTTCGGAGTGAATCAATCTTTGTGTCCCACGTCGACTTGTTAAGTTCTATCCATTCACGCTCGTCAGGACGTGTGTCGTAGATTGTGAAGTATCTATCCCGCTCGTTCTCGTTCGGATAAATCATCAGATACGACATCCCGAGGCTGTCGAACACTTCACGTGCCTTCGGGTGCATAGCACACACGACAATTTGACCTCGCTCCATAGCCTCAGCACAGAACCGAGCATAGTTTTCAGGGAAGTCAGGATTGACGATACCTTTCTTCTTGTCGGTGTAATACTGTTTCGAGAAGAACCCGTCAATGAATGTAGGGTGTATCATCGTAAGATATGTCTTGCCGATACCTGGATATCCACACACGGCATTAATCTTACCATCAAGGAACGCTCGACGTATTGCCAAACGGTTCTCCGTCATTGTTACAGGCTTGCCCATGACTCCTAAATTTTCTTCTGAAGTTTCAGCCGTGTAATAGCGTCCTTGCGGGAGTAAGCCATAATCGTATGACCTTTCACAGTGAACTCCCTCAACTCACGAACAACGGGTTTCGGCTTCCGTTGATTATCATTACGTCGAACCCCTGTATTGCGTCGAGGAGTTCTGAATGGGTCATTTGATTGTGCTGCCGCCATCATCAGAGCGGTCATCAGCAACATTCTTTTCATTCTTGTCATAATCGTCTTTGATTTTTATATAGTTTCTACATCTATAATATCGTATCTTGTCTCGACAGTAACCGTCATAAGCACAGGTTTCACAGAGCGCAACCTTTCCTTCACGATTCTTACCATATAGGGAAGTGTCCTCTTCGTTCATGACTTCGCTTGTCTGAGATAAATACCTTCTCCCTGCGGGAGTTTCCCATGCTCTCTGATATAGTTGTCTCGATGCTTTATGCAAAGGTCGCTGCGACAAGCGCAGACCGACCCCTCGAAGCAACACGGGTAACAGGTTGGGTTCTTCTGACCCAAGCGTATTTCATACCCATCCTCTTTGGTAATTAGTTTGCTCATGATATATTGGATTAATTATTCACGATGTCTATATTCGAAATAACGTAGTGCTCCCAGTATCAGAAGCACTACGAATGTCAGGATTTCCTTCATGACTGAGCCTTATTTAGTTCCCAGAGCCTTGTTAGCACGCTCGATTTTACGCTTGAGGGAAGCGATACGGTGGCGGATAGCCTTGGCGTCTTCCTTTGACAGTTTAGCGAACTCCTCAGCATTAGCAACCAAAGCCTCTTTCTCAGCAAGTTCAGCGGAGTAGGTAGAGAGGCGAGCCTCAGCGTCACCAACACGGGGAGTGGTCTTCTTTTCGCCCTCTACAGAGGCTTTCTTTTCCTTCTTGGGAGCCTTGTCAGCCTTTGCCTTCTTATTGGCTTTAGAGGCTTCTTTGACTTCCTCTTCGCTCTTTAACGGCTGGGCTGGCTTGATGAGTTCCTTGGTATTCTTTTCGATTTCCGCCTGACGACGACGTTCTTCACGTTCTGCCTTTTCTTCTTCACGGTGACGAGCCTCAATAGCAGCGTCGCGGAGGTCAGTATAGATGATGTAGAAGCGGTGATAAGCGTCGAACAGTTCTTTCTTGCTGTTGGCTTCGGTGTACTCCTGAGGTGAGAACAGGCTGTTAAGACCTTTGATAGCAGCACAGATGTCATTGATAGCAGCGACCATGTTAGGTTTGCTGATGTACTTCATTGCCTTCTTTTCGTTAAGCATATCTTCGTTAATTACGAAAGAGGTTACATTCTCGGAAGCGATGTTGTTTACAGTTGTCTTCATATTCTAATTTTTAATTTGTTTGACATTGTTGATTTAATTTGACATTACAAAGATAGTGCTTTCTATTGAATCAGCAAAG
>ULVV01015251.1_pt1 | contig 9778 bp, 10 predicted proteins | sample 1959761 | NCBI WGS metagenome assembly ULVV01 (sample SAMEA4835795, study PRJEB28245) | human gut metagenome | biome: gut microbiome; material: fecal sample | place: Denmark | collected 2008
CGCGCCATCTGCGGCAAAACGGCGCGTTTTCCGCATTTTGCTCTGTCAGCGTGCTGACACCGGGGGTTTTGGGCCGGACGGGCATTGAGGCGATGGAGACGCTGCGCGGCACGGTGCGCGCGGTGCAGCCCGACGCGGTCATCGCGATCGACGCGCTCGCGTCCCGCTCGCTCATGCGGCTCTGCTCCACGGTGCAGCTCTCTGACACGGGCATCGTCCCAGGCAGCGGCGTGGGCAATCACCGCTGTCCTCTCAGCCGCGATACGCTCGGCGTGCCGGTCTACGCCATCGGTGTCCCCACGGTCGTCGACGCGGCGACGCTGACGCTCGACGTGCTCGAAGAGGCCGGAAAGTCAGACGTCGATCCCGCCGCCCTGCGCGGCCACGAGACCGTCATGGTCACAACGCGCGACATCGACGCGCAGATCTGCGAGCTTTCCCGCGTCATCGGCTACGGCATCGACCTTGCGCTCCAGCCGCTCGATTTTTCCGAGCTCTGCGCGCTCATGGGCTGAAGATGTGCAAAATTTCCGGTGGTATTCATAATTTGTTTACAACCGATTCAAACTTTAGCCAAGATTGACTGGTATCTTAATACTTGCAAAGGGGAACTCCCCCCGATGTGATTTTCTCCCTCCTAAAAATACACACACAACACAGCAAGAAGCCCTCGCCGATCTCGGCGGGGGCTTTTTGTTTCCTTTTTTCTCTTTTTCGCACAAGTGCAAAGGAAGCTGCGGCACTGGTGCCGCGGGGAGAGCAGCGCTTAGCGCTGCACGGATAAAGGGGGATACTCTCTTTCGAGAAAGAGAGTATCCCCCTTAAACCCCCGAGAGAAAGGACGAGGGGTCTTGCCCCTCGACCCCGCACATTGGCAGATCGGCACTTGAAGAGCTGCGCGGCCTGCGGAATCGGGTGCGGTGTACGTGGCTTCGCCACGAATCCCTTCATTTCGTCACCATTCGCAACCGCACCCTACTCCGTGGGGCGCGAGTGACGGTAGTACGGCGGCGGACTGCCTGCGGGGGCGGCATTGCTGCGCTCGCCGCCGGACAGCAAAAAACGACCGCGTCAGCGGTCGTTTTAATCTTCGGTGAAACGGAAGAGGTCGTTGGGGGTGCATTCGAAGATCTGGCAGAGGGCTTCGATATTTTCGTAGCGGATGGATTTGGTCTCGTTGTTGACCATGCGACTGAAATTCTGATAGCTCATCCCCAGCTGGTGGTAGAGCCAGTATTTCGTCTTTCCCTTTTTCTCCAACAGGGACAAAACATCTAATGTTACCATATCTGATGCTCCCATTCTCTCATGTTTTCATCAGTCTATGGCAGTTTTTCTCTTGACATATAGACTAATACATTAGATAATGTTTACATCAGATATTTAGGAGGAGAAACGCATGGAAGACTACACAAAGCTGTACCATTTACTTTTCAACGCGATCACAGACGCGTTGGAACAAATGAATGCCCAAAACTTCGGCAGCGCTAAAGAAACCCTCGTCTCCGCCCAGCAAAAAGCAGAAGAAATCTATATCACAGCAGAGAACTAAAAAAGGAGCAGCCCTGAGCGCGGCAAGCGCAGCAATGCCGTGCCGTCAGAAGCAACAGCGGGGTGGATAATCCAAAAAGGAGGGGCAAGGCCCCTCCCTTTTGGTCGTTAGGGGTGCAGGGGCGAAATCGAAACGCCCCTGCCGTTCTCTTAGGGGTTCAAAAGGGGACCTTCTCTCACGTGAGAGAAGGTCCCCTTTTATCACCGCTTGTCCTGTAAGGACAAATAATTTACAGATACTTCTGCATGCCGTCGGTGGCAAGGGCGGGGTCGCCGGAGACGGAGATGGTGAACTTGACGCCGGTGGCGTTGCTGAAGCGCTCGAGCTCGTTCAGGAAATCGTCGGCCGCCTGGTTGCACTCGCCGCCGGTGATCTTGAACAGGTTGTCGATGAAGATGTGGGAAATATCATAATTGCCCGCGTACAGGCCGAACAGGAAGCCGCGCAGGGCCTCGTAGTTGGACAGGTCATACTCGTAGGCAGAAATCAGACGAACGTGATAGTGCAGGTCAAAGGTCATGGTAGACTTTGCCTCGACGCAGACGACGCTGCCGTTATCCTCCTGCGCAGTGGTATTGATCATTTCGATCAGCTTCTTGGTCTTACCGGTGCCCTTTTCACCCATGATGAGTCTGACCATAGAAATCACTCCTTTCAATAGATCCCCGCCTCTTTTGCGGGGGATGGTCTTTCTGATGGCATCAGCATAGCATAAATGAAACAAATTTGCAATGCTGAATGGAAAGTTTCAGGTTTATTCAAAAAATTCAGCGCAGGCGCTTACGCAGCTCCTCGCCCATTTCCTCGTATCCGGGCTTGCCAAGCAGCGCGAACATGTTCTTTTTATACGCCTCCACGCCCGGCTGGTCGAAGGGGTTGACGCCGAGCAGATAGCCGCTCAGCCCGCAGGCGTATTCAAAGAAGTAAATGAGCTGGCCCATCGTGCGGGCGTTGTTTTCGCCGAGGTTCAAAATGATGTTCGGCACGCCGCCCTCGACATGGGCGAGCAGCGTCCCGTCCATGGCCTGACGGTTGATGAAGTCCATCGTCTTTCCCGCAAGGAAGTTGAGCCCGTCGCCATTGACTTCGTCAAAGGGGACGACCATCTGCTGCTCCGCGGGCGCAAAGCGCACGACGGTCTCCATCAGCATGCGCTCGCCCTGCTGGATGTACTGGCCCATCGAGTGGAGGTCGGCGGTGAAGTCGACGCTCGCGGGGAAGAGGCCCTTTTCCTCCTTGCCCTCGCTCTCGCCGTAGAGCTGCTTCCACCACTCGGCCATGAAGCGGAACGCGGGCTCGAAGCACGCGAGAAGCTCCACCTTCTTGCCCTGACGGTAGAGCTCGTGGCGCATGGCGGCGTACTGCCACGCGGGATTGCTGTAATCGTTTTTCGAGCAGAGCGACATCATCTCCTGCGCGCCGCCCATGAGTTCATCCAGATCAACGCCCGCGACGGCGATGGGGAGAAGGCCAACGGCCGTGAGCACGCTGTAGCGTCCGCCGATGTTGTCGGGCACGACGAATTCCTCGTATCCCTCCTGATCGGCGAGGGACTTGAGCGCGCCCTTGTGCGCGTCGGTCGTGGCGTAAATGCGCTTCGCGGCCTCGGCCTTGCCGTATTTCTTTTCGAGCTTTTCGCGGAAGAAGCGGAACGCGACGGCGGGCTCGGTCGTCGTGCCGGACTTCGAGATGACGTTGACGGAAAAATCGTCGTCGCCGATGAGCTCTGTCACCTCGCGCAGCGCGTCGGAGGAGAGGCCGTTGCCGATAAAGTAGATGTTCGGCGTGGACTTCTTCTTTAAGTTATAGTTCGGGGAGCAGAGGCATTCGATCACGCCGCGCGCGCCGAGATAGCTGCCGCCGATGCCGATGACGACGAGCGCCTTGGAATCGCCCTGAATCTTCTTCGCCGCGGCGAGGATGCGCGCGTACTCGCCTCTGTCATAGTCGCGCGGGAGCGTGACCCAGCCGATGAAATCAGAGCCCTTTCCGCCGCCGTTTTGCAGCCAGCCCGCCGCGCGCTCGAGACGCGGGCGCAGCGCCGCTTCATACGGCAACGAGAGAAACGATGCGGCATGGGAGATATCAATAGACAGCATAAAAAAGGCCTCCTGCGATCAAAAATTCTTGCTTGCATTGTAGCACACGGCAAAAAAAGAAACAAGCGCAAAGCGGGGAAAAACGGGAGGCAAACACCGCGCTGCCGTCCAGAAACCGTGAAAACTGTGGAAAGCGGCAAAAAACGATTCGCTTTACCGCTCCATCTTTGTAAAGTGCGTGTATTTACTGTCGCACGTTATTGTGTTATCGTGTTACCACACTAAATCGAACGGCCAAGCGCCGGAACTTACAGGAGGAAGAAACGATGAAAAAATTCTTAGCAATGGCGCTTGCCGCCGTGATGGTACTGGCCCTTGCCGCCTGCGGCAGCAAGAACGACACCGCCAACGATACCGGTGATACGCAGGACGCGCAGGGCGGCGAGACGCAAAAGCTGATCGTCGGCTTTGATGCCGAGTTCCCGCCGTTCGGCTTCATCGCCGCCGACGGCACGTACGACGGCTTTGACCTCGCGATGGCGAAGGAGCTGTGCGCGCGCCTCGGCTGGGAGTACGAGGCCGTGGCCATCGACTGGAACAGCAAGGACGCCGAGCTCTCCAGCGGCACGATCAACTGCATCTGGAACGGCTTTACCTACACCGGCCGCGAAAATGACTACACGTTCTCCGACCCTTATGTGGATAACTCCATCGTGATGGTCGTGAAGGCCGACAGCGGTATCACCTCGCTCGCGGACCTCGCCGGTAAGAGCGTGATGGCGCAGGCCGCGTCCTCCGCGGTCGACGCGATCAACGAAAACGAGGACTTCAAGGCGTCCCTCAAGGAGGTCGTGGAGCTGGGCGACTACAACATGGGCTTTATGGACCTCGCCCAGGGCACGGTGGACGCCGTGGCCGCTGACCTCGGCGTTGCGCAGTATCAGATCGCGAACAACGACGGCGACTATGTCATCCTCGACGAGCCGCTCTCCACCGAGCAGTACGCCATCGGCTTCCTCAAGGGCAACACCGAGCTGCGCGATGCGGTGAACGCCGAGCTTCTCAAGATGGCCGAGGACGGCACCATGCTGGAGATCGCGCAGAAGTACGTCGATCAGGGTCTCGTGCTCGACAGCCTGTGCCTCATCAAAAAGTAAAAACGTTTACCTTGGGCGACTGTAAAAACCAATTATAACTCATAGGTGCCCATCCTCTTCTCAGGGAAAAAGCGGGGGCGAAAGCCCCCGCTTTTTCCCGCTTATGACCGAATAAGGGAGAATCATTCCATGACTATATCCACGATGCTTTCGCTATTATCCGAGGGCTTTGTCACATCGCTATTGATCTTTGCGCTGACGCTGCTATTCTCGATGCCGCTGGGCCTTGCGGTGATGTTTGGCCGCCGCAGCAGATTGACGCCGCTGCGCGGCTTCATCAAGGCGTATATCTCCATCATGCGCGGAACGCCGCTGATGCTGCAGCTGATGGTCGTCTTCTACGGGCCGAAGCTCCTGCTTGGCGTCACGGTGCCGGGCAACTGGCGCTTCACGGCGGTCATCGTCGCGTTCGTCATCAACTATGCGGCGTATTTTGCCGAGATCTACCGCGGCGGACTTGAATCCATCCCGCGCGGGCAGTATGAGGCCGCGCAGGTGCTCGGCTACACCAAGGCACAGACATTTTTCAAGATCATCCTGCCGCAGATGGTCAAGCGCGTTATCCCTGCGGTGACGAACGAGGTCATCACGCTGGTGAAGGACACGTCGCTTGCGTCCGTCATCGGCACGGTGGAGATGTTCACGCGCGCCAAGCAGATCGTTGCCTCGCCGAATACGCCGGGCATGCTGGCGCTGGTGGCGGCGGGTGTCTTCTACTATGTCTTCAACTATGTGGTCGCCTTCGCCATGGAAAAATGGGAGCAGGCGCTGCGCTATTACCGCTAAAGGGAGGGGAGAGCAATGGCAGTTTTTGAAATGCGGAACGCCAGAAAGGCGTTCGGCTTGCTCGAGGTCTTAAAGGGCGTGTCGCTCAAGGTGGAAAAGGGCGAGGTCGTGTCGATCATCGGCCCCTCGGGCGGCGGCAAGTCGACGATGCTGCGCTGCGCGACGCTGCTTGAGACTATGGACTCCGGTACGCTCGCGTATGGCGAAAACGTCGCCGCGCGCGAGGAAAACGGCAAAAGCGTCTACGCCGGAAAAGCCGCGCTCGCGCAGGTGCGGCGGCAGTTCGGGCTGGTGTTCCAGCAGTTTGACCTCTTCCCGCACTACACAGTGCTGAAAAACGTCTGCGACGCGCCGATCTCGGTGCAGAAGCGCGATAGAGCCGAGGTCGAGGCCGAGGCCATGGCGCTGCTCGACAAGATGGGATTGCAGGGCAAGGAAAACGCTTACCCCTATCAGCTCTCGGGCGGGCAGCAGCAGCGCGTGGCCATCGCCCGCGCGCTCGCGATGAAGCCGGAAATCCTCTTTTTCGACGAGCCGACCTCCGCGCTCGATCCGCTTTTGACCGGCGAGGTGCTGCGCGTCATCCGCTCTCTTGCCGACGAGCACATGACGATGGTCATCGTGACGCACGAGATGCCCTTTGCCCGCGCCGTGAGCGACCGCGTCGTGTTTTTAGACGGCGGCGTCATCGTGGAGCAGGGCAGCCCCGAACAGGTCTTCGAAAACCCGCAGCAGGAGCGGACAAGAGAGTTCTTGAAATCGTACCGCGAGACGAGCAGCGCTCAGGCGTAGTAATTCACGAGCAGGTCGACGACCGCACCGTAGCTCTGCGTGCCGAGTTCATCGCCGTAGGATTTGATCATCTTATCATTGAGCGACTGGGTGACGGTGGCCGTGAGGCCCTTGTACTGCGCCCAGTAGGCGCTGTTGTCGCGCAGATCGAGCACGATCTCGTCGGGAAGCGAATCGCGAATCTGCTGCCATGCGTCGGGGTCGACGCGGTACAGCGCGTTGCCGAGGTGAATGTAGCCGAGCATCCAGCCCGCATAGTTGTAGTTTGCGTCGTCGCAGCGCGTGCAGGCGAGGACCGCAAGGAAGTTGCTCTGCTGCTCGGACGCGATCCCGCGCTGGTGCGAGAGCTCGTGCGCGCAGGTCGAGGCCAGCAGCATCGCGGGCGAGTCCATGTTCACGTTCGACTCGCCCGTGAACGGAAAGTAGAAGCCCGTGAAGTTCATCGCGCTCATGATCTTCGAAAAGAAAATGCCCTTGGGCTTCTGGTCCGGCATGTCGAGGAACGGAAATTCGTCGTACAGGCAGTCGTACACCGTGTCGGCGTAGTTAAGAATCTCCTGCCGGTCGGCGGTGAAGAGGCCGTTTTCGTCGCGCGCGATGTGCGCCGACGCCTCGGCGAGGTTGTCCGCGAAATACTGCGTGACGCGGACCAGATCATCATACGCGACGGGCTCGGGCGAAAGGCCGCTTCTGTCGCAGAAATCGTCCGCATAGTAGTTTGCGCCCCAGAGGAGCGAGAACGCGGCGCAGACTGTGAGAAATAAGTCGAGCACGAAGAGCGCGCAGCGGTACGCGGCGCGCCCTTTTTGGCGCGACTTTATAAGATAGCGCACCATCAGCACGAGCAGCACGACCGCCGTGACCGCCGCGAGCACGTACAAAAGCTCCGCGACCGAAAACGGCAGCGCCGCGCACGCGCGGCCCAGAAACTGCTCGAAGGGCAGCGTGACCGAATAGACCCAGAAATTGACGGCCGCGCGGTTTCCGCGGAAAAGATAGAAAAGCACAAGGACTGCGCCGCAGGCGAAAAGCCAGCGGTGCAGTCCTTTGTTGTCACGGTACAGGGTTTTCATGGGGAGATCAGTCCTTTTTTTCATCCGGAGAGGCGAGCGGCGCGGGGGCGAACATCGCGTCGTCCGTCACGCCCTTTTTCGTGAGGCTGCGGTTCGTGAACCAGTTCACAAGCGAGCTGATGCACGCGAAGATCGGCACGCCGAGGAACATACCCAGCACGCCGCCGAAGCCGCCGCCGACCACAATGGCCACGATGACCCAGAAGCTCGAAATGCCGGTGGATTTGCCGAGGATCTTCGGCCCCAGAATATTGCCGTCAAACTGTTGCAATGCGATGATGAAGAGAATGAAATAAAGGCACTGCTTGGGGCTGACGAGCAGGATGAGGAAGGCGCTCGGAACGGCACCGAGGAACGGGCCGAAGATCGGAATGATGTTCGTCACGCCCACAAACACCGAAATGATCGGCGTATACGGGAACTTGAAGATCGAGCAGCAGAAGAAGCAGATGATGCCGATGATGAGCGAGTCGAGCAGCTTTCCGCGCACGAAGCCGCTGAAGATGCGGTCAGCCTCGGCCACGGCGCGCAGCGTGCGGCGGTACGGCGTTTCGGGCAGAATGGCGTAGAGGATCTTCTTCGACTGCTTGGCAAAGCTCTCCTTGCGCGCAAGGAGATAGACCGAGATCATCATGCCGATGAGGAGATTCTTGAGGAAGATGACGACGCTCCAGATGCCGCCCGTCACGGCGACGATGGCGACCTGCGCCTGCGGGATGACCGTGTCGGTGACCCACTTGACGAGCTTATCGTAGTAGCCGTTGAGTGCGGAGAGCAGCTGGTCGGAGTAGATGTCGTCGGAGAAGATCGTCTGATTCTCCACAAGGCTGTTGACCCAGTTGTAGACGGTTTTATAATAGCTTTCAAAGTTGTCGGCCAGTGTCTTCGTGCTGTCGACCAGCTCGGGAATGAGGATGCTGAACATCAGGTAGATGAGGGCGATGACGCAGATCCACGTGACGAGGATGCTCAGCCCCCGGACGAGCGAGGACTTGACCTTCGGCAGCCCCTTTTGGATATACCGGTCGAAAAAGTCGACGATGGGGGCGAGAAGGTACGCGAACACAAGGCCGTAGATGACCGGCGAGAGCACGCTCATCAGCTTGTCGAAAAAGTCCAGCAGCACGCGGGACTGGAAAAACGTGTCGTAAAACATCAGCACCGCGCAGGCCGAGACGATCAGCGTTACGCCGAGGTGAAGATAGGTTTTGTTCTGCTTCATGGGCTCCCCCTTTTTTTGGGCAAAAGGCGTTAAATGACTGCTAAAAAGATACCAAAAACAGCTTACTATTTTTTGCTGGGAATTGCAACCGCTCATTTCGTGTGTTATGATAATCTTTACTCTCTGTTAATGAAGATGAACAGAACTTGACTTTTTTGGCAGAGGGTGATTTTGACCGACAGGGCGCAGGGTGCTTTGCCGGTCTGATGCTGTGAAGAGCAAACGAGGAGGAACCCATGGACGACAAAAAGCTGCTCTTTATCGTCAATCCCCGCGCGGGAAAGACCAAATCCCTCGCGCCGCTGTTTGACGCCGCCGCGATCTATTCCGAGGCGGGCTATCTCGTCTCCGTGCGCAAGACCACGCACCGCGGAGAAGCGACGGAGCTCGCCGAATCGCTCGGGCCGGAATTCGACGTCGTCGTCTGCCACGGCGGCGACGGCACGCTCAACGAAACGGTGAACGGTGTGATGCGCATTCCGCGAGAATACCGCCCGCTCGTGAGCTATCTGCCCGGCGGCAGCACGAACGACTTTGCCGCGAGCCTGAATATCTCGTCGAATCCCGCCGAGGCGGCGGCCTCCGCCATGCGCATGAAGCCGAGATCTCTCGATGTGGGCAAATTCGGCGAGCGGAACTTTGTCTACGTCGCGTCGTTCGGCGCGTTCACGAAAACGACCTACACCGTCCAGCAGGACATTAAAAATATGTTCGGGCACTTTGCCTACTTACTTGAGGGCGTCAAGAATCTCGACACGCTCTGCCCGTACCGCATGAAGATCACGGCGGACGGCGAGGTCTTCGATGGGGAATATCTCTTCGGTGCGATCAGCAATTCGACGTCGATCGCGGGACTGATGAAGCTCTCGCCCGACGAGGTGTCGTTCGACGACGGCAAGTTCGAGCTGCTGCTCGTGCCCGTGCCGCGCACGCCGGCTGCGATGCAGGCGCTCATTTTAGCGCTCATCAACAAGGACTACTACGACTCCGAGGGGCTCATCTTCCGCCACGTCAAGCACGTGACGGCGGAGACCGCCGAGGACATTCCCTGGACGCTCGACGGCGAGTACGACCCCGGCGCGCCGGTCGTGGAGATCGGGATCGAAGATAATGGGGTCACGATGCTATTATGACTTCAAAAAAGAGAGGCTGGCCTA
>ULVV01013130.1_pt1 | contig 9761 bp, 8 predicted proteins | sample 1959761 | NCBI WGS metagenome assembly ULVV01 (sample SAMEA4835795, study PRJEB28245) | human gut metagenome | biome: gut microbiome; material: fecal sample | place: Denmark | collected 2008
AGACTGGCCGCGGCGATCCGTCATGCTTCCTGCCTGCATGGGGTGGGGCAGAGCACCGGAGGAGCCGATCTTGCTCTGCTTCTGACTTGCCATTTTTTTCTTTTCATTGGTTGACAGTTGTGGTAAAATGTATATTGATATACTATGACAAATTGTGACAAAAAGAGGATAAATACTATGGACATTACACAGGGTGTACCCTTTGATACCTTTGGCCTGTCGGAGGCCACCATGCGCGCCATCCGAAACAAGGGCTATACCATATCGACGCCCGTGCAGGCGGGCTGCATCCCGCCCATGCTGGCAGGGAAGGACGTCATTGCCAAGGCCCCTACAGGCACCGGCAAGACCATGGCCTTCGGCCTGCCCATTATTGAGCGCATGGACCGGGAGAGCGAGGCGGTGCAGGCACTGATCCTGGCACCCACCCGGGAGCTGGCCATGCAGATCACCCAGGAGCTGCGGGAGGTGGCCGTGTACCACGAGGGGCTGCGGGTGGTGTGCCTATATGGCGGCGAGCCCATCGGCAAGCAGATCAATGCCCTCAAACGGAAGCCCCAGATCGTGGTGGCTACCCCGGGCCGCCTGTCCGACCACATGAAGCGCCGTACCGTCACGGTGAAGGAGGTACAGACCGTGGTGCTGGACGAGGCAGACCGCATGCTGGACATGGGCTTCATCCACGACGTGACGCGGATCCTGGACAAGATCCCGAACCGCAAGAATTTGGGCATGTTCTCCGCTACTATTTCCCGGGAAGTTATGGACATCTCCTGGGTCTACCAGCGGGATCCTGAGGAGATTACTGTTCAGGCTACCAAGGAGAATAAGCCTGATATCCTGCAATATCGCATAGAGGTGCCCTCCGACCAAAAGGTGGACACCATTGCCCGCATTATCACCGGGGAAAAGCTGGAGCGGGTCATGTGCTTCTGCAACACCAAGGGCTCCACGGAGCGGCTGACCAAGTTCCTGCAGATGCGTGGGCTGGATGCCCAGTGCATCCACGGGGACATCCCCCAGCGCAAGCGGGAGGCGGTGATGGCTCTGTTCCGGGAGGGGCAGCTCCGCGTATTCGTTGCAACGGATGTGGCCGCCCGGGGCATCGACGTGGACGATGTGGACGCGGTGTTTAACTACGATGTCCCCGATGAAAACGAGTATTACATCCACCGCATCGGCCGCACAGGCCGGGCTAAGCGCCACGGCGTGGCCTATACCCTGCTTTCGGATTTCCCAAGCCGTATGCGGCTGGACGATATAGCCCGCAACACCCGCAGCCAGATCATCTCTGCTGCGGTGGATGAAAATGGCCATGTGGAGCCGGAAAAGAAATAAATCCATTGGATGCAAAAGGAGCAAATGCATTATGATGAAACTGAAACGACCTGTGGCGGCGCTGCTGGCAGCTGTGCTGCTGTTGGGGCTGCTGAGCGGCTGCCACCGGGAGAACGGCGTTTCCTTCCGGGTGGCCATGGGCAGCGTTCCGGCCACGCTGGACCCGGCCCTGGCCGCCACTGATGAGGAAAAGACCGTGGTCAGCCATCTGTTTGAAAATCTTATGAAGCTGCAATCCGACGGAAGCGGCGGTACCACGGCAGTCAACGGAGTGGCCCGCAGCTACCAGTGTGACACCACGGCTGAGGGGCAGGAGACCTACACCTTCAAGCTCCGCTCCAGTGCCGCCTGGTCCGACGGCACCAAGGTCACTGCCCAGGATTTCGTATACGCATGGAAACGGCTGGTGGATCCTGCTACCGGCTCAAAAAACGCAAGAATCCTGGACATGGTGGCCGGTTACAGCGCTGCCCGGACGGGAGAGGATGCGCTGCAGGTTTCCGCACCGGATGACGAGACCTTTGTGGTGGCGCTTTCCGGGCGCTGTCCGTACTTCATCGACAGCGTCTGCACGGCGGCGGCGACTATGCCGGTACAGAGTGCCGCGGCGGCCCAGGAAAATTGGTCCATGTCGCCGGACACCCTGGTCACCAATGGCCCCTATACCGTTGCATCCTGGGAAAACGACACGATGCTGCTGCAGCAGACGGATGGCTATCACGATGCCCGCCGCCTGGGACCGATGAGCATCAGCTTCCGCTTTACAGCAGACGCGAAGACGGCCAACTCCCTTTTTGAGAAGGGGGACGCGGATTTCGTCCTGGGACTGACGGACGAGGCTGTAGCCAAGAAGATAGACAGCTGGATGCCGGATTACTATCCCGAGACCAGCGTGGTGCTGCTGAACCAGCTGTCCGACCTGACCAGCAATGAAAATGTCCGCCGGGCCATGGGGCTGGTCATTGACCGCAACGCCATTGCCGAGCTGCTGGGCTCCCGGACGCATCTGGCGGCAGAGGGGTTGGTGACCTGGGGCATCCGCAGCACAACGGGCGGCCAGTTCCGTGATTTCGGCTCCGCTGTGGACAATGACAGCGAGAATTACGAGAAAAACTGTCAGACGGCCCAGGAGCTGATGAAGGAGGCAGGCTATACTGCCACCAAGCTGAAAAGCCTGACACCGGTAATTATGCTCTATGAGTCCGACGGCACTGCAGATTCCCTGGCGCTGCTGCTGCAGAAGACCTGGAAGGAGAAGCTGGGGCTGAGCGTGACGCTCAAGGGCGTTTCCAGCGAGGAGATCACCCAAGCGTTGGAGCGGGGCGAATATACGCTGGCAGCGCTGCGTGTCACCAGTGACCGCAATGACGCCACGGGCTTTCTCAACCGCTGGCGCATGGGTGAGGAGGATAACTATGCCAATTTTACCTCCAGCGCCTATGATATGCTCCTGCGCGTGGCGGCAGTGTCTGCCAGCCAGGAGGCCCGGGATGCCTATCTGGAGGATGCGGAGCGCCTGCTGATAGAGAAGGGCAATGTGATTCCTATGTATTGCAGCACCCGCAGCTGGAGCCTGTCAGAGTCGTTTACCGGAGTGTTTGGCGACGGCCTGGGCCGGTACTTCTTCACCGGTGTGCATAAGGCGAGTAAGTAAGAGTATAATGGGGAGCAGCGGCACGAAAGCCCTCTGCCGGTTTTAATTATACTTCTATGAGCGCGGGGGCAAAAGGCTCTGTTCGGCCTTTCGTCCCCGCGCTCATTTGTAGGAGAGGGTATTCCTTCTGACCGGCTTTCCGGCCTTCACTCTCTGAAATTGCCGTCAAGCGGGACAATATGAAGGACTACGACACGATTTTGGTGGGCTATCCGATCCGGTGGTATGTCGCGCCGACGATCATCCTGTTTGCGACCACCGGCGGAAGCGGCATCGGCAAGACAAACGAGCGCCTTGCCCCGAGCTGCAAAGGCGCAAAGCTGATGAACGGCAGGGCCTTCAAGGGAAGCGTCGGGCAACGGGAGCTTGCGGCGTGAGTTGATGGACTTGGACTTTAAGGGGCAGACAAATACGAATTTAATGAACTCAACACATTGAAGACTCAGGAGGTTTTTATGAACTACGAATGCAAAATAACGGTATTGGAGACAAAGGTATTTCCGGAATTGCAGGAAAAGTATTTGGCTGATCCGAAATCAGGTCCGTGTCCTTGCTTCAAGGCGGGAGATACATTCCTTCTGAAAAGAACGCCGGAGCAGGATGACTTTTACCATCTAATGAACGGCAAATTCTGCGGCGAGGCATGGGATGCCATCAGCCGATATGTCTATGCGGCGCTGCAGGGTGGCTCCATTATGCGTAAGTGGACAAATGACGACAGGATGATGATCGCCTGCTGCAATGACGGCACGCGCCCTGTTATCTTCAAAATAGAGCGGATTGATATTCCGGAAAGCGAAGAAGAAAAGCAATGGTTGGAAAAGCAAAATTTTAAGAACACGGCAGATGATGCTTATACAGGCTGACAACTTCCAATTTGTCGAACAGGAGATGATCGCATGAGAATCCTACATGAACTATCTTGGCTATGGGAAACGCTGGGCATTGCACTTGTGGCGGCGGCTGTCTGCGTGGCTTGCGCCGCGCTGATCTGTAAGGCAGCGAAAAAGAAACTCAGCAAAAAGGTGCTGGCTGCCATCGGAGCAGCGGCATTTGTGGGCGCGATTCTGGCGGTCATTCTGATCGCCCGGACGCCGATGCCCCTTTGATAGGATGGGGGATTAAGTAACACACCCCCAGAGATTTTAGTCTCTGGGGGTGTGTGCTACTCTCAATCAGTCGGTTTTTGGAAATGTGCTTATGCGAGCCTGCCCTTTACGGGCTTTTTTGTGGCGTTGATTATTCAAATTCCACCGTCGCCGGGGGCTTGGAGGTCACATCGTACAGCACGCGGTTGATGTGGGGTACCTCACCTACGATGCGGCCGCTGACCTTATCCAGCAGCTCATAGGGCAGACGGGACCAGGTGGCGGTCATAAAGTCCTGGGTCTGCACCGAGCGCAGGGCGATGGCATAGTCGTAGGTCCGCTCGTCACCCATAATACCCACGGAGCGCATATTGGTTAGGGCGGCAAAATACTGGTTGGCAGTGCGGTCCAAACCCGCCAGGGCCATCTCCTCCCGGAAAATGGCATCGGCCTTGCGGAGGATATCCAGCTTTTCCCGGGTGATTTCCCCGATGATGCGGATGGCCAAGCCCGGGCCGGGGAAGGGCTGACGCCACACCAGGCTCTCCGGCAAGCCCAGGGCAATGCCCAGCTGGCGTACCTCGTCCTTAAAGAGCCGGCGCAGGGGCTCGATAATCTCCTCAAAGTCCACGCAATCCGGCAGACCGCCTACGTTGTGGTGACTCTTGACAACGGTGCTCTCACCGCCCAAGCCACTCTCCACCACATCGGGATAAATGGTTCCCTGGGCCAGGAAATCCACCTTGCCGATCTTCTTGGCCTCAGCCTCAAAGACTCGAATAAACTCCTCACCGATGATCTTGCGCTTGCGCTCAGGCTCCGTGACCCCGGCCAGCTTGTTAAGGAACAGGTCCTGAGCATTGACCCGGCGGACATCCACATGGAATTCGCCCTTCATCACCCGCTCGACCTCGTCTCCCTCGTTCAGGCGCAGCAGACCGTGGTCCACAAAGATGCAGGTGAGCCGATCGCCCACGGCCTTTTGCAGCAGGGCGGCAGCCACGGCGCTGTCTACGCCGCCGGAGAGGGCCAGCAGCACACGCTTGTCACCGATCTTTTCCCGGCACTCCCGGAGGGCGGTCTCCACATAGGACTCCATAGTCCACTCACGGCTGAAGCCGCAGATGCCGTAGAGGAAATTCTCCAGGATTTTGGTGCCGTACTCCGTGTGTACCACCTCCGGGTGGAACTGCACGCCGTAGAGCTTCTTTTCCGGGCACTCCACCGCCGCATGGCGGCAGCCGGCACTCTGGGCAATGGCAGTGAAGCCGGGGGCGGCAGATTCCACCTCCACCCCGTGGCTCATCCAGTAAACAGCCTTTTCCGGCACCCCGGTAAAGAGGGGGGAGGAGGTGCTGACGGTCAGCTCGGTCTTGCCGTATTCCCGGGTAATGGCCTTGCGGCACTGGCCGCCCAAAAGGTGCATCATCAGCTGCATGCCGTAGCAGATGCCCAACACCGGGATGCCCAGGGAGAACAGGGCCGGATCCACCGTAGGTGCGCCTTCTTCAAACACCGTGGCCGGGCCGCCGGTGAAGATCAGCGCATCCGGCCGGAAGGAGCGCACCTCATCCATGGAGATGCGAAAGGACTTCAGCTCGCAGTAAACGCCGCACTCGCGCACCCGGCGGGCCACCAGCAGATTATACTGCCCGCCAAAATCTAGAATCAGAACCTTCTTCATTGGGGATCCTCCCTGAACTCAAAGCAGCCGGGCTCGGCCTTGTCGATGATAGCCAGGGAGTGGATGTTGTAGCCCTTTTCCCGCAGATCGTCGCCGCCGTGCTGAAAGCCCTTTTCCACGGCGATGCCGATGCCCTTGAGTTGGGCGCCGGCCTTTTCTACGATGTCAATGAGACCGTGTACGGCGCAGCCCTTGGCCATAAAGTCATCGATGATGAGCACCTTGTCCTCGGGCTTGAGCCAATCCTGGGCCACCAGCAGGGTCACCTTCTTTTTGTAGGTATAGGAGAAAATCTCGCTCTGATATAGGCCGCCCTCAATGTTGTCGCTCTTGGCTTTCTTGGCAAAGATCATAGGCACACCGTACTTCTGGGCGCAGATAGTGGCCAGGGCTATGCCGCTGGCCTCCGCCGTCAGTACCACAGTAATATCTTTGATGTCAAAGATTTTGGCGAACTCATCGGCAATCTGGCTCAAAAGTGCCGTGTCTACCCGGTGATTCAAAAATCCATCCACCTTCACAATATTGCCGGGCAGCACACGGCCTTCCCGGCGGATTCGATCCTGCAGCAGCTTCATCCTTGCTATCCTCCTAATTAAATTAAAATAAAGATATTGTTCCCTATTGTGCCGAAAAATACGAAAAAAAGCAAGAGAAAAAGGTGCTGAAATTTCCGCCGTTCCCCACGAATTTATAGACTCTTTACACAACCGCTCCGCTTGGGCTTATCTCAGGAATAAGCCGGTATGATAAAACCGGAAAAACAAGCCTGCCTACCCGCACCGCGGGGCTTTTCGCGGGGGTGAATAGCTCCTGTATACCTGCCCGAGCTATCCTGCAGCCAGCAGCCCGCTATGCACCGTATTTTGCTCTGCCTCATTGCGCAGCCGACGTTCAAACCGGCTGCGGCAATCCGAGACTCCCGTCCTTGCCGCTCTGTTTCCGTTATTGATTTTCCCCAAAAAACAAACTCTTGACAAATCCCCAAAATGATTCTAAAATGTCTGTAAGTTTTGTAATATCCTGCAAAAGACAGCGATGGGGAAAAGGCAGGGATAGTTCCACCCAAAGAGAGTCGGCGGCCGGTGCGAGCCGATGGGGGAGCCTTGCCGCACTGGCCCCGGAGTTGCCTGCCTGAGTCCCTGGGGGAGGTAGGGCAGGACGGGCCCTCCCGTTACAGAGGATGCTCCTTGCAGAGGGAGCTGCTGAGGGCGGCGGAGCGATCCGCAGCCGAATCAGGGTGGTATAGCGTTTTCTCACGCCCCTGACCGATTTGTGCGGTCCGGGGCGTTTTGCTTTATTATGTGCAAAAAGATATTCAGATAAAGGAGAAACAGTATGCAGTACGATTTTGCGGCCATTGAGAAAAAATGGCAGGACAATTGGGAAAAAACCAAGCCCTATCGCGCCGTTACCGGCGACAAGACCCGTAAAAAGTTTTACGGCCTTATCGAGTTTCCTTATCCCTCCGCAGCGGGACTCCATGTGGGCCATCCCCGGCCCTTTACCGCCATCGACGTGGTTACCCGTAAAAAGCGCATGGAGGGCTACAATGTTCTGTTCCCCATCGGCTTTGACGCCTTTGGCCTGCCCACGGAGAACTTCGCCATCAAAAACCATATCCATCCCGCTGTGGTCACCCAGGAAAACATCAAGAACTTTACCCGCCAGCTTAAAATGCTGGGCTACGGCTTCGATTGGGACCGCTGTGTAGACACCACCGACCCCAAGTATTATAAGTGGACCCAGTGGATCTTCCTGCAGATGTTCAAGCACGGCCTGGCCTACAAGACCACCATGCCTGTGAACTGGTGCACCAGCTGCAAGTGCGTCCTGGCCAACGAGGAAGTGGTGGAGGGCGTGTGCGAGCGCTGTGGCAGCGAGGTGGTCCGCAAGGAAAAGAGCCAGTGGATGCTCCGCATTACCAAATATGCTGACCGTCTCATTGATGACCTGGACGACCTGGATTTCATCGAGCGCGTGAAGATCCAGCAGAAGAACTGGATCGGTCGCTCTACCGGTACGGAGGTCACCTTTAAGACCAATATGGGCGACGATGTCACCGTCTACACCACCCGTGCCGATACCCTTTTCGGTACGACCTATATGGTCATTTCTCCGGAGCATCCTCTGCTGAAGAAGTGGAAGGACAAAATCGCCAACTGGGACGAGGTGGAGGAGTACCAGGCTGCCGCCGCCCGCAAGTCTGACTTTGAGCGCGGGGAGCTGAATAAGGAAAAGACCGGCGTCCGCCTGAAGGGGGTGGAGGTCATCAACCCTGTCACCGGCGGCGTGCTCCCGATGTTCGTGTCCGACTATGTCCTCATGGGCTACGGCACCGGCATTGTTATGGGCGTGCCCGGCCACGACCAGCGTGACTGGGACTTTGCCAAGAAGTTCGGCCTGCCCATCGTGGAGGTGGTCAAGGGCGGCGATGTGACCAAGGAAGCCTTCGTAGCCAAGGACGATAAGGCCATCATGGTCAACTCCGGTTTCCTCAACGGCATGACCGTGAAGGAGGCCATCCCCGCCATGAAGAAGTACGCCGTGGAGCAGGGCTGGGGCAAGGAAAAGGTGAATTTCAAGCTCCGTGACTGGGTGTTCTCCCGCCAGCGCTATTGGGGTGAGCCCATCCCCCTGGTCAACTGCGAGAAGTGCGGCTGGGTGGCCATCCCGGAAAGTGAGCTGCCTCTGGTGCTGCCCAAGGTGGAGAGCTATGAGCCCACCGACGACGGCGAAAGCCCCCTGAGCAAGATGACCGATTGGGTCAACACAACCTGCCCCTGCTGCGGCGGCCCCGCCAAGCGCGAGACCGACACCATGCCCCAGTGGGCCGGCTCCAGCTGGTACTTCCTGCGCTATATGGATCCCCACAATGATAAGGAGCTGGTGGGTAAGGAGGCCGAGGAGTACTGGGGCCCCGTGGACTGGTATAACGGCGGCATGGAGCATACCACGCTGCACCTGCTCTACTCCCGCTTCTGGCATAAGTTCCTCTATGACATCGGCGTGGTTCACACCAAGGAGCCCTATGCCAAGCGCACCAGCCACGGCATGATCCTGGGTAAGAACCCCCACTATGTGGGTAACGCCAAGACTGAGGAGGAGAAGCAGGCCCTGCGGGAGAAATACGGCGCCCAGGCCGAGCGTCCGGCGGTGAAGATGTCCAAGTCACTGGGCAATGTGGTCAATCCCGATGATGTTATTAAGGCCTACGGTGCGGATACCATGCGGCTTTATATCATGTTTATCGGTGACTTTGAAAAGACCGCCTCCTGGTCCGATGAGGCTGTTAAGGGAAGCAAGCGCTTCCTGGATCGCTGCTGGAATCTGATGGATAGGGTCACGGACGATCCTGAGATTTCTCAGCAGAACATGGCCGCCGTCCATAAGACTATCAAGAAGGTCACGGGCGATATTGACGAGCTGAAGATGAACACCGCCATCGCCGCCCTCATGGCCCTGGTCAACGATTTCTATGCCAAGGGTCTTTCCAAGGGCGACCTGGAGGCGCTGCTGAAGCTGCTGAGCCCCTTCGCCCCCCATATGGTGGAGGAGATGTGGGAGCTCATGGGCTACGCTGCCAAATACGGCAAGATGTGTATGCAGATGCCTTGGCCTGACTACGATGAGAGCAAGACCATCGACGCCACCGCCGAGATGGCCGTGCAGGTAAACGGCAAGCTCAAGGGCACCGTGGTAGTCCCCACGGATTCCGAGGAGGCTGCGGTAGTCGCCGCTGCCATGGCGCTGGACAAGGTGAAAAAGGCCACTGAGGACATGAGCGTTGTGAAGACCATTCTGGTGAAAAACAAGCTGGTGAACCTTATCGTCAAGCCTACGAAGTGATTCCAAATCCGAAAAGGGACGGCAAAGGCCGTCCCTTTTTAGCTTGTGAAAAAAGCCTCGCAGAGTTTGCCGCCCGTAGGCGGCAAAAAATTCAGATCATTTTTTACCGCGACATGTGCGTGGGGAAAAATACCTCTCAGGCTGCCAG
>ULVV01039800.1_pt1 | contig 9724 bp, 10 predicted proteins | sample 1959761 | NCBI WGS metagenome assembly ULVV01 (sample SAMEA4835795, study PRJEB28245) | human gut metagenome | biome: gut microbiome; material: fecal sample | place: Denmark | collected 2008
ATACCGGGTATGCGCCAAAACGGAGCCCCGCCGCAATGGGCAGAAAGCTGAGCAGCGCGATCGTTTCATGGACCAGCTCCGCCTGACACATGGCCTGGGCGACCTCGTTCCATGTATGCAGACGCAGATCAAACAGCGCGTTGTCATAGGTGGGCATTCTGCGCTTCCACCGTTTTACCTTCAGCGCTTCATAGACCGCCATTTCCCGCCTGCCGACCCGGTACCACCGCTTGTAGAGATCCGCACGATTCTGCATCACTGCCTGAAATGCGCCTCCCACCAGCAGCCGCATGACGAGGTGGTAGGAAACCGTACCGAAGGTAATGGCAAGTGAAAGCGCCGGCCCGTAAGTGGCCTTTTTGTAGAAAGCGGTCAAAATGACCGTCCCAATCATGAAAAACAGCGCGGCCCGCGTCATTTTCTTTGCCATATCCGGTCACCTCATTCAGAGAACGTGCATTGTGTTTTCGCCGCTGCCGAGACACACGGCGATCCTTCAAAAAACGCAGACAGCTTGTCTTTGCTGGAGCTGCTCGGATGCGCATGTGAAATAGACGCTGTTTTTCTTGTCTGCGCCGCTCAGCTCTCTATGAGAAATGATACCACAGGACTGTGCAAAAAGCCAGTGCTTCCAATGCTTCTCTGCATGTCCTACAGCCGAAGCCGCAGTGCGAAGAGCATATATTTGATCTTCCGTCCCGAAAGTCTGGCCGTCCCGGTTTTGTCCCGGTTTGCAAAATGGCCTTGCAATCCACTTGCCGCCGTGCTATACTTTCACCGTAATTGAATAGAAAATCTTCAGGGCAGGGTGCGATTCCCTACCGGTGGTACAGCCCACGAGCCGCAAGGCATGATTCGGTGAAACTCCGAAGCCGACAGTACAGTCTGGATGAAAGAAGATGACAACGCAACGCAGGGGACTGCTTTGCGTCTATGGAAGTTGCTCTGGGATGTGTTTACATTCCGGAGCTTTGCTTTTACACAAGGATACTTGTGTTTTTCTGTCTTGCCCTGAACGATTCGTTCAGGGCTTTTTCTTTTGGAGGTAACAGTATGAACGATGCGGAATCTATGCGTCTGGCCTTGGCGCTGGCGGAACGGGGCCGGGGCTGGACGGCGCCCAATCCCATGGTGGGTGCCGTGATCGTAAAGGACGGCGCGGTCATCGGACAGGGCTGGCATGAGCGGTACGGGAAACCCCACGCGGAGCGCAACGCTCTGGAAGCCTGTACCGCCGACCCCGCCGGAGCCATCATGTATGTGACGCTGGAGCCCTGCTGCCACCACGGAAAGCAGCCGCCCTGCGTGGAGGCGATTTTGGCATCCGGCATCCGCCGGGTGGTGATCGGCTCCGCCGACCCAAATCCGCTGGTGGCGGGAAAGGGCGTGGCGATCCTGCGGTCTCACGGCGTGGAGGTGACGGAAAACGTTCTACGGGAAGAATGTGACGCGCTGAACAGGATCTTCTTCCACTACATCACCACCGGGCGGCCCTTCGTTTCTATGAAATACGCCATGACGATGGACGGCAAGATCGCGGCCTATACGGGTGCATCCAAATGGGTCACGGGCGAGACGGCCCGGCGCCATGTCCAGCAGCAGCGCCACCGGTTCCGGGGCATCATGGTAGGCGTGGGCACGGTATTGGCGGACGATCCCCTCCTGACCTGCCGTATGGAGAACGGGCGAAACCCCGTTCGCATCATCTGCGACACCCATCTGCGGACGCCGCCGCAGGCGCAGGTGGTCGCCACCGCAGACCAAATTCCGACCATCCTCGCCACCTGCTGCGCCGACCCGGAAAGACAGGTGGTTTACCAGCGGGCCGGGTGCCAAGTGCTCTGTCTGAATGAGGAAAACGGCCATGTGGATCTTCGGCAACTCATGGAGCGGCTGGGGCAGGAACAGATCGACAGCATTTTGCTGGAGGGCGGCGGAACGCTGAACTGGGCCGCGCTGGAGTGCGGCATCGTGCAGCAGGTGCAGGCGTATATCGCCCCAAAGCTGTTGGGCGGAAGGGACGCGAAAACCCCTGTGGAGGGCGTGGGCGTCCCCACCCCGGACGACGCTTTCCGATTGAAAAACAGCCGGATGGAACGGCTGGGCGAGGATCTTCTGATAGAAAGTGAGGTGGAATATCCGTGTTCACAGGAATCGTAGAAGAAGTCGGAGCCATCAAGAACATCAAGCGCGGGCAGCACTCCGCCGTCCTGACGATCCAGGCGAAAACCGTTTTAGAGGGGACCCGGATCGGAGACAGCATTGCCGTGAACGGCATCTGCCTGACGGTGACCCGACTTTTTCCCGATGGCTTTTCGGCGGACGTGATGCACGAGACGCTGAACCGCTCGTCCCTTGCGGGACTCACGGCGGGGAGTGTGGTCAATCTGGAACGGGCCATGGCCGCCAACGGCCGCTTCGGCGGGCATATCGTAGCAGGCCATGTGGACGGTGTCGGACACATTTCCGACATCCGCCGGGACGATACCGCCGTCTGGTACACCGTCCACGCGGGGCCGGAGATATTGCGCTATGTGGTGGAGAAGGGCTCCATCACCATCGACGGCATCAGCCTGACGGTGGCCGCCGTGGACGGAGAGGGCTTTTCCGTGTCCACCATCCCCCATACGGTGGCCCAGACCAATCTGAGCCAGCGGCGCCGGGGCGACCCGGTGAATTTGGAGACCGACGTGGTCGGCAAGTACATAGAAAAGCTGCTGCGCCCGGAAGAAACGAAACCGCATACCCCCGCAAACGAAAGCACCCTCACAAAAGAAATGCTGCTGCGCTGCGGCTTTTAATAAGGAGTTTTTACTATGAATTTCAATACCATTCCCGAAGCACTGGAGGATCTGAGACAGGGGAAGATCATTCTGGTCACAGACGACCCCGACCGTGAAAACGAGGGCGATTTCATCTGCGCCGCCGAATTTGCCACCACGGAGAACATCAACTTCATGGCCACCCACGGCAAGGGCCTGATCTGTATGCCCATGTCGGAGGCCTTTGTCCGCAAGCTGCAATTCCCCCAGATGGTGCAGAACAACACCGATAACCACGAAACGGCCTTCACGGTATCCATCGACCACATTTCCACCACCACGGGCATCTCCGCTGCCGAACGCTCCGTGACGGCGATGGCCTGCGTGGAGGAGGGCGCGAAGGCGGAGGATTTCCGCAGACCGGGCCACATGTTCCCCCTGCTGGCCAAGAAAAACGGCGTGTTGGAGCGTGAGGGCCATACGGAGGCCACCGTTGACCTGTGCCGTCTGGCGGGGCTGAAGGAATGCGGCCTGTGCTGCGAGATCATGCGGGAGGACGGCACCATGATGCGCACCGCCGAGCTGCTGGCGCTGGCGGAGCGGTTCGGCATCAAGTTCATCACCATCCGGGACTTGCAGGCGTACCGCAAGTGCCACGAAAAGCTGGTGGATCAGGTCACGGCGGTGAATATGCCCACGAAATACGGCGATTTCAAAGCCTACGGCTTTGTGAGCCGTCTGAACGGCGAGCACCATGTCGCGCTGGTGAAGGGCGACATCGGTGACGGGAAGGACGTTCTCTGCCGGGTACATTCCGAGTGCCTGACCGGAGACACCTTCGGCTCTCTCCGCTGCGACTGCGGACAGCAGCTGGCCGCCGCCATGACCCAGATCGAAAACGAGGGCCGGGGCATCCTGCTCTATATGCGGCAGGAGGGCCGGGGCATCGGTCTCATCAACAAGCTGCGGGCCTACGAATTGCAGGAACAGGGCATGGACACGCTGGAGGCCAATCTGGCTCTGGGCTTCCACGGAGACGAGCGGGAGTATTTCCTCGGCGCGCAGATCCTGCGGGAGCTTGGCGTCAAGAGCCTTCGTCTGCTGACCAACAACCCGGACAAGGTGTATCAGCTCTCCGAGTTCGGCCTGGAGATCTCCGAACGGGTTCCGATCCAGATGGCGGCAACAGCACATGATTTGTTCTACCTGAAAACCAAGCAGGCAAGAATGGGACACATTTTGGAATATTAATAAAGAAAGAGGTACTTAGTTATGAAAACCTTCGAGGGAAAGCTGGTCTCCAAAAGCATCAAGGTGGGCATCGTAGCCGCCCGGTTCAATGAATTCATCACCTCCAAGCTCCTCAGCGGCGCGCTGGACGGCCTGCTGCGCCACGAGGTTCGGGAGGACGACGTTCATGTGGCGTGGGTCCCCGGAGCCTTTGAGATCCCGCTGGTGGCGTCCAAGATGGCAAAGAGCGGCAGGTATGACGCCGTCATCTGCCTCGGCGCGGTGATCCGCGGTTCCACCAGCCACTATGACTACGTCTGCAACGAGGTCTCCAAGGGGATCGCCGCCGTGTCTCTGGAAAGCGGCGTACCCGTTCTCTTTGGCGTTCTGACCACGGAGAATATCGAGCAGGCCATCGAACGGGCTGGCACCAAGGCAGGCAACAAAGGCTATGATTGTGCGGTCAGCGCTATCGAGATGGTCAACCTGCTCCACGAGCTGGACGCGGAGTAACACACAGACACACTATGATCATCATTCAAGCAAACGGGGCCGAGGGGGATCTGGAGGAAAAGATCCTGGCCCTTCTGCGGCGGGAGGACATCGCCGCAGAGCGGGTCTCCCTCAGCTCCCGGCACACGCTTACCTTCCCGGAGCTGACCATTGACGGACGTTCCCAGCAGGCGTTTCAAAACGGAACCGCGCTGGCGCTGACCCGGATCGAGTTCAATATGCTGCTGTTTCTCGCCAGCAATCCGGGGGTCACGCTTTCCAAGGAGGATCTGTTTTTCGCCGTGTGGGGCCGGGACAGCGCGGACACCCTGAAGGTCGTGGCGAATACCGTCTCCAATCTCCGTCGGAAGATGGGCGGCAGCCACACCTATATCCGCACGGTCCGGGGCGGGTACGTGTTCTCGGCGGTCTCCGCCACCGCCTGAAGTGTCCCCTTGAAAACAAATCGAAGTAACGGCGGCAGCGTTACGCAGCCCGGTGGGAAAAAGACTTTTTCAACACGCTGACCGCGGGGGTGTTCTCTGTTCCTGCTGCTTTGCAACTGCCAAAGCTAATGCAAAAGGTTATAAGGTATATGGAGAAAAAGAACTGGCGATGGCTGCGCAAAGAGAACTAGCTCGTATCAGACACATGAAGAACAAGCCCAAAGACAAGCTCCCTGATGAACGATTTTTCTCCATTTTCTCTTCAAAAACCGCGATGAACAATGCTCCATTTTTTCTAAAAACACCGTCACTGTACTGCTGTATTAAGTATGATTCCCAATGGGTGCCAGAGATTTTCTTTGTTGACCCCGTGCAAATCCGTGGGATGAGAGATAAGAACGGCGGGAGCAAGCAATGATTGAAAAGCTCCCATGCCATGACGAAATTGTCTATGAAATTCAGCGGGCCATTCAAACATTTGGCCCGCCGACCGCTCAATCTTTGATGAAAAGGCGTGCTCAAGTTACGGCATCAAATGAATGCGAATTCTCGGAAGAGTACTTCAATTTCACCTGCGCCGAGATGCAGAAACGCAGGCTTTTGACCCGTTCAAAATCCGGTGCGATCGTTAGTCTCGATGGCGAATTGCAAAAGAAAAGAGACAAGCAAGGAAGGAATTGAAGGGTGAAATTCTTGTTGCGCAAGTAGCCTATGGCACCGATTTTATTCTGCAATTGTTCTTAGAGAAACCGTAAATGGTGGCAGAAATGAACCTTGATTACGAAGCAATCGAGCATTTAAAACTGGCACTTAGTCGGCTTTCTAAAGCAAAGAGATTATTGCAGAACGAACTGATGAAAGTTGAATCATGCAATAATAATCGGTTAAGTAGAAGCGTCATTGAGGAATCATATGTCGCAGCTATCGATACCTTGAACAGCATTTCGTTTGCTCTGGAAGATATCAAATCGGTCGGACAAAACGATTTGTCTGACGTAAGTTTTGATAAAACGCTCTTCGATTTTGAATCATCATACGATGAAAATTTTGGTCTTCAATTCAAGTTTTCAAGATTACCAAACCTTAAAACATCGCGTGGAATTTCAAGATTGGCAGAGTGTTTTATCATCGAAATTGGAGAAAAATCCTTACAATTATCCCTCGGGGATATCAAAAAATGGACGATATTGATACTATTTTTGTATCGCATTTTTTGAAAAACGGTCATCACCAATCACACTATTTTAACAATGATAATCTCGCAATTAAATCCATTCTCGATGCCATTGTTCCGCTCGTTTGTGTCGATGATGCGACCAGATATTGCGACAACTTTTATCTTTCACAGCATGATATGAACAAGTTTTCGGAACTCTACATCGTAAGAAAAGGCTGTACTAAAGCATGGGCTGCGGCACATAAAGAACTCGATTTTGCTCGTGCAATCATCTGATACGAGGCGACAGCAGAAGCAAAATCAATCTCCTAAAATGTAGCCCAAAAGATACAATTTTTAGCACGAAATTCATGCTAAAAAATCCCGATTTTTGCTCGATGATTTTTTAGCATGGTTGCAGCAGTAAAAAAGTGAGTAATTTCAACGGTTTCCAGCGATTTTTGTGGGCCGTTTTACGAAGGGGTGTAGAAAGCGTGCCGGAGAATCTCGAAAAAAAGCAAATTTTGCGGCATGGCCGCAGGGACATGGAACGGACATAATTAGCAACTTGGCCACATCTATTAGGACTTCCAATATCTGCTGTTGGATAACTGCTTGCTCAACAGAATGAAGCCATCCGGTTCCCACAGCAGCGCTTTCAGTTGGCTCCGGCTTTTACCGCAAAACAGGGACAAGCTGCTGTCTGTGGGATCCATCTGATAGTTCTGCTGCACAAGAGTCGCAAGCCCCGATCCCTTTGCGCATATCTGTGCGTCCACAAACGATGTATTCAGCCCCCAACTGTGACCGAGGAAGGGGAGCCCCCTTGCTGCGGGGCGGAATGGTCACAGCACATGGTAATACAGGAAAATATTCTGGTAGGAGCTGTCCTTCATAAGAAATCCGTTTGGGATCATTCCTACCTGCACAAAGCCAAGACGTTTATATAAGTGTCGGGCGTGGGTATTGTTTTCAACCACGGCATTGAACTGCATTAGCTTGAAGCCGTTGTTTCTGGCCTGTACAAGGCAATCGGAAACCAGCTGTTCTCCGATATGCTTTCCCCGGCAGGCGGAGTCGACCGCATAGCTTGCATTGGCAATGTGTCCGCACCGGCCGACATTGTTCGGGTGGAGAATATAAAGCCCGACGACCGTTCCGTTGTCATCTGCCACACCACAGTACGTCTGTGCGGCAAAGAATGCCCTGCCGCTTTCCTCGTCGAGAAGCTCCAGCTGCGGAAAGGCAACGCCCTCTTCGACAACTTCATTCCAAATATGTACCATGGCGGGTACATCATTTTCACTGTACTTTCTGATTTTCATAACGCGTCCCTCAATCGCTTCAAATTAGTTGCTTGAAATTTTCTGTTTCGGTTTCACTTCGACATTCGTCCATTTTGCACATGATAGCACGTCTGAACTTGAATGTATAGTGATAAAAGCCGGGGATGCGCGTTGTCACAGGGAAAGTGCTTGCTCAACTGTCGCCATGACCGGGCGGCTTCGCCGCTGCCGGAAGTCTGCGACTTCAGTTGTGGGTAGTTCAAAAGGATTGACAAGACAGAACACTTATAGTATGATAACAAATCATTTGTATATTTGATGAGCAATGACGTTCATTTTTTGGCAAGAGGCGTGACCCTCTGCTGAAAAATGGACGTCTTTTTTCGTAACGGAAAAAACGCCGTTTTGAGGAAGGTGAACATCATGAAAAGAGAAGGGCAGGTCCGCATCCCGTCCGGATGCGCGATCTCCGCTGTGATCTCCCGGGAGGGACGCCGGATGACGGGAGAGAAGATCGTGGAGAGCATGATCCCCATGCATGACCGCTCCAACGGTCTGGGCGGCGGCTTCGCCGCATACGGCATTTATCCGGAGTACCGGGACTACTATGCCTTCCACATTTTCTTTGACAGCCGGGACACCCGCAAGACCTGTGAGGCGCTGCTGAAGGAGGGCTTTGAGATCGTCAAGGCGGAGCACATTCCCATCCGGCAGATCCCGGAGATCACCGATGTGCCCTTGATCTGGCGGTATTTTCTGGCGCCTATGCAGTCCGTTCTGAACCGGCTGCAGCTGGACGCAGAGGAATACGTGGCCCGCATCGTAACGAAGATCAACGCAGAGCTTCGGGGCGCATACGTGTTTTCCAGCGGCAAAAACATGGGGACCTTCAAGGCGGTTGGCTATCCGGAGGACGTGGGCCGGTTCTATCGCCTTGAGGAGTACGGGGCGTACTGCTGGACGGCCCACGGCCGCTATCCCACCAACACCCCCGGCTGGTGGGGCGGCGCACACCCGTTCTCCCTGCTGGAGTGGTCTGTGGTGCACAACGGCGAGATCTCCTCTTACGACGCCAACCGCCGCTGCGTGGAGATGTTCGGCTATCAGTGCACACTGCAAACGGATACGGAGGTCATGGCGTACATCGCGGATTACCTGCTGCGGCGGCAGGGACTGACGCTGGAGGAGACGGCCTCCGTGATGGCGGCTCCCTTCTGGAGCACCATCGAGCACATGGAGCCGCAGGAGGCGGAACGGCTGACATATCTTCGCAAGGTGTTTCCCAGCCTGCTGCTGACGGGGCCGTTCTCCATCATCCTCGGCTTTTCCGGCGGGCTGATGGCACTGAACGACCGGTTGAAGCTGCGGAGCATGGTGGTAGGCGAAAAGGATGACCGCGTGTTCATTTCCAGCGAGGAGGCGGCCATCCGGGTCATGGAGCCTGACGCGGAGAATATATGGGCGCCCATGGGCGGTGAGCCGGTCATCGTCCGGTTGAAAGAAGGGACTTACTGATGAAAAATTTCTATGTGCCGCCGCAATTTGAGGTGGTGCGGGACCCGCAGCGCTGCGTTAACTGCAAGGTCTGCGTGGAGCAATGTCCCAACGGCGTTCACCGCTTTGACGAGACCCATAACCGGATGCTGGCGGATGAGAGCAAATGCGTGGACTGCCAGCGGTGCGTGGCGTACTGTCCCACCCACGCTTTGAAGATCGAGAAAAACCGCTGCGCCCTGCGGGAGAGCGCCAACTGGTCCTCCGATGCCGTGGAGGAGATCTGGAAGCAGGCCGCCACCGGCGGCGTGCTGCTGTCCTCCATGGGCAGCCCCAAGGAGCTGCCGGTCTACTGGGACCGTCTGCTGCTCAACGCCTCCCAGGTCACGAACCCGCCCATCGACCCGCTGCGGGAGCCGATGGAGACCCGGGTGTTTCTGGGCAAGAAGCCGGAGCGCATCCGGCGCGACGCCCAGGGGCGGCTGATCACGGAGCTGACGCCGCAGCTGGAGCTGTCCATGCCGGTGTTGTTCTCCGCCATGAGCTACGGCTCCATCAGCTTCAACGCTCACGAGAGTCTGGCAAGAGCGGCGGAGGCGCTGGGGATCTGCTATAACACCGGCGAGGGCGGACTCCACGAGGACCTTTACCGCTATGGGCGCAACACCATCACCCAGGTGGCCTCCGGGCGGTTCGGCGTTCACGAGGACTACCTGATGGCCGGCGCGGCCATTGAGATCAAAATGGGGCAGGGGGCCAAGCCGGGCATCGGCGGACACCTGCCGGGGGCGAAGATCGTAGGCGATGTTTCCCGTACCCGCATGATCCCGGAGGGATCCGACGCGATTTCCCCGGCGC
>ULVV01022615.1_pt1 | contig 9663 bp, 6 predicted proteins | sample 1959761 | NCBI WGS metagenome assembly ULVV01 (sample SAMEA4835795, study PRJEB28245) | human gut metagenome | biome: gut microbiome; material: fecal sample | place: Denmark | collected 2008
CTGCGATCTGGTGCGGGACGGCGCTCTCACCATGGGGGACAAGGTGAACTTCTGCGTCCCCACCGGCAACTTCGGCGACATTCTGGCAGCGTACTACGCAAAGCGCATGGGCCTGCCGGTAAACAGGCTGATTTGTGCCTCCAACAGCAACAACGTGCTGACGGACTTCCTCCGCACCGGCATCTATGACCGGAACCGGCCCTTCCACACCACCATCAGCCCCTCCATGGACATTCTGATCTCCAGCAATCTGGAACGGCTGCTGTTTGACCTCTCCGGGGAGAACGACGCCGAAATTCGGATGTATATGGATGCGCTGGGCAGCGCAGGCCGGTATCAGGTGTCCGACAACATCAAAGCAAAGCTGGACGATGCCTTCTGGGGCGGCTGCTGCTCGGAGGAGGGAACGGAGGAAACCATCCGCCGGTATTGGCAGGATCACAACTACCTCATCGACCCCCATACCGCCGTGGCGGCGGAGGTGCTGGCGCAGTACCGCGTCGCTTCCGGGGACGAGACTCCCGCCGTGGTGGTCTCCACCGCCAGTCCCTACAAGTTCTGCGGGAGCGTGCTCACCGCCATCGGGGAGACGCCCTGCGGCGACGGACTGGAGCTGCTGGATCAGCTTCACGCCGTCAGCGGCGTCCCGGTGCCCTGCCGTCTGGCGGAGCTGAAAGGAAAGTCCCGCCGCTTTGACAAAACGGTGGAGAAGCAGGCCATGGAGCAGGCGGTGCTGGACTTCCTGAAATAAGTCATCTGAAAAACAACATCGGAAAGGAGGTGCCACCGAATGGCGCTTTACGCCATAGGCGATCTGCATTTATCCCTAAACAGCAACAAGTCCATGGAGGTGTTCGGCCCCGCGTGGGAGAACTATACAGAGCGGATCCGGGCGTCCCTGAGCCAACTGACGGCGGAGGATGTGCTGGTGCTGGTGGGAGACACCTCCTGGGGAATGAGTCTTGAGGAATCCGTGGAGGATTTCCGGTTTCTGGAGCAGTTTCCCTGCAAAAAATATCTCATCAAGGGCAACCACGATTACTGGTGGGCCACCGCCGCCAAGTTCCGCACCTTTTGTGAGGCCAATGGCTTCACCACCCTGGAACTGCTGCACAACAACTGCTTTTTCTACGGCGATCACGCCGTATGCGGCACCCGGGGCTGGTTTTTGGAGGAAGAACAGAAGCCCCACAACGCTAAGGTGCTGAACCGGGAGCTGCTGCGGCTGGAGACTTCGCTGAAGGCGGCGGGGGGGAAGCCCATCTTCTGCTTCCTTCACTATCCACCCCTGTATCAGGGATATCAGTGCCCGGAGATCCTGTCCATGCTGGAAACGTACAAGGTGGAGCTGTGCTGCTACGGCCATCTTCACGGGCCGGTGATCCGCCGGAGGCAGGAGGGAAAATACGGAAATACGGAATTTTCTCTGATCTCCGGCGACTATCTGGGGTTTGTGCCGAAAAAAATTTGCGAAAAGTAGAAAAAAGACTAGAAATCTTGAAATATTTCTGGTAAAATACAAATTTGCATGGGCTGCTGCCTATGAGGATGGGTTTTACCGCCCATGATGAACGGAGGAGTAAACAATTATGACTGTCAAGAGCTGTGAAAAAGTTGAAAAGAGCCAGGTGGCGCTGACCATCGAGGTCAACGCCGCTGAGTTTGAGGCTGCCGTCGAAAAGGCATATCAGAAGATGCGCCGGAAGATCAGTGTTCCTGGCTTCCGTCCCGGAAAGGCCCCCCGCAAGATGATCGAGCGGATGTATGGCGCAGAGGTGTTTTTCGAGGAAGCCATCAATATCGCATTCCCCGAGGCCTATGAGGCCGCTGCTGAGCAGGAGAAGCTGCAGATCGTTGGCTATCCCACCGTCGAGATGGTGGGCGAAGTCACCAAGGACGGCTTCACCTTCAAGGCTACCACCCCTGTGTATCCCGAGGTCACTCTGGGCGAGTACAAGGGTCTGAAGGCTGAGAAGCCCGAGGTCAAGGTTCTGGCCGCTGACGTGGACGAGCGCCTCAAGGCCCTGGCTGACCGCAACACCCGTCTGGTGAGCGTGGACCGCGCGGCCAAGAGCGGCGATACCGCCGTCATCGATTTCGAAGGCTTCCTGGATGGCAAGCCTTTCGATGGCGGCAAGGGCGAGAACCACAATCTGGAGCTGGGCTCCGGCAGCTTTGTGCCCGGCTTTGAGGATCAGGTCATCGGCATGAAGGCCGGCGAGGAGAAGGACATCGACATCACCTTCCCCGAGAACTATCACGCTGACCTGGCCGGCAAGGCTGTGGTCTTCAAGGTGAAGGTCCACGAGGTCAAGGAGAAGGAAGTCCCCGCTATGGACGATGAGTTCGCCAAGGACGTCTCCGAGTTCGACACTCTGAAGGACCTGAAGGCCGACCTGAAGAAGAAGATCACCGAGGAGCGTCAGAAGGACGCTGACCGCGTGTTCGAGGAGAACCTGATGAACCAGGTGGCCGAGAACATCACCGCCGACATCCCCGATGTGATGGTGGAGAACCAGGCCCATCAGTATCTGGACAACTTCAAGGCCCAGATCAGCCGTCAGTTCCCCTATGAGGAATACAAGAAGATGACCGGCATGGACGATGCCAAGCTGCTGGAGGAGGCCAAGGAGCCCGCTCTGCGTCAGGTGAAGATGGATCTGGCTACCGCCGCCATCATCAAGGCTGAGAACATCGAGGCCAGCGATGAGGACGTGGAAGCCGAGTTCGCAAAGATGGCTGAGCAGTTCGGCATGGATGTGGAGATGGTCAAGAAGTATCTCTCCAAGGAGCAGGTCCACGATCAGATCTTGACCCAGAAGGCTGTGGCCGTGGTGGTGGACAGCGCTACCGCCGAGAAGCCTGCCAAGAAGACCGCTAAGAAGGCTGAGACTGCCGAGGGTGAGGAGAAGAAGCCTGCCAAGAAGACCACCAAGAAGGCTGAGACCGCCGAGGGCGAGGAGAAGCCCAAGAAGGCTCCCGCTAAGAAGGCTGCCAAGAAGGAAGAAAAGGAAGCCGAATAAAGGCGAAACTTTTTCGCGGCGATCACGGTACATTTTACAGATTCGACACATTCTCTCATGGTACCCGTGGTATCATGAGAGAATGGTTTATCAGGCACGATTTGCGCTGTAAATGTGCCGCGTTACAAAAGGAGGTCAACTTATGAGCTTAGTCCCTTATGTTGTAGAGCAGACCAACCGCGGCGAGCGGTCCTACGACATTTTCTCCCGTCTGCTGAATGACCGGATCATTTTTCTGGGCGAGGAGGTCAACGCCACCACCGCCAGCCTGGTAGTGGCCCAGATGCTGTATCTGGAGGCCCAGGATCCGGATAAGGACATTCAGCTTTATATCAACAGTCCCGGCGGCTCCGTGACGGACGGCATGGCCATCTACGATACCATGCAGTACGTCAAGTGCGACGTGTCTACCATCTGCGTGGGCATGGCTGCGTCCATGGGAGCTTTCCTGCTGTCCTCCGGCGCCAAGGGTAAGCGGATTGCGCTGCCCAACGCCGAAATTATGATCCACCAGCCCTCCGCGGGTACGCAGGGCAAGGTCACGGACATGGAGATCGACGTGGAGCACTTCCTGCGGATCAAGAAGAACCTGAATGAGATCCTGGCGTCCAACACCGGTAAGACCGCCGAAGAGGTCAAGGCGGCCTCCGAGCGGGACCACTGGATGACGGCTGACGAGGCCAAGGACTTCGGTCTGGTGGATAAGATCATCACTGCTAAGAAGTAAAAGAGGTAATACCATGAGTGACGAAGGCAAAAAGGCCCTGCGCTGTTCCTTCTGCGGAAAGCGGGAACAGCAGGTCCATCGTATGATCCAGGGCCCCGGCGTCCGCATCTGCGACGAGTGCGTGCAGCTTTGCATGAGCATTCTGAACGAGGGGTTCGACGGCCCGGAGACCACTCCCTTGGAGGACGTCCCCGATCAGCTGCCCACCCCCAAGGAGATCCGGGCGGTGCTGGATGAATATGTCATCGGACAGGAGGCCGCCAAGGTAGCGCTGTCCGTGGCGGTCTACAATCACTATAAGCGGATCTATTTCGGCGGCGGCGACGATGTGGAGCTTCAAAAGAGCAACATTCTGATGCTGGGCCCCACCGGCTCCGGCAAAACGCTGTTCGCTCAGACTTTGGCCCGTATTCTGAAGGTGCCCTTCGCCATTGCCGACGCCACGACCCTGACCGAGGCCGGCTACGTGGGCGACGATGTGGAGAACATCCTGCTGCGGCTTTTGCAGGCGGCGGATTTCGACGTGGAGCGGGCCGAGCGGGGCATCATCTATGTGGATGAGATCGACAAAATTGCTCGCAAAAGCGAAAACACCTCCATTACCCGGGACGTTTCCGGCGAAGGCGTGCAGCAGGCGCTGCTGAAGATCGTGGAGGGGACTGTGGCCAACGTGCCGCCCCAGGGCGGCCGGAAGCACCCCCATCAGGAGTTCATCCAGGTGAACACCAAGAACATTCTGTTCATCTGCGGCGGCGCCTTTGACGGTCTGGAAAAGATCATCGAAAAGCGGCTGGACGAGAAGGCCATCGGCTTTGGTGCCAATGTCCAGAGCAAGAAGGAAAAGAATGTCAGCCAGCTTTTGGCTCAGGTGCAGCCCCACGATATTCTGAAATTCGGCATCATCCCGGAGCTGGTGGGCCGCCTGCCGGTGATCGCGCCGCTGAACGCCCTGCAGCGGGAGGATCTGGTGCGAATTTTGCAGGAGCCGAAGAACGCACTGGTGAAGCAGTACAAGAAGCTGCTGGAATATGATGATGTGGATCTGGAATTCACGGAGGATGCCCTGAACGCCATCGCCGACAAGGCCATTGAGCGGAACATCGGCGCCCGTGGCCTCCGGGCGGTCATGGAAGGCCTACTGACCAAGGTCATGTATGAGATCCCCTCCGACGAGACTGTTGTGAAAGCGGTGGTCACAAAGGAATGTGTGGAAGGCACGGCGGAGCCGGAACTGACCCACGATCCCAACAAGATTAACTATTCCGTGAAGCTGAACCCCGGCAGAAGTGAGAGCCGGAGCGAGTCCGGTACGCCGAAGTCGGCGTCCTGACGGCCCTTTTGGGTATAACACGGGGGAGGGGCAGTGCCTCTCCCCCTCTTTGAACTCTCCAGAGAGGAGCAATTTATGGAAGCGAACACCTTGAATCTTCCCGTTCTGGCCCTCCGGGGCCTGACGGTTTTCCCTCATACGAACCTGACATTTGACGTGGAGCGCCGTATTTCCATCAAGGCCCTGGAAGTGGCCATGGAATCCGGTCAGGAGATCTTTCTGGTGACCCAGAGAGAACTGAACACGGATCGTCCGGGGGAGAAGGACCTTTACACCATGGGCACCATTTCCCGGGTGACCCAGATCCTGCGGCTGGGAAAAACCTCCCTGCGGGTGATGGTGGAGGGCGGACGCCGGGCACGGCTGCGCCGCTTGTGGCAGACGGAGCCTTATTTGCAGGGCCATGTGGAGGTGGTGGAGGAATCCGTTGCCGTGAGCCACGGTCCGAAAACCGAGGCCCTGCTGCGGCAGACCTGGGGCCTGTTCCAGGATTATGCACATCTGGCAGGCAATGTGGCCGAGGAGGTCACTGCGGCGGTGCTGGATTGCCAGGAGCCGGGGTATCTGGCGGATTTTATCGCCCAGAATACGGCTCTGCGGTATGACGATAAGCAGGCAATTCTGGAAGAACTGTCTCCGCTGGTGCGGTTGCGGAAGCTGAACGGCTTCTTAGCCCGGGAGCGGGATGTGCTGGGCTATGAGCGCCAGATGGAAGGCAAGGTCCGGGACGAGCTGGCTCAGCAGCAGAAGGAACAGATTCTGCGGACCCAGATCCGGGTCCTGCAAAACGAGCTGGGCGAGGACGAGGACAACGAGATCGAAGAATACCGTCAAAAGCTGGCGGAACTGAAATTAGAGGACGAGACCCGGGAGCATCTGGAAAAGGAGATCAACAAGCTGGCAAAGCAGCCCTATGTCAGCGCGGAGGCTTCGGTGATCCGGAACTATCTGGACGTGTGTCTGGAACTGCCCTGGGGTACATATACGAAGGAGCGTCTGAATGTGGACGCGGCCCGGAAGGTGCTGGACCGGGATCACTTCGGTCTGGAAAAGGTGAAGAAGCGGATTTTGGAGACCATTGCCGTCCGGCAGATGAATCCGGAGGGGAAGGGGCAGATCATCTGTCTGGCAGGCCCCCCGGGCGTGGGTAAGACCTCCATCGCACTGTCTGTTGCCAAGGCGCTGAACCGGAAGCTCAGCCGCATTTCTCTGGGCGGTGTCCGGGATGAGGCCGACATCCGCGGCCACCGGAAAACGTATATCGGCGCTATGCCGGGCCGCATCGTGGAGGCCATCAGCCGCAGCGGCGCCATGAACCCGCTGCTGGTGCTGGACGAGATCGATAAGCTCAGCGGCGATTACCGGGGCGATCCCGCCTCCGCGCTGCTGGAAGCGCTGGACAGCGAGCAGAACCACGCCTTCCGGGATCACTTCCTGGAAATTCCGCTGGACCTTTCTCAGGTGATGTTCATCACCACGGCCAACTCGCTGGATACGATCCCACGGCCCCTGCTGGACCGGATGGAAGTCATTCAGCTTTCCAGCTATACCGATGAGGAAAAGCTGCAAATTGCCAAGAATCACCTGCTGCCCAAGCAAATGAAGGAACACGGCCTGAAGAAGGGCAGCCTGCGGATCGACGAGGAGACCCTGCGGGCCATCATTCGCGACTACACCCGGGAATCCGGCGTCCGCCAGCTGGAGCGGCGGCTGGCTGCCGTCTGCCGAAAGACGGATATGCAGCTGCTGTCAAAGACTGTAAGGCGTGTTACCGTTACAGAAAAGGACCTGCCGAAGCTGCTGGATATGCAGCCCTACCCGCCTACGGTCCATGTGGATCAGGAGGAGATCGGCGTGGTGAACGGCCTTGCGTGGACGGAGGCCGGCGGCGAGATTTTAGAGGTCGAGGTCAACGTGATGGAAGGTTCCGGCAAGCTGGAGCTGACCGGTAATCTGGGCGATGTGATGAAGGAATCCGCCCAGGCTGCTCTGTCCTGCCTGCGGAGCCGGGCGGAAGCCTTGGGGATCGATCCGGACTTTTATAAGACCAAGGACATCCACGTCCATTTCCCGGAGGGCGCGGTGCCCAAGGACGGCCCCTCCGCCGGTATTGCCATGGCTACAGCGCTGCTGTCTGCTCTGACCAACCGCAAGATCAAGGCGGGAATCGCCATGACCGGCGAGGTCACGCTGCGAGGCCGGGTGCTGCCCATCGGCGGTTTGAAGGAAAAGACCATGGCCGCCAAGCGGTACGGCATCCACACGGTGCTGATCCCCAAGGACAACGCCAGAGATCTGGAGGAGATCGACCAGACCGTCCGGGCGGCGCTGCGGTTCGTACCGGTGGAGACGGTGGACCAGGTGTTTGCCGAAGTGTTCTGCCCCTCCCGCGTGGAGACAAAAGCCGACGCGATCCCCGCATTTTTGCCGGTGGAAAACAGTAAAGAAGCAGCCTTACGGCAGTAAAGGGAGGGACGTATGCCTCTGAATTTCAACAAAGCGGAGTTTGTACGCTCCGCCGGAGAGCCCAAGGACTTCCTGCGGGACGGTTTGCCCCAGTTCGCCTTTGCGGGCCGCTCCAACGTGGGAAAATCCTCGGTGATCAACCGGCTGGTGGGCCGAAAGAACCTGGCCTATGTGGGCGCCTCGCCGGGAAAGACCACCCACATCAACTATTTCCTCATCGACCAGAAGGCGTATCTGGTGGACCTGCCGGGATACGGCTATGCCAAGGTGTCCCGCTCGGAAAAAGAGCGCTGGGCCCGGCTGATGGAGACCTATTTCCAGCGGGAGGCGGACGCTATCACCACCGGTGTTCTGATCGTGGACATCCGGCATAAGCCCACGGCCAACGATCTGGTCATGCACGACTGGTTCCGCCAGACCGGTTGCCCGGAGATCGTGGTGGCCAACAAGCTGGATAAGCTGAAAAAGAGTCAGGTGGAACCGGCGCTGGAGCTGATCCGGGAGACGCTGGAACTGACGGAGCGGGATATTCTGATCCCCTTTTCTGCGGAAAAGGGCAGCGGAAAGGACGAATTGCTCCGCCTGCTGGTAGATGCCTGCCGCGGATAAAACAAAAAGCATGGACGGGGCCCATTAAGGGGAACCGTCCATGCTTTTTTGCTGAGACCGCCAGCAAATTGATGAGCAAGTGCATTTCGACTCGTTATATGATCAAGGAAGCGTTCCGGGATGACCGGAACGCTTCCTTTTTGAGAGAGGGATAATAGGGAAGGATAATAGGGAGGGATAATAGGGAAGGATAATAGGGAATGTAGGAGGAATGGAGGGTTAGCCCTCGGCCAGCTTCTTGTACTTGGCGTAGCGGGCCTTTACGTCTTCAACTTCCTTGGCATACAGGGCGTCGGCTTTGTCGGGGAAGTTGTTTTTCAGGGAGGCGAAGCGGTTCTCACCCATGAGGAAGTCCATCACCTTGGAGGTATCCGGCTCCTTGGAGTCCAGCTGGAAGGGGTTCTTGCCCTCGGCGATCCGGCGGGGATCATAGCGGTACAGATGCCAGTAGCCGCACTCCACAGCCTTCTTCATCTCGTCCTGAGAGGTGCCCATACCGGCCTTGATGTGCTGCTCCAGGCAGGGGCAGTAGCAGATCACGATGGAGGGACCGTCATAGGACTCAGCCTCACGCAGAGCCTTCAGAGTCTGGGCCTGGTCAGCGCCCATGGCCACCTGGGCGACGTACACATAGCCATACTGCATCAGCATGGCACCCAGATCCTTCTTGGCTACCCGCTTGCCGCCGGCGGCAAACTTGGCGGTAGCGGAGGTGGGGGTGGACTTGGAGGACTGACCGCCGGTGTTGGAATACACCTCGGTATCCAGCACCATCAGGTTCACGTCACGGTTCTGGGCCATCACATGATCGATGCCGCCGTAGCCGATATCGTAGGCCCAGCCGTCACCGCCCACAGCCCACACGGACTTCTTGGCCAGATATTCCTTGTTCTCCAGAACGTACTTCACGTCCTCGGTCTGCTCTGCCTGTTCCAAAGCGGCGATCAGAGCGTCCGTGACGGTACGGGAGGTCTCCGCCTTCTTCCGGCCGGTCTCATAAGCCTCCACAGCCTCCACGGCGATACCGGCGGCCTTGATGGCCTCCAGACGGATCAGCAGCTCCTTGCGGATGGAATCCTGCGCGTGGAAGAAGCCGTAGGCAAACTCAGCGTTGTCCTCGAACAGAGAGTGCTCCCAAGCGGGGCCGTGACCCTGGCAGTCCTTGCAGTAGGGCAGGATGGGGGCGCCGCCGGAGATGGCGGAGGAGCAGCCGGCAGCGTTGCCGATGTACATCCGATCGCCGAACAGCTGGCTCAGCAGCTTGATATAGGTGGTCTCGGCGCAGCCAGCGCAGGCGGCGGAGAACTGGAAGTAGGGCTTTGCGAACTGGACGTTCTTCACGCTCTTGTCATTGATAACGTCCTTCTTCAGGTAGCTTTCGTTCATGGCCACCTCGTCGAAGAGGGTCTGCTCGGGCTTCATGTCCTCGAAGGAGGTCATGGTGAGAGCACCCTCGGCGGGGCAGGCGGTCAGGCACACGCCGCAGCCCAGGCAGTCATAGGGAGAGA
>ULVV01024419.1_pt1 | contig 9638 bp, 10 predicted proteins | sample 1959761 | NCBI WGS metagenome assembly ULVV01 (sample SAMEA4835795, study PRJEB28245) | human gut metagenome | biome: gut microbiome; material: fecal sample | place: Denmark | collected 2008
TGTGCTGGGGCGGGTGACCGATGAGCAGTACCGGATGCTGGCGTGCGATTACACCGGTGAGCAGAAAGCGTTGGAGGAACAGATTCCCGAAAAGGAGGCCCGGCTGGAAAAGCTGAAAGCCGCCTCCGCCAACGTAAACACGTTCGTTGAGAAGGCGAAGCAGTATACCGCCATCGACGAGCTGACGCCGGAGCTGCTGCGGCTGTTCATCCAGCGGATTGAGGTAGGCGAGCGGACGGAGAAATACTCCCGCAGCTCCCACCAGAGCATCCGCATCGTGTACCGCGACATCGGCACGGTGGACAGCGCGATGGAGCAGGGCGAGGCACAGCCGCGCATTGCGCCGCCCCTGAGTGAGGTATTCGAGCTTCCCGCATAATAAAAAAGCAGAGAAAAAACGCAAGAAGCGGACAGCAAACGCTGTCCGCCCCCTTGCAAGATATGGTGTCAACTTGTGTCCCTATGAATATTACCCGAATGGTTTTGAGGTTTTTTCTTTTTTTGAGATAGCCCTCAAATACCTCAATTTATGGGTTCTGCTAAACATCCTGCTAAACGAAAAAATGTTTGCAAGGAGTGTCATCTTACGCAGAGACCTTCAATAGCTGCATAAGTTTCGCTGCGAGGTCTGGATTCTCCTGAATTAGTTTCAAAATTTCGGCTGGGTCAAGAGTTGATAGTGTCTCACTCTTTTTTTCAAGTGATGGATAAAAACTTGATTCAACCATCGAGGCAAGCTGCTGTTTTTCGGCTTCAAGCGCTTCGTTGTAATGATGCATAAGCACTTCTGGGGATTGCCCAGCATTAGCAGCGACAAGTTGATAATTGCTTTTCGTCAATCTGATTTTGTGCATCTGCCCTGACTTGCGTAGACCCTGAAGATCAATTTGATCTGTGATATTCATTGTACTCTGCCATTCCTTAAAGGACTTGCAGAGATTATTTGGATCAACAGGGCGTCCATCAGACTGACAGATCAGAAAACCGTTGTCCTGATATTCTGGACCAAGGAGCTCTTTCGCTTTGTTGATTTCTGCAATGCGCTCTTTGATTTCTTGAACCAGTGGACGTGTTAGATACTGTTTTCTCAAACTGCCCTCCGTCTTCGGCGTTTTTAAGACAAGGCGGCTTTTAGCGTTAGAAAACTGCTTTGGAAAAACTTTAGTTATTTTTTCTTTGGAAAGAGTTTTGAGAGACTCGTCAGAGACACGCTCGAGAGTTTGTGAGATCCACATGCTGCCTTCATCAAGGTTGATTGAGTTAATATCGATGGCAGCAATCTCACCCGCTCTGAGTGAACAAATAAAAGCAAGATGCACCGAGAGATGGAGAATGGGGTCATCCTGAATTTGTTCGAGAATTCTTGAAATGTGCTCAGAAGACCAAGCTCTGCGCTTCTTGTAGTGCTCAGATGGACCTTTGGTGTTAGGAATTTCCGAGATATAGTTCCATCGCCTTGCTGTTTCAAAGCCAAGAGTAAGAATGTTATAGCACTTTTTTACGGTCCCGGAGCTCAGAGTCGGAATATCCGAAACGCGTTTGCCATAACTTTTGCTTCCACGGCATGGCTTTTGAAAAAGATGGTCGATGAAGCCGTCAATGGCACTGCTGGTAATAGCGCTCATGACCCAGTCACCAAAGTACGGGTAAATGTGCGTTTCCAGATTTTGACGATAGCTGTCGTAGGTCTTGGGCGAGAGGTTCCGTTTCCTCGCATAGATCGGCAAAAAGCGCTCCATGAATTCTCGGTAGGTCTTGCTCATATTGTCTTCAGTTTCGATGGACGGAGGCTCGACAACAACTGCTGCATTTTCTGCGGCGATTTTTTGAGCTGTTTTCTCAATGGCCTTTTTGCGGCGATACTCAGCAGCCTCATGAGTAATATCAGATGCCCTATTTTGAGCTTGGAGATAGTCGATGTAGGCTTTGCGCTGTATCGCCTCCAACTCCGAGGAATAGGATTCCCATTGCTGTTTACGTTTTCCGTCAATCGTCTTATAGGTGTAGACGATGTTGTGAGATGTTCCGCGAATAGTATATGTTGCCATAACGGTTCCTTTCTTGTTCGATGCTCTATGGCTGATCCAACGCATTGAACCAAGAATCAAAAGACTCTTTATGAATGCGCAGGCACCGCTTACCAAGCCGAATGACCTTAAAATCAGTTGTGTGCTCGCAGAGGTAATAGGTCTTGCGGAGACTGATCCCAAGGATTCGAGAGACCTGTTCGACGGTGTAGGTACGTTGAACATTGTTGCTGCAAATTTGGTCAGACAAGGTAATACCTCCTATTGCAGCTTGGAAACCGTTATAGAATGCAGTAGTGCCTCCTTTCCTAATGGTTTATGATGAGGCAATTAAGCGAGGCGGCAAGACAGCAGAACTGATGACTTTCTTTTATGGCGTTCCGCTTGAAAGCAGAGAAAAGAATGACCGACCAGACCTTATCCGCATCTGTAGAAAAGGAAAGCGAAATCCAAAGGATGTCATTGTGGGCATTGAACACTTTCGCGTCGATCAGCTCTCTGCAAAGCGAGGGAGTTGCTATAAATCAAGAGGCCGAGAAATTGAAAAACAACTTTGGAATATATATGAAGCCGGGCATGAGAAGCTAAATAGAGATGGTATCGTCTCAATATCGAGTGCAACGAAGGTGCTAAATAGTATTGCGGAATTATCAAAGGAAACTATACGACGTAAGTATCAAGACCTTTTAAGCGGCTTTGATTATGTGCTGGCGAAACATCTTAAAAGTGTTAAAGAATATCGTGAAAATGTGATGAAGTACTCGGATGGAAGACCCGTTGAGATTGCTTTCCTAATAGAGATTTCAAGCAAATTTCCCCAAATGTTCTTGAATGAAAAAGGCAGAACATCCGTGAAGAACGATGGGCTCATGCCAAGCGCGCTGAGTGGTCCGGTTCTCGACTTCCTGATGCCGAAGATCACGCTGCTTGGCAACGGCGGCGCGATCTGGATCTTGGCAGCGCTCATTCTTCTGTGCACAAAAAAATACCGCAGGCAGGGCGTTCTCCTGCTTGTGGGGCTTATCGCCGGTGTGCTGGTGGGGAATGCCTGCCTGAAAAATCTCATCGCCCGCCCGCGCCCCTGCTGGCTGGACAGCAGCGTGCAGCTGCTGATCGCCAATCCCGCGGACTATTCGTTCCCCTCGGGCCACACGCTCTCTTCCGTTATCGGTGCGACAGGCTTGACAAAGACGAACCGCCGTTTTGGCTATGCAGCCATCCCGCTCGCGGCGCTGATCGCTTTTTCACGGTTGTATCTCTACGTCCACTTTCCAAGCGACGTGCTTGCCGCTGCGGTGCTCGGCGTTGCGCTCGGCGAACTGGTATGGCGCTGCGGCGGAAAACTGCTGGAGCGCTGGCACGCGCCGCGCGGCAGGCAGCGTGCGTGAAGCGGTGAAATACAAAAGCGTCCTGAACCTCACGGGTTCGGGACGCTTTTTTTGAATCAGGGAGCAGGCTGTCACTCCTGCAAAAAGTACATGTTCACCTCCGCGCGGGCGATGAGGCGTTCTTCTTCGTCAGTGATGTTGACCTCGAAAAAGCCGACATGGCCGCCGACTTTGACCTCGCGGCAGATGGCGGTGAGCATTTTGGCGTGCGCGGCAGAGCGCAGGTAGTTGATCGAGCCGTTGAGCGTCACGTTGCGCCGGCCATACTTGATGCGCGCGAACGCGCCCGCGGCGGTGTCGGCCATCGTGTAGAGGAAGCCTCCGTGCACGCCGCCCCAGACGTTGCGGCTCAGGTCGGTGACCTCGGCCTCGAGCACGCTCTTTTCCTCGTCGACCGAGATGATGCGGATGCCGTTGTGGCGGATGAAGCCGTTGGACTCATTTTGCAGCATTTCCTGATAATTTTCGATCATAGTGCGTCAGTCTCCTTTGTTTTGGGAAGATCAGATGAGCACAGCATAGCAGAATCGGCGCGCCTGCGCAACAGGGAAGAGAAACATCAACAATATGTAATTTGTTTGAAAATCCCCCAATAGAGCGGGGAAAATACACGAAAGATTGATAAAAAATTGACAACTTTTCAATAAAATCCACCCGTACAGTAGATTTGTCTGGTGAATTTGACAGATATTGGAGGGCAAGATTGTAAAAAGCGCAGAAATCGTCTGATGAGCAGAGGAAAGCGTTGACATTTGCCGAAATTGGGTATAAGGTTACTACCATGTTAAGGGTGCAGTACAAAATGGCACGCAAGACATGAGTGTATTTGATCGGAGTTTGACATGAACGAAACGGGGCGCGTCTCAGCAAGTGACTTAGTTGTCAACAATATTCGCAACAAGATCCAGCGGGGCGAGCTGAAGGTGGGCGACCGCCTGCCCGTCGAAGCCGATCTTGCCAAGGAGCTGAACGTCGGCCGTTCTTCGCTGCGCGAGGGCATCAAGATCCTCACGGCCTACGGCGTGGTCGAGTCCCGTCAGGGCGAGGGTACGTTCATCACTGACAATGTGGCACGCAATTTCTTTGAGTTCATGGGCTTTTTCCCCAGCAAGGAGAACAGCGAGTATCTCATAGAACTGCGCCGCGTGATCGAGGTCGGCAATATCGCCGCCATCTACGACCGTGTGACGCCCGAGCAGTATAATGAGATCGAGCAGTTGGTCGATGTGTTCGATGAAGAGCACACGATCGACGAGTATGTTGAGGCGGACTACAATTTCCACAACATGCTCATCGAGATCACCGGCAACCCCATGCTCATTCAGGTCAACAACATGATCGCGCAGATGCGACGCGATTTGCTTTACCGTATGTTTTCCCATCCGGAGATTATTCAGGATGCGCGCTTTTCCCACCGTCAGATTTTTAACTGCCTGAAGGCAAAAGACCGCAACGCCTGCATTTCCGCGGTAGCTGACCATATCAGCACCACAAGGGAGCGTATCAAGAGCGTCTATTGACTCTCTTTTTTATGGCGAAGTCATCTGATGATAAGATGTCGGATGACAAGACAATGAGAATAAACTTGTATGGACGATAGCATATTGTATCACCTGTATGCTGTATTGAACCAGATATACCATACCGCACCGCGGCAGAAAAAAGGAGGTGCTCATTCCGAAACCGCGAGTAAGCACTTGATTCTTACCCCCTCTCAAATTACCAAAGCAATTTCAAAACAACAGAACGACAGAAAAGGATGGATTTACACATGAAAAAGACTTCTCGTATTCTTGCCCTTCTGCTTAGCCTGGTCGCTGTTTTCTCCCTCTTCGGCTGCGGCAGCAAGGACTCCGGCGACAGCAACGACGGCAGCGATTCTTCTGATGACGGCACCGTCTACACCATTTCCTGGGCACACTCCTCCTCCACCAACGACCGTCTCGCTCTCGCGACTGAGAAGATGGCGGCTGAGCTCGAAGAGGCTTCCAATGGCCGTCTGAAGATCGAGCACTATCCCGCTTCCCAGCTCGGCGCCGAGCGTGAGATCCTCGAGGGCGTCGCCCTTGGCACCATCGACTGCGGCATCATCTCCTCCGGCGTGGTCGCTGGCTTCAGCAACTCCGTTTATGTCACCAACATGCCTTACCTGATCGACGATCGTGAGATCGGCTGGAAGGTCTATGACGGTGAGTTCGGCCAGATGCTCGGTCAGAAGACCGAGGAAGAGGGCGGCTGGAAGTTCCTCGGCTGGTGCGATAACAGCCTGCGTATGTTCTCCAACACCAAGCACGAGATCCAGACCCCCGCTGATATGGTCGGCCTGAAGATCCGCACCCAGGAGAACGACATCCACATGGCGATCGTCAACAGCCTCGGTGCTTCCGCGACTCCCGTGGCTTTCTCCGAGCTGTACACCGCTCTCCAGCAGGGCACTGTTGACGGTCAGGAAAACGGTATCGCTCTGACCTACTCCATGGGCTTCAACGAGGTTGTTAAGTACCTCACCTACCTGCCCCACATCTATGACCCGTACATCGTCTGCATGAGCAACGCCAAGTGGAACAGCCTGCCCTCCGATCTCCAGGAGCTGATGCAGGAGTACGCCACCAAGTACTGCCAGTATGAGCGTGAGTTCAACCTGCAGAACGACGAAGAGTACCTGCAGAAGATGGTCGACGCTGGCCTGCAGGTCTACTATCCCACCGAGGAGCAGGCTCAGCAGTTTGTCGATGCCACCGCCGGTGTTGAGGACCTGATCCGCGCCAAGGTCGGCGACGAGCTGGTCGACGCCTACAAGGATGCTGTTGCCGCCGCCAAGGCAGAGTAACAACGACTTTTGACTGACCGGCGCTGCGGTCTGCCGGAAAACCGGCAGACCGCAGGCCATTTATAGAAACCTAAGGAGGTTCGACCTTTCGTGAAACGTATTCTTGACTTTTTCGATAACGTTCCGGTCACCAAGTTCATCTCGTCTGTGTTTATCCTGGCGATGTCCGTCATCATGGTGATGAACGTGATCCTGCGTTATTGCTTCCATTTCTCCTTCAACTGGAGCGATGAGATCATCCGCTATCTGTGCATCTACATGTCCTTCTTGGGCATGGCTGCAAGCTGGAAGTACGGCACGCACATTGGCGTGACGGTCTTCGTGGAAAAAATGTTCCCCGAAAAGAGCCGCAAGTACTTCCGCCTCCTCTCCGACATCGTGACGATCATCTTCCTCGCGCTTCTGAGCTATTTCGGTTTTGTTCTCGTGGGTCGTATCGTTGCAAGCTCTCAGACTTCTCCCGCACTGCACCTTCCCATGTACCTGATCTATGGCACCGTGCCCGCAAGCGCGTTGCTTTCCATCATCCAGATGCTGCTGCAGATCTTCCGTCATAAGAGCTACCTGCAGCCGCGTGAGTAAGTCTGCAAAACCGTGAATACAAGTATGAGGTGATATTTAAGTGGTTATTGCTACGTTATTTATTTCGCTGGCAGTGCTCATCGTGATCGGCGCGCCGATCGCGGTCTGCATCGGCTTTGCCCCCATCGCGGCGCTCGTCGCCGACGGTCAGGCGTCCCAGCTCTTCGTCGCCGCGCAGAGAATGGTCACTGCGCTCGACTCCACCGTTCTGGTGGCTATCCCCCTGTTCGTTCTTGCCGGCGTCATCATGGGCAAGGGCGGTATCTCCAAGCAGATCGTCAACCTGTGCTATGAGCTCTTCGGCTGGATGCCCGGCTCCCTCGGCGTGGTTACGGTTATCGCCTGTATGTTCTTCGCTGCGATCTCCGGTTCCGCACCGGCGACCGTTGCCGCAATCGGCGGCATCCTGATCCCCCAGATGATTGACGACGGCTATCCCGCAGGCTTTTCTGCGGCGCTGGCTGCTTCGGCCGGTATCATCGGCTGCATCATTCCCCCCAGCATCCCCTTCGTTAACTACGCTCTGATCACCGGCGAATCGGTCAGCGACCTGTTTGCCGCCGGTGTTGTCCCCGGTATCCTGATGGGTGTTGTCCTCTGCATCTGGACCATCATCCTGGCCAACAAGCACGGCTGGGGCTCCCGCAAGAAGGGCATCAGCCTGCGCGGCGTGTGGAAGGCTTTCTGCAGCGCCATCTACGCCATTTTGATGCCCGTCATCATCCTTGGCGGTATCTACTCCGGTCTCTTCACCCCGACCGAGGCTGCTGCTGTCGCAGCGGTGTACGGCGCGATCGTGTCCCTGTTCATCTATCGCGGCATCAAGCTGCGCGATATGCTGGACATCGGCTTTGAGGCGGTCCGCACCTCCTGCATGATCATGTTCATCTGCGCAACGGCCAACATCTTCAGCTTTGTCGTCACGCGCCAGCAGGTGCCTGCCAAGCTCTCCTCCCTGATCCTCGGCGTCACGGATAACTGGGTCGTGATCCTGCTTATCATCAACGTGATCCTGCTGATCAACGGCTGCTTCATGGAGACCACGGCTTCCACCTATATCTACACCCCGATCCTCTTCCCGCTCATCAGCGCTCTTGGCTACAACCCCATCCAGTTCGGTGTTGTCATGGTCATGAACCTGACGCTCGGCCTCATCACCCCGCCGCTTGGCATCAACCTCTTCGTGGCGCAGGGCGTCGACCGGCGTGTTTCGTTCGGAGCACAGGTCAAACAAGTTATGCCAATGTTTATCCTATTGGTCGTTGTGCTGATGCTTGTTACGTATATCCCGGGCCTGTCCCTGTGCCTGATCGGCGGCGGCAACTAAGCCAACTAAACGCAGTTTCAAAATTTATTTAAGATAGAAGGAAACACTCATGAAAGACTTCAGCTTCAAAATTCCTCAGGACATCATCTTCGGCAAGGGCTCTCTTTCCCGTCTGCCCGAAGTGCTGAAGGAAGCCAACTGCAAGAAGGTCCTTCTCGTCAGTGACCACGGCCTTGAGTCCGTCGGCGTTGTCGCCAAGGTCGAAAAGATCATCACCGAGGCAGGCCTCGGCTACGCACAGTTCCTGGATCTGCAGCCCAACCCCACCATCGACAACGTGAACGCTGCCCTCGAAGTTTATAAGAGCAGCGGCGCTGAGAGCATCATCGCCCTCGGCGGCGGCGGCCCGATGGACGTCGCCAAGTCCGTTGGCCTGCTCGCCACCTACGGCGGCAAGGTCACCGACTACGCCGGCTTCGGCAAGGTCCCCGGTCCGGTCGTCCCGATGATCGCGATCCCCACCACCGCCGGTACCGGCAGCGAAGTGACCGCCTCCTCCGTCATCACCGACTCTGAGACCCACTTCAAGATGGCTGTCATCAGCTACTACCTGATCCCCGGCTACGCCTTGCTCGATCCCGAGCTCATCATGACCGTTCCCGCCAAGATCGCGGCGGCCTGCGGCGTTGACGCTTTTGTCCACGCTGAGGAAGCCTATGTCTCCAAGATGGCGAACCCCTTCACCGATGCTATGGCCGAAAAGGCGATGGAGCTCATCGGCGGCAACATCCGCCAGTTTGTCGCCTCCCGCGATAACGAAGAGGCTGCCTGCAACATGATGCTCGGCTCTACCCTCGCCGGTATCGCGTTTGCCTGGGCCAAGCTCGGCGACGTTCACGCCATGAGCCACCCTGTCAGCGGCTTCTTCGGCGTCGCGCACGGCGTTGCCAACGCGATCCTGCTGCCCACCATCGTTGAGTTCAACGCACTGGCGGACAACGGCCGTTACCGCAAGATCTACAACTACATCACCAACGGCAAGAAGGCCGATGATTCCTTCGTTCCCCAGATGCTCGTCGACGAGCTCAAGAAGCTCAACGCCGAGCTGGGTATCCCCGCGAAGCTCTCCGATGTCGGCGTGACCGAGGACAAGATCCCTGCGATGGTCGCCGATACCATGAAGAGCGGCAACGTTCTGGTCAACCCGCGCCAGACCACGCCGAAGGATGTCGAAGCGCTGTATCGCAGCCTTCTGTAAGAAGTAACATCTCAGCATTGCAGTCTCTCACAAGGAGGCTGCAATGCTAAGCCCCAAAAGTCTGACCATCAGACATCGCACCACCTGATTTTTCATGCGATCGCATTTTCCCCCTCTCAAATTTTTCATACGGTTTCTTAATTTTTCACACAGATCACATTTCACAAATCAGTTCCCCAAAATCCGTTTTCAGCCGTCTGTCCGGCGATCAGGCCGGGAGAGACGAGCAAATAATTATTGATTCAAAAGGAGCAAAAGAATCATGGAAGCGAAAGAGTATTTAGAG
>ULVV01056398.1_pt1 | contig 9628 bp, 9 predicted proteins | sample 1959761 | NCBI WGS metagenome assembly ULVV01 (sample SAMEA4835795, study PRJEB28245) | human gut metagenome | biome: gut microbiome; material: fecal sample | place: Denmark | collected 2008
TAATGTCATAACAAGCACTGTCATTCGATATACTTTTAATTTTCCTGCAACCTTTAAATTCGCTATACGCTTTTTAATCTTTTCCATGATAGTTTTCCCTTTCTTTGTAAATTATTGATCTTTTATCACATTTGTTTATCCATAAGCTGCTATAAGATAGCATACTTTATTGGAAAAGTCTATAAAAAAAAGTATTAAATTATTTTCTACTACATATTAGTGGTTCTATTGCTAGAAACTGGTGAAAATTAATCTAAATTCTGTCTCCTGGATGAACACTTTTCACAATGCTGCTTCAAATGTTCAGAACAATGCTTTCAGACTTCCTACTATGATGAAAATACGACTGAAGGCTGCATAAAGACTGAACATTGACAACTGAATAACTGCCAGATATTGAATTTTCAAGGTGCATAGCTAAAATTTATGTGCGAAGTTTGAGTTTATAATTAAAATTGTACTTTAAAAAGCACAATCACAACAAAGCCCGTGTTCAACTAGCTGAAAAGCTGATAAACACTGGTTTTGTGACCTTTTTAGTAGAATTGTAAAGTTCTAATACAATCAAAGTATTGCTTGTTTTGTTATAATCCGTGTGTTATATTAGACATGTAAATGATTTTTGCTCAAATCATTGCAAGGCTTACCCTCTTCCTTGGGTAGGCCTTTTTTATTTCTCGTCATTTTGGGGTGTATTTACACCTCTTACCCTTGTAGATACTATAGCTCCTAAAGGAACCATATTTACAGTCACCTGACCATCAGCTTTTCGCGTAATCAGTGTACCACCTCTCTGTATATAACTCTTATCAATATCTTTATATCCAAGATAATCTATCGACATTCCATATGTCATCTGGATTCCCTTATATATAAGTGAAAGTGTATTCAGATGGTCATGTCCGCAAAACATCCATTTAATAACACCATTCTCCACTGCTTTGTTAAAAAATGTTCCTTCAAACTTTGAAATTCCAAAATGCTCATTCTTCTCAGCAATACTGCCATGCTGATATATTACGCTTTTATCACCAAGCTTCATCTTACGGTATGCTTCCTTAAATTCCGCAAGCGGCATGTGGAAAAATGCCATCGCCTTAATATCCGGATTACATTTTTTCAAGTCATTAAGCCTGTTCATGCACCACTCCACCTGATCATCATGTATCCGGTCAAATCCGCTGTAAAACCAGCCTCCTTCACCATACATATTAGAATCAAGCATAACAAGTGGCAATAAAGCATTGCCATCTGAATCGGTAAGATTAATAAAGAAGTTTCCTACACCTGTAAGCTCTTTCCTGCCTTCAGTAAATATGCAGTATTTCCCCTTCTTATAAATCTGTGCCAGTTCTTCCTTATTACATGTCGAACCCATCTCGCAATCATGATTACCAAAAACAAGCGTATACGGAATTGCAAAGCTATCCATAAATTTCATCAGCTTGTACGCCTGCTTTCTGTTATTAAGCGTTCCTGCCTTTGGCAGAAATGGAAATATAGAATCTCCAGTTAGCACTATTATATCAGGCTTTGCTTTATGAATAATCTTTGTTACTGCATTTAGCGCCAGCTTATCCTTCTTTCTTGATATAAAACCAAATCCCAGATGAAGGTCTGTAAGCTGCAATATCTTAAAATCTTTATTCTTATCAATTGTATATGTAAATGTTTCATTGTCTGTCTGCTTTAAATTGTCTGATTTATACATACTATCACACCTTTCTTTCCGGCACTAAAGTTAATACCTGTTATATATTTAGCTGAGTGGTATTAATGCTCCTATAGCCGAAACTATCGTCGATACTACCATAAGAATCTGAAATGGCAGCGTTCCTATCACTCCGCATATAGGACTTGCTCCTGCTTTCTTTCTTGATTTACCATATGTCAGAACAAGCATTATGCTCACCAGTACAACTACACCACTCATAATTCTTGTAAGTATTATAAAACTGCTTACTCCGAATATTGCAAATAATATACATGGAACTGTCGCTATAAGCCAGCTTACACGGTTGCCGATTCCAACCTGCTCATGCACGACATCTCTTAAAGCAAGTGTGTTACTCCAGAATGTTGTAAGCAGAGCAAAAAGCGAAAAGATACCTGCAAGAATAACCGCCCATTTTCCGATGCTCTCTCCAAGCTGCATATAAGCAAGTTCCTTATCTATTGTTCCCTTAGTTCCAAGAAGAACAGTCAGTGTCACAACCAGTACAAATGCAGACGATAACCCAAACCCTATGAATATTGATTTCCTTATCTTACCCGGATTGCCGTCAAGCCCTTTAACGACCTGAATAACCGCCTGATTAGCAGATGTCGCAAATACAACCATACTATACAGTGCAAGCAGATTATTCCAATGGAAAGGTGCTGTATAGAATCCATTAACTGGATGTGTAAATGTTCCTACTGTCATAACTGCAACTATTCCCATAAGAAGTATTACAGCGTATTTCTGTGCAATTCCTACCGCCTTCATTCCCATAAATACAACAATTCCGGCAATCACATAATATATTATCTGTGCTGCCCACAGTGGAAGTCCGAACCAGTTCACAAATATCTGTGCCCCACCGTTAATATTGCCGCTCACTCCTATCATAATCGCAAGCCCATACACCACAAAAACAATCCAGCTGAATACCTTCTTCATAACTCCGTGGAACAATTCCCCCTCAAAGCTTTTTACAAGCTGTACACCACCGTTGTTATACGAAAGTTCCGCAATTATAAGATGTAGAATTACATTAATGATGTAAGCTGCTCCTACCATCCAGATAACATCAATCATACTGTTCTTCGTTGCAAGATACGGAACTGCTATTATTCCCGTTCCTATACTGTTTCCCACAATCATGCTTATTGCTTCAAATGTGGTGAGCTTTGCTTCTGATTTTATTGACATATTTTTTCTCCTTTTCACTCACGACATAACATATTATATACATTATATAATGCATTGAATATTGTGTAAATTCATTTTTGCATTTGACCACAACCGCCCCCAGTGCTATATTATGTACGAAATAAGCGCACACAGAAAAGGAACAAACGCAATGAGCAGAAATGATGAAAACAACTATACACTGCGTCCTCTCACTATAGATGACGCTGAAGAATACAATGCACTTTTAAGATATGCCTTTCAGGTAACTGAACAGGAGCTTGCCGAGACAGGATGGAAGGATGATGAGATTACCCAGTCCAAATTCCCAGTTCTTCAAAGAGCTGATGTACTTGGCTGCTTCAATGGTGATGATCTGATTGCACAGTTTGCAGTATACCCTCTTGATATGAACATCTATGGTGTGAAATACAGCGTAGGCTTCGTTACAAGCGTATGTACTTATCCTGAATACACAGGACATGGAATTATGAAAAGACTGATGATTCAGAGCCTTATTCGAATGAGAGATGCACACAAATCATTTGCTTTACTGTATCCATATTCAATTCCATTATACCGTGGTCTTGGCTGGGAAATTATTTCTAACAAGATGACTTATACAATCAAGGATACACAGATTCCAAGAAAGCTTAATGAGCCTGGTTATGTCAGACGAGTTTCATGGGACGACAAAGAATTTAAAGAACTTCATACCAAATTTGCTGAAAAGACTCATGGCTGTCTATATAGAAATAACCTTGCATGGGAAGAATACTGGCGCTGGGACGAGGACGACACCTCTGTTGCCATCTATTATTCTAAGGACGATGTACCTTACGGATATATGGTTTACATGATAAGTTCTGATGTCATGCATGTGAAAGAAATGATTTATCTTAACCGCGAGGCACAGCTTGGCTTGTGGGAATTCATACATGCCCACGATTCAATGATTGACGAGGTCCGTGGAAACAACTACTACAGTGAGCCAATCGCATTTGAACTTGATGACAGCGATATTAAAGAGACAATCCGCCCATACACAATGGGTCGAATTATTGATATCAGACAATTCTTTGCCAAATATGCATGCGACCCGGACGAGCCTTCTGTATGTATACGCTTCTACATTGAAGATGACCTCCTTGCATGGAACAACGGTTACTTTACATACCTTTTTGATAATGGCAGATGTATTGAAACCGAACAGCAGCCTGATTACGAAGTATCTATGTCAATCGGCACATTAACTACATTAATGCTTGGCTACAAAACCGCTGAAAAGCTTCATATAATGGATAAAATCCAGGCATCCGATGAAGCCATCGAACACCTGGATGATATTCTCTTCCATAGAATTCCTTATGTATCAGATTATATCTGATTATGATGCTGATATGATTTTTTAACACAAAAGCCCATAGAATCTGCTTCTATGGGCTTTCTCAACATTTTAATCAAATATAATTAATCATTTTCGTTATTCAATTTCTTCATTATCTTATCCACATCATACCCTGGCGCTTCTTCTTTCACTATATCATATAACACCTTAATATCTTCAACATTCTCTTCAAGTTCAGAAGCAATCGTTTCCAGAGTCTTTTCTTTCTTAACTTTCTTTATAATTAAGTTAATCATATTTAACTGTGTGGTTTCTTTTTTTGCTTCATCAACGACTTTTCCAACAATTTCTTCAACAGCTTCATCAACTAATGTCTTCCTTACCTTCTCTTCATCATAATCATATATACTCACTTCAACGACCTCCTCCCTGTGCTGTTCAAAGAAATCGACAAGTATATTCTCTTCTATGCATTCGTCCATTGCCTCTAATACTGCCAGCTTGACATCTTCCCTTTCAGCTGCAGTTTTATATCGCACTTTATTGACAAATGTCATGTAATCACGAAGAGTTTTGCATTTACTAAGGATATCTGCATCTTTATCATGCTTCTTCTATGAAGCATATCATTACTGAATAATTCCCTAAATACATCTGATACATAATGCAAAAACCTTAACGCCATGTTATTATTCCTGCTTGACTGCTGTTCAAACATATACAGGTTCATGCTAAGTAAAAATGAGGCATCATTCTTATATTTCATGTATGAGCCTCCATTCAATGTCGTAACTTTCAAGTCATTCACATTAATGTAATTGGAATTATTCAGTGCATTATACAGTTCAAGTAAATTCTTCTTATCCCTGTAAAGCATACAGAATACATTATCCTTATATTTAACTGCTACATTGTCTCTTTTCTCTGCCATAGATATCCTCCTCGTCTCTTTCACAGGCAGATATCCACGCACATATACTAATATTATTTCTATATATGTATATTAGCATTTACAGATATCTAAAACAAGCCTGCATTATTCAATTATGTGTTATGGGGTTCCTCCTGAATGATTATCCAGCATTAGATAAAAGAATTAAATTCTTTTAATATATTAATAACATGATTTATCAAATTCGTCAATAAAATATTTTTTATATTTTAAAACAGCTACCCACACCTTCTGGCATGAATAGCTGTCTGCATCTATTTCTTATTCAATTTCTCATTCCTTATAACCAATATTATTGTTACCAAAACATTTATCATAAGAAATACCTGTTAATTTCTCAATTACATTTCTTGTTTCCTCAGAAACATCTTCTTTTCTGCCACCAGCGTGCACTCTGTGACTGTGTTGATGCACCTGAAACAAATCCAAATGCAGCAAGAACCTGACCTAAGATAAAGACAACGCTTGCTCTCATAAGCTTGCCAGCCATTGTCATAGCTCCGACATATACACCTTCTCTTGGAGCATTTGTATCATATGTTAATTCAGATATTGTAGAACAGCTCCGCGACTTACGCTGTGTACTTGAGGCACAGCTTGCAGTTGAAGCATGCGATATACTGACAAAGAACCAGCTTGATTCTTTATATGAAAATGTAGCTTTATGGGAAATGTATATCAAACGCGGTGATGAAGAAAAGATTTTCACACTTGATAAAGAATTTCACGGAAGTCTGTATAAAATGTGTGGCAAAACAGTTTGGTATAACCTTGTAGAAAGCATGGCACCACATTTTGACAGAACTACAATATTAAGTTTCAGATGCAAAGAAACAGGTAGAATCCTGAAAGACCATGGAGAACTTGTAGCCGCCATCGAGAAGAAAGATAAAGAAAAAGCTGCCCATATATCACAGAGACATATGAGCAGATATTCTGAAAATATTGATGCAATCAGGAAAATGTTCCCTGAGTACTTTAATGATTAAATACGTGTTGTCCACTTTCCGCAGTCCCACACATCAGTCGCAAGACCGTCGTAGAACTCTGGTTCGTGGCAGACCATAAGTATGCTGCCCTTATATGCCATAAGGGCTCTTTTTAATTCATCCTTGGCATCCACATCAAGGTGGTTAGTAGGCTCATCTAATACAAGAATGTTACTCTCCCGGTTAATCAGCTTACACAGACGCACCTTTGCCTGCTCTCCACCAGAAAGAACCTTAACCTTGCTCTCGATATGCTTGGTTGTAAGACCACATTTGGCAAGGGCTGAACGAACCTCATACTGTGTATATCCTGGAAATTCCTGCCATATCTCCTCAAGACATGTAGTTTCAATTCCAGCCGGAGTCTCCTGTTCGAAATATCCTATCTCAAGATAATCGCCCTGCTCAACATCACCTGACAGAGGCTTGATAAGTCCTAATATGCTCTTTAGCAATGTAGATTTACCGATACCGTTAGCACCTGTAAGCACAATCTTCTGGCCTCGCTCCATCTCTAAGTTAAGCGGACTTGAAAGCGGCTCATCATAACCAATTACAATGTCGTGTGTCTGGAAAATATATCTTCCCGGTGTTCTCGCTGTCTTGAAATTAAACTCTGGCTTTGGCTTCTCTGCTGCCAGCTCAATAATATCCATATTATCAAGCTTCTTCTGTCTTGACATCGCCATATTTCTTGTGGCAACTCGTGCTTTATTTCTTGCAACGAAATCCTTAAGCTCCGCAATCTCCTGCTGTTGCTTATTGTAAGCTGCCTCAAGCTGCGCCTTCTTTACAGCATACACCTTCTGGAAATTATCATAATCACCCGTATAACGGTTCAGTTCCTGATTATCCATATGATAAATAACATTTATAACACTGTTAAGGAATGGAATATCGTGCGATATCAGTATAAATGCGTTCTCATAGTCCTGCAGATATCTCTTAAGCCACTCAATATGCTCCTTATCAAGATAGTTAGTAGGCTCATCAAGAAGAAGGATGTCCGGTTTTTCAAGAAGCAACTTTCCAAGCAGTACCTTAGTTCTCTGTCCGCCTGAAAGCTCAGTTACATCTTTATCAAGTCCAAGTTCAGATAGTCCCAATGCTCTTGCAACTTCCTCAACCTTCGCATCTATCATATAGAAATCATGCATTGTAAGAAGGTCCTGAATAGTTCCAGCTTCCGCCATCAGCTTGTCCATCTCTTCTGGTGATGCGTCGCCAAGCCCGGCGTATATCTCATTCATCTGATTCTCCATATCATACAGGAAGTCAAATGCAGACGCAAGCACTGACTGGATTGTCATGCCCTTCTCAAGCACAGCATGCTGGTCGAGATATCCAACTCTGACATTCTTTGCCCACTCAACCTTTCCCTCGTCAGGCATAAGCTTGCCTGTTATTATATTCATAAATGTGGATTTACCTTCGCCGTTGGCTCCCACTAATCCAATCTTATCAAGCCTGTTAAGCTGGAAAGACACATTGTTAAATATCGCTCTGTCGCCAAATCCGTGTGTAAGTCCGGTTACTGTAAGTAAACTCATGGGGTGTTTCCTCTTCTTCAAATAAATTTATAAAATATTATAAGATATTATGGCTATTATTGTAAATACCTTAAAAATCGGTTAAAGTGTGAAGATTTCAGCTTCTCTAATCCTTGCAAAACTCCAGCCACATTTGAATCTAAATGTCAAATGTGGCTGGAGTTTTTATATTTAATTATTCAATTTTAATCATCTAACGCATTTCTTTTTTCTTGAAGCTACAAGAACAACAAGTCCTGCTGAAATAACCATTGCTAATACATATGGTACTGCATGCATTGAATCACCTGTCTGAGTTGCTGGCTCATGTAATAGCAGCAGTTGTGATAAAAGTAGTTTCCAAAAAAACAAATGTACATAATGTAAACAGATTAATCTGTCTTTCATATTTTAAGAAAAACTTTACTAATGCTGCAGCAATTAATAAATAACAAAATATTATTTCTCCTCCGCTTAAATTTTGCTTTCTGTTATTACTTTTATTGCTCTTTCTCTGACTTTCTCTACTATCAACTATATATTGTTTTTGATCAACTTGTATTTTTGAAAATACTAATTGTTTTTCAATGTTAATTTGTGGTGTATCATTTTTATCTTTTATCAACCTTGGAATTATTGCTCCAGATAATCCAGATACAATTGCTATAAAGATATCATACAATATATTATTCATCTGGTCTCCCGTTCCTACCCCATAGCCTCAAGCAACAAAACCACCGAAGCCACTGCCGACGGAGTCATCTTGTATTTCTTTTTCAGCCCCGAAATAAAGATTTCATCTTGTGTAATATAAGCCTGTTTCAACTGGTCTATCGTAAGAAATGCGTACTTTGTACCATCTATCATAGCAGAACTTTTATCTTGCCTCAGACTGCTTTCATAACCATCCTTATTAAATTTAACATCCAATTTTTCATTTCCGAATTTATGATATAATAAAAATTGTGGTTTACCACCTTCAACTAAATCTCTATAGAATGCAAATATGCTTCCTTTTATCTGCTTTGCGGTTACATTAATTGGCTGTCCATTAACTCTGAAATACTTCAATTCCCTATTAATACTTTCAGCTATTGAATCATAAAATCCATCAAGTGTAAAATGTTCTCCCTTTTTATAATCATATTTCGGGATTAATTTGGCTGATATACTTGTTCCCCATGTTTTCTTGCCAACAGACATTTTATTACTTCTTCCAACAAAAAGAATTCCTATTTCGTGGAATTCAATAAACCCATTAAAACCAATATGATTAGCCATTAACGAAAACTCCAACGGACTGATGAATGGACCCGGCTCATATACATTCCTATTTGTCTTTCTATTCTCCCATTCATAATCCATAGCTCTGTTAGTTCTTAACAAATCCCAATATGTCGTATTAGAATATGTTAATATTACCTTATTATCCTTATGTGTTAAATTATCAAGTCTTACTGTCCTGCTGTCATAATCATACGAACACCTGTGAGCGTCTAGTAACCATTCTGATCGGTTTTCTATCTGTTCTGGAAGACTATATACATTAGCAGCATTCTTATGATCCATAATAATATCAAATGGTTTATCTTTTAATTTTCTTTTAACCAAAACAATTATTGGAAATTTCACATTTCTATTATAAGATAACAATGGTTCTTCCTTATATCTTTTGCAAATTCCATCATAATCCGTAGACAACTTTATTGAATCTTCTTTATTGTTAGAATATAAATTATATATCAGTCTTCCTAAAATATTGCAGACAAACAATGTAAAAACGGATACGAATAACGATATATCTAAAGTATCTACTTTCATAAACTTATATGCAATAAATAAAACTATACTAGCTGCAATAAATCCCGGAAAATCTTTATCAAACAATATTTTATATAACAAAGTCTTTTTATTATT
>ULVV01033885.1_pt1 | contig 9621 bp, 8 predicted proteins | sample 1959761 | NCBI WGS metagenome assembly ULVV01 (sample SAMEA4835795, study PRJEB28245) | human gut metagenome | biome: gut microbiome; material: fecal sample | place: Denmark | collected 2008
GCTCTGCGGCCGGTCAGCCCACGCAGGCCACGCAGCAGCCGACGGAGGAGACTGCGGCCGCCCCGACGGAGACGGCGGCCGCGCCGAAGACGTTCGGCCTGTCCTACCTGCCGGAGCACGGCTTCAACCCCTATACCTGCACGGCAACGGTGAACCGCGCGGCGTTTTCGCTGCTGTATGAGAGCCTGTTCGTCGTTTCGTCGCATTTCCGCGCCGAGCCGCTGCTCTGCGAGAGCTTCACGGCCTCGGAGGACGGGAAGACCTATCGCTATACCCTTGTTTCCGGCGTGAGCTTTTCCGATGGAACGCCCCTGACGGCGCAGGACGCCGCCGCCTCGCTGCGCGCGGCGCAGCAGAGCGCGCTCTATTCCGGCAGGCTGGCGCATATGCTGTCCGTCACGGCGGATGACGACCGCACCCTGACGGTCACGCTCGACACGGCGTATGAGAATTTTTCCCTGATGCTCGATGTGCCCATCGTCTCTGCGGCGACGGTACAGAGCAGCACGCCGCTCGGCACGGGACCGTATTATCTCGACGGCGAGGTGCTCCGGCGCAGCAGCCGCTGGTGGCAGACACAGGCCCCGGCCGTGACGGCCGAGACCATCGAGCTGCAGGCGGCCAAAACGCCGAACGACATCCGCGACAATTTCGAATTCGGCAGCACGGACCTTGTGTACTGCGACCCGAATTCCCCGGCAGCCGTCGGCTACCGCTGCGATTATGAGGCGTGGGAAGCGCCGACGCCCATCCTGCACTATGTCGGCTTCAACCTCTACAGCGGCTGGTTCACGAATGTCGCGCTGCGCCGCGCCTTCACCTACGGCGTCGACCGCGAGGCGATGACGAGCGCCGTCTATAACGGCTTTGCGCAGGCGGCGACGCTGCCCTGCTCGCCTGCCTCCGACCTCTATGACGCGCAGCTTGCTGCGCAGTATGCCTATTCGGCCACGGCCTTTCAGGCCGCCATCCGCAATGCTGGCGTGCCGACGTCCGAGACGGACTGTCCCGTGCTGCTTGTGTGCTCGGACGACCCGGCGCGCGTGCGCGCTGCGGAATATCTGTCCTCCTCCATGCAGGAAAACGGCTTCTTTCTCAAGGTCCGCTCGCTGGGCCGCGAGGCCTATGTGGCCGCTCTGCAGGCGGGCAATTACGACGCCTATCTCGGCGAGGTCCGCCTGACGGCGAATTTCGACCTGTCGGAATTCTTCCGCACGGGCGGCGCGCTCAGCTATGGGGCCGTGGCGGATGCTTCCCTGGCCGGCCTCTGCACGCAGGCGCTGGGCAATTCCGGCAGCTATGCCGACCTCTGCGCGCGCCTGCTCGACACCGTGCCGTTCTGCCCCATCGTGTTCAAGAGCTACGAGGTCTGCGTCAGCCGCGGCGCGATCGCCTCCATCTCGCCGGGCGTGGACTGCGTGTTCCACAACGCCGCCACGGCGCGTACGCTGGCCGATGCCGACCACTCCTATGACGGCGCGGCAGAGCCGTCCACACCGACGGATGTATCGGCCGACCCCGCCGAACCCACGGAGCCGACCGATGCGGCGGACCCCACGCAGGAACCCTGATAGAATTTCACTCCCTCTGAAGTGGATTCCGGATAAGCTCCGGGTCTGCTTCGGGGGGATTTTTATAACCAACCGAAACTTGACTTTATTCAAAATAATGGTATTTGTGATGCTGTGACATTGACAGAGCTTCTAAAGTATGATATGCTGGCCTTACCGAGGAATGGAAAGGAGCCGCGGAAAGAGAGATAAGTTAGTCCGTGAATATGTGAGTTAGAATAAGAAAGGATGCATCATAATGAAACGATGCCGATTGACACGTGTGTGCAGTGTCCTGCTGCTTGTGGCATTGCTGTTCTCCATCACAGTACCGTTCGCTTCCGCCTATTCTGATGTGACTCGTTCTGCTTTTCCAAGTTATTTTGATGCAATCAACTACGTGACTGATAATGGCCTGATGAATGGCACATCATCGACCACTTTTGAACCCAACACGGTAATTAGCCGTGCGATGATCGTTACGACTCTGCATCGTTTGGCGGGAAGTCCGGCAAGCTATGCCAGTGTCAATTTTACCGATGTATCAACTTCCGCATGGTATTACAATGCAGTTCGCTGGGCTGTAAAGTATGGTATTACTACAGGTGCAACGACAACAACGTTTGAACCGGATAGCACAGTTACAAGAGAACAGGCGGTAACCTTCTTCTACCGGTACTTACAGAAGTATCGTGGAGTAACGCCGATTGTAGATATGTCGATTACATCGTGCGGAGACTATGCGAATATATATGACTATGCGATTACCCCGTTCCGCTGGGCTGTGAGTAATGGCATCGTATATCCGGATTCGTCCTCTAATAAGCGCCTATATCCCAAAGCCGGTGTCTATCGCAAGGAACTTGCATTATGGATTTGCCGCTTCGGGACGAATGTTGAGGGTATACGGGCTGGAATAGACAACTTCTCTTTTTCCAATACGAAGCAGTACTTTGCATCTGCTACTGCATCTGATATGGTGACAACCGTGAAACCCCAAAAGTACCTGATTTCAACTGCAAATTATAATAAGCTATTATCGCTTGCAACGGAAGAAGAGAAAACGCTTATTGGTATGTTTGTCCGTGACACGGAATGGATGGGAGCTTGTTATGGCTTGAGCATGTCCTTGATGCTTGATAAGTACGGAGTGATCGATCTTAATGGGAATTATACAAATTCATGTAAGACAATTTATAGCATGCCGCAGCCCTCTAACGTAACTGATAGCCATCACAAGACAGTCTTAAACCGGACAGGATCGATTCGTTTTACCCAGTTGGAAGACACCATTAATTATTACTATCTTTCACAATTCATAGAGTCAAAGGTAAACCTTTCCAGCTGCGGTGGAGAGTTTGATAATAAGCCAAATGCATCGGGAACACCGGCAAAGGGATTAGTAGACAGCTTGGCAAAGGGTGGTATCGTGATGGTTAACTACACCGTTGAATCTGTCAGCACAAATGCGAAATGGGGACATTCTGTACTTTTATATGGAAAACCGACGTTGAATAATGGCTACTATGAAATTAAATGTTGGGATTCTATGGACAGCAATACACCGGCAAAGCTCCGTGTGAAAAGCGACTACAAATCATGCTATTTTGTGACAAGCGCAGGGACGATAGCTCCTTACAATGTCAGGTATTACTCATCGTATTACGAGCTGCTTTCTTTTGACATTGATGGGGCTAATAATGGACGCGCTGCAAGTCCGAGCAAACAGGAAAATATGGTTTGGATTTATGCCGATACAAATGCAGATTGTACGATCATAAATGCTGATGGAGAGGTGCTGCGGTCGGAGTATGGCATTTCTTCCGGTGATATGGAAATTTTAGATACAAGAATGATCGTTCTTGGTGAAGGTATGCCGGCACGGATGGCTTGGAAAGTACGGGCCAGTGAGAGCTTCCATTTTGAGACAGAGTCGGATGAATGCGGCTTCTATGCCGAGATCGATGAGGAGCTATATGCTGTGACGGGCACGGGGATTTCCACTGTGGACGTTTCAAAAAATAAAATTAATGTGACGGGCTTCGATATCAATTATCGTGTGACTAGTACTGCCAGCATGGAAGACCATCACTATATCTGTTACTATGGAAACGAGCCGGAAAGTCTTGAACTATCCCTTGACGGCACTGCACCGCTAATGATTACCGAAGGGAATCAGCATGCGGAGATCGTTGATGTACGTGATTTGTCTTCACGGCAAGTTTCGTAATATTGGGACAACATAGTATTGCAATTGGGGTGATATCCTATGAAAATGAATAAGTCATTACTATGCCTCTTTTTGAGCCTGTTCCTGCTCCTTACGGCCTGTGCACCGGCGGCAGTTCAGACCGAGCCGCCTACGGAGGCCCCTACCGAAGCGCCGACGGATGCTCCTACCGAGGCCCCTACCGAAGCACCAACCGAGCCTCCTACTGAGGCCCTTACCGAGGAGCCGACCGAGGCATTGCCGGAGGAGACGGAGGCCCCGACGGAGCCGCCGGAGCGCCCGGAGCATACTGTGAAGATTCAGGTTTCCGTGAACTGTGACTGCACGATCACCAACGCGGAGGGGCAGACTGTCCGGCAGGGGGATGACAGCGGACCGGAGGGCGATCTGGCGATTTACAGCACCGGTCTTTATGGCTTTTGTACCGGTACCCTGCCGATGGAGGTGTGGGAGGTTGCGGCCAGTGACAGCTTTACGCTGGAGACGACGACGTCGCCCTGCGCTTTCTGCGCGGAGATCGGGGATGCATTTTATGCCGTGACGGAATGTACCGGCGTTACCCGCATTGAGTTCCGCGACGGCTATATCAAACTGTCCGGCTCGGAAATGACCTATAAGATCCTCACAACCTCCCACGCGCGGGAGCGGCAGTATTTCTGCATCACCGGCACGGGCACGACGGAGATCGAATTCCCGATCGAGGATGTCCTGGCCGCCAGCCCGATCGGCGAGACCTACCGCGTGGAGCGGTGTACGGTTTAAGAGACTGACATTCGGAACGTGGAGGACGCGTTATGAGAAAATTATCCGGATTTTTTGCGGCACTTCTGCTGCTCCTCTCGGCCTGTGCACCGGCGGCGGCCCCAACGGAGGAGACAATGCCCGAGACGCAGGGCGAGGAGCTTGTTTCGACGCTCAGCATGCTGCCGAAGCAGGCCATCTCCATCCACCGGGCCGAAACTCCGGCGGAGGAGGACACGGAGACGGACAGGACCGATATCGTGTTCGTGCCGTACTATGCGTCTGTCGAGCAGCTGACGAGCAACTCGTGGGTGGACCAGACGCATGCCACAAAGTCGACCGTCCTGAACCTGACAAAGACGGATGCCGTCGAGGTCAAATGGGAGGCAAACGCGCTCCTTGCGGGCGGCCGCTGGGTCACGTCGCAGGAGGAGCTGCAGACGGTCTGCTCCTATCTGCGCAGCCGCGCGGACGACGGCGTGCTGCACCTGACGGACGAGGCCTGCAGCGCGCCCGCGGAGGCCTTCGGCAATGCGGACTTCTTTGCGGAGCAGAAGCTGCTTTTGATCGACCTCTGCCGTCTGGGCAGCGACACCCTGCTCGACCCGGTCGTTCTCCGCGCAGAGGACGGCACAGTGGACATTACCCTGCGGATGTCCGCGCCGACTGTCGGAGAGGTGCGCGGAAACGGCATGCTCTGCCTGATCCCCGTCCCGGCCGACTGCACTGGCGCGGAGATCACGCTGTATCCTGAAGGAAAATGAAATGAGAAATGAGCAGCAGACTGTCGAAAAACCTGCCAGACCAAAGGTTTCGGAGGGAAGGATAGTGTGAAAGGAAACCGTCAGGGTTTCCTTTCGCGCTCAATCACCCGCCGCAGCGGCAGAATTGCAAAAGCATGCTGCAAAAAATGGTTTTGCAATTCTGAAAGCAGCTTGTCGAAAAAGCCCGAAGGGACTTTTTTGACAAGCTGCTGCGCCGGGAGGGATGCGTCCCTCCCGGCGCAGACTGTTGTTATCATGGCAGCTGCTCCCGGATTTGCCATTGCAAGGGCGCTCTGCGCCCGTGGCGCCCTGAGCGCGAAGCGCGAGGAAGTGCCCTTGGGGTGCAATCTCGGAAAGGCACTTCCAATTTGGAATAGCTGTCGTTAAAATGGTAAAAACCGATTGCGTCTGTAACGGCGTTCCCTGAGCGCCTTGCAGACCAGCAAGTTATGTGGTAGCATCGTCGACCGCACCAGTCCCCAGATTTGTCATTGCGAGGCCCCGAAGGGGCCGTGGCAATCTCACGCACCAGACTCCGAATTCGCCGAGGCCTGCCTGTTGTCCAACTGGTTTCTGCGAGATTGCCACGTCGGCCTCCGGCCTCCTCGCAATGACAAACCTGTTTGCCTCGCGCCACGGAATCACCACATACCTTCCTGCATATTCTGCATATTATTGAAATTAACTGGATATTTTCTGCAAAAATATTGACAAAAAAATAAAATGTGGTATTCTGGATTTACCGAGAGGCACATTGCCAAATAACCGGAAGGAACAGACGGAAAGGAGAAACGCGCATGAAAACCCGTAAATTTCTGATATTTGCAGCCCTGCTGCCGCTGCTGCTCCTGCTGGCCGGGTGCGGCGAAAAGCAGGCGTTCAAGCCGATCGTCTTTGTTGCGGGACACTCGGCGGACAGCCTGACGAACGCGGCGGGGGAACGTCTGCAGGGCGACCCGGAGCTTGGCTTTGACAACGACGCCACGACTATGGAGGTCGGGGAATCGTACTCTACCAATCTGTCCTACTGCTTTGAGATCCCGCGCACGACGTCCCTGACGCTGCATTCGCAGTACAACCCGGTCATAGAAAGTGCGTCCACGAAGTTCCTGCTGCACAGCGATGCCGTGGAATGCCAGCTGGATGCGACTTATGCCGAGGACGGTGAGCTGACGTTCGAGATCGACGCGGAGTCGTGCAGGCTGCGCGGGGACGACATGGAGTACAGCCTCCTATTCGATTACGGCTGCGAGGACAAGACGACGCTGACCATAAAGGCGGCCGGTTCGCAGGAGGTCACGGTCACATACCGGAACGGAAACGTCGTCATCCAGTCGGACACGGCGTTCACGCTCCGCCAGTTTGCACCCGGCAGCGACGAGACGGAGCGGTTCTATGACTTCCCGGCGGGCCGCACGGTCATCACGTCCTCCACGCTCGAGGGCGTTACCTGGAAATAAGGCAAAAGGCTCCCGGCCCGGCGGTTTCCCCGCCGGGCCGGTGTTTGTCATCGTCTTTTTGCTTGCATTGCCGGGCGGAGTGTGCTACACTGTAGCTGTATATCTATGGAATAACGGAGAATGTATCATGACCGAATTGATTCAGGAATCCACCCTCGCGGAATACGAGGCATTTGTGCAGAGCCACCCGAAGGGACATTTTGCGCAGAGCTCCCTCTGGGCCAAGCAGAAGCCCGCGTGGAAGTGGCGCGCCATCGTCTCGCGCGGCGCGGACGGCCGGATCCGGGGCAGCATCGCCTTCCTGATCCGCACCATGCCCTATATCCACAAAACGATGCTCTACGCCTGCCGCGGCCCCGTCTGCGATCTTGACGACCGCGAGACGTTCGGCGAGCTTGTCGCCGCCGCCCGCGAGCTGGCGAAGGAATATAAGGCCTATGTCATCAAGATCGACCCGGACGTCCCCGTGGAAAACGAGGACTTCCGCCGCATGCTCGAGGACTTCGGTTTCCGCACGCGCCACGGCGGCAAGAATTTCGAGGCGATTCAGCCGAAATTCGTCTTCCGCCTCTGGCTCAACGGCCGCACGGAGGACGAGCTCATGGCCTCGTTCCACCAGAAGTGGCGCTATAACATCCGACTCGCCGTGAAAAAGGGCGTGGAGGTGCGCGTCTGCGGCAAGGAAATGGTGCCGGATTTCGCCCGTATCATGCTCACGACCGGTGTGCGCGACGGCTTCGTCACCCGTCCGCCGGAGTATTTTGCCAACATGCTCGACAACCTCGGCGAGCACGCGCGGCTGTATATGGCCTTCCACGAGGGTCAGCCCATCGCGGGTACGCTGGCCATCCATTACGGCGACAAGGTGTGGTATCTCTACGGAGCAAGCTCGAACGAGCACCGCAACCTCATGCCGAATTATCTGCTGCAGTGGAGCATGATCCAGTGGGCCGTTGAGACCGGCTGCAGCGTCTATGATTTCCGCGGCGTTTCCGGCGATATCTCGGAGGACAACCCCCTGTATGGCCTGTATAAGTTCAAAAAAGGCTTCGGCGGAGATTTCACGGAATTTGTCGGCGAGTACGACCTTGTGCTCAAGCGCACGGCGTGGCTCATCGCCGAAAAGGGCAGCGTGCTCTATAAGAATCTCAACGCGAAGCTCTATCTGCTGAAAAACCGTAAAAAGTGAGGTGCGCCCATGAAGGCCTATGTGGTGGAGAAGGAAGCCCTCTCCCATAATATCGAACTGCTGCAGAAAATGGCAAACGGCGTCCCCATCTGGGCCGTGCTCAAGGGCAACGGCTACGGCATCGGCGTGCTGCCGCTGGCCCGCCATCTGGCGGAGGCCGGGATCGACCATTTCTGCGTGACCGAGGTGCGCGAGGCGGAGCTTCTGCGCGAAAACGGCTTTGAGGATGCTTCGATCCTGATGCTGCGCTCCACCGGCGACCCGGCGGAGCTGAACCGCCTGATGGACCTGCGGGTCATCCTGACCATCGGCTCGTGGGAGACGGCCTGCGCCATCAACGCCATTGCGGCTGAGCGCGCGGACGTCGTCGAGGCTCATCTGAAGATCGACACCGGCATGGGCCGCTACGGCTTCCTGCCGGAGGATATGGACCACATCCTCGGCGTCTATCGCGAGCAGAAGAATATCGCGGTCAGCGGCGTCTATACGCACTTCAACTGCGCCTTCGGCAGCAAAAAGCTCACGCATCAGGAATTCGAGACCTTTCAGAAGACGGTCTCGGCCATCCGCGAGGCCGGCTTCGAGACCGGGACGGTGCACTGCTGCAATTCGTCTGCCTTCCTGCGCTTTCCGGAGATGCACTGCGACGGCGTGCGGCTCGGATCGGCCATTCTCGGCCGCGTGCCCTTCCACACAAAGCTGCGCCCCGTCGGCTATGCCGAGGCGCATGTGGAGGAGCTGCGCATCCTGCCGAAGGGCCACCCGACAGGCTACGGCGCCATGTGGACTGCGCGCGAGGATACGCCGGTCGCCATTGTCCCCATCGGCTGGTACAACGGCTTCCGCGAGCGCTGCGACGGCGGCATCACACGCTTCCGCGACTGCCTGAGCCTCATTCTGCGCGGCCTGCGCGGGATCTTTTTCCGCGCCCTGCCGCTCGTGGAGGTCAACGGGCATAAATGCCGTGTCGTCGGCCAGATCGGCATGCTGCATATCGCAGTTGACGTGCGCGGCATCGAGTGCAAGCCCGGCGACCGCGTCATCGTGCCGATCAACCCGCTTCATGTCAAGGGCATGAAGATCCAGTACCGGTGACGGCTATGCAGTGGGATCCGCAGGCGGTGCGCGCCGCGCTGGCCGCACCGGGGGAAAAGACCTCCCGCAGGCTGCTCTCGGAGCTTTGCGAGGACTTCCGGCGTGAGAAGCCCGAGGAGTGGAAGCGGATCGAGGCGGCGAGCTATTCCGAGCCGGACTGCGCGGCGGCGCAGCAGGCCTATCGGCGGGCATCTGCCGTTTCGACGGCCCTGCTCGTGCTGGCGCTGGCGGTCGTGATCGCGGCCTTTGTGCTGGGCGATTTCGGAGCTGCCTTCCTGACGGGCTGGGGCAACCGCTATCTGCTGGCCGGGGCGGTGCTGGCCGCCATGGGACTGCTCGTGCTGGGCGGCCTCTTTGCCGGGAAGTACCGCGCGATCTTTCTGGCGACGGTCCTGCTGGAACGGGAAGAAAGGAAGACGGAAAATTGAAACCCATGCTCCTGTGTAGGCAAGAAGAACTGCACAGGAGCATGTCTCAAAACAAGATATGGTGCCGTGTAGCGCGTGAAAACGCCAGATATTGTATGCACAAAAAAGATTGAAATTAGTCGAAAAAAGTGCTTGACAAAAGGAGGTATGCATGGTATTATATC
>ULVV01010792.1_pt1 | contig 9617 bp, 9 predicted proteins | sample 1959761 | NCBI WGS metagenome assembly ULVV01 (sample SAMEA4835795, study PRJEB28245) | human gut metagenome | biome: gut microbiome; material: fecal sample | place: Denmark | collected 2008
GGAGCAGCAGGCAAAGCTGCATCTGCTGCTGGACTTTGCCGAGCGGCAGGGTGACATTGAAGATCCGTGGTATACGGATGACTTTGACCGGGCATACCGCGACATTCTGCGCGGCTGCGAGGGCCTGCTGCGGAACCTGACGGAAAACAAGACGGCATAACAAAAGGATGTCAAGGAGTGAAATCATCCTGACATCCTTTTTGATTTCAGCGATTATTCTTCCGTTTTCGGCGCTTCCTCCGGCGTACTTTCCGTCTCATCCCAGCGGCGGACCGTGCGCTGCGCCAAACTTACGAAGTCCAGCATGAACGAGCGCTCGCGGTTATCGTTGGTATAGGGGAAGTCCACCGCGTTCTCGGACAAGCTCGCGCCCAGCAGAAGACATGGCGACACTGACAGCACATTGCAGATGGAAACCAGCGTATCAATGCTGGCAATGCGCGTGCCGCGCTCGATGTGCCCCATGAAAGACGAGGAAATGCCGACCTTCTCCGCCAGCTGCTCCTGCGTTAGATGCTTCGCTTTGCGGGCATCGCGCACTCGAAGCCCCAAATCCTGATAATTTACAGTCATGTTCATATTCCTTCTTTCTTATTGCCCCAATTGTTCGGGTTTTATTTATTATAATGGATGAAAGAAAATCGAAGAAGAGACGATAAGCAATATTATGATTCTTTTGGTGCAGATTACACGAAATAATGGACACTACAAGAATCTTTTTTCGACCATGATTCCCCTTAAAAACGGGACAAAAATAATTTTCCAGAAGGTCTGTACATTTTCCGCAAACCGTGTTATAATATTCCCTGCAGCCCAACCAGGAATCCAAGGTTCTAATCTCCCTTTGGTTGTCACATGACCTGCGCCGGGAAACTGGAGCAAAACCATGGAAGCAGATGACCTCAAGGCAACGGTATGGGTGACAATTTGAAGGAGGTTTCCCAACCATGTACGAAGATGAAACGCTTGTCTGCCGCGACTGCGGCCAGGAATTCGTGTTCTCCGCGTCCGAGCAGGCTTTCTTCGCCGAGAAGGGCTTCATGAACAAGCCCTCTCGCTGCCCGAAGTGCCGCGCGGCTCGTCGCGCCCAGAACGGCAACGGTTCTTCCGCTCCCCGTCAGATGTATGACGTGGTGTGCGCGAACTGCGGCAAGGCCACCCAGGTGCCCTTCCAGCCCCGTGGCGACCGTCCCGTGCTCTGCCGTGAGTGCTTCGACGCTCAGCGCGCTTCCCGCTATTAATTGACGGCTCCTCCGGGAGCAATCAATCAGCGGTGCAATAGCACACGAAAAACCCCGTCGGTGTTTCCGAGCAATCGGAGTGCCGACGGGGCTTTTTTGCTATTTCAGAGGAAATCAAGCTGCAATTGGGCAGGTGTTTGGGAGAACGAAAGTCACCGAGGATTCCCCAAGGGCGAACGGAAAGCCTTTGGGTCGTCTCCGCAGAGGCAAAACCCTCTGTAATAGAAATATCATCCGTATAATGTGCTATGCACACTGGCTATGGAGAGGCTTCCCAACAAGTAGACAAGGCAGATAAAACAAAAACCGCCCTTTCGGACGGTTTCTTGAGGTGAACCCATGAAGAGCACCCTCTGTGCTGGAGCGGGTGATGGGAATCGAACCCACGTGACCAGCTTGGAAGGCTGGAGCTCTACCATTGAGCTACACCCGCATGTGGAGCGGTAGACGAGGCTCGGACTCGCGACCTCCACCTTGGCAAGGTGGCGCTCTACCAACTGAGCTACTACCGCATAACCACGCAACTGCATGGTGCGAAGGAAATTGTGCGGGCGAAGAGACTCGAACTCTTACGCCATAGGCACCAGATCCTAAGTCTGGCGCGTCTGCCATTCCGCCACGCCCGCACGAGAGGCGAAATCAGAAGGCAGATGGGAATGACCCATTGGAGATTCGAACTCCAGACACCTTGATTAAAAGTCAAGTGCTCTGCCAACTGAGCTAATGGGTCAAAAAGCTGGGGTGGCAGGGCTCGAACCTGCGAATGCGGGAGTCAAAGTCCCGTGCCTTACCACTTGGCTACACCCCATCGCAGCAGGCTTTCGCCGCATCCGCAGCAACCTTGAGTAGGGAAGAAAGGGAGAATAGTGGGACTCGAACCCACGACATCCAGAGCCACAATCTGGCGCTCTACCAACTGAACTATATCCTCCATATGCGCGCCTGGAGGGTCTCGAACCCCCGACCCACGGCTTAGAAGGCCGTTGCTCTATCCAACTGAGCTACAGGCGCAGAGCCGCAAAATCAGAAGCCTGATTCTTTCCTTCCAGACTGCCAGCGAAGGAAACACCCTTGCTGACAGATACAAATTATATCATCAGCAAGGGCGTTTGTCAAGCACTTTTTTGCGTTTGACGGAAATTTTTCGCTGTTTTCGGTAGAAAACTCCGGGAAGCCTGCTGCACAGGTGGATTTAGCGCTATTACAAATAGGATGGATTTTGTCCGTCGCCTTGAGCGCACGCCTTACAGGACAATATCCCCCGGCCGATAGCCCTTGGGCAAGGGCTCTTCCTCCAGAAACCGGAAATCTGAATCCTCCAGTGTCGGCAAAAAAGCCTCGAATGGAATCTGGTCAAACTCGCTGTGGTAGCTGCTTGCGCCGAACCAGCCGCCTTCCTTCGCCCGCAGGTTTAAATCACGCGCGAATTTGGTGTGGTTCGAGCAGTCATGCACGACAATCCCCCAATGTTCCACGGCGCATTGGCGCATCAGCCGGAACGTTATCTCCCGGCTCCAAATCGGCGATACATAGCCGCGGCGCGTCATGTACATGGGCGTGCCGATGTAGTTCGGCAGATTGTTGGGGTTCAGGTGCAGCTCGGCGCAGTTGATAAAATCAAGACCAGTGGCCAGAATTACATCCTTTTTCTGCTGGAAATGCTCGTAAAAATCGGGCGTCATGGGCGTTTCAATCGCGACGGTGGGGATGTACTTCTTCGCCGTAGCGATGCTCTGGATGACGTTGTCCGCGCACGACGTTGCGCCAAGGTTGAAGCGCAGTTCGTCCAGCCCGGCCTCACCCAGCGCACGCAGATTTTCCTCCGTGCAGAGCGTGCCGTTGGTGTACATGTGCTGATGAATCCCGGCGGCGCGGAACTTGCGGATGATATCGGGATACAGTTCGATTTCCATGAACGGCTCCAGATAGACGTAGCTGACGCCGGTCGGTCGGTTCGACGTGCTGAGCAGCAGGTCGATATCCTCCACGCGGAAGTACGTCCCGCCGATTTCCCACAGCCCTTCGCCGATGGTTTCTTGACAATCCAACTCGCCGTAATTGTAGCAGAACGGGCAGCGGATGTTGCACTTGTTCGTCCGGCGGATGGCGCTCAGTCCCGTGCCGGTCAGGCAGGACGTGCAGCCCTTGGAAAATTTCGCCGGATCGCCGACGAAGTACGTCCGCCCGCCGAGCGTGTGCAAATCGGGAATCTGCGCCATCAGTTCCTCGTGGCGCGCGTCCACCGCGGTTTCAATCTGGCTGATGACAGCCCAAGCCAACTCCTGCTGATGCGGCATCAGCGGCTCATCTTCCGGCAGTTCCGCGAAGAAACGAAACCACATTAGCGCGTCTTTCTTGCTGATTTTCATGCGTTCATCATTCCTCCCGTGAATTTCGCTTCCATCATAGCACAATTTTATACCGCGCGCAACCATTCAGCGCATCGGCTTGCGCTGCGGAAGCATCATTCTGCGTCCATTTCGTGAAAAATTTTCATTTCCCCCTTGACAACCCATCCACACCGTGCTATACTATTTTGTGTTGCGGGGCATTAGCGCAGCTGGTAGCGCACAACACTGGCAGTGTTGGGGTCAGCGGTTCGAATCCGCTATGCTCCACTTCACAGGAGAAATCCGAACCTGATTCCGGTTGGAAACGGGTTCGGATTTCTTTATTTCTTCGAGAAGGCTAGAACTGAATAAATTGACCAATAGCATAGAATGTCAGAAGACTCTAGAGTAAAAATGGAAGGTGTCAGCTACAGTAATCTACCGCCACTTTCCATGTCTTATTCTCACTAATAGTGTTTGAGAGAGGAGTCTTCAACAATCGCCCTTTGATTCTTTTGTTGAAAGCGAATTATAAAATAAAATTTAGCACTTCACTTGACAAATACAACGAAATTGGTTAAAATGATAGACGCAGACTATTTTGTGAGGTGAAAACCATGGAAATGACCGGGAATTCCTTTAAGTTTGGGCTGGACATTATTGACCATGTTATTGTCGAGGCCTTACGGCAGGCATTGGAAAATGTAATGCCTGACATTATGATTGACAATAATCTTCAAGAGCGGAATGGCTACGGCCAGTTCCGTTGGAATGCTATTATCGCACAACTCCGGGAAAAATGTCAACATTTAGGCTGGCTTGATCTTGGAATTTGCAAGCGAGGGGCGTGGAAGACTCCCGTTTTGTTTCATTCTGCCTCACGCAACCTTTTTACCTTGATGACCGAGGGAACATTTGTGGAAGTCCAACGCAGAAAGGAAAAGGGCAAGCATTATCTGTGCGGGGGAGCAAGCTATAATCATAATCTGCAGCCCCAAATGGAACAAATGCAAATGGACTTGCCACCTGTTGAGCGAACTGCAGAGAAATGGGTAGCAGAGTCCCGCGAGCAATTGGCATCGGCAGTGCATCTTGATGTAGGAGAAATTAATGGGCACATTTTAGTACTGTTCGATGTACATGACGATAAGTTGCTGTCTGTCCGTGCAGTGAGGGTGACAAGTGATTTGGCGATCTCCACGGAAGAAGAGGATTGGTCGAAATACATTCGGATGCCGTATGAAGCAACCCAAACCGTTGTACCGCAGCAGAATGATGACGATGAAGGAGAGTCGCTCGTCGAACTCCTTTAATTGCAAAGGGATGGTGAATGATGCAAAATGGGAACCGTATCAATGCGGAACGTCTAAAAGAAGCTCGCTTATTTAGACGAATGACCATGGATGAATTGGCGAGTATTGTTGGAATCAACAAACAGGCTATTTCGCAGTTTGAGAATAAGAAAGCGTCTCCAGAGCCTCTCACATTACGTCGGATTGCTGATGCTTTGAGATTTCCCTACTCCTTTTTCGTCGAGGGTGATCCACAATCCGTAATTGGCAACACATATTTTAGAGCACTCTATTCCAGCAAAAAAAAGGACTTAGTTTCGCAGCAGATTAAGACGAAATATCTTGCGCGAATTCACGCTATTCTATCGAAAAAGGTTAAGTTCAAAAATCTCAACCTCCCACCATTCGATAATGGTGAAAGAATGACAATTGAACAGCTTGCTATGTATGTGCGTCAATATTGGGAATTGGGGGATGCCCCGATTCCTAATATGGTTGCGTTGCTGGAACGAAACGGAATAATCGTTGGTGAATTCTCTACAGATAGTCGCGAGATAGACGCGTTTTATCAGTATTATGAAGAAAATGGAAATTCGACGTACTGCGTTGTTCTTGGTACTGATAAAAAGAGCTTTTACCGTCGACAATTCAATTGTGCGCATGAGTTGGGGCATATCCTTTTGCATGAACGCTACGCGGATTTGAATGAGATTAATCGTGAAGAATTCCGAGAGCGTGAGGATGAAGCAAACGATTTTGCTGCTGCGTTTCTTTTACCAGCAGATACATTTGGAAAGGATGTATCTGTCTATCCTAATCGTTTAAGCCATTATGTTGAACTGAAGAAGAAGTGGAATGTTTCGATAATGGCAATGATTATGAGAGCATATTCGCTTAAATATCTCACGCCAAGTCAGTATTCATATTTGATGAAGCAGATGAGCACAACCGGTTATCGCATAATGGAACCATTGGATGATACAGTAGAGTATAAACATCCACGTGCACTTAGACAAGCAATTGAATTGTTACTAACAAAAGGTAATATGTCGGGCGAAGATGTCATGCGATTGTTTTCTGCTAATGACTTTTCCATTTCTGCTAATGTAGTAGAGGAATTGTTAGATTTGACAAAGGGCACACTTTCAGGCAAAGAACCAAGTAATATTGTTGAATTTCCTGTTCTGATTGAAAGTCATTCACACTGAGTAAAATATGGTCTAGAACCTGATATTTATTCATATCAAATCAAGTAGTGAACCAATTGGACTTTAGTCTTTCTACTATGGTTTGTTCAGCCAAACTAAGGATAAGCAATAATATGTCATTATGCACAGGAGTTGGCCTATGTACACAATTCTTCTTGTCGAAGACGATGCAGCCCTGCGTGACGGTTTGACGGAACTTTTCACCCATGAAGGTTATTCTGTCACCGCTGCAGTAAATGCTGCGGAAGCTCGGCAGAGCTTTACTGCCTGCATCGACCTGATCATCCTTGACGTTACCCTTCCCGATGGCAATGGCGTATCCCTATGCCAGGAATGGCGAGATCAGGGCATCACAACGTCCATCCTGTTCCTCACCGCCAAGGATGAGGAGTTCGATGTCGTACGCGGTTTGGATGCTGGCGGCAATGACTATGTGACCAAGCCCTTCCGAATGATGGAACTGCTCAGCCGCATCCGCGCGCTGCTGCGCCGGAATACGCCTGCACCTGTTACGACCTCCGGTGAGTTGGAGATCGACCCTGCCCACATGCAGGTGCGCCGCGATAGCGAGATTATCCCTTTGACGCTGACTGAGTACAAAGTGCTGAATATGCTCGTCAGCAATCGTTCGATTGTGACGCGCGAGCAGCTGCTGGATGTGCTCTGGGATGATGGTGCAAAGTTTGTGGACAATAACACGCTGTCCGTGCACATAAGCCGCCTGCGGGAAAAGATCGGCGCGCAGCACATCAAGACAATTCGTGGGGTGGGATATCAATGGTTGGCCTGACGATTGCGGTGATCGCCCTGTCCATCGCGCTGCTGGTGCTGGTTGCGCTGTTTTTGAGGCAGCGTCGGAGGATCAGGAAGCTGGCAGAGCAGGCGGAGGACTTCCTCGTTGGCAACGGCGCACCTCTTGAATTCTCCGTCCAGGAGGATTCGCTTGCACCGCTGCATAATGCTATTGCCGAGCTTCAAAACCGTCTGCTGCTGGCAAAGGAGCGGCAGGCAGAGGAATGTCTCCGCACCAGTGACTTGACGGCGGATATTTCCCACCAGTTGAAAACGCCGCTGGCCTCCTTGCGCCTATATTGCGAGATGGACGAAAGTCCTCACCTGTCCCAACAGCTCACACAGATCGAGCGCATGGAGCGCCTGATCCAGGCCCTGCTGCGGCTGGAACGCCTCTGTGCAGACGGTTATGAGTTTACTTATGATGAGCAGGAAGTTGCGAGTATCATCCGAGCAAGCTGGGCAGGGCTTTCAGCAACATTCACGGCATGCGCGGCGGAGATCAGTGGCAGCGCGGTCATCCGCTGCGACGAAAAGTGGCTGAGCGAAGCTTTCACCAATCTGCTGAAGAATGCCTGCGAGCACATGCCCGAGGGTGGTACGGTTCATGTCCGCATGGAAACAACGGAGGCGGCTTTCTTTTGTACTGTGGAGGATGAGGGCGGCGGTGCATCTGGTAAGGATTTGCCGCATCTGTTTGAGCGTTTCTACCGGGCGGAAGGTTCTCCCAGCAGCGGCGCAGGCATTGGCCTTGCCATCGTGCGGGAGATCATCTGGCGGCATCATGGCACGATCAGTGCAGAGAACACCGCAAAGGGACTCAAAATGACAATCTCCATTCCGCTGATGAAGATGATCAGAACATATTCCTAAGGGGACACTGTACATGCAGCGTCCCCTTGTATCTTTTTCAACCTTACGAAATCGTAAGGTAAAAGTCACCTGAAAGTAAGGTTCGTCTGATAAAGTGTAGCTGTAAGGGGGAACGGACGTCGTTCCGACTCGTGAAGGAGGCAATTTGTATGGAAATTATCCGTTGCGAAGGCCTGAGTAAAATCTATCAGGCGGGCGAGAATAAGGTATTCGCTCTTGACAATGTGGATCTGACCATCGAGCAGGGAAGCTTTACCGCCATCACCGGCCCCAGCGGCAGTGGCAAGTCTACTCTGCTGCACCTGCTGAGCGGCCTGGACACCCCCAGCAAGGGGCGCGTCATCTATCAGGGGAAGAACCTCTACGATTACAAGGATAACCAGCTGTCCGTGCTGCGTCGCCGCCGTTTTGGCTTTGTGTTTCAGAGCTACAATCTGGTGCGTGAACTGACCGGCTGGGAGAACATCCTGCTGCCCGTCATGCTGGATGGACGTAAGGCTGACGAAGCTTACCTCGATCAGATCGTGGATATGCTGGGCATCCGCGACCGTCTGTCCCATCTGCCTGGTGCTATGTCCGGTGGTCAGCAGCAGCGCGTATCCATCGCCCGCGCACTGGCAAACAAGCCTGCGATTCTGTTTGCTGACGAACCCACCGGCAATCTGGATGGTAAGTCCGGACGTGAGGTGCTGACTCTGCTGCGTCAGGTAAGCCATGAACTGGGCATTACGCTGGTTCTGGTGACCCATGATCTCAATGTCGCTGAACAGGCAGAGCGTATCATCCAGTTGGAAGACGGGCACATTGCCCGCGATACCGGGGTGGTAAACGCATGAAGCGCCTGACCATCAACCGGATTGCCAGCGCAGGTCTCCGTGCAAACCGGAAGAGCTATCTTGCTCTGGCAGCGGGTATCTTCCTTTCGATTTTCCTCGTCACGGCATTGTGCCTGTGCGTGGATGGTCTGCTGGCTCGCCGTGAGGTAAGGGTTGCTGAAAGTGTCGGCTACGCAGATGTTGTTCTCTACGACAAGCCAGCTACGCATGACCAACTGATGCAGACCGGCTATTTCAGCCGTATGACGGAACTGTATGTCTCCGGCATGGTGCAGGATTCAACTGTCGCCATTGGCTATGACAGCCCTGAAGGAGCAGCGATGCTGAACCGCCGCATTACTGAGGGGCGTATGCCGGAGCATGCTGGTGAGATCGCGCTGGAACCAAGCGTACTGTCGAAGCTGCGCATGGAAGCTGACATCGGCGAAAATGTAACGCTGGCCATCATCCCTGTTGACGGTACAGTGGAAACTCGTACCTACACCATTGTTGGATTCCTCGCAGAGCAGTCAGAAGCCCTGCTGGACGAATCCTGGGGGCACGGCCCGAATCGCTATCCGGTTGCATCCATTCTTGTCAGCGCACAGGAGCCTGCTTTTGCCACCGGGCGCACCGTGATTCACCGACTGGCGGTACTGCGTCCCGGCATGACACTCGCACGCTTCCTCAATGACTGGAACTGGGAGCCGCAGGATGATGCATTCATCGAGATAAAGTTTGGCGGCGCAAATACCGGACTGAACAAACAGGGTATGGCGGTATTTTTTCCGCAGGATGCCATCATGGCAGATGCGAAGCTGGAAAGTCAGCTCCTGCTGCTGGGAATTCTGTTGGGCAGTCTGATCGTTGCCTGCTGCGTGGGCATATCCAGCAGTATGGAAGCAACGCTCTCCCGCAAGCGCGAGGAGATCGCCATGCTGCGTGCTGTTGGTGCAACCAGACGGCAGATCCGCAAGGTCTTCGGACGTGAAACATGGCTGCTGGCGCTGACGCTTGCGCCTATTGCGGTGCTGGCGGGCTGTGGTGCGGCCTGCGCGGCTGCTGC
>ULVV01030524.1_pt1 | contig 9598 bp, 7 predicted proteins | sample 1959761 | NCBI WGS metagenome assembly ULVV01 (sample SAMEA4835795, study PRJEB28245) | human gut metagenome | biome: gut microbiome; material: fecal sample | place: Denmark | collected 2008
TCAGCTCATCGCGCTGTTCTTTGGTGGCGGCGCTGTTGCGCTCCTGCATGATCTTCTGCTTCTCAATCGCCCAGTAATGCTGCACCTTGTCGTACATCTTCACCGTCGTATACTTATCGACGGAGACGACCATGCCCTTCCCAAGGAAACCGCGGCGCGGGAAATGATGAGCAATATCCTGGGCGATCTTATCAATGCGATCCTCCCTCTTGATGACCTCCAAAATCCGAGAGGAGGAGTTTTCCAGCAAGCGGGTCTCGTCCTCGTTCAGGTTTTCCTCCTCGATGATGTCCACCACATCGTCGTCCAGAAAGTCATTTTCCAGCCCGACCTCCGGCACACGGCGGGAATAGAACAGCGGCACCGTGGAGCCGTCCTCCACCGACTGGGCGAAGTTATACTCTGACACATAGTTCCCGAACCACTGGTTGGTCAAGCGCTTGCTGCCCAGCAGCGGGGTGCCAGTAAAGGCGATATAATTGGCATTTGGCAAGGCCGTGCGCATGTTCTCCGCCAGATCCTTGTACTGTGTCCGGTGCGCTTCATCCACCAGCACGATGATATCGTCCCGGGTGGAGAGCACAGGGTACTTTTTACCCTTGTCATAGCGGAACTTATGGATCAGGGTGAAAATGAAGGATTTGTTGGTCTGCAGATAGTCCCGCAGCTGCTTACCGTTCTTCGGCTGGCATTCCTCTTTCTGCCCAATCACTTCCGTCTTTACAAAATTCTTGTGGATCTGGTCATCCAGGTCTTCGCGATCGGTGATGATCAGGAATGTGAAATTGCCCGAGATCTTGCGCCGAACCTTGCGGGCGAAGAACACCATGGAAAAGGATTTGCCGGAACCCTGGGTGTGCCAGAACACGCCAAGCTTGCCCTGCAGCTCCGCCCGGTTCTTTACCGATTCCATCAAGTTGTTCACTCCGAAATACTGGTGGTTTTTGGCAATGATCTTGTTCTTCTGATTGCGGAACATGATGAAGTTTTCTATGTAGTCGATCAGCCGGCCTTTTTGCAGCAGGCCGTCGATGAAATACCGGACCGAGCTTTCGCCCACCGTACCGGCTTCCTTCAAAGCCTGACGGTCGGGCCGTTCCTTCTCGGAGTCCACCTTCAGCCACTCGAAGAAATGATTGTAGGTGGCGTTGAAGGCGCCGAGCCGTGCCTCCAGCCCGTTGGACAGCACGCAGATCTGATTGAACGCAAACAGGTTCGGGATATCCCGCAGGTAGTTCTTCAGGTTGTCGTTATAGGCCTCCTCCACCTTGACGATGCTGTTTTTCAGCTCAACAAACACCATGGGCAGGCCGTTGATAAAAATCAGCACGTCCGGGCGACGCCAGTAGACGCGTCCTTGTATCCACATCTGGGAAACGGCGGTGAAGGTGTTGTTCTCCGGGCGGTCAAAATCGACCAGCTTCACAAAATCAAAATCCTCTTTGCCGTTGCGGCGGAGGCTGATTTTGATGCCGTTGCGGATCTGGTTGTAGTACTTGTAATTGGTGGCCGTCATATCCGTGGCGCTGAAATCCCGGCAGAGGTCGCGGGCGATCTCCTCCAGCTTTTCGCCGGGTATATCTGGATTGAGGCGCGCCAAGGCCTCCCGCAGAATAAGCGGGAGTACGCATTCTTTCTTGCTGCTTCGTCCAGTCCCATCCGGCAGCAGCTCGCGCTTGTCCGGAGAAGGGTCACAGCGCAGAATACCATATTGGAACGGGTCACCCTCCAACTTTTGCAGGATCGCCTGTTCAATATCGTCTTCGGATATGAAGTTGCGCATTGTAGTCACCACCTATATTATCCGTTCTTTTGAATGTCCTCTTTTAATTTCTTTACGCGCTCTTTGCGCTCCAGATGATCCAATTCCAGGAATGCCAGCAGGCACATTTGGTATATATCATCATACCATTGTTCAATGTCGCCATCTTTCATGTCTGCAACGAAATGAATATAGTTCTTACCGCCTTGCTCTGCATTATTATGCCGTACATTTACGCTGTTTAACAGATAAAACAGGTCTGATTCCAGCGAGGTATTGATCTGCTTTAGCTTTGTCCGCTTTGCTTCCAGTTTATCCGCCAGCGCAATCAGGGTAGCTTTCTTCCGCTCCAAATTGCCTTTCATGGAGTGATGATTGTATTCAATTATCCTATAAGACAGAGCAGGATCTACTATCTCCGCGGCAGAAATCGCCGCCTGGTCTTTGGGGACAAAATCAGTAATACCGTTTTGATTATTTGGCATATACCCTATGGTCTCGATAACCGTCAGCACTTGCTGGACATAGAACTGCATTGGGTCACCAATTCCGACTATACCACCGCCATAGATGGCATTTTGATTGTAGATGGCGAGATTATATGAATACTCACAAAAAGACACTAAATACTCTATGTCAAAGGTAGAAGGATTCTTTTCAAAGCTATATCCATAAAAATCATCAAAGTCATCTAAAGATACGCATGTACCGCGAAAGGGAAGCCGAACAAAATATGTCGCACAGTAATCCTTCAACGAAGATCCTGCTCCCACCATATCTTGAAACTTCTGTACACAAAACATTCCATATAGACGGTCATACTCTCTACGAATATCTATGGCCGCAGTTTTCAAAACTTGAGAAAAGGGAATGCGTTTCATAACAGCTTGCCTCTATTTCTAAAATATATTTGCCGGACTAAACTACAGCATTGTGTTTGCGCAACGGTAAAACAGCCTGTCTTTTGCTATTTCTTTTATTGGCGTAGGAACTTTCTTACAGTCATCAATAGCTCCGGCAATTATATCCTTGATGCTTATTCTCGCATTTCGGACATCACGAATAGCTTCCTTAGCAGTAACCCTGCGCTTGGAACTTCTTATCAGGGACTCCATAAAGCTCTGGAAAGAATCAATATAACCCTCGCGGATGCCTTTATTTACATCAATAGCAACATAGTTCTGGAAGTTCAGAATATTTCTTTTTCCTGGGTTATTCTGTAAAATGAGTATCTCTGTCTCGCCGGAATAATCCCAGTGGATACGATTTTGCAGTTTTTCTTTGAATTCAGTAAAGGCCTTCATGCTAAAGTACCAGTCCTGTTGCATCATTGCATCAACTTTCCTGTAAGTACGGTCTTCTGCCTTTGTGAAATCATCTGTATACCCAATAGCATATATAGAGCAATATCTCGCCGAATTGTAATGGATGTACTCAAATTCCTTTAGGATCTTTTCTTCCGTTGGACGAGCGAAAAGGAAAACGACAATTTCCATGTTTTCAACTTGTCTTTCAATTCTTTCGATTTCCTCGTATGTACTGGCGGCAAACATATCTATACCTCTATCTTTCCGCTCATCAAGCACAGTAATTCAATGTGTATTAAAGAAATGATGATATCTCCATAAACGATTTTACAGATTTTCTTAGCGTAAGTAGTTCAGACTTCAGTTTTTCAAAAGAAATAGTTAAATTTTCGTCATTTCTTCGTATGAATAATTCGTGTGAAAGCAGATCAAGTGTATACGGGTGAGTATGTCTATTTGTCCTCAATGTCTGTACAAGCGTGGATTCTGTACTTGCATCAATCAGATTGAATCCACCGACTCCCCGATTGCTTTCTATAATGTTCAGATTATATTCGTCTATATGCTCAACAACATTTCTTGCTTTTTTATCTGACAAGAGTGGGAATCTATCTTCCGAAAACTGATAATTGCCACGATTCAGGGTTTTGCGTTCTTTCTCTTTTTCAGAATCCCTATTGTTTACCTGAAAGCGATTCGTAATTTGCCCGATTGAAAACAACAAATGATCCGTATAGTAGTGATAATACTGACAGGGGTTTTCCCATCCGTAACTATCATTAAATGAGTCGATTTTTGCCAATGATGCCAATGCGCTTATAATTTGAAAATTCAAATAGTATGAAGTTTCAGCTTCATAACCTCGATCATCGCTTCCAATATAAACTCCACTAGTCATTAAGGGCATATTGCACCTCCAGCTTTCCGCTCATCAGGCGCGGTAGAAGCAGATCGCGCTGCTGGATGAGGTTCTTGTTTTCCTGTACCATCTGATAAACGCCATCGAAGATTGGCGTAACAATTGTTTCGAAATGATCCAGCACAGTCTTTTCCGGTTGAAGAATCTTTGTTGATTTCAGCTTATCCTCGTCAACACGCTGACGCCCATCGGCTCCATTCATGCTCAAAATGGCTGTCTGCCGGAAATAGTAGCTCCGGGCAATGCAATAAACATAGTGAGGCGTTAATGCCTTAGACCGCATAACGACAAACTCGGTCGAACCTCCGAGCACCTCGTTTTCCGGCATGCCCATAACAAACCCGGTTTTCCCGTTTTCCAGGCAGGGCGTAATTTTGGCCAGCAGAGTGTCGCCGTTTTGTGAGCGCCGACCTGAAATGGAATCCTGCCGCACAAAGCAGCCTGAATCTAATACCATGGAGTTCGTGCTGAGCGCTTCCATGGGGATGATCGTAAACTCCGTTTGATTCCCTGTTTTCAGCGTCGGGTTGAAATCAATGACCTCATCGGCTCGCCTATAAGCCCACCCCTCCGGGATCCCGTTTTCAAACTCCGCAGTTTCATGCCCGGGGAAGCGGAAGCGGACGAACCACTCCTTATACAGGTTTTCCGCCATCTGCTCCAAAACCTTGATGCGCTTGTTGTTGACTTCGATCAGATTGTCATAAGCGGAGAGAATGGAAACAATCTGGTCTTGTGCCTTCCTGTCGATATCAGGCAAGTCGATCTTTCCAATGTCCTTTGATGAAAAAGACGGAAAAGTCGACTGAGACAACTCTGCAATATTCGAGAGATATTTCACGACCTCATTTGTTGATAGATAGTAGAAGGCAAACCTCGTGTTATAGCTTGAGTTGTTTCGAAGCAGCACAAAGCCGGTCGACGCAACGGCATGCTCATAGCTGTCATTATAAAGATAATAATGACGCAAATTAGGGCGGACGGAGGAATACAGTATATCGCCAGGTCTTACTAATCGCTGTGCCCGTGAAGGAAACTCGTCTTCCAGAAAAGAGACTTCCGACAACAAACCTGCATTAACAGAAGATGTGTCAATATAATTGATAAAATCTGTGTATTTGCTTGTATTACCAACAGGGTTTAATGAAAAACTGTCTCTAACTTTCATACTCACATACCATTTATGCAAGAAAATTTGGCGATACTGTAGATTCTAGATCTACTATCAACAGCAGACCATAAATAAGATTTATCATCTTGACGCAATCTATCTTCGATTTCTTCCGTGTAGAACGACCATGGGCAATCCAATGCCGATTAAGCCCCGTCGGTTCTTTCCCTTTGAAATCAGAAGGTGCAGAAAAAGAGTCCAAAGTTTTTTCTAACGTCAAAGCCAACGTTAACATCGCATATTCATCGTTATCGAGAAACTCGTCATTATCGAGTTTCTTCTTAATCACGTCGATGCGAGGCCCAAGACGTGATGTGGGATTCCCAGAAATATCGGTCAGCAAACCATCAAATACAGAGGTGAACCCTGTAACTGCCAGGTCACTATTACCATCCCGAAACGCTTCTGCAGATTGAGAATAAAGCCGTTTATGCTTCTGCATTGCCGGAGAAGAAAGGGTCTTGTCAATAGTTCTGTTTACCTTGGAGAATCGATCCCGGAGCATCTGCTCTCTAAGCGTTTTGTTGATGTTCTCTGAATCCACAATTTCATCGACAAATTCTTCGGTCATATAGTCCCAAAAGACAAACTGAGCATCTCCCATTTTTTCAATTGCTGAAAAACGACGGGAAACATGCAAAAGAACTTGTCCAATCTCTTCTACTTTTGGCTTATACTGCTCAAGCGCCTCAACAATAGGTTGCAGTGTGGATTGAATATTCTGCAATGCCTCCAGTGCAGGTCGGGTAATCTCTTGTATTCGAGAAAGAGCCGCACTCAACCCTGAAAAATCATACCCCTGCCAAGGAGAAGTAAAATCACTCATTTGTAAACAAACCTCTCAGGTTCAACGATATCTGCGCTTCTAGCTTCTTCGCTTCCTCATTCAAAGCTTCAAACTCCGCATTCAAGCCCAGCATAGTCTCTTTGAACTGCGCCTCGGTCATGCCGTCGTCCTCGATGACCACGCCCACATAGCGTCCGGCGTTGAGGGAATAGTCCTGATCGATGATGCCGTCCTCGCCGTCCAGCTTCGCCGCCTTGCACAGACCGATCACGTCCCGGTAGACGCCGTCCGGGAAGCGTTCGGTCAGCCAGTTGATCTGGGCCTGCCAATAGGCTTTTGTCTTGGTTTCCTTATCCTCAGCAGTTTCCGGCGCGGCGGCCAGCGCCTCTTGATACTCCGCAAGAAGTGCGACAAAGGCAGCAGTATCCCCATGATACAGACGGGTGATGATTCCCAGGTTTTTGATCTGCTCGTCGCTGAACTTCCGGTGGGCTCGATCCACCTGCGTGAAAACGTTGCGGGCGTCGATGAACAAGATCTCGTTCTTTTTGTCCGTCTGGGGCTTGTGCTTGTCAAAGAACCAGAGCGTGGCAGGCAGGGTAACAGAGGAGAACATATTGGAGGGCAACGTCACCATCTGGCTGATGATGCCCTCTTCGATCATCTTTTTGCGGATCTCGTGCTCGCTCTTGCCTGCGTCGGAGGCAGAGTTTGCCATGACCAGCGCCGCCTTGCCGTGCTCGTTCAGGGCTGTGGCAAAGTAGCCGATCCACAGGTAATTGGCGTTTGGAACCGTTTCTTTCTTGTCGGAGGCTTTCTTTGCCGATTTGGTGGAATTGCGCGGCACGCCGTAGGTGTTGAAGCGCGCATCGCCGCTGACTCGGTCAAAGGAAACCTCATCCACATTGAAGGGCGGATTCGCCATAACATAGTCGAAAGCTCCGAAAGCGTTGTAGGGATCGGAGTAGAAGGAGTTGGCCTCCGTGATATCGCCGCGCACATTGTTGAGCATCAGATTCATCTTGGCCAGCTTCACGGTGTCCGGCTCTTTCTCTACGCCGTAGCAGCGGAACTTCATCTGCTCGGCGTCACTGGCATTGTGAGCGTGCATATACCGCGCTGCCTGGACAAACATGCCGCCGGAACCGCAGGCGGGGTCGAGGAACTTCTTGTCACCGGGCTGCGGGTCCAGCACCTCCACCATATAGCGCACGACGGTGGCCGGCGTATAGAAGGTTCCGCCGTCCTTACCCTCCGCCAGGGCAAAGTTGCCGAGGAAGTATTCATAGATCTCGCCAAAGATGTCCACGGTGCAGTTTTCGGGGATATCCTTGAAAATGCGGACGATGTTGGAGAGCAGCTCCGGCTCCTCCTCCGGCACGAGTTGGGCGTAGACCTCCTTGGGCAGCACACCCTCCATCTTGGGATTTTCCCGCTCGATGGCCTCCATGGCCTTTTTCACCAGATCGGCCTTCTCCGCTGTGTCCGGCGCGTCATTAATAAAGTCATAATAGGCGCACTCTGGGAGGAAGAAGCCGCACTTTTCGACCGCGATCTCCTTGCTGGTTTTCTCCATGCGGGTGCCGAGCCGCTTGGTATACTCCGCGTCGATCTCATCCTTGTGCTGCTTGAACAGAATATCCGCATAGCGAAGGAAGATCAGGCCGAGGATCGGCTGACCGTATTTGTTCGCCGCCAAATGCGCACCGGAACGCAGCACGTCCGCCGCATGCCAGAGGTTGTCCTTTAAGGTTTTCAGTTCTCTATCTGTCATTACGCTTTCACCTACATTAATTTGGGGGATCAATATCCAAATAGGAAATCAAGAATTGTTCTGCAAAAACATCACATCATAGATCGGCAGATACGTGATCTTACCGTTCGTCGTGATCTCGCGGGTATTGGACAGAACGAACGCCTTTTTCACGTGATAATCGTCGTTCTTTATAAAAGTGCTCAGCGCGCTGTGGACGGTGTAGTCCTTGCCGGATTTGACCTCGATGGGGATGGCGGAGAGGCTGTCGTAATCGTCGATCAGATAATCCACCTCGCCCTTGCTGCGGTTATCGTAATAGAACAGCTTGTAGCCGTGCGCGGCCAGCTCCTGGGCCACCACGCTTTCATACACAGAGCCGAGATTGATCCCCGTCTCATCGTCCAGGATCGCACGTATATTGCTGCCGTACAAAACGTCCGTCAAAAGGCCTACGTCGTTCAAATAGAGCTTGAGCAGGTTTTTGCCGACAGACTGTGTTAGGGGAAAGACTGGGGTAGTGATCGCGTTGACGTCCAGGGCGATTCCCGCGGAGATCAGATATTCAAACTCATCCTGATAGTCGGAAAAACGCTTGCCTCGCTTGTCCTCGATATCCTGAAAGACCACCCGTTTCTTCTTGCTCTCCAGATTGGAGGGGATCATATCGTAGATCCTGCGGATCTTCAGCTTCTTGTTATTGTCCGCCTCGTACTTCGATGCGTCATCAGCATAGAACGCGCGGATATCCCGATGGATCGTCCTGACCTTTACGATGTTGGTGTCTGCAATAAAGGAGTTCACGGCGTCGGGCAGCCCGCCAATCAACAGATATTTCTTGAAGAGGTCCATCACCTTCCCGTGCATAGCTGCATCCAGGCTCTCACCGGCAAGGAACTTCTCATGCATCATATCGATGGCGAACTGATTAAACCCGTTTGCCAGCAGAAACTCCTCAAAATCCAGCGGGAACATGCGCTTTACTTCAATGCTTCCGATGGGGATCGAGGTGGTCTTCTTCAAGGTCACACCGAGCAGCGACCCGCTGGCGATATAGGTAAACCTGTCGTCCTGCTTTAAAAACTTGAGCATGGTCAGCAGGTGCGGATATGCCTGGATCTCATCAAGGAAAATCAGCGTGTTTTTCTTCTCTCCCATTCGCTCGCCGGCGATGGTACTGACTTGGAAATAGAAGTCCTTGACGGTGCGGACCTGCTCAAACAGCCGTGGACCGTTATAATCCTCCGCAAAGTTCAGCTCGATATAGTTCTCAAAGAACTGCTGCCCGACGTAGCGGATGATAAAGGTCTTTCCGATCTGCCGCGCCCCGTCGATAATCAGCACTTTGTTGGAGTCTGACTTCAAGTAGCTTTCGATATACGGCTGAATTTTCCGATATAACATAGCGCACCTCCGCACTTTTCAGCATAATCAACGCGCCGGGAAACACATAATTCAACTGGTTGCACATCTCGTGACAAACACATTTCAATATCTATTATACTCACAAAAACGCACAAATCAACAGCCGGTGCAAAATAAATATATCCCGTTGTCAAGACTGCAAATCCGATTATTGCACATTGGACTCTAGTGTAGCGCCGGGCTATCATATACGCGAAGGGAAACCAAAAACAATGCGTATATGAAGGAGGCGCGGCATGGAAAACAGATTTGCAGCAGCGCGGAGGCGGTATCTGCGCACGCACATGGACGGTATCTACACAGGGATGCTGCTGACGGGGACTCTAGAGCCGCATCTTGCCGAGATCGGCGAGTCGGCGCAGGCCATGTTTGACCGGCTCGTGGAGCAAATGAAGAAGGCCGAAGGCGTCACCGAGCAGCTGAAGGCTGAGAATCAAATGGAATGGGTGGGACGGATGAACAGCATCCGCAGCC
>ULVV01010852.1_pt1 | contig 9597 bp, 7 predicted proteins | sample 1959761 | NCBI WGS metagenome assembly ULVV01 (sample SAMEA4835795, study PRJEB28245) | human gut metagenome | biome: gut microbiome; material: fecal sample | place: Denmark | collected 2008
GATATAGGGGCTCACACTTGCGCTGTATCCGAACCACTCTACAAATTTTTCCCGCTTCTTGTCATCGAAGGTCAGTGTGAACTGATGGAAAAAGGTAGTGAAGCGGACAACGTCGATATGAGGATTGTCCTCGCACCATTTTCTCAGCTTCTCTTTGACGTACTGCTTGGTCTTGGGCTGTCTCACATCGTAAGTCAGCTGATGCGGTGTATCCTTCCAGTCATTCGTGATGAAATTGTACATGTGTACCGGATCCCAGATCAAAAATGCCAGGAAGCTTACCGTATACTCATGATAGGGAATCGTATGGATCTCCACTTCGCCGGACGCCTCATCAAATTCCCATGCATCCGTCGGCACCACTTCACCGGTCGTTCTGTCGATCACTTCCCACCAACGCTTCGGATCGTCCAGCGTATTGACCTTAAGCTGCTCCGTATGGAAGCCTTCCATCAGTCGGATGCGGAGTGTTTCCCCTCTGGCGGTGATGCGGTTGCTGATCAGGTATTCCTGCTGGATCTCCTCCGGATGCTTCATCGCCCACGCATTATCCTTTCTCGTGGTATAATAAGTCGCATATTTCTTCACCGGCTCTGACAAAAGCGCTTGTGGCATCTCGGTTCCGTCACAGTCTCTCAAAGCATCTGCGCCCAGAAGATTTTTTAACCGTATTGTTTCGTCAATGATGTCTGCATCTGTTGGCAGTGTCAGTCTTCCTGTCATCGCATGATTTCCTCCCCATCGCTTTTGTACTATCTTGCAGCTGATGACTAAAGTATATCGGCTTCCTGACCTGATATCAATTTCTTTGTTGCTTGTTTTGTTATGTTTATTGCTATTTTGTTACTAAAATAGTGGATTTTTTTAAATGATTATGTATAATATGCTTATCACGATCGTATGCATTTTTATTTTTTCGTCTTTTTTACGAACGTTTTTGTAAAATATTGTTCTTTTTATATATTCATTATAAAAAATATTGCAAATTTGAAAAAGTGCACAATAAAACAAGATAAAGAAGGTGTCTGGTTATGAGTAATGAATTTATCAATATTGATTCTGCAAACGCAAACAGTTCTCCGGAACATTTCCAGCTGCGTTACATCTCCATCTCCAAATACGAAGGAGACTGGCAATCCCTTCCGCATACCCATCACTTTTCAGAGCTGTTCTATGTCCTGCATGGTGAGGGAGCCTTCTATATAGAGAATGAAAAGGTGCCTGTGAAGACGGACGATCTGGTCATCATCAACCCTTATGTAGAGCACACGGAGAAAACACTTCCCAACGATCCCATGGAATATATCGTATTCGGTGTGGAAGGGCTCGCTTTTTCCTTTTCCGGTGCAGGGCAGGACAACCCGAAGGGTTACAGCTTCTACAGCTACGGCGCCGACAAAAAGCAGTTCATCAACTTTGCCCAGCTGATGATGCAGGAATTCCGTGACAAGCTCCCCGGCTTTGAACAGGTATGCCACGGACTGCTCCAGGTGCTCCTGGTATATATTTCCCGGAAGCAGAACCTGTCCGTCATCTCCGACTCCTCCTTCCAATTATCCAAGGAATGTGCTCTGGCGAAGCGCTATATCGACTCCAATTATTCGCAGAACATTACCTTAGATTCCCTGGCGGAGATCACACATATCAACAAATTCTATCTGGCACACTCCTTTACCGAATGTGTCGGGCAGTCTCCGATCAATTACCTGACTGACCGGAGGCTGGAAGCCTGCAAGGAGCTCCTGGTATCCTCCAATCTGTCGGTAGCACAGGTAGCCACCAGTGTCGGGTTTTCTTCGCAGTCTTATTTCTCGCAGATCTTCCGTAAAAAGACCGGCATGACGCCGCGCCAGTACCGGAGCCGGTATGCCCGGAAATAGAAAGGACCCCACAGACGGCTTCTGCCGCCCGTGAGGTCCCCGGATCCTCTCTACGTGATCCAACCCTTCATAAGTCCTATAAATTCCATGAAAAAATACATTCCCCTCAGCCACACGAACACTCCGCAGCCATAATACATCCATGCATTTTCCTTCTGTCTGTCCACCACCTTGCCCGTCAGGGACAGGATCACACAGATGAGTAATACCATGGTTCCGAAGGCTGCACGGTCAGGGTAATGCGGTGACAGGACCATAGCTCCCCAGGATAACAATGCCCCTGCCAACAACAGCAGGTTCTCTTTTCCGATTTTTTCTCTTAAAATTCCCACGCAGATCACAAGCAGTACCACCGTAATCAGGAGTGCAGGGAACAGATACTCAAAGGCTCCCTTCGCCTCACTGTAGCAGCGCAGAAACAGATTCCATAACCATCCGCGAGTGACCTCCGTCGTCTCCTCACTGCGGACAAAATTGCCCGGTGCAACGATCATCAGAACGCTTCCCGCCAGACAGCTGATATTTCCAAGATACATCCATAACGGTATCCTTTTATGATCCTTACGTCTTAAGATCATCACCAGGAGACTCAGGATCCATACCGCCGGTCCCATATTTTCATTGCTCCATCCGGCAATCAGACCCAGGGGCAGGATCCACAGAGTGATCCCCGCAAGATCCTTCTCATCCCGGTCTTCATAGCGCAGATAGCAATATAAAAATGCCAGCAGAAATCCTGCCATATACAGATAATTCGCCGCCCCGGACTCCCAGACCATACTCATTCTCCAGTTGGCATTAAGTCCCAGCAGCATGCTCATTGCCGCAAAAAAGTACGGGAATCCGCGTCTTCCGGACACCTCACAGATCAGCCATGAAAGAAGCAGCGTCATACCGGTATTAAAAATATCCGCCCAGTGCTCCCCGCACAACAGTATGAGCTGCAGCAGCCCATGTGCCATGCTTCTGCCGCCCCAGTTAAAATAGTGCCAGATCTGTGCATGGATAATGTCACGGATGTTCTGTATCGGAGTATCCGCGTACAATAATGTGGAATACCATGCATCATCCATCATAAAATCCGTCAGATAATTGACATACCAGATCATAACTGTCGTAAACAGGATCAGTACCAGACTGCTCCGGCGAATTATTTTTTTCTGCTTTTCCTGCATATTTTTCTCCTACAGCCGGATCCTCTTCAGACGGTCCACTGCCTCGACAGTGTTCTCGTAACTTCCGAAAGCCGTCAGGCGGAAGTAATGCTCACCGCTTGGTCCGAATCCGGATCCGGGGGTACCTACCACGTTGACATTCTCTAACAGATAATCGAAGAACTCCCAGCTGGTCATGCCGTTCGGCGCTTTCAGCCAGATATAGGGAGCGTTCACACCGCCGGATACGGTAAATCCTGCTTCTTTTAAGCCCGCAAGGATATAGTGTGCGTTGTTCATGTAATAAGCGACCTGTTCCTTCAGCTGTGCCTTACCTGCTGCAGAGTATACTGCCTCACCGGCACGCTGTACGATATAGGGTGCTCCGTTGTATTTGGTGCCGTGTCTTCTCGCCCACAGTGCATGGAGGCTCACATCCCCACTCTTTAAATCCTTGGGGATCACGGTAAAGCCCAGACGCACTCCGGTAAAGCCGGCATTTTTGGAGAAGGAACGGAACTCGATGGCACAGGTTCTGGCTCCTTCACATTCATAGATGCTGTGAGGCACATCCGGCTCGGAAATATATGCTTCGTAGGCTGCATCGTAAAGGATGACAGCGCCTACCTTATTCGCATAGTCCACCCATTCCTGCAGCTGTGCCTTGGTGATCGTGGCACCGGTAGGGTTGTTGGGGAAGCACAAATAGATCAGATCCGGGGTCTCCTTCGGCAGTTCGGGTGCGAAACCGTTCTCTGCCAGACAGGGCATATAGATCACATCACTCCAGGTCTCGGACTTCGGATCGTAAGTGCCGGTTCTGCCTGCCATGACATTAGAATCCACATATACAGGGTAAACAGGATCACATACCGCGATCTTATTGTCCAGGCTGAAGATCTCCTGAATATTGCCGCAGTCGCATTTTGCTCCGTCGGATACAAAAATCTCGTCCGGCGCGATATCACAGCCTCTTGCCTTATAATCGTTCTCTGCGATAGCATTGCGCAGGAACTCATAGCCAAGGTCGGGAGCGTAACCATGAAAAGTCTCCGCTTTTCCCATCTCATCCACCGCACCGTGCAGCGCATCAATGATAGCAGGTGCCAAAGGCTGTGTCACATCTCCGATTCCCAGACGGATGATCTTTTTGTCCGGGTGTGCTGCGGAATACGCGTTTACTTTTTTACCGATGGTGGAAAATAAATAGCTTCCGGGAAGTTTTAAATAGTTGTCGTTTACTTTAAACATAGTACGTTCTCCTCTCTATGATCCTTGGTGCAATGTTGCTGTCACCTTGCTGGCTTAAATAAGCAATTTTTCCGCACTACGTGCTCTCAAAATTGCAACGAACATTCGTAATCCGGGCTGATCGCCCTACTTACTTATGTTCGTTTACTCCTCTCATAGCAACACATCTTTGCCTGCAAGCAGTCAATCTGTGTTGCTATGGAGGCGTTTATTCTATCAGATGGAGTACGGGTCAACTTCACCCTCAAATACGATCTTCGCAGGTCCGGTCATGTAGACTAGATCCGCCACACGGTCCCATTTGATGTGCAGTTCACCGCCTAATAGTTTAACAGTTATTTCCTCGTCCGTCAAACCATTTAGCACACACGCCACCGCCGTGGCGCAACATCCGGTACCACAGGCAAGGGTCTCCCCGGTGCCTCTCTCCCAGACGCGCATGAATACATTCTTCCGATCCAGGATCTCTACGAATTCGGTGTTCGTCCGGTTGGGGAAACAGGAATGGTGCTCGAACTTCGAACCGATCTTCTCAATATCGAGATCCTTTACCCCCTTCATAAATACAATGGCATGGGGATTGCCCATGGAGACACAGGTCATACGGTATTCCTCACCGTCCACCGTGATCGGTGCATCCACTACGGCAGGTCCCACCGGGGTCTGCTGTGTCGCTTCCGCTATCACCGGTACCTCCACAGGTGCCAGGACCGGCTGTCCCATGTTCACCTGTACCATAGTTACCTGCCCTCTGTCCGTGGCGGTCCTGCCCTCCACCGTGAGCTTTAAATATTTTATTTTACCGGCACTGACGATGGTAATGTCTTCCTGGTCCGTCAGTCCCTTATCGTAGACGTATTTTGCCACGCAGCGGATACCGTTGCCGCACATCTCCGAGCGGCTGCCGTCCGCATTGTACATCTCCATCTCGAAATCCGCTTCCTCTGCCGGATTGATGAAGATCACGCCATCACCGCCGATGCCGAAATGCCTGTCGCTTAACTTTCTTACGATCTCGGGCTTTTCCTCCTGGGAAAGCTTCTCCGTAAAGCCATTAACATATACATAATCATTGCCACAGCCCTGCATTTTTGTAAATTTCATGTATTGCTGTTCCTCCTGTTGTTCTCTTTCATATTCATTGCCTGTGTCGTCCGGAATACTATCATTCTTTCCGTGCCGCCCTATTTACTCTGTCATCATGGACAGCACCATCTGTGCCGTCTCCACCAGATTCGTCCCACTGTCCATACTGGTCTTCTGAAGATACCGGTGGGCTTCTTCTTCCGTCATATGATTTCTTGCCATCAAAAGCTCTTTGGCATCCTTGATCGCTTTTTCATCCGCCGCATTTCGGGTCTTCGGCTGCATGCGCCGTTTTCTTCTGCGGCGCTCCACGCCTTCCACCATCAGGTTCACGGTATTGATCAGGTCCTGAACCTTTAACGGCATGGAGAGACATACGATGCCGTTGCCGTAGCATTCGCTGATCAGATTCTGGGATGCCATCAAAAGCATCTCGAAGCCCTCCGGCAGATCTTCCTGCAGTTCTGTATATATCATGTCTGCCAGCTTGTAACTGCAGATCACGATACCGTCGTTCAGACCGTCCGCCTGACTGATGGCCTGGGTGCCTGTGGTACAGATACCCGTGACCTGAAAGCCACTGCGTACCAGAATATTCTTGACGCCCTTGGCTTCCTCCAGCTTCGGCAGCACGACAATAATGTTCGTCATTCGCCCACCTCCTTTCTTCTGTGTTTTTACTCTATCATTACAAAAGAAAGGATTTTATCAATACTTATACAGATACTCCTGAATCTCCCATTCAGATACCTGGGAGCGGTACTCATGCCACTCCTTACGTTTGGCATCGATGTATTTTCCGGCAATATGCTCGCCTAAAACATCCTGGATAAAGGTATCCTTCTCCAGTTCTTCCACTGCCTCTAACAAAGTGCCCGGCAGCTGGTCGATGTTAAGCTCCTTCCGCTCTTTGGCGGTCAGTGCAAAAATGTTCGCATTGATACTCTCGGGGGGCAGGGTCTTCTCCTTAATGCCCTGTAAACCGGCGCTTAAGCAGACTGCCAGCGTCAGATAAGGGTTCGCTGCGGAATCGGGACTGCGCAGCTCGATACGGGTACCCTCTCCGTCTGCGGTAGCCGGAATACGGATCAGGGGACTGCGGTTCGTCGTGCTCCATGCGATATAGACCGGCGCCTCGAAGCCGGGCACCAGACGCTTATAGGAATTCACCAGCGGATTCGTGATAGCTGCCATTCCTTTGATATGCTTCATAATACCGCCAATGAAATAATAAGCTTCCTTACTCAGACCGTTAGGGTCGGAAGCATCCTGGAATATATTTTTCCCATCCTTTTGCAGGGACATATTGATGTGCATGCCGGAACCGTTGACGCCGAACTTCGGCTTCGGCATAAATGTTGCGTGCAGACCGTGGCGTCTTGCGATGGTGCGCACTGCCATCTTAAAGGTCATGATATTATCTGCGGTATGTAACGCCTCATCGTATTTGAAATCGATCTCATGCTGCGCCGGAGCCATCTCATGATGGGATGCCTCGATGACGAATCCCATATCCTCCAGGTTCATGACGATGTCACGACGGGCATTCTCACCGAAATCCAACGGTCCGATATCGAAATAGCCTGCCTGTTCGTGGGTGTTGGTAGTCGGCATGGTATTTTCATCCGTATTGAATAAGAAAAATTCGCACTCCGGTCCCACTTCAAAGGTGTATCCCATCTCTTCTGCCTGCTTCACCGCACACTTCAGCACGTAACGGGGATCTCCTTCAAAAGGCTGGCCGTTGGGGCGATAGACATCACAGATCATACGCGCCACCTTGCCCTGCTGGGGTCTCCAGGGGAAGATCTCTAACGTGGACAGATCCGGGTACAGATACATATCGGATTCCTCGATCCTGGCGAATCCATCGATCGCCGAACCGTCAAACATACATTTATTGCTCAACACCCGGTCTAACTGACTGGCTGTCACTGCAATATTTTTCAGATTGCCAAACAGATCCGTGAACTGCAGACGGATGAATTCCACATCCTCTTCTTCCACAAGACGGATGATATCTTCCTTGGTATAATTGTTCATCGTTACCCTCGTTTCTGCGCCGCCTGTCTGCTCCTTTTCCACGGGGCGGACGCATCCGTGAAAAATACTTACACTAACTATAGCAATGCCTGTTTTGTCTTGTCAATGCGAAGTTCTCCTCATTTGCGGTACTACGTGGGAGCTCCTGCGCATACTATTTATAAAGATCATCCCATCATTCCAAGGAGACCCAAGAATGAGTGCAAATACAAAGATCGTCGTCCTTCGCAGAAAAGAACTGCTCTATACCGGAATCTTCGCCGCGCTGGGGGTGTTGTTCGTCATATTACTGTTGATGTTATTGTTACCGGGAAAAGATGCGGATACCTCCTCCGGGGCACCGGATTCCCCTGACGGTACTGCTGCTACCGCTATGCCGGACAATGTGGCGGATCTCGGACGTTCATCACAGTTCTCTGATGCGGAGGATGTCTCCACGGGAGCTGTTGCCGATGCCGATAATACATATATCCCCGGGATCTATACCACGGAACTGATCCTCGGCAGTGAGACTGCAAATGTGGAAGTCATCGTAAATGACCACGCCATTACATCCGTAAGCCTCGCCGATCCGAGCGAAACACTTACTACCATGTATCCACTGTTAGAGCCCACTATGGAATCCCTAAATGACCAACTCTGTGAGATGCAGGATCCAAGCCAGGTGACCTATTCCGCCGAGACCAGGTATACTTCGCTGGTGCTATTGGAAGCCGTGAAGGCATCCCTGGAAAAGGCAAAGCCTAAGGCTACACCGGAAGCTACGGGCGCGCCGGATGCAACGAATGCTCCGGTGGCTTCCCCCGAGAATGCAACGGCCACTTCGTCGGAAACGGATGGGAAAACCGCGGAACCTACGAAGATGCCGACAGCTGATATCAATCCGGCAGCGTAAACACTTAGAAGCCCCGGCACACTGCATCCACTGTACACAAAAATAAATGCTGACGCAAAAAAGGGCGCATGCCTCCCGGCATGCACCCCATTGTGCGTTTTATTGTAATATTTTGTTTGCAACACTGAGTTTATTTTATACTATTTGCGGTGGAGATGCAAGGGAAAATTACTTCTCTTTTTTCTCTTGCTTCTTTGCTCTTGCTGCTTTCAAAACATCAGCAAGATTATCGCCATTAAGCACTCCCGGATAATTTTCCTGAAATCCCACTAAAGTATCTTTATTTTCCTGCTCAATCTCTCTGCACTGCCTATAAAAATCATGTAAATCCTCTTTATTATAAATAGCTTCCATAAAGACTCTGGAATCTTCTGGTACCTTATCATAGGAATCGTATAAATCCACTATCGCCTTCTGAATAACTTCAAAACTCAACGGTTTTTTTCGTTCTTCTTGCTCAATTAAAATACCTACAATATCAGATAAATCATTTTTATATTGCCGCCCTGCCATTAGTTTCATCGCGACAAGATATTCTGCTGATACCGTTCTAACCTGAAGAATATTTGCAAAGGTCTTATAATACTTTGAGTATTCCACTAATCTAGGTGTATATGACTTTGTATTGGCAAAGTCTGTATTTAACCACCCAACCGGTAATTCAAGTCTATCACCTACTGTATTAATCGCCTCTTTCATTGCGCCAGATGACTTAATAATTGCATCCATATCATAAGTCATTTCTCTAAATCCATAGTTGATAAGAATTGAAGCCCCACCTATCAAAATAATTTCCGCCGACATTTTATTGCCATTCTTTTTACGAAATTCTTTTGCCAATTCCCTCAGATAGCCATCCAGATTTTCTTTTGTAAAAGGCTTATCAGCAGACATTTCGCACCTCACTTTCTACAATATTAAATCGTATAAATTCCGGTATCGCATTTGCAAGTGCCTTTTCTTTTATACGTTCATCTCCCGTCGCTGCATATGCCACTTCAACACCTGCAGAAAAATATAATTTTTCAAGCTTCTGGGAGCGAATATCATTATAATTTGTACAAAGAGGTACATCGTTCATTCTGGACAAGTAATCAATCATAGCCAGCAGATACATAGCTTCTCTACACCATCTGCGCTCATAAAGCTTTCTTACTTCATCCGTCTCAAGTGTTTCGATAATAAAATCTATATCACCCATATCCTTTACATGATGGCATGTATTACTTTTAAATGTTTCAAACGAACATCTATAATCTATATTATCTGCACTATTATTTTCCAATAT
>ULVV01031895.1_pt1 | contig 9572 bp, 8 predicted proteins | sample 1959761 | NCBI WGS metagenome assembly ULVV01 (sample SAMEA4835795, study PRJEB28245) | human gut metagenome | biome: gut microbiome; material: fecal sample | place: Denmark | collected 2008
AGAGGGTTTTTCGACAGGCTCAAAGCAGCCAACGCCATAGGCGTTGGCTGCTTAATGCTTTATGAGCCTTATGGGCTTTATCAAAGGCGGCCATAGATGCGGGTCATCTCGTGGATGCTGCTGGCAAGGCTGTGGCTCGCCTCCCCGGCCAGCATACGCCACGTCCAGTTGCCGCAGCTGGTGCCGGGGACGTTCATGCGGTGGCCCGGCCCGAGGTCCAGCCAATCCTGCATCTGCGCAACAAACAGCTTCGCAACCGAGCCCATGCCGCCACGGATGATGCCGCGGTTAAAGCCCTCCCGCTCATTCAGACCCAGATACTGTGCGGCAAAGGCGACATCCTCCCGATCCGCCTCCGTGCGCCAAAGGGCCAGGGGAGCGTTATCATGAGTGCCGGTATAGCAGACGCAGTTTTCGCCGTAGCTATGGGGCAGATAGCTGCTGGTGTCCCGGGAGTCAAAGGCAAATTCCAGCACCTTCATGCCCGGCAACCGGGAATCGGACAGCAGCTGCGTAACCTCCGGCGTGGGAAAGCCCAGGTCCTCTGCAATGAACTCAATATCGTGGAACCAACCGGTCAGCACACCCACCAGGGACATGCCGGGGCCTTTGACCCAGTGGCCGTCCTTCGCAGTGGTCTTGCCGCAGGGCACCGACCAATAGCTCTCAAAACCACGAAAATGGTCGATACGAATAACATCGTAGAGCTTCGTGGCACCGCCGATGCGGCGGATCCACCACTCAAAGCCGTTTTTCCGCATGGCCTCATAGTCGTACAAGGGATTGCCCCAGAGCTGGCCGTCTGCGCTGAAATAGTCCGGCGGGACGCCGGAAACCTCTGTGGGCTTTTTGTTCTCGTCCAACTGGAAATTCTCCGGCTCGCTCCAAACATCCGAGGAGTCCATAGCCACATAGATGGGGATATCGCCGATGATGCGAATACCCAGGCCGTTGATATAGTGCTTGAGGGCGCTCCACTGGCGGAAGAACAGGAACTGGATATAGGTGAACAGCTCCACATCCTCCCGCAGCTCCATGCGGTAACGCGCAACAGCTTCCGGAGTGTGCAGCCGGGCGCCCTCATCGGGCCACTCCGTCCAGGACTTCATGCCAAAGCGGCGCTTGAGCGCCATGAACAGGGCATAATCCGGCAGCCAGCGGGCATTTTCCGCCTCAAAGGCCGCCACCGCCTCCCGGTCACGGCTCCAGCCCCGGGCCTTGGCCTTTTCCAGCAGGGCGAATCGACTCTCATATATCTTGCCGTAGTCCACATAGCGCGGCTCCGTCCCCCAAGCGCAGGCGTCCACCTCCGTTTGGGTCAGGAGGTCATCTGCGATGAGGGTGTCCAAATCGATGAAGTAGGGGTTGCCTGCAAAGGTAGAAAAGGCTTGGTAGGGGGAATCCCCATAGCTGGTAGGGCCAAGGGGCAGAAGCTGCCAGTATTTCTGCCCTGCCTCGTGAAGAAAATCTGCAAAGCGATACGCCGCTTTGCCAAAGGTCCCGATGCCGTATGGCGAAGGGAGGGAGGAGATTGGCATCAGAATGCCAGCGGAACGATCCATATGAGTCAGCCTTTCACGGCGCCGGCAGCGACGCCCTTAATGATATATTTCTGGCAGCAAAGGTAGAAAATGATGACAGGGAGAATGCTCAGGAAAATGAGCGCCATGGTCGCGCCCAGGTCCACCGTGCCGTAGCTGCCCTTGAGGTACTGGATGTGGATGGGGATGGTGAAATACTTGGTGCTGTCCAACACGAGGTAGGGCAGCAGATAGTCGTTCCAGACCCACATAATCTCCAAAATGCCCACGGAGATCATGGTAGGCCGCAGCATGGGGAACACCACGGAAAAATAGGTGCGCAGCGGACCGCAGCCATCTATGGAGGCGGCCTCCTCAATCTCCAGGGGGATAGACTTTACAAAGCCAACAAACATGAAGATGGCAAGGCCCGCGCCGAAGCCAAGATAGATGATGGGAATGGTCCAGGGGGTATTGAGGGCCACCTTGTCAAAGGCCATGTCGGCAAAGTTGAAGAATGGGATCTTGACCCGGTCGGCCGTCTTAGACAGGGTAAACATGACCATCTGGAATGGGACGACCATGGAAAAGACACACAGGTAATAGATGATGCGGCAGAGCTTGCTGTCCACCCGGGCGATATACCAGGCCGCCATAGAGGTACACAGCAAAATCAGCGCCGAGGAGACCACGGTGATGAACAAGCTGTAAAATGCGGATTTCCAGAAGGGGTAGTTACCGAAGGTCATGCCCTTGATATAGTTGGCCCAGCCGGCAAAGCTCTCCCCATTGGGAAAGGCAAAGGTATCGGTCTTGACGTAGGTATTGAGCTTGAAGGAGTTGAGCACCACCATGAAGATGGGCAACACATAGATGATGCAGATAACCGCCAGCACAATGGACAAAACCAATTTGCGGCGTCGTTCGGCGGTAAGGGTACCTTTCATTACTGCTGCACCTCCTTTTTTCGGGTGGCATGGAGCTGAATGAGGCCGATGGCGGCAACCAGCAGGAAGAAGATCACAGCCTTGGCCTGGGCGGTGCCGCGGGCATAGACATTCTGCCCGTAGAATGTGTTATAGATATTTAGCGCCAGCATCTCTGTAGTCTTGATGGCGGAGCCGTCGGATTGAATCAGGAAGGGCTGGCCGCCGGTAAGGGCCAGGTTCTGATCGAAGAGCTTGAAGCTATTGGTAAGGGTGAGGAAGGTGCAGATGGTGATGGAGGGCATCACGTTAGGGATGGTGACCCGCCAAAGGGTCTGCCAGCGGCTGGCGCCATCGATCTTGGCCGCCTCCAGCATATCATCCGGGACAGCCTGCAGGCCGGCGATATAAATAATCATCATATAGCCGATCTGCTGCCAGCACATGAGGATCACAAGGCCCCAGAAGCCGTACTTCGTCTCCAGAAGAATGGAGGTATTATAACGGGTGAGAATACCGTCAAAGATCATGGACCACACATAGCCCAGCACGATGCCGCCGATGAGGTTGGGCATGAAGAACACCGTGCGGAACAGGCTGCTGCCCTTAATGCCCTGGGTGAGGGCATAGGCTGCGGCAAAGGCCAATACATTGATGAAAACCAGCGACACCAGCGCGAACAGGCCCGTATACCAGAAGGAATGCATAAAGCTGGCATCCTGCAGTGCCTTGACATAGTTCCCCAGGCCGATGAACTCCGCGTCCGAAGTCGTTTTAAACTTACAGAAGGACAGATATACGCCTTTACAGAACGGATAAACAAATCCGATAATAAAAGCACAGACCACGGGCCCCATAAAAAGTGGGAACCAGCGCCGAAGCGGGCGGCGGATCAGCGCCCGGCTGACCGGTGCAGAGCCTTTCTTGCGCTTCAAATCGATCACTCCCATCAAAAAATAGATTGTTGCACAGCGCGGACCTCCTGCGGTCTCTGCCGTGATAGAACAGGAGAGGCGGGCGAAAGCCCGCCCCTCCTTGCTTGCTTTAGGGTATCCGGTTTTGATCCAAATTAGCCATTGGCAGCGGCATACTGGGTAGCCCAGCCATCCACGAAGGCCGTCTTGACCAGCTCCCAGTTGGCGTCGGTACGATCGGCGTCATACTTGTTCATAGCGGAGACAATACCGTCACGATAAGCGTCCACATTGGGCTGGAAGTTGGTGACCCAAGGCATGACGTAGTTGCCGGCAGCGGTGTAGGCGTCAGCATCGCCCAGGAAGCCGTTAGCGGTCTTGGCAGCCTGCTTATAGGGCAGAATACCCAGCTCGTTCACCAGCATCTGAGAGGCCTCGGCATCGGTGACCAGCCAGTACATGAAGTCCAGCGTGGCCTGGATGTCCGCCTCGGAAGCCTTGGCGTTCACGGCCCAGCAGTTCTCGGTACCGCAATTCAGGCCAGCCTTCTCCTCGCCGGCAACACCGCAGTAGAAGGGGATCATGGAGAGGTTGTCCAGGCCATACTGATTAGCCTCAGTGCCGGTCAGAGCAGCCCACTCCCAGGAACCGTTCTGATAGAACACAGCCTGCTCCTTGCCGAACTCGGCCTCAGCGTCATAGCCGCCGGCAGCCAGGGCGGAGGGATCCACAGCGCTGTTGCTGATGTACAGATCCCACAGGTTCTTGTAGTTCTGCATATAGGTGCCCTTGATGCTGGCGGGGCAGGTCTTCCAAGCAGCGGGATCATCCACAGACTCATAGTAATACTCGAGATTGGCCAGGTGGCCGGTGAAGCGCCAGCTGGAATCACTGCTCATAGAGGAGGAGGTGAAGGCATCAAAGCCCAGCTCCGCAGCGCGGCTGTGGATATCCTCGGCAATAGCCTTGAGAGTCTCAAAATTCTTGATGTCGGATAGCTCATAGCCGGCCTTCTGCAGCAGATCCTTATTGACAATGATGCCGTAGCACTCATAGCAATAGCCGATGGAGCAGAGCTTGCCGCTGTCGTCATACAGGTTATAGGCATCGGTGCTCAGCTCACCGGCGACCTTGGTATCCTTCAGATCATAGCAGTAGTCGCCCCAGGTGCCCACAGCGGCCTGGTTGCCCACAACGAACAGCGTGGGAGGAGCCTCCTTATCCATGGCGGAGGTCAAGGTCTCATTGTACGTGCCGGAGGCAGCTGTCTGGACGGTGACAGGAACGCCGGTCTTCTCGGTATACATGGCGGCGACCTTCTGGAGGGTGGTGTCAGCTTCGGGCTTGAAATTCAGCCAGAACACACGGCCGGATGCGTCACCGCCCTGCTTCTGGCCACAGGCGACCAGAGCAAAAGCCATGACGAGCGCAAGAATAAGCGATAGGAACTTCTTCATTTTCATCTTCATCATTCTCCTTGTTTCTTATTTATTTTCACGCGTTTACGCGGGAAAATCACTGGGTCAGGTCACGCACAGACTGGCCGGTGCGCAGCGTGGTGGGCAGGATCAGGTGCCGATGGGCACCGCCGCGAATGACACTCATCAGGATCTCCACGCTTTTGGCGCCCATTTCATCGGTGGGCTGGCAAAGCGTGGTCAGCATAGGGAAGATATACTCAGAAACCGTCAGGCCATCAATGGCAATGATGGAGCAATCCTCAGGAATGGAGCGTCCGCTCTCCCGCAAAGCCCGCATGGCGCCGATGGCCATATCATCCGAGATGGCAAAGATGGCTGTAAAGTCTGCCGGGCGTTTGAGCCGCTCGGTCACTGCGCGGTAAGCGGATTCAATGGTGAAATCGTCCGCGCGGATAATCTCCCCGTCCTCGAGGCTCAGACCCAGATCGTGCAGGGCGCGGGCATAGCCGGAGCAGCGCAGCTGGGCAATGGACCAATCCCGGGGATCCGTGGACAGAGCCGCAATGCGGCGATGGCCCTTTTGTGCCAGATCCATCACGGCGCGGTAGGCCTCCTGCTCATCAGCAATAGAGACGGAGGAGTATTTTGTGGGATCCAGGGTCCCATAGGTATTGGTATAGGAGCAGCAGACAAAGGGAACATTGAGCAGGGCCGTCTCCGCCGGGGTGTAATCCGATCGGCCGCCGAGGAAAATGATGCCCTGCAGGCGCTTTTCCCGCTCCATCATGGCGCCGCACTTGATCTCGTCCTCGCAGGAGCCAATCTGCCGCATGACCATGGCACAATCCGCCGCATCTAAATCCCGCTCAATGGCACGGATAATGCCGGTATAAAAGGGGTTCTGCACACCGCGTACCACCAGGCCGACGGCATCTGACTTCGTGCGCACAAGGCTTCGAGCGGAATTGTTGGGCAGGTAGTTGTATTCGGCAATGACCTGCAGCACGCGGCGGCGGCTCTCCTCGCTCACATCGGGGCGATCGTTGAGAACGCGGGACACCGTACTCACGCCAACGCCGCTGAGTCTGGCAATATCTTTAATGGTCATGGGGCAGCCTCCCGGTGCAGAATATAAAAAGTCGGTTCCGGTAACCTTTCCGGTATCGTTTCCACTTTTTCTTTATTCTACCAGCTTTCGCGATAAATGTCAAAGCCGTTCCCCAGGGATAAGTTACCAAAATATTTCACATTTTTCTGTCGAAATGCACAATCGCATAGCAAAAAAATATGCCAAGCCATGGACAACAAATACACACAGGCCGATACTGAGCCGGTTTTACCCGGCCGATCTGTCAGCATTGCCTTCTCATCTTGCCCTGCTTCAGGGTCATGCGGCCGACAATCTCCGGCACGCGGTGGTTCAGATCCGGCGTCACCGCATCCTTGGTGAAAAACAGGTTCTGAAGGCTGCTCCGGCGGCCCTTGCCTCCTCCGCGATCTGCGTGATGGCGGTCTCTCTGCCGAACGGGAGCGTTATAGTGTCCCATCTTCGTAATCCGCAATGACGTGCAGAAAAGCATCTCCGTACTATGGCGTTTATAAAGGAAGGATAAATCGTCTGCGTACAACCTCCGGAAGGGATGCGTTACGGGGAGCGCCCCTTCCGATTCAGGTGTCATTTAAAAACGCAGGATGGAGAGCGCTTCACTCCCCACCCTGCGTTTTTTACGATCAGCGGTCACATATTGAAAGATTTGATACTCGCCCCCTTTTCTGTCGGGGCGCTAAGGATCAATCCCTGTCCTTTGCCTGCTTGATGCTCAGGCCGATACGATTTTTCTTTTCATCCACATCCAATACAACAACCTTTACCACATCGCCCACGGTCAGCACCTCCGAGGGGTGCTTGATGAATTTACTTGAGATCTGTGAGATATGCACCAGGCCGTCCTGGTGGACACCGATGTCCACAAAGGCACCGAAATCAATGACATTGCGGACGGTGCCGGTGAGGACCATGCCGGGCTTGAGGTCCTTCATCTCCATGACGTCGGTGCGCAGGATGGGCTGGGGCAGCTCATCCCGGACATCCCGGCCGGGCTTCAGCAGCTCGGCGGTGATGTCCCGCAGAGTAGGGACGCCTGTACCCACGGCAGCGGCGGCCTTCGCCTCACCATAGGCCTTGAGCCGGGCAGGAAGGTCCGACAGCTTCTCAGCCTTCACATCGGCCAAGGTGTAGCCCATCAGCTCCAGCAGCGCCTTGGCGGCGTCGTAGCTCTCCGGGTGGACGGCGGTGTTATCCAGGACGCTCTTGCTCTCCGGCACACGCAAAAAGCCCGCACACTGCTGGAAGGCCTTGGGGCCCAGCTTGGGCACCTTCTTGATTTGGGCGCGGGAGGTAAAGGGGCCGTTTTCCTCCCGGTAGGCCACCACATTTTTCGCGGTAGTGCCGTTGAGCCCGGCCACTCGCTGCAGCAGGGACGGGGAGGCGGTGTTGATGTCCACACCTACGGCATTGACGCAATCCTCCACCACGCCGCCCAGAGCCTCGTCCAACCGCTTGGGAGGCATATCGTGCTGATACTGGCCCACGCCGATGGCCTTGGGGTCGATCTTTACCAGCTCGGCCAGAGGATCCTGCAGCCGGCGGGCAATGGACACCGCCGAGCGCAGATTCACATCAAACTGGGGGAACTCCTCGGCGGCCAGCTTGCTGGCGGAATACACAGAGGCTCCGGCCTCAGAAACGATCATATAGCTGACATGGGCGCCGGCTTCGTTTACCTGACGGATGAGCTTTACAGCCATTTGCTCCGTCTCCCGGCTGGCTGTACCGTTGCCGATGGCAATATTTTCCACGCCGTGCTTAGTGATGAGCCCTGCCAGGACGGCGATGGCCTCCCTCTCCTGCCGCTCTCCATAGGTGGGATATACCACCGCAGTGTCCAGCACCTTGCCCGTTCCGTCCACCACGGCCACCTTGCAGCCCATGCGGTAGCCCGGATCCAAGCCCATGGTGACCTTGCCCTTGACAGGCGGCTGCATAAGTAGCGGCTTCAGGTTCAATGCAAACTGCCCGATGGCCCCCTCGTTTGCCTGCTCAGTCAGCAGACTGCGGGCTTCCCGCTCCAGGGAGGGGAAGATCAGTCGGTCGTAGGCGTCCTCGGCGGCGGACTTGATAAATTCCATCGCCGGAGAGCCGGGCTTCACCACCGCCCGGCGCAGCAGGGGCAGCGCCCAGTCTCGATCCAGGGTGACAGAAACCTTCAGCACACCCTCCTTCTCGCCCCGGTTGATGGCCAAAATCTGGTGTCCCTGGAGCCTGGAAAGAGCCTGCTCAAAATCATAATACAGGCGATACACGCTGTCCTCCTCCGTGGCCGCACAGCAGGCAAGCCGGCCCTGCCGGCTCAGCAGGCCGCGCAGCGCCTTGCGGATATCAGCATCATCGGAGATTTGCTCGGCAATGATGTCCGACGCGCCCTGAAGAGCGTCGGTCACGGTGTCCACACTCTTTTCCGGGGCGAGAAATTCCCGGGCGGCATCCTCCGGCCGGGGGCAATCCCGCTCCTGGGCAAACAGTAGGGCTGCCAAGGGCTCCAGCCCTTTTTCCCGTGCCACGGTGGCCCGGGTGCGGCGCTTTTGCTTATAGGGGCGGTAGAGATCCTCCACCTCCGCCAGGGTCTTGGCACTGTCGATGGCGGCAGCCAGCTCCTCCGTCAGCTTGCCCTGGTCGACGATGGACTTTTTTACCGCCGCGCGGCGCTCCTCCAGATTGCGCAGGTACTGCAGCCGCTCCTCCAGAGTGCGCAGGGTAGTGTCGTCCATGGCGCCGTGGAGCTCCTTGCGGTAGCGGGCAATGAAGGGAATGGTGTTCCCCTCATCCAACAGCTGCACCACATTTTCCACATATTTTTCATTTACGTTCAGTTCTTGCGCAAGGGCATAAATGATATCCATTACCGTTTCTTTCCTCTCGTCTTACAAAAATGATCCCCCTCATTATACAGGGCAAAGTCCTTTCGCGCAATAGTCCGGAGCGGTGCTTTTGACGCAGAAAAACGCCCCATTTATCAGGCCGCATGCCGCGTGGGCCGATAAATGGGGCGCCATTCAGTTGGTGTGCTGAGAGATTTTGCTCGCTTTACGGCTGGGCCTGCTCCAGCTCCATCACCGCGTCAATGAGCATCTGCTGGGTGACGGGATAGGGCCACACCCGTACATCGATGCCAGCCAGAGCCTTCTCCGTGACGGCAGGCAGATCCTCGGGCCTTGCGTGGATATCCGCCAAACAGGTGGGCAGGCCGATGGATTTATTAAAGCGCAGAAGCCGATCCCGCTCCTCGTACTGCTTGTCCGCCGTCAGCATCACCAGGATGCCGTAGGACACCACCTCGCCGTGGAGGTGATGGTTCTCCTCCGTGGAGGGCAGGATGGTGAAGCCGTTATACATGGCGTGAGCCATGCCGGTGGTGTAGTCCACCTGAACGAAGTTGGAGACAAAGCCGGTGGAGATGATGATGGCCTCGATGATCTCCGTCAGCTCCGGGGTGATGCGGTGCCGGCGGCAATCCTCCATGGCCTGTCGGCCCCAGCGGACGATGGGCTCGGCGCACATGCTGCTCAGGGCGATGCCCATGGCATCGGAGTGAGCGGGGATGTCATTGCGGGAGGAGATGGTACACTCGTAGTGCTTGGCCATGGTGTCGCCCATGCCGGCCCACAGGTAGCGCACCGGGGCATTGGCAATGATCTCCGTGTTGATGAAAATGTGGTTGGGCGGGATCTTGG
>ULVV01018056.1_pt1 | contig 9553 bp, 6 predicted proteins | sample 1959761 | NCBI WGS metagenome assembly ULVV01 (sample SAMEA4835795, study PRJEB28245) | human gut metagenome | biome: gut microbiome; material: fecal sample | place: Denmark | collected 2008
GGCTCTTTCGAGCCGGCCCCGGTCGCATTTTTCCCGTCAGATTCCGTTCATTTCCTGGAACAGGTAGCAGTAGGAATAGTTCCAGCGGGTCAGATAGAACGAGCCGTTAGAGTAGCGCAGGTAGGCATTGCCGAAGCCGAGACGGTTATACCAGTACGAGACGCTCGTGCCGGACGTGCTGATGCGCAGAGAGGAATTGCCGGACTTATAGAGGTAATACGTCGTCGTGCCGCTCTGGAAGCTGAAACAGCCGTTGGAGTAATCCCAGAGCATGCTCTCGGTCACGTCGGAGGTGATCCGGCCGTTTTCGATGGTGACGGCCTGCGCACCGATCGTCGTGCCGTCGTGCGTCATGGCATAGTAGCCGCCGCTGGCGTAGACCGTGAGAACGTAGCGGCCGCCGGACGTGAGCATGCTCACGGAGTCATAGGTCGCGGTCTTCACCGGCTCGGAGTAGCTGTCGCCGCAGGCGGAGCAGGTGTAGACGTAATTGCCGTTTTCCTCCGTGCGGACATAGCTGTGGCCCATTGCCGGGATCTCCTCGGTGTAGCTTTCGCCGCAGGCGCAGGCATAAATGCGGACGCCGGGCGTCGTGCACGTCGCCGCCGTGGTGACGGTGGCCGTGTAGGCATGGGCGTGGACCGTGACGGCATAGCGCACGCCGCCGATGACGGTGCGGGTCGCGCCCTCGGCCACGCCGGTAATCGTCACGTCATAGCCCGCAGGGACCGCGCGATAGAGCTGCCACCGCTCGTTCGCGTTCGCATTGCCGGGATAGGCGCCCGCAAACGTTGTGCTGTAGCGGTCGAGATAGGTATCGCTGAAGCGGATGGAGAAGGCGCTGCCGAGATCCGTGATCGTGAGGACCTGCGGCGCAGTGGTCAGCGTCACGCTTGCAGAGCGGGTGCTCTCCGTGAGGTTCAGGTAACGGCCGTCCGCGCTCTGCACGGTGTAGCCGCCGGAGACCGCCGTGACGGTCCACAGGGCGTTCGACAGGTCGCCCGTCGTGCTGTAGGCCGCGCAGGTCAGGCCGCTCACAGTGCCCGCACCATCCCAGGAGCTGTAGTACGTTGAGGCCGTCGCCGTCAGCATCCGGTCACCGCTCACGAAGAGGTACGTTCCCTCGGCAAGCTCCGTCACCTGCTGATAGCCGCCGGAGAGCGCCTCGATCGTCGTCGCAGCGACGGCGGGATCGGCGGACTCCGTCACAGCGGCGTCCTCGGTGTGGAAGGTGTAGGCCTCGCCCGGCTGGAGTTTGACCTCGACCGTCGGCAGGATGGCCTCGGTGTAGGTATCGCCGCAGCGCGTGCAGGTGTAGATGCGGTCATTGCCGTTCTCGGTGCACTCATAGGAGTGGCCCAGCGCACCGACGACATGGCCCGTGCGGCGGTCGCCGCAGTTCCTGCAGGTATAGGTCGTGTAGCCGTCTTCGGTACAGGTCGGAGCCGTCACGACGGCTTCGTAGTCATGGCCGAGCGCAGCAACCTCGTCCGCCGTGTAATGGTCGCCGCAGGTCGTGCAGGTGTAGGTCGTGTAGCCCTTTTCCGTGCAGGTCGGAGCCGTCACGACGGCCTTGTAATCATGGCCGAGCGCGGCCACCTCGTCTGCCGTGTAATGGTCTCCGCAGCGCTTGCAGGTATAGGTCGTGTAGCCCTTCTCCGTGCAGGTCGGGGACGTCACAACGGCCTTGTAATCATGGCCGAGCGCAGGCGTCGTTTCGGTATAGGTGTCGCCGCAGACGGTGCAGGTATGGACGGTCTTGCCGCCCTCGGTGCAGGTTGCCTCGCTGCCGGAGACGGTGTAGGTATGGCCCGTGGCCGGGAGGGTCTCGGTGTAGCTGTTGCCGCAGCGCGTGCAGGTGTGCGTCACGGAGCCGTTTTCCGTACAGGTCGCAGGAACGGTGGTCTCCGCATAATCATGGCCGAGCGCAGCCACTTCGTTCGCCGTGTAATGGTCGCCGCAGGCGGTGCAGGTGTAGGTCGTATAGCCCTTCTCCGTGCACGTCGGAGCCGTTACGGCGGCCGTGTAGCTGTGGCCGGTGGCCGGAGTCGTTTCGGTATAAGTGTCGCCGCAGGTCTCGCAGCGGTAGGTCGTCACGCCGTCCTCGGTGCAGGTCGGGGCGGTCCGGCTGACCTCCTGATAGCTGTGGACATGGTCGGCCTCGACCTCGATGACATAGCGGGTGCCGCCGATGACGTAGTACGTCGTACCGGCAGCCACGCCGGTGAAGCGGACCTCCGTCATGGGAGCCGTGCCGGTCTGGACCGTGCCGGAAGCGGCGGCGCGGGTAAACGTCGCGCCGTCATAGCTGCCCCAGGCGATCTCGGACAGCTGCCACCAGTAGTTGCGCGCCGTCGTGAGGGCGACCTGGATGTAGCGGAAGCTCTCGACGGAGGACGGGACAGTGTAGGTCTTCGTCACAGCCGTGCTGCGGCTGCTCGTGAACGTGCCGATCGTCGTCCAGGTGCGGCCGTCGGACGAAAGCTGGACATTGGCGTTCGTGCAGTAGTCGCCGTGCGCCGGAGCACTGATCTGCACGGCGTCAAAGCGGACCTCCGCGCCGAGGTCGACACGGGCATACATGCCGGACGTCTGGCTGCTGGTGGACCAGTAGTAGGTGGAGGTGTCGCCGTCGATAAGTTTGGAGGCGACGCAGTTGTAGCCGCCGTCCGTATAGCCGGAGACGGAGGCCGAGGCGCTGGCGGAGTAGGACACCTTCGTGCCCGTGCCCTGCACCACGGTCAGCTCGCCGCGCGCGATGGCGGCATCGCCCGTGTGGGTAAAGCTCTGCTCACCGTCGAACGTGTAGGCCTCGGTCGTCTTGCCGGTCTTGACGGAGACATATTCGCGCGGCAGCAGCTCGGAATGCTGCTCGCCGCAGCGCGTGCAGGTGTAGATCGTGTCGCCCGCGTCGTCCGCCGCGGCATAGTTGTGGCCGAGGGCAGGGACGGTCTCGGTGTAGCTGTCGCCGCAGTCGGCGCAGGTATAGGTCACGCTGCCCGCCTCCGTGCAGGTCGCAGCCGTCGAGGCAGTCTGACGGTAGTCGTGGCTCTGCGCGGGAGGATCGGTGTTGATGGAGCCGTCGGCGTTGAAGCCGCCGGGCACAACGGACGTATCCATGCCGCTTGTGTAGGCGCCGTCCATGGCGAGGCCCATGGCGCGCAGCGGCAGGCGGATCTTCCTGGCTTCCTGCGTCTGCGTCTCTGCGCCGGGATAGTCGCTCCACATGCAGAACATGCCGCCGATCACGGAGGAGGCACTCAGGCTCGTGCCGCACACCTTATAATTGCTCCAGTTGGCGGCATAGGTATAACCATTGTCGAAGCTGTCGTTCTTGCCGAGGACATAGTAGAAGTCGCCTGTCGTGTTGATAATACGGAAACCATCCGAGGCAAGGTTGGCCGCCGTGCGGGGCGTGTAGCCGCTCCAGCCGCCGGACCAGTAGCACACGACGATGTCGCGGTCGAACGTGTAGGTCGTCGAGCCGACCGAGGCGCTCATCTTGTTGGCAAACTCGATGCCGTCATTGAAGGCGATGGGCGTCATGCCCGCCTGCTTGACCATGGCGGCAAGCTCGTTGACATATTTGATGAAGTAGCCATACTTGCCGCTGTTCTGCAGGCTGCCGAAGCCCATGGAGCCGCTCGTGTAGCGGTCGTTGGCGTATTCATCCGCGCCGAAGTTGAAGTAGCGGCAGCCCTTGCCCGCAAAGTAATCGACATACTTCTGCAGGAAGGCCTGCGAGAACCGGACGGCCGTGTCGTTCGTCACGTCGATGGTGCGGCTCGAGCCGTTGTAGCTGCAGTTCGTCCCCGTCAGAGAGGACGCGGCATACAGCACCGAGTCCATGTGGCCCGGGCTGTTCAGCAGCGGAATGATCTCGATGCCGGCTTTCTTGGCCGTGGCAAAGAACTCGTCCATCTCACTTTCCGTCCACTCGCCCGAAGATGCCGTCGTGTAGGCGTTGTTGCCCGCGCGGATAGCCGAGGCGACCGCGTCGCTGGAATACGTTTTGCCGCCCACGTTGAGCGACATGTCGTCCAGCAGGAAGCGCATACCGTCATTGCCCACCGCGAGCATGACGTGCGTATAGCCGTCCGCCTTGGCCTCATAGAGGAAGGCCTTGACCCAATCTGCCGAAAAATATTTTCGGCCGCTGTCCAGCATGGCGATCTTCAGATAATCGCTGCCGGAAGCAAACGCCACCGTCGGCAGCATGCACAGCAGCATGCAGACCGTCAGCAGCAGCGCTAACAGTTTCTTTCCCGCTTTCAATGGTTTCTCCTCCTGTATCATGTCTCTGTTCGGCGATGCCGAATCCTGATTTGATCATACACGAGACATTCTCATTTGTCAACAGGCAGTTCTTTTAGCATAATTTCAAGTTAACTCACTTTATTCTGACTCATGATAGACCACATTCCTGATTATCTCATTTCTGGCTGCGTGATTTTATTCACGTCGGTACATCTCGTTACGATACGGAATGTGACGTAAAATTCCGGCGATTTGTTTCGTCCAATGAAGTTGGCGGCGGGTTTTCTGACGAATTTTTTCCACCCGCTCTGCAGAGGAATTTTTGAAAATTTTGTTGACATTTTTGCGCGATCCGTCATAATGGAAGCAGAAGCATACCGTTCTCACCGCCGTGCTCCCCTGCTGTGGTGCACCAGTGCCCTCTTCGTTTGAATGCTCCTGTACAGGGCGCTCGATGAGCGCCATTGGCAGACGCAATTGGCGCGTGGCGTTTTGATGATGGTCTGTACCTATCGGCAGTGCCTTCCCGAAATTGCCGCGTCGGCCTACGGCCTCCTCGCAATGACAAACCTGAGGGCCGTGCGCCATAAAATCAATACCGCAAATATTGCCGGCCTGCATGGCGCTCAGGGAAAGCCGCAGCGGGCCTGCTTTCGGCGTTTTCCATTTCATGTCAAAGGGAGGCCACTCCGCATGAGCAGCGATATCATCCCCGCCGCGTTATCCGGATTTATCATCAAAGCAGGCTTTTCTAAAAAAGGGCGGCTATATACCCGCGAGCATCACGATATCATGCAGTGCATTCTGTTTGAACGGCCGTCAAGTCTCATATACCCGACTTATTTCATTATGCCACTCTACATACCCTGCAGCACGCGATATCTTACCTATGGTCGGCGTATCTCCGAGATCACCAACGGCCGAAACTCCAAACAGATAGACGTCGACCGTTTGATCAACGCTCTGCAGGAAGAGGTGCTTCCTTTCTTTGAACGGATCGCTGCGCCGCAGCTTCTCATGGAGTATCTGCTGACCGCTCGGGACGTACAGCGCTATTTCTTCTGTCCGCCAGTGAGGATCGCCATGCTGAAAGCATACACCGCACTGTATCTTCACGATCGCAGTCTTTTTTCCCGCATGGCGGCAGAAACCGGGCAGTTGATTCCGGCAGACCGTTGCTCTTCCGAGGCAGTTGCGCGCCGGATGCACGCGGAGCTGGAAGTACTGAAGGCGCAGGCCAGATTGTCGGATGCCGAACTTGCCGCTTTCTTTGCGTCGATCATAGAAACCACCCGGCGCGTTGTACGCACCGGGCACTGAGCCACGCCGCAGCCCGGCAGTGCATCTCTATGATAGAAGGAGTCCATCATGTCCCGTCAGATATCGTTCTTCCACGCAGAGCCGGATGCCGTCCGATTCCTTCAGGAAATCGACCGACGGGGCGGCACATTCTGGATCGGAAATGCCGCCGTTCCGCCGCTTTCCATGATAGAAGCTGTGCAGGACAAAATGTCCACGCACTTGTGCAAGTTCCGTATCGTCCCGGCCGGGCTTGCAGCCGCATGCAGCGCTTCCATGCCGGAGGCAGCAATAATTGAATTCTGCAATTGCTGCAGGGGGAATGCCATGTCGCGGACATATGAGGTCGGCCGCCTGTACCTTGTTCCCGCCTGCAGCGGCGCATATGTTCCGGAGAGCGCGGCACTATACGAAGCGCTCCGCAGATATCTCAAGGCGGCCTATCACTATGAGCCAAAAGCGGGAGCCTACTTTTCTCCCGCCTTTTGGGAAAAACTCCGTACCAATTATTATCATGCTGCCCGCGCAGGAAGGCCCGTCTTTCTCGGGTGCGTCGGAGACCCGTTAGAAGTCAAACGGGGCAATAGGCCATGAAGAAAAAGAAAAGAAGATCGATTTCCCTTTCCGCCCGTGCTGCGATCGCATTTTCGATGCTGTGCCTGCTTTCCTTGATCGCGTGGCGTGATGTTGCGATCTATATTGGCGCAAAATGCGGGAACACAACAATAATAACAGAAGAATGCATCAAAATTCAGGAAAGTGCAGTAGCAGACATCTATGGAAATCGGTCCTATAGGCCGCTGTATGAGCTGAAATTGAGAAACGGCACATCAGTCGCCATATATCAAGAAGAAACAACGAAATTTTTCTCGTCCGCAGAGGAACTGGAGCAATGCTTCGTGACTGGCCAGTCGATCACATTCACCTACGTCCGAAAACCAGCATTCAGAGATAACGTGTTCGCTCTAATTTCTGCGGTCTGCGGGGAAGAAGAGCTTTATCCGATTTCCGTCGGTATTGCGCCGTTTTGGCAGCGAACAAGGACTTTCATCATTGTCGATTCCATCATTTTAGGCGTTGCCTCGCTATTCCTTATCGTCCCACCGCTTCGCGCCGCCATACGGAAGCGAAAAAGCAGGCTCAAAAAGGAACAGCGAAAGCAGGCACGAAGAGAGAAGCTGTGTTCCGGGAATGGACAATAGGCCCTTTGCAGCGGCAGGCGCAGGTTTTTTGCAGTACAAATTCGGTGGCTTAGGCCATCAGATTTGTCATTGCAAGGCCCCAAAAGGGACGCGGTGATCTCGCAGCATCCGGTTGAATCGTGGGAAACTATCGACGAAATCGTAACTGCCTGCACGAGATTGCACCCCAAGGGCACTTCCTCGCGCTTCGCGCTCAGGGCGCCACGTCGCTTCGCTCCTCGCAATGACACATCAGGGTGGTGCTGTGGTGCACCAGTGCCCTCCTTCCGTTGAATGCCCCTGTACAGGACGCTCGATGAGCGCCATTGGCAGACGCAATTGGCGCATACCATTCAGCGGAAACCTGTTCATATCGGCAGTGCCGGGCCCGGCTGTCCGCTCCCCTACAGCAGATAACCAAATCGGGAGCCGTTCCATCTCGGACGGCTCCCGATTTTATGACTTGTTTTTCATCGAAAAATACGATAGAATGGAGAAAACGACAAAAGGGAGATGCAGAACATGCAACACGACCCGCGCTGCGGCGCGATCCTCTGCGCGGCGGAAGAGGAGCTTGCGCCCTTCCTGCCCCATCTGGCGGAGGAGCAGCGCCTTTCACGCGCCATGCTCACGCTGCACATCGGCCGGATCGGCGGCCTGCAGATGGTGCTCGCCGCGACCGGCATGTGCAAGGTCAACGCGGCGCTGGCCGTGCAGACCGTGCTCGACACCATCTCGCCGGATTTCGTCCTCAACGCCGGGACGGCGGGCGGCATGTCTCCCGCGCTCGGCCTGTTCGAAACGGCCGTGACGACGGAATGCGCCTATCATGACGTGGCAGAGGCGATCCTGACGGAGTCGCACCCCCATCTGCCGTCCGTGTGGTTCGCCTCCGATCCCGACCTGCTCGCAGCCTGCAGGCGTGCCGCAGAAAGGGCCCCCGGCCGCGTCCACTTCGGCAGGACGGTGACGGGCGAGGCCTTCATCACGGACGAGGGCCGCGCAGAGATCAATGCGCGCTTTGCCCCGCTGACGGTCGACATGGAGACGGCCGCCATGGCGCATGTGTGTTATGTAAACCGTGTTCCCTTTGCGGCCATCCGCTCCGTGACGGACACGGCGGACCACAGCGGCATCGGGACGTTTGAGGAAAACTGTGCCCGCGCCTCAGCCGTTTCGGCCACGCTGGTGCTGGACGTCCTGCGGGAGCTGACCCGTTAATTCTCTTTAGGCTCCGGCTTCTCGTAATGCGGTGCATGCTCCTCCTTCTGCACCTGCAGCAGGAGCTCCTCGCGGGCAAGGATGCGGTTGAGCTTATCGTGCAGTGCTTCGATCATAATCTCCGTCTTCAGATTGACCTTATAGTCATTCTCCGCACGCGCGCGGTCCTTTTCCTCCTGCCGGTTCTGGCTCATCATAATAAGCGGAGCCTGAATGGCAGCCACGCAGGACAGCACCAGATTCAGCAGAATGAACGGATAGGGGTCGAATGCCTTTGCAGCCAGCAGGACATTGAGGATCATCCACGCCAGCAGTACGCCCGTGAACGAAAAAATGAATGCCCAGCTTCCGGCAAATTTTGCGATGCTGTCCGCCGCGCGCTGACCGAGCGAGGTCAGCTTGCCGGACTCCTTCTCCGGGTTCACAGAAATGCGGCTCGAGGCCAGCAGGTTCAGGATCTCCTCGTCCGTCATATCGTGGCGGACATCCGCAAGGATCTCGCTGATGAGTTTTTTGTTTTCTTTCATAAGAACTCCTTTCCAGAGCGCGGCGCTGCCAAACGGTGCGCTGCGGCTATCGTTATTCTGAAAAAAATATTTCGAATGTGAGGGTTTTGACCATGGCAGAACAGAGTATTCAGCTCACGAAGCTCGCCTCGTGCGCGGGCTGCGGCGCAAAGGTCGGTGCTGGCGTACTGGCGCAGCTTCTGGGCGGCCTGAAGGTCCACAGCGATCCCCGGCTGCTTGTCGGCTTTGACAAGAGCGACGACGCCTCCGTCTATCAGGTCACGGACGAGCTGGCGCTCGTGCAGACCGTGGACTTCTTCCCGCCGATCGCAGACGACCCGTATCTCTTCGGGCAGATCGCCGCGACGAACGCACTTTCGGACGTCTACGCCATGGGCGGCGAGCCGAAGCTGGCGCTGAACCTGCTGTGCATCCCGGAATCCATGCCGAAGGAAGCCGTGCACCAGCTGCTGCGCGGCGGCTACGACAAGGCCTATGAGGCTGGCGTCATCATCACGGGCGGCCACAGCATCCTCGATCCGGAACCGAAATACGGCCTTGCCGTCACGGGCTTCGTGCATCCGAAAAAGCTGCTGACCAACTCCGCTGCCCGCCCCGGCGACGTGCTGCTGCTGACGAAGCCCCTCGGCATCGGCGTGCTCACAACGGCCGCAAAGGCCGGGCTGGCCTCGCCGGAGGCCATGGCGCTGGCGCACCGTCTGATGACGACGCTGAACAAGGCCGCGCGCGACTGCATGGTGCGCTATGCCGTGCACGCCTGCACGGATGTGACGGGCTTTGGCCTGCTGGGCCACGCCTTTGAGATGGCGCAGGGCAGCGACACACATCTGATGCTCTTTCCCGGCGAGATCGACCTGATCCCCGAGGCGCTCGAATTCGCGCGCGACGGCATCCTGCCCGCCGGAATGTACCGCAACCGGCACTATGCCGAGGCGGCCGTCGATCCCAGCAGCACGGAGCTTGCCGTGCAGGACATGCTCTATGATCCGCAGACATCCGGCGGCCTGCTCATCGCCGCTGCGCCGGAGGATGCCGATGCCCTGCTGCGCGAGCTGCGCGGGGCCGTGC